>Ga0116217_10005872_pt1 | contig 10721 bp, 7 predicted proteins | sample Sb_taG_6_FD_89697 | JGI IMG/M metagenome (GOLD analysis project Ga0116217, IMG submission 89697) | Peat soil microbial communities from Weissenstadt, Germany - Sb_50d_4_PS metaG | ecosystem: Environmental > Terrestrial > Soil > Wetlands > Peat | place: Germany: Weissenstadt | collected 2010-09-21 | reverse complement strand
TCCAAACAACTGCCACGCTCCAATCAGGAATACGATGGCGAACACGAGTAATCCTGGCACGAGCACAACTGCCCCGCGAGCCAGGTCATTTATCATGTCAACAAGCTGAATGAGGGCGGTCAGTACCATGAACCCGGCCAACATGCGCCGAGCTCTTACTGCCAGGAGGAAAAGCAGCATCACCGCCAACGGGAGGTTGCGTGCAAACATATAGTCTGCATAGACTCGTGCCGCCTCTGTCATGGGGCTGCCGTTCGTCAGTAGCGTAGGATCTACCTTACTGATCACAGCACCTGTCGCAGTCAATAGAGCACCGAGGATGACTACGATGGTTACCCATAGTGGAATACGTACAATCGATAGTGAAGTCCTGAGATTGTCTGTCTGCACGGAATCATCTGACTGGATCGAGTGTTTTGTCATGGCTAATATCCCTTTTTGGTTATCGAAATAAGATTACCTACAGTTCTAAAGTGTAGAAGGAAGTTAGTTTTCTGCCTAGTGAAGACCATCATGAGTATAGCGTGACAATTGTCATAAGGGAGAACGTGAAGTAGGTTTGTGGCATTTGGGACTCAACTTGAGCAGGAAGTGAGTCTTTTTGCTATCAACGCATGTAGCCTGGGACAAAGAATGACGAGACCGCCAGGCCGAAGACTGTTGCTGGTGACAGTGGAAGAGCGGCTTCACCCGCTCCTTTGCTATGACTTCTCACAGTCAGTACCCTCTTGTACGTGGTACCTTCTCATTCGCTCATCATGTGAGACCGATCAGCACATGTTCTTGTGCGGCTTCGACGACCTCTTCATTACAACTGAGAGTAGGAGAGGTACCACTGCGACTACTCCTGCTGTTCCTTCTGTTGTGAGTACAGATGACCTGTGAACACATCAGAGATGTCAGGGTCGATACGAGTCAGCGAGAGCAAGGGCAGACCTAAATCACGTATTTTGATCAGCACTCCATGTAGGGCGGTTTGATCGATGACTGGGCCAGAGAGGATGGTTGCTCCATTGTCCACCTTGGTGATGGTCAATCCTTCAAACCACTCCGACCATTCACTGTCAAGATGCCCCTTTATGACGATCTGGTAAATCTCACGGCGCTCGTGTTCGCTTTCCATTCCTGTGCTCCTTGCTCTCCTTCGTACTCTCTCTACGTGAAGGGAACCGGCTACGGTCAGCCATTTGGCCCACTCCTCACCCGTGCATTGTAGCTCGACCTCTTGCACGTGGTGAGGAGGAAGGTGACGCCGTTGGCGTGAGGCGCACCTTCCCGATGGTGTTGTTTAACGAGTCGGTTGTGATTCCGGAAGGGGTGCTGCTGCCGCTTCCGCAGACCGACGCTTGCGACTCTGCACAATGGCCAGGACGGTGAGGGTCAGCAGGCCAATGATGCACAACCATGCGAACAGGTCACCGATCGTGGCATAGATGGTGTGGACTCCGTGCATCGGCACGTAGGCGACCATGACCTGGTTATCGGTGGTGAAGTAGTCGGATGCGGAGAGGACACGCCCTTCGTAATCGACCGTCATCGAAAACCCCTTGCTCGCCTGTCGCACGAGTGAGTAGCCGTTCTCAATCGCCCGGAAGGTGGCCACCTGCGTATGGTAGGGGTCTATCGCCTGCCAGTCGTCGCCAGGCACGAACATCAGGTCGGCCCCAGCTTGCCCTGCCTGGCGCATCGTGCCAGGAAAGTCTGCATCGAAGCAAATCACACCGGCTAGCCGCCCGTACGGGCTCTCGACTATCGGCACCTTGCCATCTCCCTGGACGATCAACCCTTGTTCCCCGAAAGGAACCAGGTGGGTCTTTTCGTAGGTCCAGACGACGCGTCCCGTCGGATCAAGAAGCACGGATTCGTCCTTCAGAAAGGGCCCACGGCCCACATCGGGCAGGAACACGCCCAGCCCCATGTCCAGGTAGATGCCTTGCTGCTTTGCCAATGCGCCAGCCTGTTGGATCAGGGCTGGCTCGTCCTCTTGCAAGATGTTGGCGCCCACGGGTGAGGATTCTGGCCAGACGACGATTTTGGCCCCGGCGCGAGCTTCCTGTTGGCTGCGTGCCAACAGATCATTATCGAGCGTGGTGAAGGCGGAGCGGGCAAGTGCGCGGTCAGCCTGGGTGGCCTTGCCTGACTCCAGCAAGGACAGGGTCGCTTGCGGCAGTTGCTGGTTGAACGCGGCGACAGCCGCCTGCGACGCACTGAGACCCGCGACGCGGACAGTGGTCGTTTCCGGCGGGAAGAGCGCCAGCCGTGCGCCCCCACCCAGGAGCACCACAGTGAGGATGGCAGCATACAGCAGCGCACCTCTTCGCACCTGGGGCCAGGCAAAGTGCTGTTCCCACGCCCAGTTGACCACCGCCGCGAACCAGGTGATCAAAAAGGTGAGACCCCAGATCCCTGTTACCGACATCACTTGCATGAGTGGCAAGTTGCCATACTGGGTGTTGGCAATGGAGGAAATGATTCCGGTGGGGCTAAACGAGCTGAGGTACTCAAACGTCGTAAAGGCCAGTGGAAAGACCAGCGTCGCGACAAAGCCCTGCAGCCGGGGTGTCAGGAGGCGGTCGGCCAGGTAGGGCAGTATCGACAGCCCAGCAATGAGCAAAACAATCGCGTAGTAGCCAATGCCGGAAAGCAAGAAGATCCCTGAGGGGACAACGGCGGCGACAGCGAACCTGACGAGCCAGGCCAGCAGGAGTCCAGGAAGCGGGCGCTGGGTGCGGACAAAACGCAGCAAAAACAGAGGCGCGAGCCAGGCAGCCAAAGGGATCGCCAACCGACCTGTGTAGAACACCAACAAGGCAGCCGCAATGGCCAGCCAAAGGTAGGAGAGTCGATCCGGGATGCGTGTTGGAGTGGTGGTGCGCTTGAACATGGTTGATACTCCTTTCATAGGATTCAGCACATCGTGTGCTGCTAGGCGTACAGTGTCAAGAAACATGCAACAGGCTCAGAGCTATTTCTCTGGAACCGCTTCGATACGAGAGCGTTCTAGTGGTATGGTACGGCTGAACAGCTTTGTGAAACTGCCTCCGGAAAGCGAGAGGGCACGCAGAGCGGTGCGGATGTCCCGGCCCAGAAAGTTGCCTACAAGCGCGGCGATCAAGGCAGCGTTCAGTGCCGTCTCATCAACTGCGCTGCCACTCCTGATGAAGACGAACCGAATCAGCACACGCGCCATCAGCAAGACGATGAGGACGATCAGATAGTGCCAGCCGCCACGTTGAAACACGATGCCTGTCGCTTCATCTCGCCAGACGCGAACCACCTGCCCGCTCACCAGACCTGTGCCAACTCCAAGCACCGCGCCGATGAACACAGCAGCGATCCTCCCTGGCGCCGGATGGCCCACTAAGAAAACGCCACCAAGAGCCACGGAAAGCACCAGCGGCATCAGCAGACTCCGCTGCGTGACGGGCAGCTGCATGATCTGGCGCGCAATGATGAAGACGACGATCGCCAGAGCCACCACCGCGGTTACAATCACATTGGTAGTCATAAGAACCCTCCTTTTGTCTCGCCGCCATCCCGGCGGCCCAACGTTTCACCAGTACGATGTTCTGAAACACAGTGTAACCGGCGCCAGGGTGGGTTTGCACCCATCAAAAGGTGGGAAAGGGGGGGTGGGAAAAAGGTGCAGGCGGGGTAGCCGAGCCGGGATGACTACATGATGTTGAGTTCCCTTGCGCGTGCAATGGCCCTGGTCCGGCTCTCCACCTGGAGCTTGCCGTAGATCGCGTTGACATACCATTTGACCGTACTCACCGCGATCACGAGCCGATCCGCAATTTCACGATTGGAGTAGCCTGCTCCAATCAAGTGCAGCACCTCCAGCTCGCGTTCGCTCAATGGTTCGCTGAGCGGATATGTTCCAAGCCCAGTGACACCTGTAGCAAGGTGTGGCAGGCCCTCGACATGCGTCCTGCCAAGCAGTGCCAGCAGCTTTTCTCGATAGCCTAGAGAGCCAGGCTGATCACTCTTTCGGCGGGCGTGCAGCTGAACGAGCAAACGTGCCATCGGTACACCCTCATCCACAAAGAGACGGATGTAGCCCTCTGGTTCTGCACGTGAGAGTGCTCGCGAGAGCCGCTCTATGGCCTGATTCACCTCACCGGAGGCATGCAAGGCTTCTGCTTGCAGCATGAGGATCTCAATCACACTGCCCGTGCGTCCCTGCGCCTCTGCCAGTTGCAACAGGTTTGCAAGCCACTTCACAGCCTCATCGAGCCTGTGCTGGGCGATGAGGGCACGTACCAACGTTAGATACTCACGCTCACGCAGATGGTTGAGGTCCTGGTCAACGCTGAGGCCGCAGCGCTGTACCCAGCCCAAGGCAGCCGCCTCATCTCCTTGCATGAGGAACAACCATGCCTGAGCTGCTCCCACTTCCTTTGTACCTCGAGTCTGAGAGAGATTCTGCCGCTCCGTTATCTGTACTGCCTGCTGCATCAGTGCGCTGGCACCACCTGCATCTCCACGCGCCTGATGGATGAAAGCCAACCCGATGTACGCTTGCAGGATCGCCTGCGTATTCCCGGTCTGTTCGCAGAGCTTGATCCCTTCCTGGAGCAGGGATGTCGCGGCGTCCAGATGGTTCCACTCACGCTCAAGATTGCCCCTGCCCACATAGGCAGGACCCATCGCTGGTTGATGTCCACTCCGCTCCAATGCCTGCTGAAGTGCCTGGCGATAGGTCTGATCTGCCTGGTGCAAATGTCCTTGAAGTATATGCAGGTGAGCCAGGTCATGGATAACCAGAAAGAGACCAAAGATGTGATTCACTTCCCAACTGACGCGCCAAGCCTCTTCCAGAGCACTACTCGCTGCCCCGATATCGCCACTGTAGTAGTGGGCCTTGCCCAGATACCCGGCGACATACGAACGGGCCATGCTTTCCTGTGGGAGATACGCAAGGGCCAGGCGTGAGAGCGTGATGGTGCGCGGAAGATCTCCCTGGGTGAGAGCGATCGCCGCACGAATTGCCGCTATCCGACCAAGGATTGCAGCCTGGTTGAGTGATTCAGGAGGAAGCGTCTGTTGCTCAGGATGTTCAGCTGAGAGTTGATCGAGACCAAATGTATGCTCCATATCCCGAAGGTGCCGGAGAGCCTCATCATGCTTCCCACTGATGAACAGGAGCCACCCCAGCAAAACAGAGAGCTCGATGTTGGAGCGGACCAGTTCATCAGGGAGCGCGGCTGCCCACCGCTTCAGTGTTGCGATCTCACCCCGCCTGACAAGAGCGTTAAATGCGTGCTCGATCAGGCGTGCTGCCCGTGCGAAATCGGTGGCCGCCAAAGCGTGATGAACGGCGTCGCGCACCAGGCCATGCCGCTCATACCAACTGCTTGCTCGCCTGTGAAGGTCGGGCACCAGTTCAGGCTGCTTACGCTGTAAGCGATGACGCAACGCTTCTGCGAAGAGCTGGTGATAGCGATACCACAGCCGTTCATCATCTAATGGCGTGACGAAGAGATTGGTCTGCTCCAACTGCTCAAGCATCGCCTGCCCGCTTGTCTCCTCACCAGGCTCTCCCTTCCCATCCATTACTCCCACGACGGCCTCACAGAGTGGTCCCTGAAGTCGTTCGAGGATCGCTGTCTGGAGCAGAAAGGTCTGGACATGCTCTGGCTGCCGGGCAAGCACTTCCTCAACCAGGTAGTCAATGATGTAGCGGTGACTGCCAGTGAAAGCCTTGAGAAAGCCGGGGATGTCCTTGTGCTCTTGCATCGACAGGGCTGCCAGCTGTATGCCCGCAATCCAGCCTTCCGTGCGTGCCTCCAAAGTAGCGATGTCCTCGCCTGAAAGCTCCAGTCCGAGCGCACGCGCCAGGAATGCTGCCGTTTCCTCAGTAGTGAAGCGGAGATCAGCTGCGCGAATCTCGGTCAAGTGACCACGTGCGCGCAGGCGTGCCAGGGAAAGAGGGGGATCTGCCCGTGTCGCCATGATCAGGTGGAGGTGAGGTGGCAGGTGGTCGAGGAGATACGTGAGAGATCGATGGATTGGTTGCGCAGTAATCACATGGTAGTCATCGAGCACAAGTGCAACCTCGTGTGGAAGGGCAGCAAGATCATTGATCCAGACAGTCAGGACGGTTTCTATGGGTGGAAGAGGTGAGAGAGTGGATGCCTGAAGGAGCGCCTGAGCGGATGTCCCTAGGCCCTGATGGGCGTGCGCGAGAGCAGTGAACACATAGGACCAGAAGCGTATGAGGTCATCGTCGCCATGCTCCAAAGAGATCCAGGCAGCTTGAAGAGAAGCGTGCTCGAGCCAGGTAGAGAGGAGAGTCGTCTTGCCAAAGCCAGCCGGGGCAGCAATGAGCGTGAGCGGACGTTCCACCGCCTGCTGGAGTCGCTCTACGAGGTGGGGACGGCGCACGAGCTGCAAGGGCGGTTGCGGCACGTAGAGCTTGGTAGCAAGCGGTGGGTCACCGCGTATCGTGGTCATGACGTGCTGCTCCACCTCTTCCGTTGGGGGAGCTTGCCTCTCTTCGTTGGCCTCTCCCCCTGCGTCCCTGTTGGATGTATGTGCGAGCGCCTGGGCCACCGCGTTCAAGCGCTCCAGGGTCAAGGCCTCCGCCTTCCCAAGGTAGAGAGAGAAGTGCTTGCCGTGCTGCGTACGGTACGCTTTCCAGTACCAGCCGCCACGCTGATTGCCAGCGCGTTCTTTGCGAGCCGTGAAGGTGCCAGTGTCACTGGTAAACGCGAAGGTGGAGGCGGTCGCCAGCCAGGCAAACCAGGCGGGTGTCTCCACCGCGAGTACCTGCTCGTGTTCGTCTTGCTGGTAGATCAGCCTATCACCTCGTACAAGAGGGGTCATCTTGGCCATGGCGGCCCTCCAATATGCTACCTGCCTCATGCTCTGCATTCTCAAACAGTATAGCAGATGTTCGGTACTTCGTCAGCAAAACCGAACACCATTTCTGTGAAAGAACACACTACTTTTCCCCGATTGATGCTCCTATTTATGCCATTTCGGCCTGCTTTGGTGGCAATGGCTTGCCGGGCATCCACCAGTTCCATCTTCCAAGCAAGCGCATCGTAGCTGGCACGAGTAGCGTTCTGATGATCGTGGCATCTACCAGAACAGCTATTGCCATACCCAGACCCATCTCTTTCGTCACAATGACTGAGGTAAATGTGAAGGCGCCACACACGATTACGAAGAGAAGAGCTGCGTTCGTAATCACACCGCCTGTCTTCGCCAATCCACGCGCTACCGACCAACGATTGTTGTGTGTCAGTAACCACTCTTCACGAATACGACTCAACAGGAAGACCTCGTAGTCCATTGAAAGGCCAAAGAGGATACAGAATAAGAGTATTGGGAGGATACTATTCAGGAAACCATCGGGAGTGAAGTTCAGGATATTGCTGAAGTTGCCCCATTGGAAGATGAATACCAGCACGCCGTAACTGGCGCATACCGATAGGACATTCATCAAAATGGCTTTCAGTGGTAACACAACCGAACGGAACATGAATAAGAGTAGTATATATGTCGCGATCAGAATAAACGCAATCGTCCTTGGGAAATTACTGTACAGGTAACGATTGAAGTCCAGACTGACAGCCTGGAACCCTCCGACCTGTACCTTCAATCCCTGACCTGCTGCCTGATCTCCAGCTCTCAGGGTGTCTATCAAGGCCTTGCCTTCACTGCTATCGATTTTCGTATCTGACTTTACAGTAATTAACGTTGTATCACCATTGGTCGTCGATGAAACGAGTTGCGCCATGCCTGGATTCTGCTGGAAAGCACCCGTGCTATATAATGCAGCCAGTTGCTGTTCGCTGAGCGCTGCAGCACCTGGCGTTGATGGTAGATGCGTCAAACTGACGACACCTGTGACATGATCTTGCGCAGCAATCCATTTCGTCAGGTTATCCAACTTAGCCAGGTTTTCTGTTGTGAGCATACTCGAACCGTCGGTCGTTTGTGCAGTGATGAAAATCGGATATTGATTGGTTTCAGGGAATTGAGCATTCAAGATGTCTATACCCTGGCGTGACTCTGCGCTCTTGGGGAGTGAGGAGGCGCCAGCCGTGCCAATTGAAATTGAGAAAATTGGCCAGCTCAACAGAAGCAGCAGGGCAGAGACTGCCACAATGATCAGTACCGGGCGGCGCATCACACCCCATGCCCATACCTCCCAAAAACCTCTGGGTTCTTTCTCCATATCTGCGCTTGCTTCTCGCTGCTGATTGCGCATTGTAAAACGGCTGAAGAAAGGTATGCGCAGTGAGTTGATACGCGGACCAAGTACCCCTAGCAGTGAAGGTAAGAGGGTCAAGGCAGCCAGTACCGCAACACCGACGACGACTGCACCGCCAATGCCCATAGAAATCATAATTGGAACGCCGATGAGTAATAATCCAGAAAAGCCAATCATAACGATCAAGCCGCTAAAAAGAATAGCTTCACCAGCGGTAGCTATTGTCCAGCTGACAGCATCACGCGGTGAACGACCTTCAGCCAGTTCATCACGGAAGCGCCGCACCATAAACAGACTATAGTCAATCGATATAACCAGTCCAATGATAGAGGCGATATTCAGCACGAAGATGCTCATTGAATAATGCAAGGCGATTGCATAAATCACTGCCAGCGCTACAGGTAGAGCAACCACTGCGAGTAGGATTGGCATGGTTGCCGCGATGAGTGTACCAAAGACGACAAGTAACACTAACAGTGCGATTGGCAGCGCTGCAATCTCGGCATGCTCTACATCCTGTTGTGTAGTCGTAGTTAATTCTCTGAAAATCGCGGGATCACCGGTCAGATAGGCCTTTGCAGGGCCGCTAGTGGGAAGTAATTTTTGAAAATCTTCAACCTGTGTTTCAACTTTATCTTCCGGTTGATTAAAATTGACCATGACATACGTCGTGCGACCATCCTGCCCGGTGCCAGCCTGCGTTACCTGAGTGACATTTGGAAAAGTGCGTGCCTTTGCCATGAGGTCTTGCACTTCTTGCTGATACGCTGGATCACGCACCGCCGTGTTTGTTGATTGAAATACGACCAGGGCCTGAGTCAGAGGCTGATGCAATTTGCTGGTTAGTAGATTATCGACACGAATTGACTCGCTGTTCTGAAAGCTGTATCCACCACCTTGTAATACGGAGCTGATCTGACTCGCGAATGGAATGCTCACTCCAACGATGATGATCCAAAGCGCTATAATAAACCAGCGGAAGCGATACACCTGGCGGCCATAGGCTAGCCCCAGGCGATAAAGTCCGTGGGATTCGAGTATTGATGTTTTCTTTGATTTGTCGCCTTCTTCAAGGCTATCCTGTGGTTTTTCCTGTGTCTGCATGAAGTAGATCCTTTACCTATAATGGTCTCAGTGATTTTCCTTAACTGTAAGTATAAAGCTCCGGCGTCACATTTCGATTTCTTTTTGTGATTTCGTTATAACAAAATAATCACTTTTTAGACGACGCCAGACCATAGAAATGAGCCATTTCACATTTCGGAGAGCTTGTTATGGCCTCACTTTCAATCCGTCGAGTAGCATGGGGATCGAGTTCTCGCTTAATATCTCCCACTGTACGGTTTGAGGGTCCATCATCCAGTGTAAAGTTAATCCCTCGTACAGAGAAGCGAAAGTGATGGCAGCATTTGTTGCATTGACGTGACGGAACTCGCCTCTGTCAATACCCTGTTGAATGAGTTGCTCCAGTAACGTGCGAAAATGCCTAAAGTACTCGTTAATGAACTGCTTTATCCATTGCTGGTGTACTGCTACTGCGTAAAACTCGAAAATGATCGGTACCAGGCTCGACATTCGTTTCAAGCCGTTTACTCGATGGTTAGTGAGTTGTATCAGGCGCTCGCTTGCAGTTCCTTCCGCTTGTAACAAGCTTTGAAGGTTTTCAAGATCTCCTGTGAAAAGGCGGCGCAAAATGGCATTAATGATATCTTCCTTGCTTTTGAAGTACCAATACAATGTGCCTTTACTCAGCCCAGACTCTTCTACGATGTCATCCATGCGGGCGTGCTGGAAGCCCTGTCTTACAAAGACTTTTGTGGCAGCATCTAGTATCTGGTTTCTGCGTATTTCGCTCGTTTCTGGACGGCGTGCCATTGTTTCTCTTTTTCTATTACTAGACTGACTGGTCAGTCTAGTAATAGAAATAGCACAAAAAAGCAGAGCAAGTCAAGTGCATGCACTTGATCTGGCTCGTAAGCGAGCCTTTTTTGAGAGTGTGGATGCGCGAAGGCGCAGAAAACAGGCATATTGTGACTATTGAGAAGCCTTGGTTGATAGCTTCACCCGAGTTGACAGTGATAAAGATGTATTGTACCATTATATACAGAATTGTTGTTTATGGAGGATGAGGTGTTTAACTTTGATAGTATTATTGGTTTCGATTGGGATGAAGGAAACAAGGACAAGAACTGGGATAAACACCAGGTAGATTTTAGAGAGTGCGAGGAAGTTTTTTTTAACCAACCTTTACTGATAAATGAGGATATAAAGCATTCATTCCATGAGAAACGATATTATGTACTTGGACGAAGTGACACAAACAGGATGTTATTTCTAGTATTTACTCTTAGGAATAATAAAATACGTGTCATTTCAGCTCGAGATCAAAGCAACAAGGAACGAATGATATATGAGCAGCAAACGTAAATCAATACCACAATTTAGTAATGAAGATGAAGAACGAGAGTTCTGGGCGACTCGCGACTCAACCGAATAT
>Ga0116217_10005871_pt1 | contig 10722 bp, 9 predicted proteins | sample Sb_taG_6_FD_89697 | JGI IMG/M metagenome (GOLD analysis project Ga0116217, IMG submission 89697) | Peat soil microbial communities from Weissenstadt, Germany - Sb_50d_4_PS metaG | ecosystem: Environmental > Terrestrial > Soil > Wetlands > Peat | place: Germany: Weissenstadt | collected 2010-09-21 | reverse complement strand
TGCAGAGCTGCCTGGACTGTCAGCAATTGAGCGATCACTCGCCGCCGCTGACTTCCGAAAATAGTTATTTTCGGAAGTCGCGCGCCCTAACGCCCTCCCTCCGCCCCGTTGCGGGCCTCCCGCTCCACAATCGACAGCAGCAGGCGAGCGAGTGCCGGGACCGGGTTGCCCGGCGCCGCATTCTCATCTACCCGCACCTCCAGGGCCAACTCCTCCTCGGCCGCCGCCGGCCGCCTTCGCGCAGATTTCGCCCTGGCCGGCTTTGGTGCCCAACAGGACCATCAGGCGGTCCCGAAATGACTCGCAGCTCGTCACCAGCCGGGCGGGTTCGTCGCCCGACAAAAAAACCGGCAGTTTTCGCTCCGCCATCCATGCTCCTCCGCGAAATTGCGACATCTGCCACATTGGCATGTCGTCTAATACCGAATTTGCGACATCGACGTTTTAACGCCCCTCCTCGGCCCGTTCGCGGGCCTCCCGCTCCACGATCGAGGACAGCAACCGGACGAGCGCCGGGATGGGGTTGCCAGGCGCCGCAGTCTCATCGACCCGCACCTCAAGCTGCAGACTCTCCTCGACTGCCGCCGGCCGCCTTTGCGCGGACCGTGCCCCCGCCGGCTTTGCCGGTGCAGTTTCGACAACTTGTTTCCGCGCCCTGCTTCGCACGCCCGCCCTCGTGGCGATGCCCTAAAAACAAAAACCCGCGGACTGCTCCGGTGAGCAATCACGCGGGTGATGCTATGGCTCGCGCGACGAAGGGGAAATTTACGATGTTTACAAACGAGTTTGTAAACTTTGTAAACCTGGCCTTTGGCTCAAGCCGATTAACTTCTGGGAACGAAGGGAAGTGGAGGGTCCTGGGCCTCGGCATACCTCCTCGCGCAGATGGTCACATCAGAAGAACAGGTGGGCGCATCGTCCCCATATTTCCGTTTCGCTTCGGCAAGGATGGAGCTAACGCTCCTGAGCCGGTTTCGCTGGTGTTGTTCGTAGCAAAATTTCATGGCCAGCTTTCGCTTTGCTGTCGTCGGACGGCCGCCTCCACGGCGTTTCCTTTCAGGTTCGGCGGGATGGACTGGCGGTGCCGGCTCAATGCCCGCTTCGGTCTGCTGTGGCGGCGCGGCAGAGCCACGGAACTTGCGGATCACGAGGCGAATGTCGCGCTCACCCAAAAACTTTTCAAACGCGGCCAAGTCGTAGAACCAGAGCTCTCGCCTTTTTTGCTGGGTCGCCACAGGCCGCATGATTGGCATTCGTTCAACGGTGCCCTGTTTCTCAAGGAAATGCAGCAGCGAGCGCAGACGCTCCCCATCGCCGGGACGCAACAAGTAATCGTGGAAATGCTCCCTGATCTCCTCGACTGTCCGCCAATCGCCCTTTGGCCGCGGTTCCTTGGTCAATGCATCGGTCCTCGCATTTAGCTGGTCTAGGTCCGATTTCGACACCGTGACCTCCTCGATGAATGGTGCAAAGCACCTTTGCCGGCGCTGGTGGGGAAGGCGCCCTTCGTCATGGTATTTGCACTTCTCGAAAATGAACCTGCGCAACGAATTGACGCAGTGCCCCGATTCTTGAGAAGCGCGGGCCAGGTTGTAGCGTGGATTGGCCGGGTCCTCCCGGTACGCCCCGTCGAAACCATTGGCGATCGAGGCGCGGAGGGCTTTCAGCTCTTTCCACGGCCAGACCGGCGTAGCGCCTCCCTTGTTGCTCGGACCGTAGGGAGCTGATAGCGGGAGGAGCTGGCCCCGCGGATGGTGCAGGCAGACGTCCTGCCATCTCGCTAGTTGCGATCGCCCCCAGCCGAGTTTCTGGTAAACACGCTCGCCCGACAAATACAGCCCGTGGCCCTTTACGAAGAAAAGCCCTTTGCGCAGCCTGGTGATGATGATGCACAGTCGATCGATCTGCGTTTCGAGGAACCAGATCCTCTTGGGACATTCCGGGAAGCCGGGACGGCGCGTCTCCAGGACCTGGCCGCCAAAGTAGGTGCAGCCTCTCCTCGTTCTGCCGCCGCGCTTAGTCCTCCATCGGCTCCGCGCCCACTTAAGCAGCATTGGCCCATTGGCCCCTGGAAGGATGCAACGCAGTCGGCCGAGGGCTTTCTCTCCCGAAATCAGGACCTCGCCACTTCGATCGGTGAAGCGCCCGGACGCAATTTGGCGCCTCCTTGCCACGATGCGTTCGGTGTCAATGGCTGTCCAGGTTTTCACCTTGTACCGATGCGCGGCCTTTCCCCACTGGTTTTCCTGCTCAACCGTGATGAGCCGGTATTCTGGCTCAAACGGATCGCCATCAAGGTAGGGGCACGCGGGGCCCATCGCATAGAGGGTCCTCGGGTCCTTAATGCCGATCCTGGCGAGTACCTCGGCTTCGCGTAGACGGTCTTTGCCAAGCGGCGCGATTGCGGGAACGGTGGTTACAGACATGACCGATGCCTTCCTCGGTGCGCCTTGCGAAAAAGTGACGGGCGGGAGAACCCCGACAAGGCAAATCAGGGGATGCCGGCTGCAGACCAGTCCCCCGCCCGTAGACATTGTGCGGGGTCAGGCAGCGTCTTCAAGATCGGCTGCGATGAAAGGTATTTCCCGCGCGCATTGGCCTGCCAATGGAATCGTTGAACCAACGACTCGCTGAATTCTTTGTTCGCAAATGAGGCATCGAGCCTTACTGCAAGCGTATGCGCACGATATGCAGCTTGCCTGCTCGGACAATGAGGCCATCCGTAAGTGTGACCTTGGCCATCGGGTCGATGATCTTCTCCCTGTCAGGGCCCGTGTTCACACCGCCCTGCTGCACCAGCCGGCGCGCTTCGTTGTTACTCTTGGCGAGCCCGAGCAGGCTGAGCAGCTTTACGATGCCGATCTGTCCGTCCGTCAATTCGGAGCGAGGAACAGACCCTTCGGGAATATCGGTAGGATCCTGTCTCTGCGAAAAACGCCGGCCCCACTCTGCCGCTGCCTCCGCCGCAGCTTCTTCGCCGTAATAGAAGCCCGCGATGTCCTTGCCAAGCTGCTTCTTGGCATCCATCGGCTTCGTGATCAGCTCCGCGATCTGCGCAGCTGGGCGGTCGGTGAGAAGTTCGAACCACTCGCGCAGCAGCTCGTCCGGAATGCTCATGACCTTGGCGAACATGTCGTAGGCGGGCTCTCCGACGCCAATGTAGTTGCCCAGGCTTTTGCCCATCCGGCGGTGGCCGTCGAGACCGCGCAAGATCGGCAGCGTTAGACAGATCTGCGGCGGCTGCCCTGCATCACGCTGCAGATCACGACCCACGGTCAGACTGAAAAGCTGCTCGCTGCCGCCTAGCTCGACATCCGCGCGAATTTCGACGCTGTCGTGTCCCTGCATAAGCGGATAGAGGCATTCGTGCAGGTAGATCGGCGTGCCGGCCTTCAGGCGCTTGGTGAAATCGTCGCGCTCCAACATGCGCTGCATGGTGATCTTGCTGGTCAAAGAAAGGAGGTCGAGGAAACTGAACTTGCTGAACCACTCGCCGTTGTAACGGACCTCGGCCTTGGTGATATCGATGACCTTGCTCACCTGCTTCAGATAGTCCTTGGCGTTGGCCTCAACTTGCTCGGCGGTGAGGCGGGCCCGTGTTTGATCGCGGCCGCTGGGATCGCCCACGAGAGCGGTGTAGTTGCCGATGATCAATACCGCCTGATGTCCAAGTTCCTGAAAGAGCCGCAGCTTGCGCAGCGGTACCGTATGGCCCAGGTGCACGTCGATCCCTGTAGGATCGATGCCGTACTTCACGCGCAGCGGCACGCCTGTTTTGAGGCTGCGTTCCAGCTTTTGCCGTAGCTCGTCTTCCGGGACAATCTGGTGCACGCCGCGCCGAATCTTAGACAGTTGTTCGTCAACACTTTCCACAGCTTGGTCCTTGCTTCTTTTAGCCGCGCCACCCCGTGGAGCGCGCGCAGAGTCAGAAAACCGGCCCCCGATTGTCGTAACCGTCCGGCGAATCCATTCTTGCAGGGTTTGGTATGCTCGCCATAGTTTGGGAGGCACTGCGGGAATACGGATGCACCTCGGGTCATGAATAGATTTGGAAGCGGCCGGTCGGCTCAAACGCGTTTTTGTAGTGCGTGATCGAGGGCTGGCGTTGACTGGGAGGCCAACTCAACGCCAGGACGTCGAAGCGGGCAGAGCAGCCGAGCAGGCGGTGCTTTTGCAGAAAATGCAAGGCGAGATCGGTCAAGCGGCGCTGTTTTGCCGTGTCTACCGAGGAGGCTGGTCGAGACGCATCTTCGAGGCCGGTCGAACGCACCTCGACAAACACGAGGCAACGGCCATCGACCGCCACCAAATCAAGTTCGCCGCGCGAGCAGGTGTAGTTGCGCGCGACGATCCGATAGCCTAGTTTTTGCAGGAACCTAGCTGCCGCCCGTTCCGACTGGTTGCCAAACCAGCGTCTCCACCAGGGCTTGCGCGCGGGGGATGCAGAAAACACGGTTCTCTCCCCCAAAGGGGTCTCTGGTGAAACGCCGCGCCGGCTATTCGGGGACAGTCGGTTTGATTTCCGCGACCTTGACCAGGCGTTCGCGCAGACGGGTCGCCTTACCGACGCGCTTGCGGAGATAATAGAGCTTGGCCCGGCGAACCCGGCCGGTGCGCTTCACCTCGATTTTGGCGATCTTGGGGGAGTGCAGCGGGAAGATGCGTTCAACGCCTTCTCCCTGCACGATGCGCCGCACAATGAAGGTCTCGCGGAGACCGTCGCCCCGGCGGCCGATGACCACGCCGTTGAAAATCTGAACGCGTTCCTTCTGGCCTTCCAGAATCCGTTGATGAATGTCGACTTGATCGCCCACGTGAAATTCCGGAATGTCTTTTTTGGCGCCGGCTTCCTCCACCAGCGTGAGCAGTTTATCTCTCATTTTTTCCTTCCCTTTCTAACTGCGAAGTCTCGGATTGGAGGCCCAGGTTTTCCCGGCTGCGGGCCTCCGATTGTTCATGGCGCCAGCGGGCGACCGCTTCATGATCGCCGCTCACCAGCACTTCGGGCACGGCCATGCCCCGAAAAACACGTGGCCGAGTGTACTGAGGGTACTCCAGCCGGCCCGGGGCGCTATGCGATTCTTCCGTCACACTCTCCGCGTCGCCCAGCACGCCGGGCACGTAGCGGACCACCGTGTCAATCACGACCATGGCGGGCACTTCGCCGCCGTTACAAACGAAATCGCCGACGGAAATCTCACGCGGGCGTAACCCCAACCGAATGCGCTCGTCAAAACCTTCGTAGCGTCCGCACAGAAGGATGAGTCGTTGCCGGCCAGCCAGCTCGCGAACCACGCTTTGCGTCAAGCGCTCACCCGCCGGCGTGAGCAACACGACCAGGCCGGGGTCCGCAGCCTTTTCACGTACTGTTTCGACCGCCGCGAACACCGGCTCGGGCATCAGCACCATTCCCGGACCGCCGCCGAACGGCCGGTCATCGACGCTCTTGTGCTTGCCCTGGGCCCAGTCACGGATGTTCCACAGTTGAATGTCGACCAGTCCGCGCTCCAGGGCCAGCTTCAGGATGCTTTGGGTCAGGTAGCCCTGGAAGATCTCTGGAAACAACGTCAAGACGTCGAAGCGCATGCGTCACGGTTTCGGCGCTGCTGTGCCGGCCGGCGCCGCAGCAGCGGCAGCCGCCTGCTCCTCGAACTTTGCCATGTATTTCTTCAACAAAGTCTCCACCCTTTCCGAGGGCTTGGCACCCACTCCGAGCCAGTACTTGATCCGCTCCGGCCTGAGCTGCACGCGGTCGTCGGTGCTCTTGATCATCGGATCGTAAGATCCCAGTTCTTCAATAACCCGGCCATCGCGCGGCTGCCGGCCGTCGATGGCTACGATCCGAAAGTATGGGCGATGCTTGCGCCCCAGTCTTTTCATGCGAATACGAACGGCCACAAGTGCTCCTCGGTAAATTGTAATCAGCGGTCAGCGCTCAGCGGTCAGCCATCCTCCGCCAGCATCTTTACAGAGAGCGGATGGCTGTCCGCCGAGCGCTGCTCACTTGTTCTTGCCCCGCCTATCCTGTTTTCGTTTCTTCTTGCGATCCTCAGCACGCTCTTTTGCGCTTTTGCGATGACCGGTTCCCACCTTGGTTTTCGGCATATTGGCGCCGGGCTGAAAAGCCCCCATTTTGCCCATACCAGTCATCATCTTCACACGGTCCCAGATGCTCATATTAGCCATCTGGCGCATTAGTGTGCGCACGTGGTCGAACTGACTGATGAATTGCTTGATCTCGTGCGGCTCGGTGCCGCTGCCGGCGGCGATGCGGCGCCGGCGACCGATGTCGATGATATCGGGATTGCGCCGCTCCTCCAACGTCATCGAATCGATTATTCCCTGAATGCGCTTGAGGCCGGCTTCCGGATCTTCCCCTTCGGGAATCATCTCGCTCATCCCCGGCAGGCTGCCGAGCATGTCGCGCATGCCCATTTTTTGAATCGTTTCGAACTGCTTGCGGAAATCGTCGAGCGAAATGTCGCCCTTGGCCAGCTTCTTCTGCTGCTTTTCCAGCTCTTCCTGACTGAGCTGCTGCTGGACCCGTCCGACCTTCTCGATCAGGCCCATCAGGTCGCCCTGGCCCAGGATGCGTTGGGCCATGCGTTCGGGATGGAATTCCTCGAGGCGATCGAGCTTCTCGCCGACACCGATGAACTTGATCGAGACGCGCGTGACTTCTTTGATCGAGAGCGCCGCTCCGCCGCGAGCATCGCCGTCGAGCTTGGTCATGATGACGCCGTTGAGGTCCAAGGCGTCGTTGAACGCCTTCGCGCTATTGACCGCGTCCTGACCGGTCATGGCGTCGACGACGAGATAGACTTCGTCGGGCCGAACCTGCCGGTCGATTTGCTTCAGCTCGTCCATCGGCATTTCGGCCACGTGGAGTCGGCCGGCCGTGTCGAGGATGACGGTATCGAGCAAGCTCTTCTTGGCATGCGCGAGCGCATTCCGGCAAACATCGAGCGGGCTCTGCGACGTCTCACTATAGACCGGAACATTGATCTGCTCACCCAAAACCTTGAGCTGATCGATGGCCGCGGGTCTCTGCAAGTCGGCCGCCACCAGGAGCGGTGTCCGGCCTTTCTCGCGCAGCGTGAGGGCCAGCTTGCCGGCAGTGGTCGTCTTACCGCTACCCTGCAAACCGCAAAGCATGATGACCGTGGGGCGGTCCTTCGCAAAGTGGAAACTGTGGTCCACCGGCCCCATCAGGCTAACCAGCTCGTCGTAGAATATGCGGATAATCTGCTGGCTTGGATCGACGGTGCGAATGACTTCCTGCCCAATCGCTTTCTCGGTGACCCGCTTGATCAGGTCATTGGCCACCGTGAAATTGACATCGGCGTCGAGCAGGGCCCGGCGGATTTCCAACAAGCCGTCGCGAACATTCCCCTCGGTCAGCCTGCCGCGGCCGCGCAGCTTCTTGAAGGCATCGCTCAGGCCTTTTTGGATGTTCTCGAACATGATTCACTTCAGATTGCGCCCAGCAAAGCCGGGATTTGCCTGATTTAGCAGTAAACCGACGATTATAGAGAAGAAGGGCCTTTTTTGCAACGTGGCCCGGGGGCGGCTAGCCGTGAGCCGTAAGGGAGTCGGGGGCCTGGATACGCCTCCATACCAATGGATTTCAGACCGCGGGCGGGCCAATCGATGGTGCGCCAAAAGTGCGCCGAAAGTGCGCCGTTTCGGGGGCAAAACGGCGCAATCAGGCCGTTGCGCCGATCTTCCCGCCAGGATCGATGCTTTTCCGCTGGCGATATCGGCGCCAAACCGCGCTTTAGCATTGCTCAAGGAGTGCACATCTGCCTCTGCATTCTTGCAACTCTCGCCGAGTTGCGTTTTCCCAACATCGAGGACAAGGCCCCCGGCATTGCCTTGTTCCGGCCGCTTCGAAACACAACTGGCTTGTTTTCGAACAGGGCCAGCCGGCAAGCCTCGCGATCTCGCACGCCGAGATCATCTCCTGGCGTCCCATTGAGCCAATTGTAGATTCAGCCAGGCGCATGTGAAACCGCAGCCGTGGAGATTTGTGCCCTTGCTCTCGCCCCACCGGCAGGATGAACGCCGACGACGGGAAATGACCTTCAAATGACCGAGCTTGATTCGGCAGCAAACAAGAGCATTTCCCGACCGCCTCTGTGGAGAACGCCTTCACGGCCTGTTACACTGGCCCTTGTGTTCAACTCCCTTGCACTTAGCATCAAGAGCCCAGAGATCGCATGAACGATCCCCAATCAACCCGCGGATCAGTAGCGGGGGAAGATCCATCCTCCTCTGCTGGCTCTCCTCCGCGGCCCGAGCGCATCGGTCGTTACCGTATCGAAAAAGTGCTGGGCCGAGGCGGATTCGGCATCGTCTACCTGGCCCATGACGACCAGTTGCAGCGTCCCGTGGCCATCAAAGTCCCGCACCGTCATCTTGTAACTCAGGCAGCCGACGCCGAAGCCTACCTGACGGAAGCTCGCACTGTCGCCGCCCTGGATCATCCGCACATCGTCCCCGTCTTCGATGTCGGCAGCACGAATGACTGCCCCTGCTTCGTCGTATCGAAGTACATTGAAGGCAGCACTCTGGCCGAGCGGATCAAGGCGAACCGGCCTTCCGTGGCGGAAGTAGTGGAACTGGTGGCGACGGTGGCCGAGACGCTGCACTACGCTCATCGCCAAGGGCTGGTCCACCGGGACATCAAGCTAAGCAACATCCTGCTCGACAACAGCGGCAAGCCTTATGTGGCCGATTTCGGGCTGGCCTTGCGGGAACGGGACATCGGCAAGGGGCCACGCTATGCCGGGACGCCTGCTTATATGAGTCCAGAGCAGGCTCGTGGCGAAGGCCACCGAGTCGATGGACGATCAGACATTTTCAGCCTCGGCGTGATCTTCCACGAACTCTTGACCGGGCGACGACCGTTTCCTGCAACCTCGCCGGAGGAGCTGCTCGAGCAAATCACCAGCATGGAGATTCGTCCACTTCGGCAATGGGATGACACCATCCCCAAAGAGCTGGAACGCATCTGCATCAAGGCACTGTCCAAGCGGGCTTCGGAGCGCTACACGACCGGCAAGGACATGGCTGACGATCTGCGGCATTTTTTCAATCAATCTACCCAAGAAGAGAGGCAGGCACTTCGCTCCCATATTTCAGCAGCCAGCATTCCTCCCGCTGCCTTGGTACCCACTCCGCTTCCTAGTCCCGTGCCTACTCCCGCTTCGGAGCAGCGGCCAATCAAGATCGTGCCCAAGGGCTTACGGTCCTTCGACGCCCAGGATGCCGACTTCTTCCTCGAGCTGCTACCCGGCCCTCGTGATCGTGAGGGATTGCCGGACAGTATTCGCTTTTGGAAATCCCGCATCGAAGAGATGGATGCCGACAACACCTTCGCCGTGGGCCTGATCTACGGTCCTTCGGGATGCGGCAAATCATCGCTGGTGAAAGCCGGTCTCTTGCCTCGGCTGTCCGACAAAATGATCGCCGTCTATATCGAGGCGACTGCGGAGGAGACAGAGACTCGCCTGCTAAACGGCCTGCGGAAACGCTGTCCTGCCCTACCTGACAACCTGGGCCTGAAAGAGACGCTGGCGGCACTGCGTCGGGGTCAGGGGATTCCGGTGGGCAAGAAAGTCGCCATCGTCCTCGACCAATTCGAGCAGTGGCTCCATGCGAAGAAGGAAGAAACGAATACGGAGTTGGTGCAAGCCTTGCGGCAGTGCGATGGGGGCCGGGTGCAGTGTGTTGTGATGGTGCGAGACGACTTTTGGCTCGCTGTCAGCAGGTTCGTTCGAGATTTGGAGGTCGATCTCATTCCGGGCCGAAACATTGCTTTAGTGGACCTGTTCGACCTCGACCATGCCAGGAAAGTGCTGACCGCTTTTGGCTGTGCGTTCGGCAAACTTCCAGAGAAGCCTGCCGAGATCAGCAAGGAGCAGAGAGAGTTCTTGAAGCAAGCGGTGTCAGGCTTGGCTCAGGAAAAAAAGATTATCTGCGTCCGACTGGCGTTGCTCGCCGAGATGATGAAAGGCAAGACCTGGACGCCCGCCACGCTCAAGGAAGTGGGCGGCACCGAGGGAGTTGGCGTCACGTTCCTTGAAGACACATTCTCCTCCCCGACCGCCAATCCGAAGCACCGGCTACACCAGAAAGCGGCCAGGGCGGTCCTCCGGGCACTCTTGCCCGAATCCGGCAGTGACATCAAGGGCACCATGCGGCCCTATGCGGAGTTGCTGGAAGCGTCGGGCTATGGGAGCCGCCCACGAGATTTTGAAGACTTGATCCGCATTCTGGACAGTGAGATCCGCCTCATCACACCGACCGACCCGGAAGGCAAGGAGGATGCTGAAGTAGCAGCGTTCGCCAGAACGCGGGCAAACCCAGAAGGCGCTGCCAACCCGCATTCTGGCGAATGCGGCTACACCCGATACTACCAACTGACGCACGACTATCTGGTTCACTCGTTGCGAGAATGGCTGACCCGCAAACAAAAAGAAACGCGGCGCGGCCGGGCGGAACTGCGGCTGGCGGAACGAGCCGCCGCGTGGAACAGCAAGCCGGTGAATCGCCATCTGCCGGCGTGGTGGGAATGGGCCAACATTCGGCTCTACGCCCGCAAACGCGACTGGACGCCGCCGCAACGGCGTATGATGCGCCGGGCTGGGCCCTACCATGCCGTGCGCGGCGGCCTGCTTGTCTTGGCTTTGGTCGTGCTGACCTTCGCCGGCTGGTGGA
>Ga0116217_10005870_pt1 | contig 10723 bp, 6 predicted proteins | sample Sb_taG_6_FD_89697 | JGI IMG/M metagenome (GOLD analysis project Ga0116217, IMG submission 89697) | Peat soil microbial communities from Weissenstadt, Germany - Sb_50d_4_PS metaG | ecosystem: Environmental > Terrestrial > Soil > Wetlands > Peat | place: Germany: Weissenstadt | collected 2010-09-21 | reverse complement strand
CGACTATGAACGCGGTCTTTTTTGATGAACTCGGCATTCCAAACGCCGATATCAATCTTGAAGTTGGGTCGGGTACCGGCACCGAGCAGACCGCACGGATCATGCTTAGGTTGGAGCCGGTGCTGGCAGCGGAACGTCCGGATCTCGTCCTCGTCGTTGGCGACGTTAATTCGACAATGGCGACGGCCCTCGTTGCCGCTAAGCTCCATATTCCGATCGCCCATGTCGAGGCAGGTTTGCGAAGTTTTGATCACTCAATGCCGGAAGAGATTAATCGTTTAGTGACCGACCGACTGGCTACCCTTCTATTTGTTACGGAGAGATCTGCAATTGATAACCTGATTAAAGAGGGCGTTGATGCCGGCAGGATCAAGTTCGTCGGAAACGTCATGATTGATTCCGTTCATGCTTGTCTCGATCGTGCTGTTCCGGCTCGACAAACGCTCAGGGAGATCGGCGCGGGCGCTGCTTTTTTGAATGCAGTTTCCAAGATCGGCTTTGGTTATGTAACGCTTCACCGCCCTTCAAACGTCGACGATCCCGTTAGATTAAAATCGGCGATTGAGGCGTTGGGTGAGGTTTCGCAGAAAATTCCCCTAATATTTCCAATTCATCCTCGTACCGAAGCGATGATCGCGACCGCCGGTGTGGCCGAATTACTGGGACACGCACGAATCTGTACGACGCCACCGCTTAGCTATTTGCGCGCGCTCGGTTTGATGCGTGAGGCAAAGCTTGTCATCACAGACAGTGGTGGGGTTCAGGAGGAGACCACAGCTCTCGGCGTGCCGTGCCTTACAATCAGGGACAACACGGAACGGCCGGCAACCATTGATCAAGGAACAAACGAATTGGTCGGGACTTCGGCTACGGCCCTCATTTCCGCAGTAGAAAACATTCTTTCTACAGGGGGGAAGCGGGGACGCATTCCGGAGCTTTGGGACGGCAATACTTCCGTGCGCATCGTAGACGGTATTTGTGATTACTTCAGCGCCCTCGGATCGCGCCATTGATGATGATGCCGCATCTGTGCGCAACAGCGTTTTGAGGACGTATGCGCATCGTTTTCCTATCGCACTACTATCCGCCGGAAGTGAACGCCCCGGCCTCGCGCACGTCGGAACATTGCCGCGCATGGGTCCGCGGCGGCCATCACGTGACTGTCGTTACTTGCGCGCCCAACCATCCAAGCGGCAAAATCTACAAAGGGTACCGCAACCGGTTGCGTCAGGTGGAAATGATCGACGGTGTCCGTGTCGTGCGGGTATGGACGTTTCTGGCGGCCAATCAAGGTTTCGCGCTCCGCACGCTTAATTACGTCTCTTATCTGCTGTCTGCCACGCTGGCGTTGCTGTGGTTGCCACGCCCCGACATCGTGATTTCGACCTCGCCACAATTCTTTTGCGGTCTGACCGGACTGGTGGCGCGTCGTCTCATGAAGTGGCCTTGGGTGCTCGAAATCCGGGATTTATGGCCGGAGAGCATCGTGACCGTCGGCGCCATGCGCAAAGGCTGGACGGTGCGGCTGCTCGAGCGGATCGAGGCGCTGGCCTATCGAAGTGCGGACGGCATCGTCTCAGTGACTCGTTCGTTCGTGCCGCATATCGTCGAGCGTGGGGGCCGGCCGGAGAGAATCGTAGTCATTCCGAACGGTGCCGACCTCAACCGCTTCACGGCCGCCGATGTGATGGTAGACGCCAAAAAGACGCTAGGCCTCGAGGACCGGTTCGTCGCGGCTTATGTAGGTACCCACGGTATGGCGCACGGTCTTGCCGTGATTCTCGATGCGGCCGAGCGATTACGCCATGATCGACGTATCGCCTTCCTTCTGGTCGGGGATGGCGCCGAACGGATAGGTCTCGAGAAGCTCCGAGACCAAAAGCAACTGGATAATGTTTTGATTCTCGGCCAGCGAGCCAAGGACGAAATGCCGCGAATTTGGGCGGCGACGGATGCAAGTTTAATTTTATTGAGACGGAGCGACCTGTTTAAAAAAGTTGTCCCGTCGAAGATGTTTGAGGCCATGGCGATGCGGTGCCCGATTATCCTCGGCGTCGAGGGTGAGGCGCGCACGGTGCTCGATGACGCCGGCGCCGGCATCGGCATCACGCCGGAGAATGCTGACGAGCTTACAGCAGCGGTTGTCACGCTTGCGCAAAATCCAGCGCTGGCTCGCCAGTTCGGCGATCGAGGTCGGGCTCACGTACTGGAAAACTACGACCGAAATATACTGGCATCACGATATTTGAATTTTCTCGAAAAGGTTGCGGCTGAACCTGATCGCGGTCGTCGCGTTATGGATGACCCGGGCCACTCGATGGTCGGATGAAAGCTGGAGGGTCTCTGTCCACGGTTGTTCGCGCCATCGCTTTCGGACGACATATTCCGGCAAGCAAGCTCGCGCGTCGCGTCGAGCTCACGGTGCGCCGCAAGGCGCGCGATGTTTGGGGCGCTGCCGCCCGTCCTGCTATTGCATTGGTGCGAGCGAAGACGGCACCGGCGCCGCTGTTCCAGCCTCGCGAGGGAATGATCGAGGCGCAGAACGGGAGCGCGCGGTTCACGTTCCTGGGGCGCACGGAAATCCTGTCGATTCCGAAGATCAATTTTGGCGCGCCTGGACCCGGCGCGGAAAATCAGCTCTGGCGCATGAACTTGCATTACATGGAGTGTCTCGAAGAAACTGATGATTCCCTTTTCACCGATCTCATTACCGCTTGGATTGCCGCCAATCCCGCCGGAAGGCGCGGCACGTGGCGGGACAGCTGGAACAGTTACGCACTCGCGATCAGAGTGGTGGTGTGGATGCAAGAGCTTGTGCGGCGTTCCGGGAAGCTACCCCCCGATGCGGTGCTGAACGCCGAGCAAAGCCTTGCCGCTCAACTGCTGTTTCTCGAGAGCAACCTCGAAACCGATATCGGCGGCAATCATCTGATCAAAAATATCAAAGCGCTAATCTGGGGTTCTGCCTACTTCGTCGGTGAGGAGGCGACGCGTTGGCGCACCGCTGGGGTCAGGCTATTGGCGGCTCAATTAGCTGAACAGATTCTTGCGGACGGCATGCATTATGAACGCTCGCCATCCTATCACTGCCAGGTCTTTGCGGATTTGCTCGAAATCCGGCATGCGTTGGGCAAAGACCCTCTTGAGGGCAAGCTTGACGCCGCACTCGGGCGGATGGCTCAGGTGACGGCGGATCTCGCGCACCCCGATGGGCACGTGGCGCTCTTCAATGATGCTGGGACTGACATGGCCTACGAGCCGGCCGAGTGCCTCGGCGTGTACGAGCGCATGTTCAACTGGCGTCCTGCACCTCGTCAGGTTTTTGCGCTTACGGAAGCCGGATATTTCGGCTTTCGGACACCCGACAGTTATCTCGTCCTCGACTGTGGTCGCATTGCCCCGGATGACCTACCGGCTCATGGGCATGGTGACGTTCTGAGTTTCGAATGGTCAGTGCGTGGTACGCGCATGATTGTTGATCAAGGCGTGTTCGAGTACGTTGCGGGCGAAAGACGGCAGCGATCGCGGTCCACTGAATGTCACAACACGCTATGCTTCGAGGGTGCCAACCAGGCGGACTTCTTCGGTGCGTTCCGGTGTGGCCGTCGACCAAATGTCAAGATACTTGGATTCGAGCCGACCTCAGATGGCTTTGTAATCGAGGGCACACACGACGGCTTCGCGAACCTGAAGGGCGCACCGCGGCATGCTCGTCACTTTGAAGTCCACGGGACCAACGTAGTCCTCACGGATCGTATCGACGGCAAGCCCGAGGTGCCTGCTTCTGTCGGTTTCTTGTTACATCCCGACGTACAGGTGGAGCTATCCGGCAATGAGGCCCTGATGCAAAGAAATGCCAGTCGGGTGCGAATGAGTTCAACTTTACTGATCCACGTTGAGGACGCTGTTTGGTGGCCAAACATGGGTTATGAGGAGCCGACGACCCGGCTGCGGCTTAGATTTCCGCGGGGCGTCCGGACGGCATCAACAACGCTGCAGATTGTCTGACCGGTCGAGACCGTGAAACAGGTTGAGCAGAATTATCGTACCGGGAAACTCCGGGTCGCGGACGTTCCGGCACCGCGGACCGGTGCTGGCGAGCTGCTCGTCGCTACCCGCAGCTCGGTGATCAGCTCGGGAACCGAAAAACAGCTTATGGAGTTTGCAAAAGCTTCGCTGGCAGGCAAAGCAATGTCGCGCCCTGATCTCGTAAGGCGCGTAATTCACAACGTGCGGCGGGATGGAATAAGGCCAACTGCGCATAAGATATTCGCGCAGCTCGATAGTGCGATACCGCTTGGCTACAGTTTGGCTGGAGAAGTGATTGAGATCGGTTCGCAGGTCAGCGGGTTTACGATCGGCGACCGTGTCGCCTGCGCTGGCGCAGGCCTCGCCAATCATGCCGAGATAAACGCGGTACCGAAGAACCTGGCGGCGCGAATTCCAGCCAGTGTTGATGACGAGGACGCAAGCTTTGTGACGCTTGGTGCCATCGCTCTCCAAGGGGTGAGGCTCGCGGTTCCGACACTCGGCGAAAAGTTTGTGGTCATGGGTCTCGGTCTAATTGGCCTTTTGACGGTGCAACTTCTCAAGGCAAACGGGTGCCGGGTGCTGGGCTTTGATCCAAACATGGCGCGAGTCGATTTAGCTCGCCAACTCGGTGCCGATATTGCAATTAGCGACGGCTTCGCCACGGCGGTTGCGGAGTTCACGGGAGGCCACGGCGCCGACGCGGTCATCGTCACAGCCTCATCGCGATCAAGCGAGCCAATTAACACGGCCGCGGAGATAAGTCGTCTCAAAGGACGGATCGTCGTTGTCGGCATGGTCGGCATGACGATTGACCGGGAACCATTCTATAGACGTGAGCTTGAGCTCAAGCTGTCAATGTCCTACGGGCCGGGCCGCTATGATCCCCTCTACGAGCAAGCCGGCCATGATTATCCGTTACCATACGTGCGTTGGACCGAGCAACGCAATATGGACGCGTTCCTCGCTCTGATTGCCGAGGGCAAGGTGACCCCGAAACGTCTTGTGACGCATCGGTTTGATATCGCCGATGCCGCACAAGCTTATGCATTGTTGGAGCAAGGCGAAGCGCACCTTGCGATTTTGTTGACGTACGAACAACGCGCCGGTCGTGCAATCGAGCGGCAGATCCGCCTGGCGGCCACGCCTGCCCCGACCGACGCCAACGGTGTGGCCTTCATCGGCTTCGGCAACTACGCGAAGAGTGTGCTCCTGCCCGCAGTCCGCAAGGTCAAGGGAGTGACCCTGACGACCGTGGTGACGAGGAGTGGCCTCAGCGCAAGCCATGCTGGCGAGAAGCATTCATTCGCGAACGTAGCGACCGATCCTGTTGTTGCCTTCGCCGATGTTCACACCGGAACGGTTTTCATTGCGACGCGTCATGACAGCCATGCCCAGCTTACAGCCGACGCCCTGCGCGCCGGCAAGAATGTCTTCTGCGAAAAGCCGCTCGCGCTCGATGCGGATGGCCTAGCCGACGTCATGGCCGCGGCGGCGACCGCCCCCGGCCTGCTCGCAGTCGGATTCAATCGCCGCTTTGCGCCGCTGTTGCGCCAGGCCAAGGCGGCCCTTGAGCCACGCCTGGGACCGCTGGTGATGCTTTACCGCATCAATGCCGGCGCCGTACCGGCCACTCATTGGGTGCATCACGGGGAGGGCGGCGGCCGCGTCATCGGCGAGGTCGGCCACTTCGTCGATGCGCTCACTTTTATCGCCGGCAGCATGCCGGTCGAGGTGCAGGCCGTCGCGGCGCGCGATCATGCCGATGCCCTATCGGTGCTGATCCGTTTCGCCGACGGTTCGACCGGAACGATCGTCTATTCGTCGCTTGGTGATCCTAGTCTGCCCAAGGAGTATGTTGAGGTCTTTACCACCGACGGCGTGATGCAACTCGACGATTTTCGAAGGCTCACGATCACCAAACGCGGTAAGACCGCGGTCAGCAAGGGCACACAGGACAAAGGCCAGGAGGCCATGGTCGCGGCGTTTTTACATGCCGCAAGATTTTCGCACGCGGCGCTGATTCCGCTCGACGAACTGGCCGCCGTCAGCGCCGCGACAATTGCCATAGAAAAGTCCTTGAGAACGGGCGGGCCGACCGCGATCGAGTGATTCGTCAATCCTGCCTGGGGGCGCGCAGGGTGAACACAGCCGAAGATAGTGATGAAAATCCTGGTCGATTGCATCCCACTGAGCGTCGGCGGTGGCGTGCAGGTCGCTATTGCGTTTCTGACGAATTTGCGGGAGCGGCCGAACCCTACTTGGAAAGCGGTGGCTCGCACGTCGTTGAAAACGGCGCTTCCGGCCGACCTCGCCGCAGATTCCCGCATACAGTTTTTGGACAAGCGCTCCGCGTTCGACGTCTTCCGGCTCCGCCGGGAGTTGCAGCATGTTGAGCGCGTATTCACGCCGGATGTCGTCTTTACGGTGTTCGGCCCAGCTCTTTTCCGGGCGCGCGCGCCCCATCTTGTCGGCTTTGCGCTGCCTCATCTCCTTTACGACCCCGATAGTGACACGCTTGTCCGCAGGGGCCTCGAAAAAATGGTCGATTGGATGAAGCGCTTCGCTTTGCGGCGATCCGATCATTTCGTTGTCGAAACGCAGACCGTGCGTAAGAGGCTTTCAGAGCGGATCGGAATCGACGCGAACAAGATTTCGGTGATTCCGAACAGCGTAAATCCCATCATCATGAATTACGCCGGCGCGGTTATCCAACCGGACCCAGGTTTTGCGTTCCTGGTGCCGTCGGCCTACTACCGACACAAGAATCTGGAAATAATACCAGCCGTTGCTGCGGCCATGCGGAAGCTCGCTCCCGATCTCGTCTTCGAATTTCGATTAACGCTCGATCCGCAAAGCGCCGCCTGGCGTGCACTCGCGTATCAGGCGGAAACGCTTGGTGTGGCGTCCAAGATCGTCACCTTGAATGCCCTGCAGCTCGACGAGCTCGCCCGCGCCTATCGCGCTGCTTCGGCGGTTTTTTTGCCGACACTTCGCGAGGCGTCGACAGCGGTGTATCCGGAAAGCTTCGCGATGGAACGTGCGCTAGTAACCTCGGACTTGGAATTCGCGCGCGAACTATGCGGGGAAGCAGCCATGTACATTCCGCCTAGAGACGCGGCTGCGATTGCGGAGCGGTTGATCGAGCTTATCAGCTCGCCGGAACTGCGCCGCCGTTTGACTGAGGCCGGCAAGCGACAATTGACGAGTTCCTATCTTACGCCTGAACGGAAATTTGCAATGCAGCTGGCCTTGCTTTGCGATCTTTCATCGAGAGTCGGGCGCGGCAAAAAATCCGTTTAGCCACGTAAGATGCGAAGTGTACCAACTGGATCTCTTTGATGTGCGGTATCTGCGGCTTTAGCGGTAACTTCCAGCGCGACCTTCTCAGCCGCATGAACGCGGCGATCGCGCATCGCGGACCCGACGGCGATGGCATAATGCATCGTCCCGAATCCGGCGTCGGTCTTGGGAATCGCCGGCTTTCGATTATCGATCTCTCCGATACAGGCGCACAGCCGATGTGGGATGCCACGTCATCGGTATGCATCGTGTACAACGGAGAGCTATACAACTTCAAAGAGCTGCGATCTCAACTCAAGGCTCAGGGTATTACCTTCCGCGGCACCTCCGACACGGAAGTAATTGTGAATCTTTATATGTGTCGCGGCGCGGCAATGCTGGAGGCTCTCAACGGTATATTCGCCATCGCGATTTATGACGCACGCACGCAGGAGATCCTTCTTGCACGCGATCGCTTTGGAGTGAAGCCACTCTATTATGCCGTTCTGCCCCAAGCAGTTCTATTCGCCAGCGAGATCAAGGCCATTCTGGAATGTCCGACTGTCCCGCGTCAGCTCGATCCGCAAGCGCTCCTATCCCATCTGACTTATTTATGGTCACCCGCGCCGCAAACGATTCTACAATCAGTGAGAAAACTTGAGCCGGGTTGCGCGATGCGACTGCGGCAGGGCCGCGTCGTCGAAAGTTGGCGCTATTTCACGCTCCCCGTCGGTCGCACCAAGCCTGTCTCAAGGGATGACGCCGTCGCCGAGGTTCGCGAGTCGCTGCGGACGGCGGTGCATCGACAGATGGTCGCTGACGTGCCGATCGGTGCTTTTTTATCGGGCGGCGTCGACTCCAGCGCGGTCGTCGCCTTTGCCCGCGAGGTGTCGCTTGGCCGGTTGCAATGCTTCACCATCGACATCGGCAGCAAAGACGCGGCCGCCGACGGCATTACGCCGGATCTGCCATACGCGCGCGCAATGGCCCGCCATCTCGATGTCGACCTGCATGTCGTCAATGCGCTGCCTGATATCGCGCAAGGGCTGGAGCAGATGATCTATTACATGGACGAGCCGCAGGCCGATCCTGCCGCTCTGAATGTTATGCTGATCTGTCAGCTTGCGCGCCAACAAGGCCTCAAAGTGCTGCTGTCGGGGGCAGCCGGTGACGATCTGTTCAGCGGCTATCGCCGGCATCGCGCGCTGAAATTGGAGAAATTCTGGTCGTGGCTTCCCCAGTCGTTGCGCTCCACGCTCGCATTGGCGGCAACCGCGGTTCCGGCGCGTCCCGCTTCGCTGCGCCGGCTCGGCAAGGCGTTCCGCTATGCCGATCTCGACGGCGACAAGCGGATTGCCAGTTATTTCTATTGGTTGGCTCCCGAATTGGCCCGTTCTCTATTCACGCCCGGGTTCCGGGGAACGAGCGGTCCTGATCCGGTCGATACTGCACTTGCCGAGATGCCATCCGCGGCGGCGCCCATAGAGCGAATGCTGGCGCTGGAGTGCCGCTATTTTTTGGCGGACCATAACCTCGCTTATACCGACAAGATGAGCATGGCCTGCGGCGTCGAAACGCGCGTTCCCTTCCTCGACAACGATCTCGCGGATCTGGCCTTTTCGCTGCCGATGGACATCAAGCAGCTTGGCTCGACGGAAAAATGGGTGCTCAAGAAGGCGATGGAAGGCATCCTCCCAGCCGAAAGCATTTATCGGCCCAAGACCGGGTTCGGCGTGCCGCTGCGGAGCTGGCTGAACGGCCCGCTGCGCGAGGTGGTGGACGATGTCTTGTCGGAGCGTGTCCTGCGTGAACGCGGCATCTTCGAGCCGCAGGCGGTGGCGCGGTTGGTAGCGGCCGATCGCGCCGGCAGTATCGATGCCAGTTATCCGCTGCTCTCGATCATGTGTATCGAGCTGTGGTGCCGGATCTTCTTGGATGGTCGTGCACCCCGCTTGAATAGCCTGCACGCCATCAGCGAGGCGGCTGCGGCGTGATGCAGAGTCCGGACCTCAAACTTCGCGTCCGAGACTATTGGGATGAGATGAGTTGTGGCGAGGTTTACGCGCTGGATGGAAGCGCCGCAAGGAGTCTTAGCCGGCAGGAGATCGCGCGCTACGCGCTCGAACCTTATATCGAAGAATTCGCGAGATATGCGGACGCCCGCGACAAAGACGTGCTGGAGATTGGTGTTGGGATGGGTGCCGACCACGCCAGATGGGCGTCCGGCAGGCCCCGATCATTGACGGGAATCGATCTCACGGCACGGGCGATCGATTTCACGCGCCTGCGTTTCGCGATGGCAGGATATCAACCGAGGTTGTATGTCGCGGACGCGGAACGGCTGCCATTTCCCGATGCCAGTTTTGACCTCGTTTATTCCTGGGGGGTGTTGCATCATTCCCCCGATACCGCGCGCTGTTTCGCCGAGGTCAAGCGCGTTTTGCGCTCCGGCGGAGTTGCGCGGGTCATGATCTATCACAAATGGTCGCTGGTCGGCCTCATGCTTTGGCTTCGTTACGGGCTTTTATCGGGACGTTGCTTCCGGAGCCTCGACGATATCTATTTCCATCATCTCGAAAGCCCGGGCACCAAATGCTACGACGTCGGCGCGGCGCGCCGCATGGTTGCAAACACGGGATTTAGCGAGTGTACCATCCGCGTCCAACTGACCCATGGTGATCTTTTGCAAGGAGCGGTCGGGCAAAGGCACCGCGGATTTTTGCTCGATATGGCGAAACGACTCTGGCCGCGCTTCATTTTGCGAAAGCTGGCTGCCGAATACGGACACTACTTGCTCATCGAGGCGCGACGATGACGATCGGGCGGCGCTGCTACCACTGAAAAGTCGGATATCGCAGCAGATGGACGCGCTGACGGCGTGGATCGACCGCGCGTGGTATCCCAGTTTCCACGACCACTGGGACGATTGGCTGTTCCGCGAGCGGGTTCTCTCTCAATTGCGGCCGGACTCGGTCGTGCTCGATCTCGGCGCCGGCGCCGGTGTCCTGCCGCAGATGGATTTTCGCGGCAAGGCCGCACGGGTGTGCGGCATCGATCTCGATCCACGCGTCAGCGCAAACCCAATGCTGGACGAAGGCCGCGTCGCCGATGCGGAGAAGATTCCCTACAATGCCGGCGATTTCGATCTAGTTTTCGCCAATAACGTCCTCGAACATCTGGCCGAGCCGCTGACGGTCTTTCGCGAAGTGGCGCGGGTGCTCAAGCCGGGCGGTATGCTTCTGTTCAAGACGCCGAACAAGCGGCATTACATACCGTTACTGGCAAGACTCACGCCGCATCGCTTTCATCGATTTGTTAATAGGCTTCGCGGCCGGGCCGAGGTCGATACCTTCCCTACCTTGTATCGCGCCAACACGCGCTCTGATGTAATCCGTCTCGCCGGGCAATCGGG
>Ga0116217_10005867_pt1 | contig 10725 bp, 8 predicted proteins | sample Sb_taG_6_FD_89697 | JGI IMG/M metagenome (GOLD analysis project Ga0116217, IMG submission 89697) | Peat soil microbial communities from Weissenstadt, Germany - Sb_50d_4_PS metaG | ecosystem: Environmental > Terrestrial > Soil > Wetlands > Peat | place: Germany: Weissenstadt | collected 2010-09-21 | reverse complement strand
TTTTCTGGTGCGCGCCGAGGCGCGTGGCGGCGAGGTGCGCGGCGTTACCGTGCTCTACGATCAGGCGACCGAAGGCACGATGAGCCGCGTGGCGCTTGCGGTGGCGAATGCCTTCGTCGGCTTTCCCGATCCGAACGCCGTTCCACCGGCCGGTTTGCGCAGGCGGGTCGAATACGGCTCGGCGATCGTTGTCTCCGGCGACGGCAATCTCGTCGCGCCGGCGCGGATCGTCGACCAATGCGAGGCCATCACCGTGCCGCCCTACGGTCATGCCGACCGCGTCGCCGAAGACAAGACGAACGGCCTGGCGCTCATTCGCCTCTACGGCGCGCGCAACCTTGTTCCCGCGCCTTTCGCCGAGACCAATATGGACGCGGGCGAACTGACGCTGGTCGGCGTCCCCGATCCGCTGGCGCAGGGCGGCGACGCCGCGACCGCCGTGGCGGCGCACCTCTCCGCGCAAGGCGTTGAGCCGGCGCCGAAGCTCGGATTCTCCGGGGCGGCGGCCGCCGATACGCGTGGCCGGCTAGCGGGTATGGTCGATCTGCGGCCGGCCGTCATGGCGGGAAGCGGCGCCGGCGTCAGCCAGGCGGGCACCATGGTGCCGGTCGAGACCATCCGCGCCTTCTTGCAGGCCCAGCACGTCGCGCCGGCTGTCGCGGCAAGCGCTCCGATCAATCAATCGGTCCTGCGCGTGATTTGCGTCCGAAAGTGACGCCACCCTCGTCGGCCGCATTGCGCGGATTTCAAATGACTGCCCGCGAATCAAAAGCGCGCGCACAGGCTTCAGGCCGACCTATGGGAAAGTTCTCCGCGAAGGGGACGTTCCTTAATGAATAGTTCCCCAGTGGGGGGTAATTTCTTACACTTTGCGACAGTCTAGTGGCCTTTTTCGTGCCGAAATGTGTTCGGAAACGCGCATTTCCCCGATGCTCCCCAAGTCGGGCCGAGTATTAACTATTTTGCCCATATTCGACGTAATTATAGTTCACAATTAGTATTGTGTCGGGGACCTAATTGCCGATCGGGGACAGAATGAAAATCTTGCAGGTAACTTGCATTCTCGGTGCAATTACCGTGATCGCCGTTTGTCAGCCCCTCGTCGCAAAGCGGCTGATCTCTGCGCAACCGAAAGCTTCGGCGGACACGGACGTCACCGGCTTGCTGCCGGATCCTTCGCAACCGGAGGCGACCGCGACGCCGGCAGTAGCAGCGACGCCAGCAGAGACGGCCACGTCGGCAGTGACAGCAACGTCGGTAGTGATAGCGGCGCCGCGCGTGAGCCCGGTGCCCGTCGTGATACCTTCCGTCGTTTTTTCTCCGCGCGATCTCGCTTACGCCGACGACGAAAGGGCCGCTGCCGATTCCCCGGAAATAAAGGTGGCTACGCTCGATGATCCTTCGTTCTCGGCGCGGGACTATGCCGTCGACGCTGTGCCGAAGCAGAATCTCACGTATCTCGCCTATTACGCCTATTCCGAACTGCCGCCCGAGAAAAAGCCGGCCGACATGGTTTTAGATGCGCTCAAGGATGTCCCGGTCGGCACGCCGGTCGAGGAGATCAAGCGCGCCGCCGATGCGTTCGGCCTCGACTATACCTTCATGAAGACGGTGGCCAAAATCGAGTCCGATTTCGATCCCAAGCAGCGCACCGGCTCGTATATCGGTCTCTTCCAGCTCAGCAAACACGAGTTCGCGAAATACGGCTCGGGCGAAATCACCAATCCGCGCGACAACGCGATTGCCGCCGCCTACAAGTTCGTCAACGAGGCGACTTTGTTCGAATTGGACACGCATCAGAATCCGAGCCCCAGCGATCTTTATTTGATCCACCAGCAAGGCTGGCAGGGCGCTTCGGAGCATGTGAGCCATCCGGAGCGGATAGCGTGGCAATCGATGTGCGCCACCGACGAAGGGAAAGAAAAAGGCGAGCACTGGTGCAAGCGCGCCATTTGGGGAAATACGCTTCCCACGATCAAGCGCATCTGGAAATCGGTCGAAAAAATGACTTCAGCCGCCTTTGTGCAGATGTGGCGAGAGCGGGTCGACTCGCTTTATGCGCGCTATTCTGCGGCTTTATCGCCGAAATGAAATCAAATCGGCGCTGACGTTCTTTTGATACCGTCTCGCGTTGCCGCGCTGGGGGAAGGCCGCTAGGCTTTCCTCATGGTGCAGAGCCATGCGGACGCTGCCAAACAGGCCGACGAAAAGCTCGCGGAAACCTGGATTGGCGGCCGCGCGCTGCTGCAGCTCTCTAAGCTCCGACAACAAAGCCGCGGTAAGTAAGCTGTAAACCAAAGCCGTAGGTGGTCGCGCAAAAATAGGCTATCAGTTTCAATCGCGCGACTACGATGAGGGCCACATGAGCATGGAAGGCCCGAATGTACAGCGCCGGCTCGCCGCGATTGTGGCCGCGGACGTGGTCGGCTACAGCCGGCTGATGGAGGTCGACGAGGCCGGGACGCTGGCGCGGCTGAAAACAGTACGGCTTGAGCTCATCGATCCGGCGATCGCGAACTGCAAAGGCCGCATCATCAAGACTACCGGCGACGGGCTCCTGGTGGAATTTCAAAGCGTCACCGAGGCGCTGCGCTGCGCGGTGGATTTCCAGGAGCGGATGGCCCGGCGCAACCGGGACATGCCCGCGTCGCGCGCGTTGCTTTACCGCATCGGCATCAATCTCGGCGATGTCATCGTCGAGGAAGGCGACATATTCGGCGATGGCGTCAATGTCGCCGCGCGGCTTGAAACCCTGGCGGAACCCGGTGGCATCTGCATATCCGGCGCCGTGCGCGACCAGGTGGCGGACCGCCTCTCGGTTGGATTTCAGGATCTGGGCGAGCAGCACGTCAAGAACATCAGCCGTGCGATCCGCGTCTTCAAGGTGTTGCTGAACCGCAAAGCCCCGGAGCCGGCCGACGTCGCCGGCGGCCAGGCGCCGCCGCAGATGAGCGTTCGCAAGCCTTCGATTGCCGTGCTGCCCTTTGCGAATATGAGCGGCGATCCGGAGCAGGAGTTTTTCGCCGATGGCCTGACTGAGGACATCATCACTGAACTGTCGCGCTTCCGTCAGTTGCTTGTGATCTCGCGCAACGCCGTCTTTGTCCATAAGGGCAAGCCGATCAAAGCGCAGCAAATCGCCCGCGAATTCGGCGTGGACTATGTCGTCGAAGGTAGCGTGCGCAAAGCCGCGGATCGGGTCAGAGTCACCGTCCAGCTCATCGACGGCGAAACCGAGACGCATCTTTGGGCCGAACGCTACGACCGCAAGCTCGAGGATATTTTTGCCATCCAGGACGAAGTGACCTCGTCCATCGCCGCGACGCTCTTCGGCCGGGTCGAAGCTGCCCGGCACGACCGCGTACACCGCAAGCCCACGGACAGCATGGCGGCGTACGAGTATGTGCTGACCGGCAAAGTCCTGCACCACTGGTCGAATCGCGAATCCAACGCCCAAGCCATTGGCATGCTCGACAAGGCGATCGCGCTTGATCCGAACTACGCTCACGCCCATGCCTGGAAGGCTTGCGTCACCGGTCAGGCGTGGCTCAACGGCTGGTGCGAAGATCGCGCCGCCAGCGAGCGGCTGATTTTGGAGGAGCTGCAAACGGCCTTGTCGCTGGACGACAACGACGCCGACGTGCACCGGATCCTCGCTGCCGTGAAATTGAACTTCAACGAACACGACAAGGCGGCGTATCATCAGAATCGCGCGCTGGGCTTAAACCCGAACAGCGATCTGATCGTCGTCCAGCAGGGCGAGCTGTTGACGTGGCTTGGCCGGCCGGCCGAAGGCATCGAGTGGATTCGACGCGCCATGCGGCTCAATCCGTACCATCCCGAGCGTTTCTGGAGTCATCTCGGCCGCGCTCAATATACCGGACGCGACTACGCCGATGCGATCGAATCCTTCAGCAAGCTGACTGCGCCCGATCAGACACATGACGCGTTTCTGGCCGCGTCGTCGGCGCGACTGGGAAATCGCGTGGCAGCCGCCGCTCACGCGCAGGAAGTGCTCGCGCGGCAGCAGAATTTTACCGTCGGCGCATTCCTGCAAACGCTGCATTATCGGCAGCCTTCCGATACCGAACACGTGCGCGAGGGACTATTGAAGGCGGGACTGCCAAGCTAAGCGGCGGCGACGGCGCTGCGCCGGGCAGTCATGCTCGCTTGTTCTCGAACTGCGAGCAATGGCTCCGGCTTGCTGGCGCCGCCCAACGCGCCGTCTGCGGCTTCTAGATCACCCATTGAGTGGAGGACGCGATGACGAAATCCTCAACACCGGTTCGGCTTCGCGCGTTGTTAGCCGGCTGCGCGCTCGCAGCGCTCAGCGGCGTAGCCGCTGACGCTCAGCAGACGAGCGGCACGCCCGGCTCACCCGACGCGACGACGACGATCGACGGCCGCTATCTTCCGCCGCCGCCGCAACCGTTCCAAGGCGACATCGAACTCAATGCCGCGCAATCGAGGCCAGCGTGGCCGGCGCGGGTAGTGCCGCCGAAGGGCGCGCCGAATATTCTCCTGATTATGACCGACGACGTCGGTTTCGCGGCGCCGTCGACTTTTGGCGGCGTCATCCCGACACCCACGCTGGACCGCATCGCCGCGGATGGGCTGCGCTTCACCAACTTCCATTCGACCGCGCTGTGCTCTCCGACCCGCGCAGCTCTGATTACGGGGCGTAACCATCACTCGGCCGGCTTTGGCGTGGTCTCAGAGCAGTCAACCGGCTTCCCGGGCTACAACAGCATCATTGGCAAAGATACCGCCACGATCGGCCGTATTCTGCTGGAGAACGGCTACCGCACATCGTGGTACGGCAAGGACCACAACACGCCGACCTATCAGGCGAGTCAGGCCGGCCCGTTCGGCCAATGGCCGACCGGGATGGGTTTTGAGTACTTCTATGGTTTTGTTGGCGGCGATACGAGCCAATGGGAACCCAATCTGTTTCGCAACACGACCGCGATCTATCCCTATGTCGGCCGTCCCGCCTGGAATCTGACAACGGCCATGGCGGATGACGCGATCCATTGGATGAACCAGCTGAACGACATCGATCCGTCAATGCCTTTCTTTGTGTACTACGTGCCGGGCGGTACGCACGCGCCGCACCACGCCACGCCGGAATGGATCAAAAAGATCAGCGACATGCATCTGTTCGACAAGGGATGGAATGCGCTGCGCGACCAGATCTTCGCCAATCAGAAAAAGCTCGGCGTGATCCCGCAGGACGCCCAACTCACGCCTTGGCCGGACAAGCTTCTCAAGCAATGGGATCAGGCAACCGACGAAGAGAAGAAGCTCTACATTCGACAGGTGGATGTCTATGCCGCCTATCTCGCCTACACCGATCACGAGATAGGGCGCGTGATCCAGGCGGTCGAGGATATCGGCAAGCTCGACAACACCCTGATCATCTACATCAGCGGTGATAATGGCGCCTCGGCGGAAGGCTCGCCGAACGGCACCCCGAGCGAGGTGTTGCAGTTTAACGGCGTCGAACTTCCCGTCGCTGCGCAGATGAAATTCTACGACGCCTGGGGCTCGCAATACACTTACAATCACATGGCGGTGCCGTGGGCCTGGGCATTCGACACCCCTTACAAATGGACCAAGCAAATCCCGTCCTTCTTCGGCGGCACACGCCAGGGCATGGCGATCTCCTGGCCGGGACATATCACCGACAAAGGCGGCATCCGCAGCCAGTTTCACCACGTCATCGATGTCGTGCCGACAATTCTTGAGGTGACCGGAATCCCCGCCCCGGTCATGGTCGACGGCATCGCGCAGAAGCCGATCGAAGGAGTGAGCATGGCCTACACGTTCGACAAGGCCAACGCCGCCGCGCCTTCGACGCATAAGATCCAGTATTTCGAAATGATGGGTGTACAGGGCCTCTATAATGACGGCTGGATGCTCAGCGGCGTTCCGGTTCGTCCGCCGTGGGATCTTTTGGGAAAGGCGATCCTCGATCCCGCCAGCGCCTACAAGTTTGAGCTGTACGACGTGCGGCATGATTGGACGCAGTACGCCGACGTCGCGGCGGCCAACCCGGCCAAAGTCAAGGAAATGACGGATCTGATGTTTGGCGAATTCGCCAAGCATCAGGTACTGCCGCTCGATGCCTCGGTCGCGAGCCGACTTGCGGCACCGCGTCCGAATCTGACCGCGGGCCGGAAGGTGTTTACGTATTCGGGCAATCCGGTCACCGGCATTCCCTATTCGGCGGCGCCGAGCCCGCTCAACACGTCCTACACCATCACCGCCGATATCGAGGTGCCGCAAGGCGGCGCGGACGGCATGATCGTGACCGATGGCGGGCGGTTCGGCGGATACGGGATGTACCTCTTGAAGGGCAAGCCGGTGTTCACCTGGAACCTGCTCGACCTCAAGCGGGTGAAGTGGGTGGCGCCGGACGCGCTCACGGCAGGCCGGCACACGATCGTCTTCGATTTCAAATATGACGGCCTCGGCTTCGCCACCCTTGCCTTCAACAATATGACCGGTCTTGGCCGTCCTGGCACCGGAACGCTGATGGTGGATGGGAAGGTGATCGCCACGCAGACGCTTGAGCGCACCATACCGCTCACCCTGCCGTGGGATGAGACGTTCGATATCGGGTCGGATACCGGCACGCCGGTCGATGACCAGGATTATCAGGTGCCGTTCACGTTCACCGGAAAGATCAACAAGCTGACCATCGCACTCGATCCGCCGAAGCTGACGCCGGAAGACGTGAAGAAGCTGTCCGATGCGGATCGCGCGGCGCAGGACGCGAACTAGCTTGCCGCTTCCGAAGTTGGCAAGAGCTTACGGCTCATCCTCATGCGAACTTCGGAATCAAAGGCGCACCGGCAATCGTCCATAGTTCCAGCGTGCTGCGCGGCACCACCTGAAAGCTACGGGTTGGTGGCCATTGCGGAGCCGCGCACTTTCTGCGTCCCGACTTTCGCGCGCTGCCTGTAATAATCGATGATCTGGCGCGCCGTCTCTTGCGTCAGCTTGGAATAGCGATCGAACGTCCGCGCCAGATCGTCCGCTTGGAGGTTGCGCTCGGCGACGTACATCAGCAGCAATTCCTTGACGGTGGTCCAGGAGCAGCCGGCCGCCTTGGCGAGGACAAGGATCATGTCCTCGCCTTTGTCGATCAGGGCGCGTTCCACCAGATCGACGGGCAAACGCCCGAGCTTGGCCAGCGCAATCACGGTGCGCGCGAATTCCTGCGCATGCGCGGGCGCATGCACGTTGGCCTCGGTGAAAGGGCTCGCGTTGAAGCAGCGATTGGCGTCCCGCAAGGCGGCGGCGTGGCGCCGCGACACGCCGCGCACCTCTTGCTGCAAACCGGTCGCCAGGTCGTCGACGGTATCGCGGATGGCCGCGACTGCCTGCGGGTTGGCCTCCGCGAGCTTGTCGCGCACCGAAGCGGACGCGGTTTCAAGAAGCTTCAGAAAATACTGGCGGGGCAGATCGTGGCGGCGGGCCAGCGCGAGCGTCAGCTTGCGGTCGCGCTGGGCACGGTGGGTCAGCTTGCCATAGCCGGCGAGCGAGAACTGCGCGTTCCTGTTGGCGGCCACCTTGTGGATCACGCGGCGATCGCCGCGCTCGACCAGAACGTCGGTGACCTTTCCACTGAGCTTGAGGCGCTGGGCAATGGCGAACAGATGATCCTGACTTTTGGTGGTCGCGTTCTCGACCAGGTCGGCATCGCTCAGCTGTCGTGAATGGATCAGCACCGGTTCGGCGACCGCGATCGCGTCGTCAAAGGCGAGCGAGCGGATCAGCTTCGTCGGCGCGTTGTCGATATGGGCCAGGCGGCGGGCCAATCTCGCCCGGGCTTTTACTTCAATGTCGGCACAGAGCTTCTGCAGCACCTCGTCGAACAGGGCAATCTGCTCGCTGGAATAGCCGCGCGAGCCGGCGGCGAACAGATCAGCGAGACGCTCCAGAATTCGCCTGCGCTCGCTGTCGCCGCCGGTTGCGACCGCTTCATTCAGCTCGTCGATCAGTGATTGGTTTTCATCGCGTTTGAGATTTGCAAGGGCGGGGGCGGCGTTGGACATGGGGCACTACCAGCGAGACTACAATGAAGGGAGTTTCAGGCAAAAATGCAAAAATTAGCGCCACGCGCGCGAAGCAAAACGACCGAAAATTTTAGGAAAATTGCCTGCAGTCAGGGGCGGCCTTGACCCGGCCATGCGCGCTTTTTGCCGGATATTCCGCAATAAACGCGGACGTTCGGCTCGGTAGGCGAGCGAAGCGACGCCGTTCTTTAAACGGCTAAAGGGCGAGCGAAGCGACGGCGTTCTTCGAACGGTTATGGCCGGGCCTGACGAATATCGGCGCGCTATCTGTTCTCGAACCTGGCGGGCCGCTTGGCGATAAAGGCGGCCATGCCTTCCTTCTGGTCGGCGGTCGCGAACAGCGAATGAAACACCCGCCGCTCGAAGCGCACGCCCTCGGCGAGCGAGGTCTCGAAAGCGACATTGACCGCTTCCTTCGCCGCCAGCGCCGACGGCAATGACATCGAAGCGATGGTTTCGGCGGTTTTGAGCGCCTCGTCGACGAGGCTCGCCAGGGGGACGATGCGCGCGACCAGGCCCGCGCGCTCGGCTTCCTGCACGTCCATCATGCGGCCGGTGAGCATGATGTCCATCGCCTTGGCCTTGCCGACGGCGCGGGTGAAACGCTGCGTGCCGCCGATGCCCGGAATGACGCCGAGCTTGATTTCCGGCTGGCCGAATTTGGCATTGTCGGCGGCGATGATGATGTCGCATTGCATCGCAAGCTCGCAGCCGCCGCCGAGTGCGAAGCCCGCGACTGCGGCGATCACCGGCTTACGTACGGTAGAGGCGCGATCCCAGTTCGCGGCGAAATCGCCGAGATAGGCCTCGGCGAAAGTTTTTTCCGCCATTTCCTTGATGTCGGCGCCGGCGGCGAAGGCCTTGTCCGAGCCGGTAATCACGATGCAGCCGATATTGGCGTCGGCCTCGAAGGCGTCGAGCGCTTGCGTCAGCTCGGCCACCAGCGCCCGGTTGAGCGCGTTGAGCGCTTGCGGGCGGTTGAGCCGGATCAAGCCGACCTTGCCGCGTGTCTCGACGATGATGTTCTCGTAGCTCATTGGCGTTTCTCTCACTCGTTTTTGCATCCCTCCCCCTGAAAGGGGGAAGGTCGGGTGGGGGTCATGCGGCCGAGCCGCATGCGAGTTGCAAAGATTGGCCCCCACCGGCTCGTTTCACTCGCCACCTCCCCCTTGCAGGGGGAGGAAAATCGAAGATCACTTCTGGCATATCGGGCAATAGAAGGTCGAGCGTCCATTCTGCACGATGCGCTTGACCGTTCCCGGACAATGCGGGGTGATGCAGCGCTGCCCCTCGCGGTCGTAGACGCGGAAATGGTGCTGGAAGGCGCCCAGATCGCCGTCCGGCCTTTTGTGATCGCGCAGCGATGAGCCGCCGGCCTTGATGGCGTCGTCGAGCACGGCCTTGATGCCTTCGACCAGCCGTTCGGCGCGTTCGTTGGGCGCGCCGGTTTTGCTCGCGATCGTGGATGCGATGCGCTTCGGCGACAGCCGCGCGCGATGCAGCGCCTCGCAGACATAAATGTTGCCGAGCCCGGCGACGACCCGCTGATCCGACAAAGCCGCCTTGAGGCTCGTCTTCTTGCCCGTGCACGCCGCGGCCAGCATCGCGGCATCGAAGGCATTGCCGAGCGGCTCGGGCCCGAGCCGGTTGAGCAGCGGCTCGGCATCGAGCCTGTCGCGCGCCACGATTTTCATCGAGCCGAAGCGGCGTGGATCGTTGAAGGTCACGATCGCGCCGGAGGACCTGTGAAACACGACATGGTCGTGCGCCACGTGTTTCTCGCGCGCATGATAGTAACGCGCAAGCTTTTTGCCGCCCGTTTCGCGAAACACATGAAACGAGCCGGACATGCCGAGATGCATGAGCAATACGTCGCCGGACGAGAGATCAGCAAGCAGATACTTCGCCCGCCGGCCCAGGCCGGTCACGGTCTTGCCCTGCAGGCGCTCCTTGAAATCCTTCGGCAGCGGCCAGCGCAAATCGCCGCGATGCACCTCAACCTTGGCAAAGCGCGCGCCGTCCATCACCGGCTCAAGGCCGCGGCGCACCGTTTCGACTTCGGGAAGCTCGGGCATCTAGGTGGTCGCGTTCATGCGGCGGTTTGACTCGTTCGCTCCCCGAACGTGATGCGATTGTTGAAAGGGTCGATCGCGCTCAACTCGGTCATGCCCCATTCCCGCTCTTGGAGGCCGGGGCGCATATGACGATATTTCTTCTCATTCAACTCGCGGTGCAAATCCCTGACGCCCGTCATATACACGTAGGCGATCGAGCCGGGGGTGCCGTCGCCGTGATGCTCGCTGAGATGGATCGCCAACCCGTCCCGTGAGACTTGCATATAAACCGGAGCGTCGGGCTCGAAGCGGTGCTCCCAGTCAACCGTGAAGCCAAGAAAATCGAGGTAAAACTCTCGGGCCTTGTCCAGCGAAAAGATCCGGAAGATTGGGACGACCTGCTTAAACTCAATCGCCATCGTGATCCTTTCCGACTTTGACGCTCCTCAACCATGCCGGTTGGCCTTTGTAGCGCCGCGGCCCCAGTCGCGCTATCGTTTGCACGAAAGGATGCTTGATGATCGAAGCTCGAAAAGGCCAGGCGGATTTCGGCTATCGGCAAGTGCCGCTTGATGACAAGCAGGCGC
>Ga0116217_10005865_pt1 | contig 10727 bp, 10 predicted proteins | sample Sb_taG_6_FD_89697 | JGI IMG/M metagenome (GOLD analysis project Ga0116217, IMG submission 89697) | Peat soil microbial communities from Weissenstadt, Germany - Sb_50d_4_PS metaG | ecosystem: Environmental > Terrestrial > Soil > Wetlands > Peat | place: Germany: Weissenstadt | collected 2010-09-21 | reverse complement strand
TTCGCCGGCGCTGCTGCGGCAAACGTCTTGGGTGTGAACAGCCTGATCGGGCTCGCCGTGTGCGCCCTGCTCGCAGCGCTCGGGATCGGCTCGCTCGGCCGGCGTGGTCGTCGCGACGTCGTGACGGCACTGGCGTTGGTGATGATGCTGGCCATCGGAGCTGTGTTCCTGAGCCGAAGTGGCCAGTACGAGCCACAGCTGTACTCGCTTCTCTTCGGAGAGGTGCTCGGGGTGAGCACCACGGAGCTCCTGCCGGTCGGCGCCCTGACCGGCGCTTGCATCCTCGCGATCCTCGTTCTCTACCGGCCGCTCATGCTCTCGTCGATCGTCCCCGAGATCGGCGAGGCCAAAGGGGTGAGCGCCCGGCGAACCGAGGTTCTCTTCCTGGTCGTCCTCGCGATGGCCACCGCCATGACCGTCCCGGTCGTCGGAGCGCTGCTCATATTCAGCCTCATGATCGGGCCGCCCGCCGCCGCGCGATCGCTCACCGACCGGCCGCTGCCCGCGATGGCTCTGTCGGTTGCGGTCGCGCTCGTGACCGTGTGGAGCGCCATCGCCATGTCCTACGTGACGAACTGGCCGATCGGCTTCTTCGTGGGCACTTTCGGCGCCCTCTGCTACGGCATCGGACGAGTCGCCACGATGTTTCGCCGCAGGGTGGGCGCTCTCGGCCCGGCCACACCGCAACCCTCTCCGCCGTAGGCGTGGCCCCGACCGAGGCCGTCGATGCTCAGCCGGCGATCGGTGAATCAGTTGATGAGTGAATCAGTGGCCGTCGGCCAACCCGACGATGATGGTCAGCAAGATGAGGCCCACGACGGTGCCCACGATGGCTCCGACGATCCCGATCACAAGCCCGATCATCATCTGAGCCTGCGTCAACTCCTTGCGCTCTGCTCGTTCCGCGCCTCCGCCTCGACGGAACGCACCGCCCGGCCGGCCGGTTCGCAGTCCCAACCCGCTCATCGTGCACTCCTTCCCAACCGGGCGTTCGTAGGCAACGGCTCGGGTGCGCGCCGGTGCACCCGAGGACAGATCGGCCGCAACACTAATGCGCCAAAGGAAGGGCTCTTAGCCCCTCTGGAGCTGCCCAGACGAAGAGCCCGCCGACCGCGACGCCGACGTTCGCCGGGGCCACCGACGGGATGCCGGCCGACGTCGCGCCCGTGGCCGTGCACGGCGAATAGAGGGTCGCCCCCGTCCGGCCTCCGTCAGCAAGTGCCGCGCTCGGCGCCACGACCGAAACCGCCGGGATGCTCGAGCACCAGTAGGTGGCCCCTCTCGGCACCGGCGCCTTCGTCCCGCTGCTCAGGTCCAAGAGGGCATCCGAGCCCAACGGCAAGGCCACCACCACCTTCGTGGTCCCCGCGACGACGACGTCGTCGCCTTGGGTGAACTGCTGCGCGTCGTTCACCTGCTGGGACCACCTGATCGAGCCACTGTGCGGGTCGACGCCTTCGATGGTCATAGACACGCCAGGGGCGGTGACGCTCAGACCCGACAGCTTCCCGCTCCCGCTGTAGCGACACAAGAATGGTGCGTCGACCACCACTGCGCCCATGCACTGGTAAGAGCCGGGGGCGCTCCAAGCCACGGTCCCGTCAGCCGTGCGGATCGCGATCGTCTTGTACTGACCGAGCGGGACGCTCGCCCCGCTCAGCGCGATGCCGACGGACCCCACCTCGAGGTCACCTTCGTTCCCGAAGGCCCACCCGTAGTCGGGAGAGTAGGACTGGGAGCCGAACAGAGACTGGACCGGCACCATCCAGGCGGAGTGGCCGGAGGAGTCGAGTCTCTCGATCCCGGCCGGCGCGGCTCCCGTCTCGTAGAGGCCCGGAGCCAGCTGACGGTAGAGACCGGGCACCTCGGCCACGACGCTTCCGTTCGAGGGCTGCAGCAGCGACAAGGTGTTCGATCCCTGGGCATCGATCTCGTCGACGCAGAAGAGTGCTCGACTCGTGCACGTCGCGGGTGAATCGGTGACCAACATCGCCCCGGCCGTGGTCCAGAGCACCTTGCCGGTGTCGACGGCGACCCCCTTGAGAACGACACCCGGCGACGTCGCCGGGCCCACCGGCGCCAGGTCGAGGACCACATCCGAGGAGACCGTCGGTGAGAGCACGATCCCGGCGTTGATCTCCGACGCCGAGTAGGGGACCTCCCACTCGACAGCACCTGTCTCTGGTTCGAGGGCCTCGAGTGCCAAGGTGTCGCCGGCCGTCGTTACAACGGCGAGCAGCCTGCCCCCGGACAGAACCGGGCCACCGAGGACCCGGACACCTGGGACCGTCCAACCTCCGCTGGAGGAGAGCGCAGGCGAGACCGTCGTGCTCTTCGGCACGGTCGTGGGCGTCGGCCCGCTTCCGCCGCCCACCACCAGGGCGATGACCACTGCCAGCACGACGGCAAGCACACCAAGACCCGCCAGACCAAGCGCCCTCGGGCTGGGCCTGCGAGGCTCGGGGGAGCCGGTGGGCAGCAGCGGCGGGAATTTCTCGTGCCCGGGAGTCTCCGCCACGTCCTTTCCCGGAGACGGCATGGAAAGCGGCTCGGCGCTTCTCAGCTCAGGCGGGTACCACCGGAGGTCGGAGGCCTGCCACCACCCCGGCCCTTGCGAGGTCGGCGAGCTCGCGGGCGGCACCTGCTCGGTCCGGCCGCCCGGACGCGACTCGGGCGGGTACCAGCGCCGGTCGGAGGCGAGCCACCATCCGGGGCCCTGGGACACATCGCTCACCGCGTCATATTGGCCGACCTCCCGTTAGCGTTGCCTGTCGACCCCAAGGAACAGGAGCAATGGCATGAAGACCGGCGATCTGGTGGGCGATTTCGAGCTTCCCGACGAGAACGGGACCCCGAGGAAGCTGAGCGACTTCCTCGCGAAGGGGCCCGTGGTCCTCTTCTTCTATCCCGCTGCCATGACATACGGCTGCACCAAGGAGAGCTGCCATTTCCGTGACCTGAAGACCGAATTCGAGGGGGCGGGCGCGCAGAGGGTGGGCATCAGCTCCGACAAAGTCGAGAAGCAGAAGAGGTTCTCCGAGAAGCACAGCTTCGACTTTCCTCTTCTCTCGGACCCCGAGCGCAAGGTCGCTGAGATGTTCGGCGTCAAGCGGGGCCCGATCTCGATCACACCGGTGAAACGCTCGACCTTCGTGATCGGAACCGACTCGAGTCTCCTCGCCGTCATCCACAGCGAAGTCAACATGAACCAGCATGCCGAGCACGCGCTTGAGGTTCTGCGTTCCACGCGCTGACCCGTGGGCTCGGCCCCAGTGGCCGATGCGCTGCCTCACCGCCGACGCGCGGACCTCAGTCGGCCGAGCGCTGCCTCAGTGGCCGATGTGATCGGCGGGGATCGTCCCGAGCTTCCCCTTCTCGTAGTCCTCGAAGGCCTGAACGATCTCCGCTCGGGTGTTCATGACGAACGGGCCGTAGGCAGCCACCGGCTCGCGGATCGGCAGTCCACCGAGGAGGAGCACGTCGAGCCCGGCAGAGCGGGAGTCCTGTCGCTCGTCGGCAAAGACCTCTACGAAGTCGCCAGGTCCGAGCACCGCCAGCTGCCCCATGGCGAAAGGCCGGCGGTCGCGACCGACCGATCCTCTGCCTGCCAGCACGTAGACGAGCGCGTTGAAGTCCGAGCGCCATGGGACTTCCACCCTCGCCCCCGGGCTCACCGTCGCGTGCACCATCGCCATCGGGGTGTGCGTGGCACCCAGACCCGCGTGGCCCGAGAGCTCGCCCGCGATCACCCTTAGAAGACCACCTCCGTCAGCCGACGAGACGAGGCCCACGTCCCCGCCTCTGATGTCCTGGTAGCGCGGCGGAACCCACTTCTGCTTGGCGGGAAGGTTCACCCAGAGTTGGATGCCGTGGAAGAGCCCGCCGCTCACGACTAGCTCTTCGGGAGGGCGCTCGATGTGCAGGATCCCACCGCCTGCCGTCATCCATTGCGTGTCGCCGTCTGTGATCACTCCGCCGCCACCTGCAGAGTCTTGATGCTGCATGATCCCGTCGATCATGTACGTGACGGTCTCGAAGCCCCGGTGCGGATGCCACGCGGTTCCCTTTGGCTCTCCGGGGCCGTAGTCGACCTCGCCCATCTGGTCCATGTGGACGAACGGGTCGAGCTGGTCGATACCCACCCCAGCGAAAGCCCTCCGAACCGGGAAGCCTTCGCCCTCGAACCCCGATGGTGCGGTGGTGACCGAAGTGGCCGGGCGCGAGATCTCCTGGGGCCCGACGTTCTCGATTCGCGGCAGGCTGAGCAGGTCCTCGACGGAAACTGCCGGCACGGCGCACCTCCTGTTTCAGCTCTGGGCGCCAGTGGTCACTTGCGGGATGCGGGCACCCTGTTAGCAAGTGTGAACGCCCAGAGCCGAGCGCGCATTCCACTCGGATCCCGCAACGGTGGCACCGGAGATGCGATCAGGCCTGGGCTTCTGCAGGTGCAGAGGGAAGTGGTGGTGCGGCGACCGCACCGCTCCAGCGCACGGCGATGCCCGCCCCGCGCATCACCCGCAGGAACCACAGGACCGAGAGCGCGACGCCGCCGGTGGTGAGCACGATCCCGACGACCGTGCGCTCGACGACGAACGCCCTGAGCGAGGACTCGAGCAGGAGCCACATCACGAACCCGGCGTTCACCGCGAGAACCGCGCACCACAAGAGGGAGATCCTCAAGAAGAACTTGCGCAGGATCGGTCTCGCCATCATCTCGGGATCGAGAGGGCAGAAGTCCTTTGCGAGCTTCTCGGCGAGCGGGCGCCTGAGCACCACTGAACCGAGGAAGAGCACTGAGACCAGGAACGTCCCGAGCGTCGGCTGCGCGAAGTAGACGAAGGCGCTCCCGGTGACGAACGAGACGATCGTCCTCAACGAGATGAGCGCGATGCCGAGCAGAAGCAGTCCGGGAATCGGCTGTCTGCGGATCACGCGTCGCGCTAGCGCCAGGTAGGACCATCCGAGTGCGCCGATGATCGCACCGCGAAAGCCACTGGTGAGAAGGACGACGTAGAACACCACCGCGGGCCCGATCGTGCTCTCGATCAGAGGCGGCAGCGCGTGTCGCACGAACGCCTTCGGCGAGGGGAGGTGAAGGATCGAAGCGTGAGACGTCTTGCGTCCCTCTGCGCCTGCCGCATCGCTCGGGACCGACACGTCGAGGTTCGCAACAATCAGCCCGTCGTCGGCGGTCGCGTCGGCGTCTACTGGCACGCACGCACCAGCACGATCTCGGAACCGCCGCAACCTTCGAAACACCGCCATCCGTGGAACTTCCGATCTTCTGGACCCTGTTCGACGAGCGGGGGGAGGGTGGCAGTCCTCGGCCACCACGTTCATCATCGGCACCTGGGCACCGTGTACTTGAGATCCCGCAGGCACGAGGACCGACATGGGAAACGGAAGTGCCCGATCCAACCTGTGAGGTTCTCCCGAAGTTGGGCGCCAGGCGTGTGAATTACGCCCCTCCACCCGCACCCGGGTGGGTCACCCCCCAAAAGAAGGTCGGGAGCTGGGCTTTCGGGCCCCTCGCGTCGACGTCCAGCCGGACCCGGGCTCGTATTGCTTCACGACCTGGGCCGGGGACCCCACTGCCACGCTGTGGTCGGGAAGCTCGCCTCTCACCACGGATCCCGCACCCACCACGACGTTTCGTCCTATGCGGGAGCCCGGAAGGACCGTCACCCCTGCGCCGAGCCAGCTTCCCGAACCGATGTAGACGCTCGACTCCACCGGCCACTGCCGGCCGATGGGTACGTCTGGATCCTCATAGGAGTGGTTCTGGTCGGTTATGTAGACGTAAGGGCCAGTCTGGATGTCGTCGCCGATCTCGATGCAGAAGTGGCCGACTATGTAGCTGCCCTGGCCAATCATCGTGCGGTCGCCGATCGACACGACCGGGTCGCTGACCATCTCCTGGCCGGGGGCCATCCCCGCGCTGAGAGCGACGTGGGGGCCGATCATCGTGTGGGAGCCGATGCGTATCCAGCGTTCGTTGAAGACCGCACCGGGAGGAAAGGCCATGATGCTTCCCTCGCCGAAGGCTCCGAAGCGCTTGGCCCGCGGGTCGTCGGGCCCTATGGCACCGAGCTCGCAGACGCCTTTCCAGATCGATCCGATCGCGGCAGCGGCGTACCTGCGGGACCAGGGGGGAAGCCTGAGCGGCACGGCCGCGAACCGTAGCCCGCTACGGCCCGGGGGCAATGATGTGACGCGGAGGGGGGCTGCCACTAGCCTCCGGCGGGCGCTTCGGGTGCTTCCGGCGGGCGGCCCTTTCGGGGCGGGGTGCCGGCGCTTCGGGTGGATACGGGCGCTTCGGGCGCCGGACAGACGATGGACCACAAGCTCAAATCGAAGGAAACAGGCGGGCACAGCCACGGGCGGTTCAGTCATAGCCAGCCGCGCCATGCCAAGCCGCGCCATGCCAAGCAAAGTGCCTCCCGATCGGCGCGAGGAGCTCGCAACCAGGCGTGGGCCGTCGCTTTCGTCTGTGCAGTGGTCGTGCTGTTGAGCGCCAGCCTGTCGCTCGCTCTCACCGCGGGAAACAGCCCTGCGGGCTCGGCCGCAACCCCCTCGAGGTCGGCCCCGATCGCGGCAGCCGCATCCGGCCAGATCTGTCCGCTCTCGGGTCTTCCCGCGCCCGGAGGAGAGGTGCCACAAAGGCCGGCCCTCGCCGTCAAGGTCGACAATTACCCCGATGCGCGCCCGCAGTCGGGGCTCGACAAGGCCGACGTCGTGTTCGAGGAGCCGGTCGAGGGCGGGATCACGCGGCTGGTGGCCGTCTTCCAGTGCCAGGATGCCTCTCTCATCGGCCCGATCCGCTCGGCGCGCGAAGTCGATGCCCAGATCCTCGACCTCCTGAGCATGCCGATCTTCGTGCACGTGGGCGGGATAGCCCCGGTGCTCTCGATCATCTCGAACGCCAACGACTACAACGAGGACATCTCGGCCCAGGGAGGGGTCGCGCAGAACCCCTCCGGGCGCTACGCCCCCTACGACACCTACGTCTCGACCCAGGGAGGGTACGGGCTGCGCTCGAGCGACACCGGCGTGCCCGCACCCGTCTTCACGTACTCACCGACCGCTCAGTCCGGAAATCCGGTAGCTTCGCTCCATATCCCGTTCTCGGGAACGAACGACGTGACCTGGACCTGGGACGCGAGCAAACGTCTGTGGATGCTGGCTTACAGCGGCACCTCGGCAACGGTCGCCGACGGTGGGCAGATCGGCGTGCCGAACGTCGTGGTCCAAAGCGTCGAGGTCAGCTACGGACCTTGGGCGGAGAACGAGGAGGGTGGTCTCGAGGTCCAGTCCCAGCTGACCGGGAGCGGGCCGGTCACCGTCTATCGCAACGGCACAGCCGTCACCGGCACGTGGCAGCGCTCGTCCATCGACTCTCCGCTGCGGCTCGTTGCAGGAGACGGGTCTACGATCCCCCTTGCTCCCGGTCAGACCTGGGTGGAGTTGGTCCCCGACTCCGTCACGGTCACGAGCACCCCCCCGCCTGTCGCCGCAGCGAGCGCTCCGAAGTCGGGCAAAACGGTCAATCCTTGATCGAGATCGGTACCTCGTCGTCGCTTCTGGTGTCGGCGCGATCCTCACCCTCGTCCTGCACACTGTCTGCGGTGCCGTCCCGAGGTAGCAGGTCCGCAGCCATCTGAGCGCGGATTCGCTCGTTTATCTCGATCATCAGCTCGGGTGTCTCGCGCAGGAATTCCTTCGCCTTCTCACGTCCCTGACCGAGCTGCTCGCCTTCGTAGGTGAACCATGCACCGGACTTCTTCACGAGCCCGAGCTCCACACCGACGTCGAGCAACGAGCCTTCGCGGCTGATCCCGGTCCCGTACATGATGTCGAACTCAGCTTGGGTGAAGGGCCGCGAGCACTTGTTCTTCACCACCTTTACGCGCGTGCGGCTCCCGATGACGTCCGCGCCATCCTTGATCGCCTCTATTCGTCGGATGTCGAGCCGCACAGACGAGTAGAACTTGAGCGCGCGCCCACCCGGCTGCGTCTCGTTCGACCCGTACATGACGCCTATCTTCTCCCGCAGCTGGTTGATGAAGACGGCGACCGTTCCCGACTTCGACAGAGTCCCCGTGAGCTTGCGGAGGGCCTGCGACATGAGGCGCGCCTGGAGCCCCACGTGCGAGTCGCCCATCTCGCCTTCTATCTCTGCGCGCGGGGTGAGGGCGGCGACCGAGTCGATGACGATCACGTCGAGCGCGCCGGAACGGATCAACATGTCGGCGATCTCGAGCGCCTGCTCGCCGGTGTCGGGCTGTGAGATCAGAAGGTCGTCGACGTTCACACCGATGGCCCCCGCGTAGACGGGGTCCATGGCGTGTTCGGCGTCGATGTAGGCGCAGATGCCCCCGTTTCGTTGCGCTTCGGCGACGACGTGCATCGCGAGCGTGCTCTTCCCCGAAGACTCGGGACCGTAGAGCTCCACGACACGGCCGCGGGGAAGGCCACCGATCCCGAGAGCCATGTCGAGCGCCAGCGCGCCGGTGGGGATCGACTCGATCCCGAGGTTCAGATGTTCGCCCATCCGCATGACGGAGCCCTTGCCGAATTGCTTCTCGATCTGGCTCAGTGCCATGTCGAGCGCCTTGTCACGTTCCATGTCCGCGTTGCCTCTCTTCCCTCTTGATTCGCTTCGTGCTCCGACCGGGACGACCTTACGGAGGGGGTGTGACGCTTATGGGGGATCCATTCCCCTCGATGGACTACGACTCACACGAGTGTAGTTGCGAACACCTGTTCGGTCACGGATTGGGGATGTGCGGGTTGACAAACCCAACCTCCTGAGCGCATAATGGGTTTGTGAGATTGACACTGGCCGAGATACGCAAGCGGGTGGAGACCGAGGGCGACGCCTATGCCGTCCTTGAGGAACTGCGCTGGCCCAACGGCCCCATCTGCCCCCACTGCCACCATGACAAGGCCTACTACCTGAAGCCCAAGAACGGGGCGACCCGCGCCACCGGCCCAAAGAAGACCATGAGCTACCGCCGGGTCTGGAAGTGCGCCAAGTGCCGACGCCAGTTCTCGGTCCTGACCGACACGATCTTCCACGGCACGAAGGTTCCCATCGAGACCTGGCTGATGGTCATGGTCCAGATGTGCTCAGCCAAGAACGGCATCTCCGCTCGGGAGATAGAGCGGATGCATGGCGTGACTCCGGAGACAGCGTGGTTCGTTCTGCACCGACTCCGCGAGGCCATGAAGCGTGAGCCATTGGCCGCCATGCTCCGCGGCACGATCGTTGCCGACGAGACCTACATCGGCGGAACGCCCAAGAAGATGAACAAGCCAGCGAAGGCCGTCAACTACAAGCTCCGCATGACGCCACGCGCCCAGGGCTACGACCGGGGCACCGCCAAGACCGCCGTGCTCTCACTTGTCGATGCCGAGACTGGCGAAGTGCGCTCTCGGGTCGTGCCTCGCGTCGACGGGCACAACCTCCGCAAGGTGATGTCCGAGCAGGTCGACATGGCGAACAGCACCCTTTGGACCGACGAGGGTTCCTGGTACGGCCAGATCGGCCAGGAGTTCCAGGCACACGAAACGGTCAACCACTCCCAGGACGAGTACGTGGACTGGATCACCGGAGCCAGTACGAACAGGGCCGAGGGTTACTTCTCACAGCTCAAGCGGTCAATCGACGGAACGCACCACCACGTCAGCCGAGAGCACCTGCCCCGCTACCTCGCGGAGTTCGACTTTCGCTACTCGACCTGCAAGATGAAGGACGGGGACCGCCTTGAGCGCATGGTGGATCAATCCGCTGGGCGCAGGCTCACCTATAGGCCATTGCGGGACCGTAGTATCGGTGGAGCTAACGGGAGTTGAACCCGTCGGGTGCACTGTCCAAGGGCGCTCCCGGCGACCTGCTAGCCCCGGTTGAGGGAACCGGCCTTGGCCCACTGGTGGTGGGTTTGGGGCCGGTTCCCCAACCTTCTTTCGCTCCCGACCGGCCTGGGGGGACGGCCAGGGTCGAACCTACGGCGACGGAGGACCCGGCACGGGCGCTCCGGGAATAACGAGGCCGCCGAGCCCTTGGGGAGGGAGGAGCACCCGAAAGGGCACCCGGCGCATCTCGTTGCCGTCAATTTCAATCACGAACGTGTAGAGCCCGAGCCTGGCCAGCGGGAGGTTCGTGAAGTTCACGGCCAGAGCGATAGTTTGCTCGTCGCCAACGCTGATGAACGGTGGCCTGCCGATGTTGAACGGGACCTCGAGGGCAACGGGTGGCGGCTCCGGAGTTCCCTCCGGGTGGAAGGGGATTACAGGTTGGCCGTCCTCGTCTATGAGCCGCACCGATAGCTTGTGGGCCTGGTTGGTGGCCTGATAGGGCACGTGAACGATGTTGCCCAGAGCCACAGTCACGATGTGGGGGAGATTTGAGGCCACGAAGCACATCGTGATGCCGCCTCCGGTCAGGAACAGCTTGTTCTCTGCCGCCTCGGCGTGGTTACAGAGAATTGTGTCGATCTCCACTCGGGCCTCCTAAGAACTACACTGAATCGGTGGTCTGTAGTATTTCAGGATCGGGCGACGTAGTCAACGAACCTGCCTTGACTCGGATTTCGTCGTGCGTCAATATTCGGCCAAGGCTTGTATCCATTGTCTGGAAGGGGACAGCGATGGCAACGGAAGAGATCGTGGAGGAGCAAAAGGAGCGCGGGGGTACTGTGCTCTCGGTCAGGTTCTCCGCGGAGGAG
>Ga0116217_10005862_pt1 | contig 10735 bp, 8 predicted proteins | sample Sb_taG_6_FD_89697 | JGI IMG/M metagenome (GOLD analysis project Ga0116217, IMG submission 89697) | Peat soil microbial communities from Weissenstadt, Germany - Sb_50d_4_PS metaG | ecosystem: Environmental > Terrestrial > Soil > Wetlands > Peat | place: Germany: Weissenstadt | collected 2010-09-21 | reverse complement strand
CATTTCGCGGCATGGGTGGCGATCATCATCATCTGCTACTTCGGGTGGAAAAATACGCAGGGCTTCCACGAATTGATTCAGAAGGCGCTGCAGATTATGGCCATCACCGTGGTGATGGCCATAATCTGCAGCGCCTTCTGACTCGGTTCGTGGATGCCCTGCGTATTTTTCCACCAGAAGTAGCTGATGATGATGATCGCCAGCCCTGCCGCGAAGTGATCGTCGGAGAAATTCAGCGGACGGCCGGGTCGGAGGACCAATCCGATGTCTTTGATGAATCCTGCCAGGTATTGCCCGGCCGAAACCGCGCTGATGGGCCCGGTGAGGACGTAGTCAAACAGCAGCGCCGAGACCGAGAACTTGGCCAGCGTTCCGCCCATCGCCTCTTTGACCACGCGGTACACGCCGCCGCGCACGAACATGCTGCTGGATTCGATATACAGCGCCCGCACGGCATAGCTGAACAGCATGACCGCCAGAATGAACCAGGGAGCGCTCTTGCCGATAACTTTCTCGGCATCGCCGCCGGCGTAATAGGCGGAGGAGGCCAGGTCGGACAAAACAATCGCGGAGGCGCGCCAGAACGAGATGAAGGTCAGCATCACCGTGGTGGCGACGAAGACCTTTACTGCCGGTTTTGTACCTTCAGGCGCTGTAGCCATGCTTCGGATGGAGTGCGGAAACCGCAACGCAAGCTAAACCATTGAAGATAGCACAGGGGAAGCGAATGAGGAGGTCCGGCACGCAGCGTTTGGTAGTGGTGCCGTTTGGCACCAGTACCCGGCGTTTCCGCTAAGCGGGCAGCGTGGTGGTTGCCGCAGCGCACTTTTTCGGCGCGAGATAAGTATGCGTGATCCGGTCGTGCCAGCAGAGAGCATCCTCATCGAGGAAGACCCAGGCGTAGCCCATGCCCACGGAAAGGCCCGAGAGGCAGCCGGCCAGCGCGCGCCAGCGCCGCAAGGAGCGAGTGGTGGAAGTGCCGTCGAAGCGGGTCAGCTCGAGGCCCGCGACGCGCAATCCCGGAGTGCTGGCGGAGTAAACGATCAGCAGATACTGGTAGGCCGCCCAGAACAGGCAGGGGATTCCTGCTGCCAGCCCCAAAATCTGCGCCAGCGGGGGACGAACTGCGGCCACCTTCCAGAAAATGAAACCGAACAGCGCCGACGCCGCGGCGATGATCAATCCATCGACCAGGGCAGCCAGGAGGCGCAACCCGAACGGCGCACTCTGCAGAGGAATGTCGATGCCGGGCCGCCTTTCGGACTCCTCCCGCTCGGCTGCCTCGATGGTAATTCCGCCCAGCGCCGGAGCCGGCGGCGCAACCTCGGGGACCTCCAGGATTCGCGGGCGCTCGCTGACGGGCTCGGCCAGTTGATCGAGCGGAGGCGGAGGCGGTCCCCAGGCAAACCGCGGAAACTCGATAATCTTCGCCCCTCCCGAGTGGACGCTGGAATTTGCCGGGGAACTTCCGGAAGAATGTCCAGCGAGATTTCCGGAGGCCGGGCTCACAGGCGGCAGCGCGGCTTCTGCCGGGGGTGCAACCCCGGATTCAACGTCCGCCTCCAGAGTGGAGCAGGGCCCATGCCTCATTTCATCGAGCGCGAGGGCATGGTGCGAGACCGGCTCGAACCCCGGCACCGGCGCAGATCCGCCCGGCGTATTCGCCCGCGTCGACCACTCCGGCTCTTCAAACTGCAAGCGCAGCGACGGATAACGGGGCGGACGCACTTTACGGCGCGCCCGATAACGGCTGACCCGGGCGGAAAGCTCGTCCCGCCAGGCGGCATCCTGAACTTGAGTATGCTGGGCCTGAGCGTCCTGCACCGGAGCAACGGCGGCGACTGACGAATCAATTGCATTCGCTTCCAACGCGGCAACGACCGACGACGCACTCCCCGACTCCGCTTCACGATTCCACTGCGCCACGGCGGTGGGATGGGGATCCGACAGGCAGCGGCAAACTTCTCTACACAACGGACAATTCATGAAAGCCAGTCTTTCCAGATATACCGTCTAAGTAAAACCGCTCAGTAAACTGCCTGAACAACCCGCGAAGGAACTCGCGAAATCGTGCCAGTTTGCGTCCAACGTACAACCGGAAGGCAACCCAGGGGAATCCTAGCCCTTTTCGCCACTTTGCCGCGCGGCCAGCGCCGTGCTAAGTTCACGATGCCGCGACCAGAACTCAAAAAGGGCGGGCACGTCTGCGATGGACGATCTTCCGTTGCTTTTCTTCCGATGACTCTTCGCACTAGATTCCTTATCACGGCGCTGTTTCTTTGTCATCAGCTTCCCGGCTCTGCGCTAGTAACCAGCCAGTTGCTTTCCGGAGATTCCGGCCAATCTGGGGCTCCGTCCACAAATAAAATCACGCAAAAGGATCAGGCCCCTGCGCCAGCGGCAAGCACACTTTGTGCCAGCCAGGCCGCAACCCAGGACTCTGACTCGACCACGATCTGTGCCCTGCAGCAGGAAAAAACCGGCGATGTCTACCAACTGCACGGCGATGCCGAGATTCACTACCGCACCTACATCCTGCGGGCCGACGAGGTGACTTACAACTCCGACAGCGGCGAGGCGACGGCTTCCGGCCACGTGACGCTCGACGGCGGTCCCAACGACGAACACATTAAGGCCAGTCACGGCACTTACAATCTCACGGCCGAGACTGGGCGCTTCTTCGACGTTACGGCGACGACTGGATTAGGCGTTCGGGGCAACTTCGTGATGCTGACCTCGACCTCTCCGTTTGCTTTCACCGGCAAAATCGTCGACAAAACCAGCGCCGACCATTACGTCGTCTATGACGGCACCATCACCACCTGCGAGCTTCCCCATCCCAAGTGGCAGTTTCACGCACACAAAGTTGTCGTGGACGTGGGCGGCAATGCCCAGATTATTCACAGCACGTTCTGGCTGCATGGACTCCCGGTTCTCTATTTTCCTTACGCGACTCATCCCGTGGACCGGGAAGCCCGGGAAACTGGATTTCTGGTGCCTTCCGGTGGCCGCTCGTCTACCAACGGCAATGAGATCGGTGACGCCTTCTATTGGGTGATCAACCGCAGCATGGACGCAACCATTGGAGCGGAATATTTTTCCAAGCGGGGCTGGTCGCAACGCGGAGAACTTCGCGTGCGTCCCGGCGAAGCGTCCTACGTTGATTTGAGCTTCTTCGGAGTGATTGACCGCGGCATCAGCCAGGGCTCCGGCGTGCCTCCGCTCCGGGAGGGCGGACAAGAGGCCCGTCTTACCGCCGCAGACGACTTTTCCAGTTTCCGGGCGGTCTCCAATATCGACTACCTGAGTTCGTTTCTGTTCCGGCTGGCTTTCAACGAAGTTTTCACCCAGGCGGTGAACTCGGAAGTAAAGTCGCAGGCTTTTATTTCGAAGTCAGAGAATGGCTACTCGTTCGGCGGCATGGTCGAACGCTACCAGAATTTCTTTCAAACCACGGTCAACGGCACGCTGTCGAGCCCGCCGGTTTTTGACGACGTCCAGATCTGGCACACGCCCAGCGGCGACGCCTCCAGTGTGGACCGGCCGCTCGGCCGCTCGCCATTTTTCTGGTCGTTCGATGCCTCCATCGCAGGGCTGCAACGCAGCGAACCCGGCTTTCACACCGGAGAACTGCTGGGACGCTTCGATTTCAACCCCGAAATTTCCCTGCCCTTGCAGTTCGGCGGCTGGATCCTGCGCCCCGCACTCACGTTGCATGAAACCTATTACACCGAGCGTTTTGTAAACGGACTCGCCGTCGACGATCCCACCAACCGCCAGGCCCTCGATGCCTCGGTGGAATTGCGCCCGCCGGCCCTGGAGAAGATCTTCGAGAAAGAATTTCTGGGACGCAAGTGGAAGCACGTGATCGAGCCGCGGGCCGTCTACCGGTACGTGACCGGGGTGAACGATTTCGCCAGTGTGCTCCACTTCGACGAGCGCGACATCCTGAGCAACACCCACGAAGTCGAATACGGATTCGTGACCCGTCTCTACGCGAAAGCGACCTCGGCGCAAACCGAGGAATGCGAGAAGCCCATGACCGGCCTGGCCGTCGGCGCGGCCGCTCCGGAGCAGATCGTCCCCTGGGGACGCCAGAACAACCTCGAGAACTTGCCGTGCCTCAAAGCGCCCCAGGTGCGGGAGATTGTCACCTGGGAGGTTGCGCAAAAGTATTTCCTCGATCCCAACTTCGGCGGAGCCCTCGCGACCGGACAGCGCAACGTGTTTACCACCACAGAAGACCTGACGGGCATCGCGTTCGCCACCCAGCCCCGGCATCTTTCACCCATCGTGTCGCGCCTGCGCGCTGCCACCAGCAGCAATACCGACACCGAGTGGGATCTCGATTACGATTTTCAGCTGGGCCGCATCAACGCCAGCACCCTGCTGGTCAACTACAATCTGGGACCTTTCACCGTGGGCGGTGGGGACGCGTTTCTGCAGATTCCGCAACCCGCCACCAACTCCATCACCGAAACCGAAGGAAAATGCAGTGCCGTCATCACCACGCAACCTACGTGCAAGTTTAACCAGTTCCGCGTGGCGCTGGGCTTTGGCGGGCTGACCCGCCGCGGATTCAGCGCCGCCAGCAGCGTCGGCTTCGATGCGGAAACTCGCCAATTGCAATTCGCCACCGCGCAAACCACCTACAACTGGGATTGCTGCGGCGTGACCCTGGAATACCGCCGCTATTCCATCGCGAATGTGCGCAATGAAAATTTGTTCCGCTTCACCTTCACCCTGGCCAACATCGGTTCGTTCGGAAATCTCCGTCGCCAGGAAAGGCTCTACTAGCGCCTGCACCTGAGCCCCCAGGCTGGTACCATAGTGGCCATGCAGTTCCCCGAAGCCGCCATCGGCGCCAAAGATTCTCAGCTGCAGGCGCATCTCCGCCAACTCGGCCGGGTGCTGGTCGCCTATTCGGGCGGGGTCGATTCCGCATATCTGGCATGGGCCGCTCACCGCGCTCTGGGCACGAACATGCTGGCGGTGATCGCCGACTCTCCCAGCCTGGCGCGGACGCACTTAAGCGATGCCATCGCCTTAGCCAACGAGCAGGGAATTCCTCTTGAAGTCATCTCCACGTCGGAACTCGACCGCCCGGAATATATCCGCAACGATGGGCAGCGTTGCTTTCAATGCAAGGACGAACTTTTTGCGGTCATGGAAAATCTCCGCGCCGCGCGCGATTTCAACGCCATTGCCTACGGAGTAAACCTGGACGATCAGGGTGACTTCCGTCCGGGCCAGCAAGCCGCCCGGCAGCATCACGTCGCCGCCCCGTTGTTGCAGGCAGGACTTACGAAACAGGAAATTCGCGAACTGGCTCGCCAGGCTGGCCTGCGCATCTGGGACAAACCGGCATCGGCGTGTCTCTCCTCGCGCATCGAATACGGCCGCCCGGTCACACGCGAGGCGCTCGAAGTGGTTGAGCGCGGAGAAGACGCAGTTCGCGCCCTCGGCTTCCGGCAGTTCCGGGTGCGCCACCACGGCGACATCGTCCGCATTGAGATCGCCCGCGAAGAACTGGAGCGCGCGCTCGATCCCGCGATGGCAGCCCAGTTCACGGCGATCTTCAAAGCGCTGGGATTCAAGTTCGTCACCCTCGACCTGGAAGGATTCCGCTCCGGGTCGATGAATTCGTTGCTGCCCGCCGAACAGCTCCGCCGCACCGGTTGAAGGCTAGCAGGCTACGGTTCGCAGGTTTTGGGTGGCGCAGCGCTTCCAGCGCTGCGATCAGGCTTTTCCTCTCAGCGGGGCGTCAGCCCCAGGAGCCCCTTTCGGGTCGCCCCTCAAACGCTGTGAGATAATCGAAAAGACGAAAAGTGATGCTGAGGCGGTTCCTGGTGACTTCAATTCGACGTTCGCTGCTCCTCCTGCTTCTGGTTTGTCTGGGTTGTGTGGCCCAGTCCGCGCCTCCTGACATGGCGCGCAAGATCGAGCGCCAAGTCCGCTCTTTCTACAACATTCCCGTTGACGTAAAAGTAACCGTTGGCGCAATCGTTCCCAGCACCGACTGGCCAAGCTATGACACCGTTTCTGTCAGCATCGATGGAGGCGACGGCAAACCGAAGAATTACGACTTCCTGTTGTCCAAGGACCGCGCCACCATGCTGCGCGTGACCAAGTTTGACCTGACCAAGGATCCGTTTGCCGAACTGATGCGCAAGATCGACGTCAGCGGCCGGCCTTCCCGCGGGGCCAAAACCGCCAAAGTTGTGCTGGTGAATTTCGACGACTTCGAGTGCCCGTTCTGCTCGCGCATGCACCAGACGCTGTTTCCCGAGATTCTCAAGGAATACGGAGACCGGGTTACGTTCATTTACAAAGACGACCCGCTGTCGGAGATTCATCCCTGGGCGATCCATGCCGCTGTTGACGCCAACTGTCTGGCGGCGCAAAGCGGCGATGCCTATTGGGACTTCGCCGACTACATTCACGCCAACAAGCAGGAGGTCGACACGGAACGCACCTCTGGCGCCCGCTTCGCGGCCATCGACAAAATGACGTTGCTGCAGGGACAGAAACACAGCCTCGACGTGGCCAAGCTGCAATCCTGCGTCAAAGATCAGAAAGAAGATGCCGTCAGGGCGTCCATGAAAGAAGCCGACGACCTTGGCATCAACGGAACGCCCGCTATCTTCATCAACGGCCAGAAGCTTGACGGCGCGGTTCCCATCAGCGAGGTGCGGGCCGTACTGGACGCGGCTCTGAAAGACGCCGGAGAGCCCGTGCCGCAGCACCTTCCATCGGCCCCGGCGCCAGCATCCAAGTGACTTGGTAATGTGCGTGAGCGACTGGCCGCTTCCGCGCGATCTCGATTTTTATTTGTCGCTGTGTGTGGAAACGGAGAACGTTCTTGAAAAAACATTTATCCTTTGCCCGGTTCGCCGCGGCGCTTTCGGCCGCCACTTTGCTCGCAGCCCTCGCCGGCTGTAATTCACAGACCGGCGGCGACGTGATGGCTACCGTGGACGGCCGGAAGATTCTCCGCACCGACGTTGACAAGTATTACGACAACCAGGTCGCTTCCGCCCAGCAGGCGCCCACCGGCGAGCAGGCCACCGCGCTTCGTCTGAACATTTTGCACCAAATGATTGAGGACGAGATCACTATGCGGCGCGCCGAAAAGCTTGGCCTGCTGGCGACTGACGAAGAAGTGGACCGCAAGTACAACGAACTCAAGTCTCCCTTCACCCAGGAAGAATTCGACAAGCGCCTGAAAGACAGCAAGCGGACGGTGGCCGACATCAAGCGCGATATCCGCCGCTCGATCACTCTCGACAAGGTCATGAACAAGGAAGTGTCGTCCAAGATCAACGTCACCGACCAGGATGTTACCGACTACTACAACGCGCACAAGGGCGAATTCAATTTGATCGAATCGCAGTACCACCTGGCCCTGATCACCGTGACTGCGGCTCCGAACCCACAAGTCCAGAACCAGAACGAGAAGGCACAGAACGAAGGCGACGCGCGGAAGAAGATCCAGATGATCGCCAACCGCCTGGACAGCGGAGACGACTTCGCGACGTTGGCAATGAAGTATTCTGAAAATCCGGAAACATCCGGGAATGGCGGGGATATTGGCACTTTCCCTGAGTCGGGTCTTAAAGGAATAAACGATCCAGCAACCCGCGAAGCCATTATCAAACTCAAGCCCGGCCAGTATAGTCCGATCATCAGCGTGATCGATCCCGCGTCGAAAAGGGCGATGGAATTTCGCATCGTGAAACTGGTATCGAAGGAACCCGCGGGCCAGCACGAACTGTCCGACCCACGAGTGCAGCAAGCCATCCGTTCGCAACTGCACGATCGCCGTGATCAACTGCTGAAAGCCGCTTATTACGAGGTCTTGCGCGATTCCGCGAAGGTCGAGAATTTCTACGCCAAGAAAGTTCTCGACAGCAACGGGATCGAAAAGTAGCGCCGTCCACTTCCTCAGAGGCGTCATCCCGAAACTCGGCGCTTCTGCCGGGTGAGGATCTCGCGTGGGAACTCCTGCGGAAGCATTTTCGGCCCGGGAGATCCTTCCCTCCGCCTGTAGAACGGCTCCGGTCAGGATGACACCCGAACGGAGTTACTCGGGCTGGCTTACTCGACGATCGCCAGCACATCGCCTGCGTTCACCGCCGCGCCTTCGCCGACCAGGATTTTCTGAATCGTACCCTTCTTCGGCGATTTGATTTCGTTCTGCATCTTCATCGCTTCGACCACCAGCACGCCCGCGCCTGCTTCGACCGCGTCGCCCGGCTGCACCAGCACGCGCACGATCTTGCCCGGCATGGGCGCGGTCAGTTTCCTGGGGCCGTGATCATCGACCGCGCGCACCCGCCCGCGCAACGACCGCGGATCGCGGACTTCCGCGGCAAACCGTGCGCTGCCCACCCAAAGATGCATCTCACCGGCCACGCGTTCGCACTTCACTTCGTAAGCCTGGTTGCCGATGCGCAGAGAGAGCACATCGGGCCGCGCCAGCACAGCGTCGACTTCGACTTCGCATCCATCGACCAGGCACGACCAGACGCCCTCCGCCCGATCGAGATCGAGCCGGTAGTGCTTGCCGTCGATGGTGATGTCGTAAGTCATCAGAGCCGACTGTCAGTCGTCAGGTGCCGGTTCCTATCTCACCGACTGCTTCGTGGAAGGGCACGGCTTCAGCCGTGCCATAACTTGCCAACGAAATTGTGGGCTTTAGCCACTGAGGCTCGCAGAATCCAGTGCGAACGTTGATGAAGCAGATAGTGCGGCTGCGCGTCAACGCGTCGCCTCCTTGTGCGCCGCGATCTTCCAGTTGGACGCGGCATTTGGCCGGCTATTCGCGGAGACGCTGGCCGCCGGACGCTCACCCGCTCCAGCGCCGGCAGCGCCCAGCACGGCAAAGATTCCGGCGGCAATCACCGCAACTTCAACTGCCTTGGGATCGGCCGGTGCCTCCGTCCGCTTCTGCTTCAAAAGGCGGTCGAGGAAACCAGTATCCAGCTTGGCCGCGCGAAAATCCGGATCACTCAAGATTCGCCGAAACAGAGAAATATTGGTTTTGATCCCGCCCACAAAATATTCGTTCAGCGCGCGCGTCAGCCGGCTGATCGCCTGCTCGCGGTCCGTGCCATAGCCGATCAGCTTGGCCAGCAGCGGATCGTAGTCCATGGGCACGGTCCAGCCTTCGTACATGCCGCTGTCGCGCCGAATGCCCGGCCCCGAGGGCAGCAGCAGCAGCGTGATCTTCCCTGGACTCGGGAAATAATTGTTATCGGGATCTTCGGCGTAGATGCGGCACTCGATGGCGTGCCCGCGAATCACCACTTGCTCCTGGGTGAAGGGCAGCCGCTCACCGGCCGCGATGCGAATCTGCAAATGCACCAGGTCGAGGCCCGTGACTAACTCAGTCACCGGATGCTCCACCTGCAACCGCGTGTTCATCTCCAGAAAATAAAAATTCTTCTGCTGGTCGACCAGGAACTCGACAGTTCCGGCGTTCGTGTATTTGGCAGCCTGGGACACTCGCACCGCGACCTCGCCCATCCGGCGCCGCATGTCAGCGTCGACGATCGGCGACGGTGCTTCCTCAATCACCTTCTGATGCCGCCGCTGCAGCGAGCACTCGCGTTCGCCCAGATACACGGTACTGCCGTGCTCGTCGGCCAGCACCTGCATTTCAATGTGGCGCGGATTGACGATCGCCTTCTCGATATAAACCTCGCTGTCGCCAAACGATCGCTCCGCCTCACTGCGCGCGCCCTCGAGCGCCGACTTCAGTTCCTCCGGCGCATGCACCAGTCGCATGCCCTTGCCGCCGCCGCCCGCCGCCGCCTTCAGCATCACGGGATAGCCGATGCGGGCCGCAACCTCTTCCGCCTGCTCGAACGATTCCAGGCCGCGTGACGTACCGGGCACAAACGGCACGCCGGCGCGCTCCATGGCCTGCCGCGCCTTCGTTTTCGAGCCCATGGCGTCCATGGCCGCGGCCGTGGGGCCGATGAACTTTACGCCAGCATCGGCGCAGGCGCGAGCAAACTTTGCATTCTCGGAAAGGAAACCATAGCCTGGATGAATCGCGTCGGCCCCGGACCGCGCGGCGACATCAAGAATTTTCGGGATGTTCAGGTACGACTCGGATGCAGCCGGGGCACCGATGGGATAAGCCTCGTCGGCTTTGCGGACGTGCAGCGAGGCGCGGTCCACGTCAGAGTAAACCGCAACCGCGGCAATTCCCATCTCATGGCAAGCGCGGATGACGCGCACCGCAATCTCGCCACGGTTCGCGATGAGAATCTTCTTGAACATAGAAACCGTGCACCGGCTGTACTGGCGCTTCGGCCCCAACCGGACTGGTTATTCTACTGGAGGCGCCAGCCGACAGGTTAACTCTTCTCCGAGATCGGCTTCGGACGCCGCGAGATTTCCGAAAGCAGGAAAACCGAAAAGATGAACAATTCCGGTTCGATCACATGCCGGTACCGCGCATTCACAAACACAAAGTAATAAGTCGTGGGATAGGTCAGAACCAGCCCCGCGAAAAGCCACGCCCCGCGGCGCTTTTGGCGGAGCGCACGCCCCAGCCCCCAGATCGCGAGCACCGAGGTTACAAGAAACAGCGAGTTGCGAAAATCTACTGGGGCCAGGCTGTTGGTTTCCCGGGGAACACCATTCCAGTAGTAAAAGAACCGCTTCAGGCTGACCACAACGAACCGGCCAGGATTCTCGCGAATCCACTCCACGGCGAGCCGCT
>Ga0116217_10005861_pt1 | contig 10739 bp, 11 predicted proteins | sample Sb_taG_6_FD_89697 | JGI IMG/M metagenome (GOLD analysis project Ga0116217, IMG submission 89697) | Peat soil microbial communities from Weissenstadt, Germany - Sb_50d_4_PS metaG | ecosystem: Environmental > Terrestrial > Soil > Wetlands > Peat | place: Germany: Weissenstadt | collected 2010-09-21 | reverse complement strand
GCGCAAATTCGCCGAGGAGATGGAATTCGAGACCGCGCGCTTCTACCGGCGGGCCGCGGAGGCGGCGCGCGATGACGCCGTGCGTGACCTGCTCACGCGTCTGGCGGCGGCCGAGGACAAGCACGAGAAGCTCGCGCAGGAACTTGGCGAGAAGATTGAACCAAGCGCGCGGGCCGCCGAGGACGAGACGGCGCGCCGCATGTTCGTGCTGCAATACGTGCAGCCCGGGCTCGCCGGGTTGATGGACGGATCGGTCTCCACGCTTGCGCCGCTCTTCGCGGCAGCCTTCGCGACGCACAATACTTGGGCGACGTTTCTGGTCGGGCTCGCCGCCTCGATCGGCGCCGGCATCTCGATGGGCTTTGCCGAGGCGCTGTCGGATGACGGCTCGCTCACCGGACGCGGCGCCCCGGTGGTGCGCGGCGCCGTCTGCGGCGTCATGACGACGATCGGCGGGCTCGGCCATGCGCTGCCCTATCTCATCCCCCATTTCTATGCCGCGACCACGCTGGCCTTCGTCGTCGTCGCAATCGAGCTTGCGGCGATCTCATGGATCCGCACGCGTTATATGGACACGCCGTTCCTACAAGCCGCCTTCCAGGTGGTCGTGGGCGGCGTGCTTGTGTTCGTGGCCGGCATTCTGATCGGCAGCTTCTAAGGCGGCGGCGCGGGCCTGCGATCCGACCCGCGAAAATCGTTGTGACCGCGACGATTCGCGGAGCATCATGCCGCCATGTTCGTTCTTGCGCATTTGTCTGATCTGCACATGATGCTACAGCCGCGGCTTCTTGAGCTTGCCGGCAAACGCGGGCTCGGCTTTATCAATTGGCAGCGCGGGCGCAAATACCTTCATCGCCGCGAAACGCTCGACGCGATCACGCGCGATCTGAAGACGGTTGCCACAGACCACATCGCCGTGACCGGCGATCTCGTCAATCTCTCTTTGCCGATCGAATATGCCGCCGCACGCGCCTGGCTCGACACGCTTGGGCCGCCGCACGATGTCGCGGTGATCCCGGGTAACCACGACGCTTATGTGCCGCAGGCTTTGGGCGGCCCGGAAAAATATTGGGGCGACTATATGCGCGGCGACGACGGCGCGCCGAGCGGGACATTTCCGTTCGTGCGGCGGCGCGGTCGCGTCGCACTGATCGCGCTGTCTTCGGCGCTGCCGACCGGGCCGTTCATGGCGACGGGGCAGCTCGGCGAGCAACAGCTTTCCCGGCTGGCGGAGGCGCTCGAGCAAACAAGCGGGCTGTTCCGTGTCGTGCTCATCCATCACCCGCCGGAGAGCCCGCCCAACCGCTATCTGCGGAGGTTGATCGACGGCGCGGAATTTCGCCAAGTGCTCGCCGCGCAGGGGGCCGATCTCGTTCTGCACGGCCACGATCATTGCCGCGCGATCGTCTGGCTCGAAGGTCCCGACAAAAAGATACCGGCTGTCGGCGTGCCGTCCGCATCGGCCCGCGTCGCGCATCGCCACGAGAATGCCGCCGGCTATCACCTCTTTCACATCGCCGCGGAGGCCAATAGCTGGCGCTGCGAGATGATTGCACGCGAGCGCGGCGCCGACGGCAGCGTCCGCGAGGTCGAGCGGCAAACACTCTCGTGAACCGCCCGCCGGCGCGGGCACGAACGGTGATGCGATTACATGTGCCCGGCCGAAAGCAAGGCGGCGAGCAGCAGCGCGATCACCCCAAGCACAAAGCCGAGCGCAAGAGTGCCCCATCCACGCCGGCGGCGGCGGCGCAACGTGCGTACGGCCTCGGGCCGGGCGATGCGCGTAATGAAGTCGGGATCTTCGTCCAGCGCTCGCTCGCGCTCGATCAGGCGGCGCGCCACGTAGTCCGTCACTGCTTTCACAATGTCGGCAATCTCGTGCGACTCCACCATGACCCGGCGGCCGACGCGGGTGTCGTGCAGGAAGCGATACATGCGCTTGTCGCGCCCCATGGCGACATGCGCGACCGCATCGATCCAGAGCCGCGGCGTATCGCCCCGGCTCACCCCGCGATCGAACAGATCGACCTCGGGCGGGATTTCGGCGAACAAAGGATCGAGCGCCTCATTGAGGAGCTCAAGACGAGCCACTTCCGCGTCGCGCAAGTCGACGACAACGCTGGTTCGCTCAGCGGCCTCGATGCGCGCCGCATGCATCGCCGCTTTCAGCGGCGACGGCCGTTCGCTTTGGCCCGCCGTGGCGGCGGATCTGCCTTTTCGTCCCCACATGGCCTTGACGTCCCCAGAAGGCCGTACGTCCTGAAAACACAAGATACATCAACGCGTAGGCTTGCAACAGCACTTTGGCTTTTTGCGCTCGTCTGCCTTCAGCCTTCCGGCACAACACCATAAGGGCGCGCCCAGGCAAGGCCGTCCTCGGTGCGCGCGCGCGGGCGGTATTCCCAGCCGATGAAACCGGCATAGCCAAGCCGATCGAGCGCCGCGAAGATTTCCGGATAATTGACTTCGCCCTCGTCGGGCTCGCGGCGTTCCGGCACCGAGGCGATCTGCGCATGTCCGATCAGCGGCAGATGCGCCTCGAAGCGGCGGATGAGGTCGCCGGAGACGATCTGCACGTGATAAAAATCGAACTGGATGCGCAGGTTCGGCGCGCCGACCTTGCCGATGATGTCGGCGGCGTGCTCGATGCGGGTGAGGAAATAGTCCGGCCGATCGCGCGGATTGAGCGGCTCGATCAGCAGCATGATGCCGGCCTCAGCAGCATCGTCCGTGGCGCGCGCGAGATTTGCGGTGAACACCTTTTCCGCCGCCGGCCGCCCTTCCGGCGGCACACAGCCAGCCAAGCCATGTACGGAACGGGCGCCGATTGTGACCGCGTAGTCGAGCGCGCGCTTGAATGCATCCTCCCGGCTGGCACCACTTCGGCCGCCCCTTCCATGCAGGATTTTGCCCATTATATCGCCCACTATGAGGGTGGGCTATTTTGTGGTTGACCCTTAACGGCCCCCTTGGTTGGCTGACTATCGGAAACCGTGCGCAACAGACACGGAACAATCCCGCACGGGTCGAGGAAACCTTAGGAAGCGGCGTGCCATGAACGCCCAGCAATTACTCCAGGAAATATCGGACTATTGCCGCTCGACCGGCCTTGCCGAATCCACGTTCGGACGCCGGGCCGTCAATGACGGCAAGCTCACCGCGCGGTTGCGCAACGGCGGCCGCATCACCACCGACACGCTCGACCGCATCCACGGATTCATGGCTAACCATCCGCCACAGGGGCCCCGTCCAATCGTGATTGAACGATCCCGCGAAACGCGACCGACATCCATCCCGCAGTTTCAGCCTGTCGGCATGCAACGGCCGGCGGCCCCGCCAACGCATGGTGTCAGCGAGCCCGACCCGCAGCGCAATTTCCGCTTCTTCGACAACCGGCAGAAATATCTGCTGTTCGTCAATACCTGCAGCGAGAAGTGGGAAGTGGCGCACCGCGTTTCCGAAGAGCTTGCCCATCTTCACCCGCGTCCGCCGGCGGTTCGCGTCTTCGACGCCGGTGTCGGCGACGGCTCGGTGCTCACCCGCGTGATGCGCGCGATGCACGACCGCTTCACCCATATGCCGTTCTACGTGGTCGGCAAGGAGATCAGCCTTGAGGACGTGCGGCTGACGCTGCAGAAAATGTCGGACCGCTTCTTCGAGCACCCGTCGACGGTGCTGGTGCTGACCAACCTCGCCTACGCGGACGCGCCCTGGCTGGCGGTGAAGTCGCTCAACGCCGCTTCCAGCATGGTCTGGCACGAGCTGCCGCTCGCCGGCAATTCGGCGCATCGCTTCGAGCAGCAGATCATGGATCTCGAGCCGTTCCTGGCGCAGAATTGGAAGGCGGGCGTGAGCCCGCGCACCGGCAATCCGGTCTATGAGCGTCCGGTGGTGCTCATCGTCTATCGCGAAGATCACCGCTTCCTGCTCGATCCGATCATTCCCAGGCCCGGCGGCACGCTGGCGAATTACGATCTGGTCATCGCCTCGCAGCCCTATCGCGCGCGCGCTTCGCTGGAGTTCAAGGCCCAGCGCGTGATTGCACCGCTGGCGCGAGCGCTCGGCCCCGGCGGCCGGCTTATCGGCATTCAGTCACACGGCCACGATCCCGGGATGGAAATCATCCAAAAAGTGTGGCCAGACGACCATCCATTCGTTCACGACCGCCATCAGATTCTCAAAGCTGTAAAGCAGGAGCTCGGACCGGCCGGCCGCGATCTCAACTTCAACGCCTATGCCGATAACCGCTCGCTGTTCCGCTATGTGATGCACACGCTGCCGTCGGAAATCTCCGAATCGATCGGCACCTCGACATTGTTCGCGGCGTGGAACGCGGCGATCTACGTGGCGCAGGTCGAGGACGACCGGCTCGGCAACGCGGTGGCCGACGGCCGCTATATTGACGCCACGCGCGACGTGCTGCGCGAGCGCGGGGGATTGTGGTTCTTCGACGAATCCTACGTGATCTCGCGTCGGCGCGCGTGACGCCCGCGTGTTTTCTCTTCCCCGCTTATGGGGAGGCGGCGAGCGAAGCTCGCCAGAAGGGGCAAGCATGCTTGCGCAACCCGTAAAGCTGCCGGCCCCCATCACCACGCGAAACCTGTCACCCGGCCGGACCGCTTGGGGCCAAGCCCATTGGCATAGTCCCCCTCGCCCCACTGCGCTACGCCTCGCGGGGCGGATAAGATGACCGCCCTCCCGATTGCCGATCAGGCACCGCCCGGGCCCATCGCGCGCATCTGCGCGCTGATGTCCGGATTCTCGATCGAGGCGACCCGGCCGTCGGCGGCCGACGTCGCGGCGCTCAGCGGGCTCAGGCGCGGCACGCGCGTCTATCTCAGTGCGGTGCCGAACCGGCCCGCCGAAGAATCGGTGGCCGCTGCCGTCCAAGTGCGCACCGCCGGGCTCGAACCGGTGCCGCATGTGGCGGCGCGCAACTTCGCTACCGCCGAAGCGCTCGACGAATTCCTGGCGCGGCTCAACGGCGAGGCCGGTGTGGACACGGCTCTCGTCATCGCCGGCGACCGTACCGAATGCGGGCCGCTCCGGCGCGCGCTCGACATCATCGACAACGGCGTGTTGCGCCGGCGCGGCATCCGCAGCATCGGCATCGCCGGCTACCCGCAAGGTCATCCGCGCATCGGCGACGATGAGCTCGACCGCGCGCTGGCCGACAAAATCGCCGCTGCCGAGGCGATTGGGCTTGCGGTCGAAATCGTCACCCAGTTCTGCTTCGATGCCGGCGCGATCCTCGCATTCATTGCGCGGGTTCGGGCCTTCGGATTCGACCACCGTCTGCGCATCGGGCTTGCCGGCCCGACGAGCCTCACATCGCTGATGCGCTACGCGAGCCGCTGCGGCGTACGCGCGTCCGCGCAGGGACTGGCGCGCCGTTCCGGCCTGATGCGCCAAATGTTTGCGCTGACCACTCCGGACGATCTCATCCGCACGCTCGCGGACGCCGCACCAGCCGGAATCGTCCCGCATTTCTTTTCCTTCGGCGGCATTCCGGCGACCGCCCGCTGGGCGAGCGCCGTCGCCGACGGCCGCTTTAGGCTCGATGCCGGCGACCGCTTTCACGTCGAGCCGCCGAAAGGCTGACCGCTCAAGCTAAGGCGCAATCATAAATCTCGGGCCAAGCGGACGTGTCTCATCCCGGCTCGTTTCTAATCCTCCTTCCATTTGATTGAACAACCCATCGAGGGTATTTGCTCCACCGGGCCGTGAGCGGTTTCGGCCACCTGCTTCATTGCTTCGAACAGGTCGCGGCGAACATTTGCCGCTGGCTGTATGCGCGAGGCGTCGAGTCGCCCACGATATTGCAGTTCATCTTGCGCGTTGAAGCCGAAGAAGTCGGGCGTGCATTGAGCGTTATAAGCTCTCGCCACCTCCTGCGTCTCGTCGATAACGTACGGAACGGTGAAACCATGCTTCGCCGCGAATTCTTTCATGTTGTCGAAGGAGTCCTCGGGATAGGTCTCGGTATCATTCGGCATTATGGTGATCGTACCGATACCAATTTCGCGGAGCGCCTCGGACTCCGCCACGATGCGGCCAATGCTCGCTTTCACATATGGACAGTGATTGCAGATGAAGGCAATGAGCGTGCCCTTCGGCCCGCGCACATCGGCAAGCGTGTAGGTTTTTCCGTCAACGCCCTTGAGCGCAAAGTCAGGCGCCTTCCAGCCGAAGTCGCAAATGCGGTTTTTGGTCAGCGCCATGATGAATCCTCGGCAACACAGGCAGTATTACAAAGCAGGCGCATAGCGGAAATCGAAATAACCGAACGCCATAGCCCGGATCGGCCGGCCTACCTGACACAAATTTCGATTTTCAGTCCTGCTCACTGCAACAGAGTCAGCGCCAAAGACCAGCGTTGTCGCTGTTACCGATGATTTGTGTCGAGCATCAAGTCTGCTGGATGGCTGAGAGCAGCCAATTGCCACCGCGGGCGCGCATGAAGGTCCACAATTCAGTGACCTCGCTCCGCTCACCGCCTTCGACGGTGCGTCCGCTCGCGCGCTCAACCATACTGTCCTTGAGCGCGAATTTCATAGCCACGGTAGCATAGTCGGTGCCGCCTTCGCACCAAGCTTCCGCTAGATCGCCCTGCAGCAGCTTCACATCCGTGACGCGATTGACGAGACCGCGACTCGCGTTGCCCGCCAACTGCTCGGAGAAATACGACAGCATCTCGGGCGTGGCCTGCGCGCGCAGGGTCGGAAGGTCTTCCGTTGAATAGGCAGCCTGGATGTCGCCGAGCGATCGCTCGAACGCGTCATAGTCCGACTTGGTGATGGTAAGAGGGTCGCCGGCCGGTTGTGCAGCAGCGGTGCCACTCAACACCTCACCGAGACCGCCAAAACTATGTCCCGTCGCAGGCCGCGCCGCTGCATAGGCAGGCGCTGACATATTACGCCGTTGCCACCAGGCGAAGATGAGCCGGGCGACGATCACGACCAGGACGACTTGTAATAGCAGACCGATGATCGAGGCGAAGCCCGCCATGCCGCCGAAAAATCCTTGCCCGAACAGCAGGCCAAACAGACCCGCACCGAGGAAGCCGGCAGCAATCCCGCCCAACAATCCGCGGCCGCCAAACAAGCCAGGACGGGCTGCAGTCTGGCCGAAGGGCGCGGCGCCGCCCGGTTGCGTCATCGAATTCTGGATCGGCGCTGCGGTAGGCGCAGTAGCCGTGCTGGGCGGAGCCGAGAATGTGCGCATACCTCGGCTACCGGCTGAGAAGCCGCCACCGACTCGTGCATGCGCATCAGCGGAAACCAACATAAAGACAGCCGCGATCGCAATAAACGCGATCAGCCAGCGGGGGCGGAACATGACTCATCTCCCGGCTAAATTGCCAGCTAACACAATAAGCATGCGCCAGACAGCTTGTAAGGGGTCGGCCGTACCTTAAGCCGCGCGCAAATGACGCTCAGCCGCTCAGCCGCTACCTGGACATACTCGCCCGCGCCGTCGCCGACGGCCGCTTTACACTCGATGCGGGCGACGGCTTTCGCGTCGAGCCGCTGAAAGGCTGAAGCAGCACGGTGGCCGTCAGGGCTTGAATGCCAAGACGATTCCCGGCGACGATCTTCGACGCCGCAGACGGGAGGCCGCCGCAGCGACGAGGGCCTCGCCAAAAACACTGGGCTGAACTATCTCTGACGCGCCATGACCCAGAACACCCAAGCCACCGACCAAGCCATCGACATCTTTTCGCCCTACAAGCTCGGCCCGCTGCAATTGCCCAATCGCCTGGTGATGGCGCCGATGACGCGCAATCGCGCCGGGCCGGGCGAAGTGCCCGGACCGTTCGCCGTCACCTATTACGTTCAGCGCGCGGGTGCCGGCCTGATCATTACAGAGGGCACGCAGATCTCTCAGCAAGGCCAAGGCTATCCGGGCACGCCCGGCATTTTCACTCCCGAGCAGATCGCCGGCTGGCAGCGCGTGACCGAAGGCGTTCATGCCGCCGGCGGACGTATCTTTGCGCAGCTCTGGCATGTGGGGCGGATCTCGCATCCCTCGCTGCAGCCTAGCGGCGCCGCGCCGGTAGCGCCCTCGGCATTGCAACCGCCGGGCCAGACCATGACCGCGCAAGTCATGCAGCCTTTCGTCATGCCGCGGGCACTGGAGACGCACGAGATCGCGGGCGTCGTGGACGATTATCGCCGCGCCGCCGCCAACGCCAAACGCGCCGGCTTCGACGGCGTCGAACTGCACGGCGCCAACGGCTATCTGATCGACCAATTTCTGCGCGACAAGACCAACCAGCGCACCGATCGTTATGGCGGCAGCGCCATCAACCGCGCACGCTTTCTGACCGAGGTGACGGAAGCTTTGGTCGGCGAATGGGGCGGCGATCGCGTCGGCGTGCGGCTTGCGCCAACCAATCCGTTCAACGACATCGCCGACAGCAATCCGGCCGCGACATTCGGCGTTGCAATCGACGAGCTCAAGCGCTTCGGCCTGGCTTACCTGCATATCGTTGAGCCGCTGGCGAGCGATCCGGTGGCCGCCGGCGAGCGGCCGGACATCAAATTCTTCCGCCGGATATGGCGGGGAACGCTGATGGGCAACAAAGGCTACGATCTGGCGCGCGCCAATGCCGCGCTGCGCGAGGGCGTTGTCGACCTGGTTTCCTTTGCCGCGCTGTTCCTCGCCAATCCCGATCTGCCGGAGCGCTTCCGCCGCGGCGCCCCGCTCAATCCGCCGGACCGCGCCACGTTCTATGCCGGTGGCGAAAAGGGCTACACGGACTATCCGGCACTGCGGGGATAGCCACACGCTCGGGGCCGCCGTAAGGCCGAGCCGGAATTCGCAGCCCGGACAACTGCGACCGGCGCTGCGCTTCGGCAGCGCACATCGCGGATATGGAACCCTGGCTTCTCGCTGGCGTTTCAATCGCCTACGCGATAATAACTTTTTGTGACGCCAGTCACTTCGAAGCGGCAATCCCGCCGTTAGCGTTAATTTAATGATTGGAGATGGAATCCGAACCGGGAGCACTGCAATGATCGCTGCCCTCGCCGCTATCGAATATCTCGGCCAGATCGCCGACAGGGTTTTCGAGACTCAGATGAATCGCGCCGCAGTCCGGATCAGAGCCCGTTCGCAGGCCTTCACCCATCAGTAGATCTTTACGCTTCTTATCCCCTCGTTAGTTCCCAAGATAAGTCCCCAAGATCCTTGGCCGCGAAGTCGACCCCCGCGCCTGGCGCCTGTTCTCCGCGGCCCTTTCCTCTTTCATCGGGCCGCGCGACGTGCGCCGTGCGCAGACCGGCCGCAGCGGCAGCGGCCAAATCGCTGGAATGCGCGGCGACCATCATGCATTCGCCGGGCTCAAGATCGAACGCCTCCGTGGCGGCGAGATAGACGCGCGGCTTCGGCTTGTAGTCGCCGGCGATCTCGGCGCCCAGAATCGCATCCCAGGGAAAATGATTGCGGCGCGCCAGATCGACCATCAGCGAAATGTTGCCGTTTGAGACTGGCGCGAGCCAATAACGGCTTTTGAGACGGCGAAGGCCGTCCGCCACATCGGGCCAGGCGTCGAGCCGGTGCCACGCAAAGTTCAGCGCGCGGCGGTCGTGCTCGGCGAGAGCGACGAGACCAAAGCGCGGCAGGATGAGATCGAGATTGCGCCGGTGCAGCACATCGAGCTTGCAAAACGGAATGCGGCCGGCGCGCACCTCCTCCATCGCCCCCTGATATTCGCCGCGCCAAGCGTCGGCGAAAGCGAACCAGTCGAGCGCATGGCCGCGCGGTTCGAGCAACGCTTTCGCCTCGCGCGCGATGGACGTGCGCCAATCGACGAGCGTGCCGAAGACATCGAAGAACAGGGCTTTTATCGGAAGAGACATGGCGCTAGCTCCATGCGATTGAACCTGGTGGCGCGCACGTCCCCGCCCCCAATGGCTCACGCACTAGCGTAATTCTGGGCGGAATGCCAAAAGCGGCGCGGGAGACGATACCCACATGTCGGATCAGGAACGCTGGGAGACCCGGTTCAGCTCTCCGGGCTATCTCTTCGGTAAAGAGCCAAGCGCGTTTCTCAAGGCGCAGGTACATCGCTTGCGCGCCGGCCAGACGACGCTTGCGGTCGCCGACGGCGAAGGCCGCAACGGTGTCTGGCTCGCCCAACAAGGGCTCGACGTACTTGCGATCGATTATTCGCCGACTGCGCTGGCCAAGGCCCGGGCGCTCGCCGCAGAGCGCGGCGTGTCACTGCGCACCGAGGTCGCCGATGTGACCAAATGGGCGTGGCCCAAGTCGGCATTCGGCGTCATCGCGGCGATCTTCATCGCCGTCGCTGTGGCCGACCGGCCGACTTTCTTCGCCAATCTCAAAGCGGCGCTCAAGCCGGGCGGGCTCCTGTTGATGCAGAGCTATCGTCCGGAGCAGATCAATTACAAAACCGGCGGACCACCAGACGCGGCGCTTATGTGCACACGCGAGATCCTGCAGGCGGCTTTCGGCGATCTTCAGGAGCTCGACATCCGCGAGCACGACAGCGTGCTCAACGAGGGCACCGCCCATGTCGGCATGTCTGCACTCATCGATCTGGTGGGAAAGAAATGAAGTCAGCCGTGAGAAGGACCAACATGCCGAAAAAGCCGACGCCGCGCACACGATCGAAAGCGTCGAGCAAGCAGCCGCCGGCGCGCCTGCCGGCGCTCTCGCTCGACAGCCTCGCGCCGGAGCAACAATCATTGGTCGATGCGATCAAATCCGGTCCG
>Ga0116217_10005854_pt1 | contig 10747 bp, 8 predicted proteins | sample Sb_taG_6_FD_89697 | JGI IMG/M metagenome (GOLD analysis project Ga0116217, IMG submission 89697) | Peat soil microbial communities from Weissenstadt, Germany - Sb_50d_4_PS metaG | ecosystem: Environmental > Terrestrial > Soil > Wetlands > Peat | place: Germany: Weissenstadt | collected 2010-09-21 | reverse complement strand
GGCTTCCACCGCGATCGCGGGCCAGTAAAGAAGGTCATGCCTGCCCAGACAGAAAATGTCATCCTGAGCGGAGTAGCCGCGTCGCGAAGCGAGGCGGCTACGCAGTCGAAGAGCCTGCCCTGAGCGAAGCCGAAGGGACCCCTACACGTCCGACACTTCAGTGCAGCGTCAAGGCATTCTCCCCGTGACCCCAGCGTTATGGGGGGGATTCGCCCAGGCCACATTTGGACGTTGACTCAAACAAACTGTGGGTGCGCCACTTTCTCGCGCTTTTCGAGAAGAGGCTTCCACCGCGATCGCGGGCCAGTAAAGAAGGTCATGCCTGCCCAGACAGAAAATGTCATCCTGAGCGGAGTAGCCGCGTCGCGAAGCGAGGCGGCTACGTAGTCGAAGAGCCTGCCCTGAGCGGAGCCGAAGGGACCCCTACACGTCCGACACCTCTAGGCGGCGTCAAGGCATTCTCCCCGTGACCCCCGCGTTATTGGGGGAGATTCTTCCAGGCCACATTTGGACGTTGACTCAAACAAACTGTGGGTGCGCCCCTTCTCGCGCTTTTCGAGAAATGGCTTCCACCGCGATCGCGGGCCAGTGATGAAGAACATGCCTACCCAGACAGAAAAATGTCATCCTGAGCGGAGTAGCCGCGTCGCGAAGCGAGGCGGCCACGTAGTCGAAGACCTGCCCTGAGCGAAGCCGAAGGGACCCCTACACGTCCGACACTCCTAGTACACCGTCAAGGCATTCTCCCCGTGACCCCGCGTTATTGGGGGAGATTCTTCCAGGCCACATTTGGACGTTGACTCAAACAAACTGTGGGTGCGCCCCTTCTCGCGCTTTTCGAGAAATGGCTTCCACTGCGATCGCGGGCCAGTGATGAAGGTCATGCCTACCCAGACAGAAAAATGTCATCCTGAGCGGAGTGGCCGCGTCGCGAAGCGAGGCGGCTACGTAGTCGAAGGACCCCTACTCGTCCGACACCTCTAGGCGACGTCAAGGCATAATGCGCAATATTTGGAACGCCTCGCCAAGAAGGTACTGCGAACAAATCCAGATTGAAATTGGGGTAACTATGCGACATTTACGAGTTCCTTGTATCCGAGGTTTTCAGAATGGATGAGTCTCAACATCGTATCCCGAAACAAATAGGGTTCTTGCCGGGTGCCCCACCGCGCACGGCGGGCGTGGCCCAGGCTCTATTCATCACAAACGCCCAGTGATCCCCCGCACAGACACCAACCCGCCCGTCGGCGACAATGGCATCGACCTGTTGTGCCAGGGCCAAGGTGTGTCCGTCAAAAAGGACGGCCCCCAGAGCGGCTACCCCGCGCCTCGCGGTTTTCAAGGCGTAAGATGTCAAGCTCTTCCCGCCGCCAAAATCCCGAAAACGGAGAAAAAACAAGCTAACTCCTTATTTATGAATATTTTAGAGCTAAGTCCTTATTCGTCAATATTTTAGCGAAAAATGGGGGGGGAGGGGGAGGGGGGGCATTACTAACAAGTCATTACCATAATAGTAAACAGCCACGAAAATTATCGCACCCACGCATCATCCTGGACACTCCACTCTTCCGTTCCTCACAGCTCACAGTCGCTCGCGTGCGCTACAATCCGCTCATACTCTGAATAGGAAATTTTCTGGAGGCATTTATGGATCTCGGGTTTCCGGTGATCACCGTTGGTATCGTCATCCTCGTCATCTACATTCTCAGTTCCATCAAAATCCTGGCCGAATATGAGCGCGGCGTCATCTTCCGCCTGGGACGCCTGATTGCCTCCAAAGGTCCAGGCGTAATTCTGGTCTTCAGTCCGATCGACCGCATGGTGCGCATTTCGCTGCGCCAGGAAGCGCTGGAAGTTCCGCCGCAGGACATCATCACCCGCGACAACGTCACCTTGAAAGTGAACGCCGTGATCTTCCTCCGCGTGATCGATCCCAACAAGGCCGTGGTCGAAGTCTCCAATTACGCCTACCAGACTTCGCAGTTTGCGCAGACTACTCTGCGCTCGGTGCTGGGCGAACAGGAACTCGACGAACTACTGGCGCATCGCGACAAGATTAATCTGCGCTTGCAAAGCATCCTCGATCAGCACACCGCGCCTTGGGGCGTGAAGGTCGCCAACGTGGAAGTCAAACAGGTGGATATGCCCGAATCCATGTTGCGCGCCATGGCCAAGCAAGCCGAGGCGGAACGCGAGAAGCGGTCGAAGATCATCCACGCGGAAGGCGAGTTCTCGGCCGCGCAGCGCCTGGTGGATGCCGCGCATCTGCTCTCCACCGAACCGATCAGCGTCCAGTTGCGCTATCTGCAGACGCTCACGGAAATCGGAGTTGAGAAGAACACGACGGTCGTGTTCCCCGTGCCCGTCGATTTCTTCTCCGGCATTCAGAAGCTGCTGGCCAATGTGCCTGCGCCGCCCGCGACGGCAGGAAGGTAGGAGGTAAACAGTACTTGATGCCCACGGCGCCGCAGGATACGGAGATTACGCTTGGCACGGGCCGCATGCTGGCGATTTTTTTCAGCTTTGTGCTGGTGTGCGCTTTCTTCTTTGCTATCGGATTTTCGCTGGGCAGAAAAACCACCATGGCAGGCGCGGGCAGCTTGCTCAACGCTCCCAGTATGACTCCTGCAACCGTCGTTCGACCCTCGGCGGTAAAGAACGGCAACTCCCAGTCCGCGCCGCAATCTCCGTCCGGCGATTTTAGCTTTTACAAGGCTGTAGGCGAGAAGAAGGCTGACTCAGCGCTTACGCCTCAGGATGCCGCTGCAAATGCAAAGACGCAGACGCAACCAGCCGGCACAACCGCGGTCCCGGACGCGCCCGTAAGCGCGGCCCTGGACGGCGCGCCCGCCAGCGCCGCCTACTACGTGCAGGTCGCCGCCGTTACCCGGCAGGAAGACGCCGATGCGCTGGTCGAGGCTCTGAAAAAGAAGCAGTATCCGGCCTTCACCGCCAGCAATCCTTCCGTGGACAAGTTCTATCGCGTTCAGATTGGACCCTACGCCGACTTTAAGGACGCCGATGCCATGCGCGCCCGGCTCATCGCCGATGGCTACAGTCCGATTGTGAAAAAATGAGCGGCTCGCTTTCTGTTACCCTTCCTGATCATGGCTCAAGCCACGCCCAATCTTGATCGCTTCCTGCACGCCATTGCCGATCCCACGCGTCACCGAATTCTGGGCGCGCTCAAAGAAAAAGGTGGATGCTCGCTCGACAAGGAAACCGGACTCTGTGCTTTCGATATTGAGCAGCGCGTGAAGCTGTCGCAGCCTACCATTTCGCATCACATGCGAATCCTGGAAAAGGCAGGCGTAGTGGAAGCGAAACGAGAAGGTCACTGGCGGTGGTATCGGCGCAACGAAAAATTGATTACAGAAATGACACGAGGCTTGAAGGGACAACTGTAGCTAGGCCCACTAGGAGCGGATTCGACTGCGGTTATGTTCCCGCAATCGCCGCCGATGTTTTATCGTTTCCCTTCGTCTTCATGGCAGCGTTGCCTTCTTTCTGGATCAGGCCACGCACCTGTGAGATCAGGTCCGCTACCTCAAACGGCTTAGCCAGCGACGGCACGCCCTGCTCTTGCAGGAAACTTCGGGTCTGCGGGTCGGTTACGCTGGAAAACGTCAGCAGCAGACCTTTTTCCATGCCAGGCCGGTTTTTCGCGATCCACTCGTACATTTCCTGTGCGCTGCAGCCGCCGGGCATACGACCATTCATCACCACCACGTCGAACGATCCTTTAAGAAGCTGCTGTTGTGTGTCATCCACGCTCATGGAGGTAGTGACGTCGGCTCCCGCACCGATCAGAACATCTCGTTCAAATTCCAGCACCGCTTCTTCATCTTCGACCAGCAGGACGTGCCCTGCCAGGACAGACTCTCTGCGGGTCGACGCCACCGCCTCCGGCAAGGCCGGTTTCTCGCTCGCCAGCAAACGGACTTCAATCGTCGCGCCACCCTCTTCCCGGTTGCGCGCCACGATTTCGCCGCCATGCTCTTTGACGATACCGTAGCAGATGCTCAGCCCAAGGCCGGTGCCTTTGCCCACGGACTTCGTGGTATAGAAGGGATCGAAAATTCGGCTGGGGTCCTTGATTCCCGGACCACTGTCATCGAACTCCACGCAGACGTAAACGTCTTTCTTGAACACGCGCACCTTCAACACGCCGCTGGCGCTGGCCTCGACCATGGCGTCGAGCGCGTTGTTGACGATGTTCAGGAAGACTTGCTCCAACTGATGCGGATCGGCTACCACCGATGGCAGGTCATCGGGAATATCGCGTTCCAGCGAGACGTTGTTGACCTTCAAATCGTATTCGCGCAGCGTGAGCGATTCTTCCAGGACCTTGCGCAAGTCCACTTCCTGTTTCTGCGGCTTACGCTGGCGGGCAAACGACAGCAGATTCTGCACCACGCGGTGGGTGCGCTGAGCCTGCTTGAACAGCTTACGCACATAATCGGCAGACTGGTGATCAAGACCCGCGCCTTCGAGCAGCTGCGCGTAACCGAGGATCGCAGTCAGCGGATTGTTCAACTCGTGCGCCACGCCGGAAATCAATTGGCCAACCGCCGACATCTTCTCGCTCTGCAGCAGTTGCTCCTGTGTCCGGCGCAAGTCTTCGTAGGCGCGGCAGGTCTCTTCGTAGAGCTGGACTTTTTCTATCGTGGTGGCCAGTTGCCGGCTGATGGCGACCAGCAGATTCTCATCGTTACTCGAATAGTGCCGGTCTTCCTTGCTGGCAATACCCATAATGCCGATGGGCTTGTCCTTGCTCCAGAGCACAACCCAGATCCAGTAGGGCAGCCGGTCGGCACAGACAAACTCCACAACAGCCGGTGGCAGGTGCGGCATGAAATCCTGCGTCACCACTTCGGCTCGCGAGCGCGTCACCAGTTCGCCCAGACCTTCGGAAAAGAAGACTTCCGCCATGCGCACGCGCGCCTCGCTGCGCGGGCCCCAACCCGCCCGCCGCCGGAACGTACCCTCGGGTTCCGCCGCCAGATAGACCGAGCCGGTCTCGGCGCCAAAGAGCGAGATCACCTGGCGCAAGGTCAGGTTCAGAATTTCGTCCAGATCGAACGACTGGGTCGCGATCACGGCCATGGCGTTGAGCGCGTTCAACTCGCGATTGCGCCGCCGCATCTCGTCTTCCGAGCGTTTCTTCTCGGTGATGTCGAGAACAAAGCCTTGATAGCGCTCAATGTTTCCACTCGAATCGCGCGTCGCAAAACAGCTCTGCGCTACCACCAGCAGAGTGCCATCTTTCCGCTTTACCGTGATTTCCAAGTTGCGCACATAGTTGTGCGCCTCGATCTCCTTGCGAAAAGCTTCGCGCTCCTCGGCCACCGAGTGCAGCACGCTGCCCATATCGAGGGCCATCAACTCATCCCGGCTGCCGTAACCGAGCATGGTGACAAACGCATCGTTGCAGTCGAGCAATTCGCCACCCGGCGTCGCTACGAACACGCCTTCCTGCGCCTGCTCAAACAGCATGCGGTACTTTTCTTCCGCCACCTGACGCGCGGTGGTATCGTGCACCACGTGGATGGTGCCCTTTTGCAGGCCTCCCTGCTCCGCGTACGATGAGGTCGAAACCACCGACTGGCCGCCGAAACATGGATCCATGCCTTCGGTCAGGCCGGTGCCGCGTTCGCAATAGGGGCATCCAGTCCAGGGCCGCTTCTGCGGCAGAACGTCTTCACAGAGATTGCCCAATACGTCGGCTGGCGCCTGTTCCAGGCGCTGCAGCAGGGCTTGATTGGTCTTGAGGATGCGGAAGTCCGCGTCGTGCGCCAGAATCAGATCCTGGATGGAATCGAAAGTATTCATCCACTGCCGCTGCGAGCGCAACACCTGCTCCAGCAAGCGCAGATTCTCCACCGCGATACCCAGCTTTTGCGCCGCCGATTCCAGAAACTCCAACTCTTCTCGAGTGTGGTGTTGGCTGCCGGAGCAGCCGAAAGACAGCATCCCGATGACCGACTTCTTGCCCTGCACGGGCAGCAGAACCAAGTGATGAATGCCACGCTTCTGCAGTTGTTCCTGTTCCGGCTCCGGCATCTCCGAGAGTTTCGCCACCGCCGCCTTGTTTTCCTGCAGGACGCGGAGCCGCGTTTCATCTTTCCCGGATTGCTCTGCCCCTGCTTGTCCCAGGGCTCGCAGAATGTCTGGAGACAGGCCGGCGTGTTGGGTGGGCACCAGACGGTCGCCTTCCATCAACTGGAACCACGCTGCCTTGGCGCCCACCACGGCTTTCAGTTTCTCCAGCGCGGTCTGCATCATGGGAGCATGATTCTGGCCGCGTGCAATGGTGACCGTCAGTTCGTTCAGCACCGCCAGCCGGCGCGTGCGCAGCCGCGAATCGTCCAGCACCACCAGCAAGAGGCTGGAGCCGAACAGCACCTCGGCCAACAGGTAACCCTCATTCGGAATATGACTGGTGAACCGAGGCCAGTTCAGGTTCAGCGTCAGCAGCCCGGCCCCAAACAGGAAAGGTCCCACGCCGATACGCCCGAACCGGTAGCGCAGCAGTTCGACGACTGCCCCGGCCGCCGCCAGCCGGCAGGCCACATCCAACCCCAGTTCGAGGTTCTTGAAATCCGGGAAATACAACGGCCGCATGGCGGCACAGACCAGCAGCACCCACGAAACCGCCACCAAGGTCGTCAGCGCCCGCCGCGCCTGCGCCGACAGCAGCGCCGCCGCGCCAAATAAGCCCATCGCAAGCACAAAATCGGCCTGCGCGAACGCCGCCATCGACTTCGAGACACCGTGCCACTCGCCCGTCCCGGCTACCCATAGAAACGCCCCATAGGCAACCCAGCCCGCTCCCCACACCAGCAGACATCGTTCTCGAAAAACCCGGAAGAAGAGCAGGCTGACCACGACCACGATCAGAGCGGCCGTTTCCCGCGCCGTCAACCACGGGACGGTCAGCACGCCCACCGAATGCCCAAATATCCCCGCAGGATTCATAGATAAGCGCACAACAATAGGCGCATCACGAAGCGCACGAACACCTATGTTTTAAATATCATGCTGGGGGCCCATCGGTACCGGATTTCCGTCTCCCGATGGTTACTTTCGGAACGTGAAGTCGTGGCCTAGAATGAGCGATACATTACACTTAGTACCATACACTTAGGGCTATGGCTAACGACCGCATCCTCGTGGTGGACGACGAAGAAACCATTCGCGAGATTGTTTCCTCCATGCTTGGCGGAGCCCATTTTCAGACTCGCCAAGCCGCCAGCGGCGTCGAAGCGCTCTCGATTCTAGAATCGGGGGAAGAATTCGATCTCGTGCTCTCAGACCTGATGATGGCCGAAATGGATGGGATTGCGCTCCTGGAACGTGCCAAGGAGCGTTACCCTGACATGCCGATCGTGATGGTGACTGCGGTTCACGATATTCAGGTCGCGCTGCAGGCCCTGCGCAATGGGGCGTACGACTATCTGCTCAAGCCTTTCGAGCGCGAGCAACTGCTGGCCACGGTGCGGCGTGCGCTGGAAAATCGCCGCCTCAAACGCGAAAATGATGCCTACCGCACCAACCTCGAGTCGCTGGTTGCCGCCCGCACCCAGCAATGGAAGGGAGCGCTTTCCGACCTGGAAGAGTCCTATGACATGATGCTCGAAGCCTTGGGCGATGCGCTCGACGCCAAGGATGCCGAGACCGAATACCACTCCAAGCGCGTCACCGCCTACACCATCGCCATTGCTCGCAAAATGGGCCTGCCGAAAGAAGAGATCAAGGTGATCGCCCGCGGCGCTTTCCTGCACGACATCGGCAAGTTGGCCATTCCCGACGCCATCTTGCGCAAGCCCGCCAAGCTCACCGACGAAGAAATGGCGGAGATGAAGGAACACTGCTACCGCGGCTACAAGATCATCTCGCGAATCCCGTTTCTGGCGGAGGCTGCCGAAATCGTTTACTCCCACCAGGAAAAATACGACGGAACCGGCTATCCCCGAGGTCTGAAGGGGGAAGAGATCCCTCTCGGCGCACGCATGTTTTCCATTGCCGACACCCTCGACGCCATGACCATGGACCGTCCCTACCGCCCCGCCCAGTCATTTCAGGCCGCCCGGACGGAAATCAAGCTCTGGTCCGGCCGCCAGTTCGACCCTGAGGTGGTCAAGATTTTCCTCGAAATGCCTGACGATATCTTTGAAGGCTTGCGGGAAGAAATCAATGGGCCTAAGTCGAATGGGTCTAACCCCTCTTTCCCGAAGGTGTAGCCACCCATCCGCGGGCTGAGATTGCGCTGCAAACGCGCAGCCCTGACTGCATTTTCCGCCAGGCATCGTTTAACCCCGATCACGTCATCCAACGAGAACAGTGAAGTCATTCCAACGGCCCCACCACGGAGTTTTGCCGTTCTGGGGGAAATAGCCCGTGCCCGCCAGAAATGTGCCTGATTCACATCTGGCGGGCAGACCGGGTTTTATTTTTTGCCCCGCAACGGGAGTCGCACGATGCGATCGCACTCATCCCCATCTTGGAGCAGAACAGTGCTTTCTCGAGAAGCGATGACTTGTATCTTTGCCACTCTATTATTGGTGGCTTGCCCCCTGGCAGTCGCGCAGACGGCGTCTCAGCAGGCACCGGCCATCGATCGCCTGGTTGCCTCCTACGTTTCGGATCACCATGTGCCCGGGTTGTCAGTGGCCGTGATTGACCGCGGGCATGTCATCCTTAGCCAAGGCTACGGTCTGGCCGACGTTGAGAACAGCGTCCTGGCCACCGCCGACACGGTTTACCGCATCGCATCGATATCCAAATCCATCACCGCGACGGCCACAATGAAGCTGGTCGAGGCAGGAAAACTGGACCTCGATGCCCCCATCCAGAAATATTGTCCGGACTTTCCCGAGAAGCCATGGCCGATTACGGCGAGAGAGCTTCTCTCGCATCAGAGCGGCATCCGGGATTACAGGAATGAAGAAGAGAGCATCAATACTCGGCACTATACAAGTATCAAGGAAGCGTTAATTCAGTTCGCCAGCGATCCTCTGGAGTTCGAACCCGGGACCAAGATGCAGTACACCAGCTACGGCTACATCGCTCTCGGTTGCGTGATCGAAGGCGCTTCTGGAACCAGCTATGACCGCTACATGCGTCAGGCAATCTTCGAGCCGGCACAGATGCCGGCCACCCGTCTCGATGATGTATTCGCTATTATCCCGCACCGGGCGCGGGGATACAGAGTTTCCGCCAGCGGCGAGCTGCAAAACTCTGTCTTCGTCGACGTGAGCAACAAGCCTCCCGGGAGTGGAATCAATTCGAGTGCGAGAGACATGGGCAATTTTGTTGCCGCGCTGTACTCGGCGAGATTGCTCCCCAGCACGGTTCTCGATCGGATGCTCACGCCGGCGACGACTCGTGACAAAAAGCCGACAATCTATGGCCTCGGCTTTTTCCGAGGTGGCCCGATTGGCACGTATCGCGGATTACAGGAGGCCGGTCACGGAGGGGATCAGCAGGGCGCCAGCAGTGTGCTGTATCTCTTACCGGAACGGCAATTTGGAGTAGTAATTCTGTCAAACCTGGAAGGACAAAAAAGTTCCCTGGATTTTATCGAACTTTCGCGCAAGATTTACGACGTTACTGCTCCGCAATAAGTGCGGTCGTTAGTCGTTAGTCGCTAGTCGTCCTTAACAAAGACGCCACGCCGCGAGGAAATCCGGCTCGCATCCACCGTCACTTCCCGCTGGATCTCCATCTCGATCGAAGTCCCCGGCTCCAGCCTCACGTCGGCGCCACGCGAAAGCATTCCTACCGCCAGCCCGGCCGCGCCTCCAATTCCCGCTCCAATGCCAGCTCCCTTCAGTCCGTTGGTTACCGCACCGATCACCGCTCCCGTGGTAGCCGTACCGGCAGCGGTCTCAGCTTTTTTCCCGGCGTCGCTATCCTGGCGGATCGTGCCTTCCGAATCTTTCATCGACGTCTTCTCGGCACCGGGCGTGTTCTCGACCGAGCCACCGAGCAAGACCGTATAGCCGTTGGGATAAATCATCGAGGTGAAGTGGATCAGCACATCGGCGCGCCCCTTGACGTGCCCACCACGCTGCACGCGCTCGATCTTTCCCTGGATGTAAGTTCCCGCCGGAATCACGATCTGCTCGTTGATCACAAACGGAAAGGCAGTCTCCGCGTATACCGGGTCTCCGTCTTTAGCCGTCTTGGTTGAGATCGCCTGCTTCAGGGATAGTGGAATCCTCGTTCCCACCGGAATGGTCAGCGTGGCCTTCGCAGACTCCACGGCAGGGGCAGGCGTGGCGAGGGTCGCAGGTGATTGTGCCGCCGCGATACCAGCCAGCAGCAAAAACCAAATCGAAGCAGCACGGATCTTCATCGAAGGCCTACCTTTGCGAGTTCGATATTTTTCCGACCAGCAGCAACATACTTGCATTCTCAGATGCGCTCAGCAGCGTGCCCGGTTAGCTGAAAACCAGCTATCGGTGGACGGCCGAGGCCTGCTCTAAGCCCGTCGAAGGGGCGGTTGTCGACGCAGGCCCTAACCACTGCTTCGGCGCGTCTGGTTCTCCAGCACATTTCCCATGAATTGCGACTGCAGTTTCTGCGCGCACAACTCGCCGCAAACGTGCATGGCGCCTTCCTGCACTGCGAGTTCCTCGTCCCACGGCGCCAGATGCATTACCGGCGCCTCGTGATCGCTAATCGAACTCCACATCACCCACCAGCGGTCGCTCACGCCCTTTAGCACCCCACAATTCGGGCC
>Ga0116217_10005853_pt1 | contig 10748 bp, 6 predicted proteins | sample Sb_taG_6_FD_89697 | JGI IMG/M metagenome (GOLD analysis project Ga0116217, IMG submission 89697) | Peat soil microbial communities from Weissenstadt, Germany - Sb_50d_4_PS metaG | ecosystem: Environmental > Terrestrial > Soil > Wetlands > Peat | place: Germany: Weissenstadt | collected 2010-09-21 | reverse complement strand
GAACACTCAAAAGGATTGATCGGACTGTCGGGCTGCCTCAAGGGTGAAGTCGCAGAAAGATTGATGGAAGAAAAGTACGAAGCCGCTCGCTATGCGGCGGTGTTCTATCGTGACATCTTCGGCAAAGACAATTTCTTCCTGGAAATTCAGGATCAGGGATTGGAGATGGAACACCGCATCCATCCGCACCTGTTCCAGCTGGAAAAAGAATTAGGATTGCCGCTTGTAGCCACCAACGACAGCCACTACCTCTGCGAGGATGATGCTCAGGCGCAGGATGTGATGCTCTGCATTCAGACCGGAAAGTCCATTCAGGACACCAACCGCATGAAGTTCCATGGCACGGACTTCTACGTCAAGAGCCACGACGAAATGTTCCGCGTGTTCAAGGACGCGCCCGATGTGCTTTCGCGCACCCTTGCCATCGCTGAGCGCTGCAGCACGCGATTAGAGAAAGTCAGCGATCCCTTTCCTCATTTTGACGTGCCTGCGGGTTACACGCTGGACAGTTATTTCGAACACGTCACGCGGGAGGGCTTCGCGCGACGGCTCGACTTGCTGCGAACCTTGCAGGCGCAGGGTCGGGTGAAGCATAGCATCGCCGAATACGAGCAACGGCTGGCGCGGGAACTTGCCATCATCCAGCAAATGCAGTTCTCGGGATATTTCCTGATTGTCTGGGACTTCATCCGGTACGCCAAGGAAAACAATATTCCGGTAGGGCCGGGACGAGGCTCGGCTGCGGGGTCGCTGGTGTCCTACTCGATGAACATCACCGATCTTGATCCGCTGCAGCACGAATTGTTCTTCGAGCGCTTTCTGAACCCAGAACGCATTTCTATGCCCGACATCGATATTGATTTCTGCATGAACCGCCGCGGCGAAGTGATTGATTACGTGACCCGCAAATACGGGCGGGAGAACGTGGCCCAGATCATCACCTTCGGCACCATGGCGGCGAAGGCGGCGATCAAAGACGTGGGCCGCGCCATGGACATTCCCTATGCTGACGTGGATCGGATCGCGAAGATGGTTCCGACCACGCTCAACATCAAGCTGGAGCAGGCGATTAAAGATTCCCCCGCGCTGCAGCAGGCCTACGAGAGCGAGCCGCAAGTGCGTCAGTTGCTCGATACGGCGCGCAAGCTCGAAGGCCTGGTGCGAAACGCAGGTGTCCATGCGGCTGGCGTGGTGATCTCGCCGCGACCGCTCACCAAGCTGGTTCCACTTTTCAAGACGAAGAACGACGAAATCGTTACCGCCTTCGACATGGTAGCCATCGAGAAAATGGGCCTGTTGAAGATGGATTTCCTTGGCCTGACCACGCTCACCATTCTTGATGACACGCTGAAGCTGATCGAGCAAACTCGCAACCAGAAAATCACGCTGCTTGAAATCCCGCTTGAAGACACTAAAACCTACGAAAGCGTTTTTCACAAAGGATTAACCTCCGGCATTTTCCAGTTTGAATCGCACGGCATGCGCGACGTGCTTCGCCGCTACCAGCCCAACTCGATCGACGACCTCACCGCCTTGAACGCTCTCTACCGACCAGGCCCGATCCAGGGCGGCATGATCGATCATTTCATTGATCGCAAGCACGGGCGCAAAAGCATCGAGTACGAATTGCCCGAGCTGAAGGAAATGCTGGAAGAAACCTGGGGTGTGATCGTCTACCAGGAGCAGGTGATGCAGATCGCCAACCGGCTGGCGGGCTACTCGCTGGGTGAGGCCGATTTGCTGCGCCGTGCCATGGGCAAAAAGAAGCCTGAAGAAATGGCGAAGCAGCGCGAGCGCTTTGTCGAGGGCGCAGTGCAAAGAGGTTACCCGCCAAAAAAGATCGAAAAGATTTTCGATCTGCTGGCCAAGTTTGCCGAGTACGGATTCCCCAAAGCGCATTCGGCGGCCTATGCGTTGTTGGCTTATCACACTGCGTATCTGAAAACTCACTACTCCGTGGAGTTCATGGCGGCATTGCTGACTTCGGTAACCGGGAATACCGATGACGTAGTGAAATACATCAACGAATGTCGTGAAATGGGGATTGCTGTCGAACCGCCTGACATCAACGTCAGTGATGCCAACTTCACGCCGCATGGCAGCGCAATCCGCTTTGGTTTGGCGGCCGTTAAGAACGTCGGCCATAACGCGATCCAGTCGATCGTGGCTGGCCGAAAGGAACTGGGGCGTTATCGCTCCATTTATGAATTCTGCGAGAAGGTGGATTTGCGGCTGCTGAATAAACGTGTTTTGGAATCTCTGATCAAGAGTGGCGCTATGGATTCATTGGGCCGACGCGGCCAGCTCATGGCTGTCCTCGACAAGGCCATGGATCGAGCGCTGAAGACTCAGCGAGACGCGGAATCCGGTCAGCACGGTTTATTCGGCGTTTTCCAGCAAGAGGAAACCCCGGTCAACAATGACAGGCTGCCGGATACGCCGGATTGGGACGAGCACACGCGTTTAGCGGCTGAAAAGGAAATTCTTGGCTTCTTCATCACCGGGCATCCGTTGGAAAAATATAAGGACAAGCTGGAAGACCTGCGGGCTTTAAGCACTGCCGATATCGCTGCCATCAAGGCTTCCACCGGGAAAGACGAAAACATCTGCACCGCCGGAATTATCACCAACCTTCGTGTGTTGAAGTCAAAGAAAGGAGACTTCTACGCCCAAGGTGCGCTGGAAGACATGTTGGGCTCGGTGGAAATGATCGTGTTTCCGGAGGCGTACCGGAAGCTGCAGGATAAAGTGAAGCTTGAAGTCCCGGTTCTGGTCCGCGGCGGCCTGCGGATTGAAGAAGGCGTAAATCCAAAGCTGACGGCCAACGACATTATTCCTCTCGAGGATGCCAAAGTCCCATTGCCGCGCTCGCTGCGCATCCGCATTCCGGTGGAGACGGCGAATGAGACCGTTGTGGATGAACTGCACGCGCTATGTGCCCAGCGCAAAGGCGAGGCGAAAGTATTGTTTGACGTGGAACGCCAGGGCGATTTCATGGTGGTGATGGAGGCGGAGGGCTATAATGTCCATCCAGACCGCAATTTTGTGGCTCGGGTCGAGGAGTTATGTGGTCGCGGCGCGGTGAGGGTCATTGACTGAGCCGTGTCTGTAGAGACATAGCTAGCTATGTCTCTACCAAGGATTACGAGGTGAGGCGAATAAGAGCTTCCATTCACAGGAGGGCTGGTTTGCGATCGGCAACTGCTCCCGCTACAAATGCGATGCTGGTGGTGACAGGCACGGAGTTCCTCCTTTCGATGGTGGAGGCCCGCTGGGCCGCCAGGAACGGTGATGGCAGGAAGATGGAGTCTAAACTGAGGGCGCAGCAAGAACTCGGCAAAATTGAGCAGCAACTGGAGCGGTTGCAGGCGTTGCCGGGGCACGACGACGACATTCGCAGCCAGATCCAGCAACTTCACGATCGCATTCAGGCTTTGCAAGCTCAGGTTTCGGCGCATTTTAGTGCATGGCAGAAGGCGGAACTGGCGAGGAATCCGCAGCGCCCGCTGATGCTCGAGTACGTGGAGCGGATCTTCACTAATTGGACCGAGATCCACGGCGATCGCGGCTTCGCCGACGACCACGCCATGGTTTGTGGCATCGCCCGCTTTCATGGCCATGAGGTCGTGGTGCTTGGCCACCAGAAGGCCCGGGATACGAAGCAGAATGTTTATCGCAACTGGGGCATGACGAATCCCGAGGGCTACCGAAAAGCTCTGCGCGTCATGAAGATTGCGGAGAAGTTTAAACGGCCGGTGTTCACTTTTGTGGATACCGTGGGCGCCTATCCGGGGCTAAGCGCGGAAGAACATGGCCAGGCGGAAGCGATCGCCAAGAACTTGCGTGAAATGGCGCGACTGCAGGTTCCCATTATTACGACCATCACCGGCGAAGGCGGCAGCGGCGGTGCGTTAGCAATCGCCGTTGCCGATCGCGTGCTGATGATGGAGAACGCCATCTACTCCGTCATTTCTCCCGAGTCCTGTGCCGCGATCATGTGGCGTGACGCCTCGAAGAAAGAACTGGCCGCGCAGGCGCTGCGCATCACAGCCGCGGACTTGGCCGAATTCGGATGCATCGATGGCATCGTCCCCGAACCCAAAGGGGGCGCTCACACCGATCATGAAGCTGCGGCGGCTCTGTTGGACGCCGCACTGCAGAAACATTTCGGCGAACTGGTAAAAATGTCCACCCAGGAATTGGTCGCATCACGATATAATAAATTCCGCAACATGGCGCAGTTCCTGCGCGCTGAATAAGCGGAATCTGTGTTTCCTAAACAGATACTTTCGTGCCTGAAATTCCATCGCCAATGCCTATCCGCAACCACCCCAGTGCCGTATAATCAAAGGTTCGCCTCACTACTCCAAAAGTACCCCGAGCGGGCGAAATCTCGCTCCAGTCAAAGGAAGGACTAAGGATGGCCACCACGGATGTAGCGCTCCACGAAGCCTTTGGGCAACGGGAGCCGAAACGCGTCGTCAACAATATGAGCATTCAGGTTGCGACCGTGAACGGGTCGGGTTCGCAGAGTTCCAATACCGTGCTTCTGCGCAGTATTTTTCAGATGGGTGTTCCGGTGTCGGGGAAGAACCTGTTTCCTTCAAACATCGCCGGCTTGCCGACCTGGTACACCATCCGCGCCAACAAAGATGGGTACATCGCCCGCAAGAAAGAGATCGACTTCGTTATTGCCATGAACGCCGAGACCGCGCAGGAAGACGTGATGTCGCTCGCGCCGGGCGCAGCCGTGCTTTACGACGAGCCTCTGAACCTGAATAAGCTCCGCACTGATTTGATTTTCTATCCGGTCCCGTACGACAAGCTGGTCGCGCCCGTCTGTCCCGAAGCCAAGCTGCGCAAGCTGGTCAAGAACATGATTTACGTAGGCGTGACGGCCCAATTGCTCGGCGTCGACATGGCCGAGGTAGAAAAAGCCTTGCGAAAGCAGTTTGCCACGAAAGTAAAAGCAGCCAATTTGAATCTGGCAGCGGTCCGCGCCGGGTTCGAATATGCTGCCGCGAATCTTACCAAGCAAGATCCTTATTTCATCCAGCGCATGGACAAGAACCAGGGAATGATCATTATCGATGGCAACTCGGCGGCTGCGCTGGGATGCATGTTTGCCGGAGTCACGGTCGTCACCTGGTATCCCATCACGCCGTCCTCGTCGCTGGTCGAAACCCTGATCGAGTACATGAAAGAGTATCGGATCGGTCCTGACGGCAAGGCGACGTTTGCGATCGTGCAAGCTGAAGACGAGCTCGCTGCGATCGGCATGGTTCTGGGCGCAGGCTGGGCGGGTGCGCGTTCGATGACCGCGACCGCCGGCCCTGGCATCTCCCTGATGGCCGAGTTCGCAGGGCTTTCCTACTACGCGGAAGTTCCGGGCGTGGTCTGGGATATCCAGCGCGTTGGCCCTTCTACCGGTTTACCCACGCGCACCTCGCAGGGCGACATTCTCTCAACCGCCTTCCTGTCGCACGGCGATACCAAGAATATCCTCCTGCTCCCGTGTTCCGTGGCTGAGTGTTTCAGCATGGCGCAAGACGCATTCAATCTCGCCGAACAGTTCCAGACTTTGGTGTTCGTAATGTCGGATCTTGATCTTGGGATGAATAACTGGATGTCCGATCCGTTCGAATATCCCAAGGCACCAATCGACCGCGGCAAGGTGCTTTCCAAAGAAGATTTGGACCGGCTGGGAGGCTTCGCTCGCTACAAAGATGTGGACAACGACGGCATTGGCTACCGCACTCTGCCGGGCACCGAGCATCCGGCAGCCGCTTATTTCACCCGTGGCACCGGACACAACGAGAAATCAGGCTACAGCGAGCGCCCTGACGACTTCGAAAAAAATATGGAGCGCATCAATAAGAAGTTCGACACCGCGCGGGCGTTTGTGCCGCGGCCCGAATTGATGAGCAACGGTAAATCCAAGTCGAACATCGGCATTATTGCTTACGGTACTTCCCACTGGGCCATCATCGAGTCGCGCGATCAGTTGCGCGATGAATACAGTATCGAAACCGATTATCTGCGCCTGAAGGCCTATCCGTTCTCGCGCGAGGTTCACGAATTCATTGAACAGCACGACCGGGTTTACGTGGTCGAACAAAACCGCGATGCCCAGATGCTCAGCTTGATCAAGCTGGACATAAAGCCGGAGCTGGTTACGCGGCTCCGCAGCATTGCACACATTCACGGGCTGCCGCTGGACGCGCGCTCGGTAACCGACGAACTCACGAGCATGGAGGGCAAATAACATGGCGACCACGACCGCGACACCGACGCCCGCACCTAAAGTCAATCGTATCGGCTTGACCGTTCTCGACTATCGCGGCGGCAAGACCACACTGTGTGCCGGCTGCGGGCACAACGCGATTTCCGAGCGCATCATCGACGCCATGTACGAGATGGGGGTGCCTCCCGAACGCGTTATCAAGCCCAGCGGCATCGGTTGTTCATCGAAGAGTCCAGCGTATTTCATGAGCCGCTCCCACAGCTTTAATGCCGTGCACGGCCGTATGCCTTCGGTTGCCACTGGAGCCGTGCTGGCTAACCACAGGCTGATTGCTCTCGGCGTCAGCGGCGACGGCGATACTGCTTCCATCGGCATTGGACAGTTTGTCCACTTGATGCGGCGTAACCTGCCGGTCATTTACATCATCGAGGACAACGGCGTCTACGGCTTGACCAAGGGCCAGTTCTCGGCCACCGCCGACCTTGGCTCCAAGCTGAAGTCTGGCGTACTCAACGATCTTCCGCCAATCGATACTTGCGCCATGGCCATCACGCTCGGCGCGACACTGGTCGGCCGATCCTTCTCCGGCGACAAGCGGCAGCTGCACAGCTTGTTGAAAGCCGCAATCGCCCACAAGGGCACCGTCATGCTCGATGTGGTTTCGCCCTGTGTGACCTTCAACGATCATGAGGGCTCGACGAAATCGTACAAATACATGAAAGACCACGAAGAGCCATTACAGGAACTTAGCTTCGTTTCGGCATTCGAGGAAATTAACGTGGAGTACGATCCGGGCACGACGGTTGAAGTCACCATGCACGACGGATCACGCCTGCGCCTTAGCAAACTCGAAGAGGATTACGATCCAACGAACCGCATCAAGGCGATCAACCGCCTGCACGAAGCCCACGAAAAAGGCGAAGTACTGACCGGGCTTTTCTACGTGAACCCGGAGGCGCCCAATTTCATCGACATGCTCAACGTCACCGACGAACCGCTGGCCACGCTGCCGGAATCGGTAACCCGTCCGGGAAGGGAAGTGCTCGCGCAGGTGATGGAAGAATTGCGCTAGGGCTGCTCGACGTTCCGACTAAAACGCACCTGTCATCCCGAGCAACGCGAGGGATCTAGGTTCTTGCCTGTACCGCCATCTATCGCAACGCCGGCAAACCCCCAGATCCCTCACTTCGTTCGGGATGACAGTTTTTAAATAAGACTTCACGGCCTCGGGCTGATCTCGGTTCCGAACGAATACTCATTCAGCGGACCGAAGCGTTTCTTCTCCGCGTATACCCGCCAGCGCCGCCACACGATGCGCAGGCTCGCCATCACGGGAATCGATAGATACACGCCGAGCACTCCCGCAATCTCGCCGCCCGCCAGCACACCAAAGATCGCCGCGAGCGGGTGAAGTTCCATGCTTTTTCCCATGATGCGCGGCGACACGACGTAATCCTGAATCAGGCGCCAGGCGATCAGAAAAGCTAGCAGCAACAGCCAGTGCTTATAACTCATGAGCAGCGCAACGCTCAAAATCACGACCGCAGCCACCAGGGGTCCGACCACTGGGATAAATTCCATCATGCCGCCTGCAGTTCCCAGCACCAAGGCATAGGGCACCCGCGTTGCTTCCATAAAGGAGATGTAAACCACCAGCGACAGGGCAGCGAGTTCAAGTTGGGCGCGGATAAAATGCGCCAGCATCTGGTTCAGGTCCGCGAGAACTTCCTGCAGGAATTCACGTTGCGGTCGGCTCTGCACAAACGACAGACCGACTTCGCTGAAGCCGCGACCATCCTTCAAAAAAAATATCGCCAGAATGGGCACCACGATCAGAAGCCAGGCCTGCTTTGCGACTTCGGCTGCGCGCAATCCGGCCTGTTGCGCCACAGCGGAAAAATGAGGATCGGACAACACCTTCTGCAGCAGTTGGGTGGTTTCGCCGCTCCATCCCCGCTCCCGCCCAATCTCGTGGGCCAGATCGCCAGTGTTGACTCGATCTGTAAGAGTGGGCCACGCCTCGCCCAAGTGCCGGGCCTCGTGTACCGTCCGTGGTCCAATAAAGAAGAAAAGCGCTCCCAAAAGGACGACAAACAGCAGATAGATGAGGGCAATCGCCAGTCCCCGGCGGCGCGTCCATTTCTCCAGGCGGGATACCGCCGGGTCCACCAGGTAAGCAAAGAAAATTGCGAACAGAAAGGCAATCAGGGTGCGGCGCGCGATGTACAAAAAACCGAGGCCCAACGCAAAGACCAGCGTTGTCACCAGCACGCGCACCGTGCGTGAGTCAATCAGAGCCAATGGCCACTAGTCTCGCACTACTTCCGTATTCTCGCCCTGAATCAGAATTCGTTGCAGCTTATACTGGTCGTCGACCCAGAGCGTCCATGTGCCCGACTCGCCCTTCAGGTCCAGGCGGTTCATTTCGACTTCCGCCCCTCGGATCGTGACCTTTTCTCTGCCGGCAAACTCCAGCGTCACTGAGATCGAAGAGCGTGAATGCGGATTCAACGCCCCGAATTGTACGCGCTGTTTCAATGGACATTGCAGCGCGCCCTTGTCCTGCTTGCAGCTGCTGGCCAGGTATTTCCAGACCAGGACTTCTCGTTGCACGAAGAAATAATCATCCAGCAGGCTGCTGGAGGCGGGAAGCATGAAGGGTTGCTCCAGCTCCTTATCCTGCGGACTGGCTCTAAACCGCTCGGTCAGGAATTCCTGGTTGGGAACGACCACGGCCTGCGATTGTCCCGGGCTCACTTCCTTCCACTCATACTTTCGCAAATCGCCGTTGGGGCTCATTTGCCACTCGGATCTTTGTTCGGCCTTGTCGGCTCCGGCTTCGCTTTTGAACTCCGAGACAATTGAGCTGCCCGTGCTGCTTTGATGGACGGAAAAGGTTTCAGTGGCCACCCGGCGTCCGTTCATGAACACTCCGAACGATCCGGAGTCTACGTTCTGAGCAGTCGCCGCCTTATCATCCTTGCCCGAGGCGGCTGCGGCGCTCGACGCTGCCAGGAGACACAACCCGACCAGCGCGACCATCGTTTTCGTGACCATCGCTCTCGGGACGATCGCGCCGACGACCAACCCAATATCCGTCGATAGCCATTTCCTCAACCCAAGCCAAGACTGCATGCCACCTCCGCCGCGACTGTGTCCACGTCTTTGCCGCCGGTCTCAATGCGGACTGCCGCTTTCATGTAGGATCGCCGACGCTTCTCGTACAGTACGCGAAATTGTTCAGGATTTTGCCGCAAGGGACGCTCCGTCTCTTCTTCCATGCATCGGCGCAGCAATTCTTCCACCGGCGCATCGAGGAAGACTGAACGGGCCTCCGCTTCCTCAATCAGCGCGGCGTTACCGGGCTCAACGAAAGCGCCTCCGCCCAATGCCACCACCCGCAGCGACGAATCAAGCTCTCCAAGCAACTCGCGCAAAGCCGCGGTTTCGGCTTCGCGGAATCCGGCTTCTCCGGACTCTCGAAAAATCTGTTCGATGGTCTTTCCTTCCCGCTGCTGTATCCGATCGTCCAAATCCTCGAACGGCAGACCCAGGCGGCGGCTCAAGGCCCGGCCGACTGTGGATTTGCCAGCGCCCATAAAACCAACCAGAACCACGGTGCGTACACGTTCTCGCCCTAGCGGATTGGCCGCAGAAGGCGAACCGGGCTTTGCGCTCATGGATCCCGATTTACCGAAACGGTTCTCCACCCGTCCAGTCCGGTTATTCAACTTGTTCAACGTTTCTTGAGATGAATTTTACCACTGAAGGAAAGCAACTTAACCGAAGATGCGGCCTCGCCCATCGTGCCTGCGAAGGTACTTCCAGCTCGGGGCGCGAAGGAGGTGTGCTCGGGTTGCAAAGGAAAGTCGTTCTCCACCCGTCCCTGCACGGAGCGAGCGACCACTTCGATTGAGGCATAAGCCGGAGCGATTGCCTCAATATCGCCACTGTGAGTCGTCAAGGAGTAATCTCCCGAGTCACCGAAGTCTCCGTCGTAATGGATCTTACCGCTGTTGGAGTTCACATGAACCACGGAACCGTTCACCGTGTTCAGCGCTACATCGCCGCTGACCGAGGTGATGTCCACGTGTCCATCGCTGACGTTGGTCACGGTTACGGGGCCGTTCAGGGTCTTAATTTGAACATGCCCGGAGCTGACGTCGCGAACGTCCACAACCGCACCGCTACCTTCCAGGATCATGTCGCCGTGGAGTTTTTCAACGTGCAAAGGGCCGGTTGTCGAATGCAAAGTCACGCTCGCATCCGCCGGCACAAGGACTTCGTAATCGACGCGTCCCGTATCCGGGGTTGCCCCGTCCAGGAGATGAGAAAAAACAGAAACCCGGTGCGCCCTCTTGCTCTGATCAACTTCAACTTTGTCGGAATACAAAATCGCGGTCACTACCACCTGCTTGCCCGGACCCGGTTTGACGGAAATCGGCCCGTACGCGTTGACGATGGAAACGCTCGCCCGGCGGCCAACCTTGAAACGCATTTCCTT
>Ga0116217_10005850_pt1 | contig 10751 bp, 9 predicted proteins | sample Sb_taG_6_FD_89697 | JGI IMG/M metagenome (GOLD analysis project Ga0116217, IMG submission 89697) | Peat soil microbial communities from Weissenstadt, Germany - Sb_50d_4_PS metaG | ecosystem: Environmental > Terrestrial > Soil > Wetlands > Peat | place: Germany: Weissenstadt | collected 2010-09-21 | reverse complement strand
TCTGTCATCCTGAGCGAAGCGAAGGATCCCCGCAGTTTTCTATGGCTCAACGACTTACGAACAACTGCAGAGATCCTTCGCTTCGCTCAGGATGACAAACGTCGATTTTTTCACAGCTCCTCACGCCGTGGGCTACTCTCTGTCGGCCCTCCGGGCCTCTGAAGCAGGAGCAACGACTTGGAGCAGGTTCGTTTCATTTTCTGGGAGTTATTGAAGATTCTGGGCGTGTCCTTCGTCAGCCTGCTGGCCGTCAAGGGTGTGGCGAGCTTGCAGGTGTCGGGAACCGGCGTGCCGGCGAGCCGGCTGGCTCGCGCCAAATTATTGCTGTACGCCCTCGTTCTGGCGATGGCGGTTTTCGGCGCCTGGAACTTCGGCTACGACATCGCGGCGGAGGTATATTATCGGTCCAGTGTGAGCGATGCTGAGCGCGGGCACCCGGCAAAGGACTACCTAAACGCACTTCAGGCGGTTCAGTTGAGGCCGGGAATACCGGATTATTGGCAAGCCCTCGAGTCAGCCAAATTCGATCTTGGCCAGTGGGCCTCGGTGGTGGACGATATGCCTGCCCTGCAGCGCGTGGCCGGGCGGGATTTGGACGAGATGGACTCGTACCGTGTCGCGGTCTGCCTTTACCATCTGGGGCGATACGAGGAGGGCTTGGCCATGACCGAGCGCCTAATCCGTCAGAATCGTCTTTTTCTGCCACCTTTAATCCTCCGGGGACATATCCTGATTGCCCAACAAAAGTATGGTGAAGCGGAGCGCGTCCTTACGTCTGCTCTCAACATTCTTCCTACTGACCAGCTTGCCGTGGAAGGTCTGGCGCACGCTTACTTTCTGGAAGGGAACCGCCGGCAGGCCCTCGAGGTTCTTGAGCATACATCCAAGTTCTCATTTCCCATGCAAGCGCAGAAGAGGTTTGAAGCGCTGAAAGGCCTCTATGGCCAATGACCGCCGGTTGATTTTTCATCCCCGCCTGGAAGACCTGGTGGCGCTGGCTTTTTTTGTGCTCAACTTGGGCTTCCGCCTGGTTTTCCGCGGGGCCGCGCACGCCAACTTGAGCCCAGCCGACGTCCTGATTATCGTTCCCGCCATGAGCTTGCTCCTGGCGAAAGAACTGATTCACTATTTCGTGGCTGGGAAGAAGGAGTCGTCGGCTTCTTCTGCCGACCTGCGCGTCTTCATACGGCCTTATTGGGAGATCGTCAGAGACTGGTTCCCGTTTCTGGCGATATTGTTAATGTATTACTCGCTCTGGGGTGACGCCACGCACCTCCTGGTCCGGCACGACTGTGACGGGGCATTGATCGCGCTCGACCAGCGGTTGTTTGGCTTTCAGGCCAGTGTGGCCATACAGCGTTTCATAACGCCCGGCCGCACGGCGTGGATGGAGTTTGCTTACTTTTACCACGTCCTGAACATTCCTCTGGTCGGCTGCTTTGTGTATCTCGGCCGCCCCCGTGAGCGTTTTCGGGAAATGATGAACGGCCTGATGGTAATCACGTTTCTGGGGCTTCTTGGCTACATCCTGGTCCCGGCCATCGGCCCCCTGTATAGCCTACGCGATGATTACACCGTTTCCCTGAGCCAGCCGATTGCCATCTTCAATCAGCAACTTGCGTTCATGGACCTGGCCCGCATTCATCGCGACGTTTTTCCGAGCATGCATGTGGCGATTTCCTTCCTGGTGTGGCTCTACGCCTGGCGCAACTCGCGGGCCCTGTTTTGGGCGGTGTCGCCTCTGATCTTGAGCCTTTGGGTTTCGACTGTCTACCTCCGCTACCACTACCTTATCGACGTGGCCGCCGGTTTGTTGCTGGCTCCCGCGTGTTTCTTCCTGGCGAACTGGTTATTCAGCCGATTCGGGAATCTGGCGATCTCGATTCCTGTACCGGCGAAGTGGGCCGCGAGGCTGGCTCACCTTGGAGTCACTAATGCGGACGGCAGCGTGTAGCCCGCCGCGCAAGAAGGTGTGAAGAAACCAACACAGCTCGTCCCAAGTCGCAAAGGCGCGAAGAGACGCCAAGAAGCAGGAGTCGCCTAGCTTTGCGAGCTATACGTCCTTTGGGGCCTGGCGTGAAACTGGTTTGTCAGTCTGTGGATTGATTCAGAGATTCTGACGCCATGGGCCAGTCGCCGTCGGCCCTCGGGGCCTAAGATGGCTGCCCGCCGGCGTCCCCGTGAAGACGCGAAATAGGCCAAACTAAGCCATGGTTCTGCACCCAAGTTCGGGATCCCCTGAAAACAACTCCGACACGGCTCCCAGGCGCGGCTTGGCCCGATTGGCCACGCAGGAACTGCTCGGGCTGCTCATTGTGATCGCAGGTCTGCCCTATCTGAATTCGCTGTGGAACAGCTTCGTCCAGGACGATAACCGGCAGATCCTGGCCAACCCGTACCTGCGCAACTTCTCTCACTTGCGGGAGATCTTCTCAACGAATGTATGGTCGTATGTGGGCGCGCAAGGCATGACGAATTACTACCGCCCGCTGATGACGCTCGGTTACCTGATTTGTTACCAATTATTCGGACCGATGGCCTACGGTTTTCATCTGGCCAACCTGGTTTTGAATGCTGCAGTTGTCTGCCTGGTTTTTCTGGTTACCGAACGCGCCTTCCACAACCGAACCTTAGGCTTTGTGGCGGCGGTCATCTTCGCCCTGCATCCGGTGCACAGCGAGTCAGTGGACTGGATTGCCGCCGTGACTGACCTTCAGCTCACGTTTTTCTACCTGCTCGCATTCTGGTTCTTCCTGAGGCTCTCTCCTTCAACACCCAGTGGGTGGTTTGAAGGCGAGACCAAGCCTGTCATTCCGAGCGGAGCGAGGAATCTCGCTCTGAGTCTTTTCAAGACAGGGCAAGATTCCTCGACGCCTTTGGCTCCTCGGAATGACACCCAAACTGGGGTCTCTACACAAACTCCGGCGAGGAGATCAAGGGGCATCGCGGTACAACTTGGCATGGTTTTGTGCTTCGCCCTGGCGCTGCTCGCCAAAGAGCCGGCGGCGTCGCTGCCTTTTCTGGCGACCTTCTATGAACACTTTCTTCGTGACGACCGGGAGCGAACGACTCTGACGCAGAAGCTCTCGCGGTATCTGGGCTTGTGGCTGGTTGAGGCCGCCTATCTTTTGTTTAGAATCCACATTTTTGGCGGGCTGGCCCCGGTGTTACAGTTGCCGCAGATCAGCCGTCGGGAGGCCTTTTATTCGTCGTTCGCGCTGAGCGCGCAATATGTTTGGAAGATCGTCTGGCCGTTGAATCTCTGCGGGTTTTACACTTTTCACAAGAGCCTTTCCCTCTTCGATCTTCGATCCGTCGCGGGGCTCGCGCTCCTGGGACTGTGCCTGTGCGCGTTCGTTTACTCCTGGAAGAGGGAGCGTCTTGTCTCGTTCGGTCTTTTATGGTTATTCCTGAACCTCGGGCCGGTTCTCAATGGGCGTTGGCTGGGCGCTAACGTATTCACCGAGCGTTACCTCTATCTTCCTTCACTTGGGTTCTGCTGGATTACGGCGTGGGGAGGGCAGGCGATCTGGACGCGGCTGGCGGAACGACGCGCCGCTCGCAAGGTCTATGCTGTGGCGTTGATCATCATCGCTGCCCTTTGCGTGGTCAGGATTGTCACCCGCAACCGCGTTTGGCGCGATGACGCGACGTTCTACCAGCACACCCTGGCCCAACAGCCCGACGCGGTTGCTCTGCGAATCAACTTGGGCGCGGTATACTGGAATTCGGGCTCACCGGATCAGGCGGAGGCAGAGTGGCGCGCCGCGCTGCGCCGCGCTCCTGATCACTGGCTGATCCTGAACAACCTGGGACTCGTGGCGGCGCGGAAAAAGCTCTATGACGAAGCCATCGAGGATTTTCAGCGCTCCATACGGTTCCGGCCAAACTATGCCGACTCCCATATGAACCTGGGCCGAACCTATTCCGTAACCGGCGCCAGTGATAAGGCGGAAGCGCAATTGAAAGCGGCCGTGGCCCTTGCTCCGCTCTACGTTCAGGCCCGGAATGCGCTGGCAAAATTCTATTTCGATGCCGGCCGCTTCTCCGAGGCGGAAACGCAGTACCGTGCTTCCGTGGAGAGTGGAGGCACCGTTCAGGCATGGGATTCGTTGGGTGATATTTATAGCCGCTGGCATCGCTGGCAAGACGCCGAGCGCGCCTTTCGGCAGGCGTTGGCGTTGGATGCTTTTGAAAGCCGCGCACACTTTGGGCTGGGCGCGGTTCTGGAGGCCGAAGGCCGAAACATCGAAGCGCTTCAGGAGTATACGGCAGGTCTTCAGACGGATCCCAGGAACCCCACGGCCCTCGAGGCGGTGGAGCGGTTAAAGAAGCTATCAAAATGATCGGGAGATCGGGAGATCGGGTGACCCGGATAACCAGTGGTGTGGTGGCGTTCTTGCTCCTCGTCTGCGCGGTGGCAAGCCCTGCCGAGGTATCCCTCGAGGACTTCGTGCGCCGATTCGAGTCAAGCTATCATGCGGTCAAGACAATTCGCGCAGACTTCACGCAGACCTACGTCACCGAGGGCAGAACGCAAACGGAGTCTGGAGTAGTCTACTTTGCGCGCGGCGGTTTAATGCGGTGGGACTACCAGCAGCCTCAACCGAAGTTGTTCCTCTCCGATGGGAAGACGCTGCAGCTCTACGTACCGGAGGAGAAGCAGCTAACCCGTACTGCGCTCAAGGCGAGCGACGACATTCGAGTCCCATTTCGCCTGCTGCTCTCGAGGCTCGAATTACGGCGCGTCTTTTCGCGGATCGAGTTTGCGCCGGATGCCCTCCCGCACCAACCCACCGACCGGGTCCTGCGCGGCTATCCCAAGAAGGCATTGCAGGAGGATTATCGACAGGTGCTCATGGAAATAGGCCCCCAATTCGATATCCGCCGCCTGCTCGTGACCCTCAGCGACCAGAGCACCATGGAATTTGACTTCGATCACATCGAGCGGGATGTGCCCCTAAACCGTTCTTGGTTCCAATTCCTGGCGCCGCCCGGGACGGAGGTGATTGACCAACGCTGAGCGTCACGCCGCGGGTCCACCCTTGTCGGATCGGGCCCTGCGTGAGCGCGGCCGAGCAGGGGAGTTCGATCAGGGCTCTCCTGGCGGACCGAGTAGATTTTTCCTGATCGTATAAGAAAGACAGCTCCACGGGCCGCCCAAGCTCAGTCTAACCCATTACAAATCAGTTTGTTAGGGAAGCCTGACATTTTGGACCCCAACTTGCTCGTGGCACCTACGTCGATACTTCTAAAAAGGGGGGTTAATACGGAGGCAAATCCCATGAACCCACGAAAGCATAGTCAGGTTGCAACTGCGGCGGTGGTTTTTTGCTTGGTCTTCTTCAGCGCGGGGTGCGCAACCAAGAAATACGTGCAGAACTACACCCACGACAACATCAAGCCACTCGAAGTAAAGCTTGATAATACCAACAAGCAGGTGGCTGAAAACGGCGAACGCATTACCGACCTTGACCGCAAAACAGAGAAGAGTATTTCCCAGGCCCAGTCCTCCGCCGATGAGGCCAATCAAGCCGCCAGCAAAGCCCAGCAGTCCGCGGTGGACGCCCGGGGGCTTGCCCAACAGGGAATCTCAGATGCCGCCGCGGCGAGACAGGAAGTCGAAAACGCAGACAATTTTCAATCCGTCAAGAAGGCTACGATTTTGTTTGGAATTGACAAGAGCAAGTTAACACAGGAAGACATCGAGACGCTGGATAGTCTCGCGCAAACCGTGAGCGGCATGAAACACTATGTCATCGAGATTCGCGGATTCACGGACAACCGCGGTCCGAAACCGTACAACCTACAGCTCAGCCGCAAGCGGGCCGACGCTGTGCTGCATTACCTCACACTCGACAAACAGATCCCGCTGGTGCGTGTTTACGAGGCTGGCTACGGCGATGATGATCCCGCCGCCCCTAACAAGACGCGCAGTGGACGAGAGCAGAATCGTCGTGTCGATGTCAGCATACTAGCTCCGCAGTCCTCGGCGACGGCGGAGGCTCAACAAGGGCAAACGCCAAGTCCCGAATCTCAAACGCAGCAGCCAACATCCACCACATCGACCCCTCAACAATAAGTGTCGGATCACACCAAGAGCCGCAGAGTCTCGGAAGAGCGAGACTCTGCGTGCCTGCGGTGCCCAGCCTGGGAGTGGCCGAGTTCTCAATCCGATTCGAAGAAGATTGATCGCGCTTCTACTGCCTGCCCGAGAGGTGGAGAAACAGCGTAAGGTAGCGCTTCGCACTGCTGGTAATAAGAAAATGCTCACGCACGTAGGCGCGCCCCTGCTGTCCCAGTCTTTCGGCGATGGCCGGATTGGATAACAGGAAACGGATCTGGTAGGCCGTCCCCTCCACCGAATGGGCAAGCAAGCCGGTGTGCTTGTGGATGATTTGAAGAGGGATTCCGCCCACCGCGGAGGCGACCACCGGCTTGCTTTTCCAGAGGCCTTCGGTGACTGTCAGGCCGAAGCCCTCGCGCAAGCTTTTTTGAATGATGACGGTGGAGCCCCGTTGTAGGGCGTTGATTTCGGTGGCGCTCCAGGGCGGCAAGTTAAGGATGTGGACATCAGGGTCATTGCCCACGGCCTCGCGAACCTCGGCGAGCACAGCTTCACCCTCAGGATCGTCACTTGCTCCCCCCCCCGCCAAGACGAGCTGGCAATCGAAATAGCGTTTTACGATCTGAAAAGCGCGAACCACACCCAGCGGATCTTTCAGCCTGTCGAAGCGCGAAATTTGGGTAAGAATGGTGCGCTCCGGGTCAATGCCGAAGCGTTCCAAAGTCCCTCTTACAAACTCAGGCTCCAGCTCGCGGTTTTTCTCCGAAAGCGGGTCAATGCTGGGGTAGAAGAGGTACTGAGGCACGGGCAAGTGGCGGGCGAATTCAGCCGAGGAGAATATCGCGCCATCGTATCGGTTGACCCAGGCTTCGAGGAATCCCCAGACCGTCGGGTTGGGGCGCGAGAGATCAATGTGGCATCTCCAGATCCAGTGGCCGGAATGATCGCGGCGTGCGCGGATTAGCGCCACCGGCTGAGGATCGTGGATGACGATGAACTCGGCTTCCATCTGGAGCCGGAGGAGATTTTGCTCGTTGTAAGCAAGAAAGGTATCAAAGCTTTCCGGCGGCATGGTATAAGGCCCGCCATGCAGGGCATTATGGAAGGCCTTGGTGATTTCATAGAAGTCGTTGCCGCCGGTGATGACTTCCCAGCGGATGGCGAGTCCCAGCTCCTGAAGGATGGGAACCAGCCGGTTGAGCATTTCGGCCACGCCGCCTCCCATGGCTGTAGAGTTCACCATTTGCACGGTGCGCATCTGAAGCCGCGAAGCTAAGGTCCGCAGTTCAGCTACTTCCGGCTCTCCGAGCACAGGAGTGTAGTCATCCAGGCTGATTAACAGCGGGATCGGCATCGTCTCGCTCATGAGTGCAATTCCTTTTCAACCAGGCTGATGATCGTCTGCAGGGCGCTCTCCAGCGTGTTGGTGTAGATGTCGATGCGGTTGACGTGCTTGGCGAGCCTGCCCAAATCGAGGCAGCTCTCCAGCCAATACGAAAAGTCGTTGGTGCGCAAATGCAAGCGCAGGCGGGAAGCAATAAAATGGAAATGAAATGCCGCATGGCTCAGTTTCTCCAAGCCGTCTCGAAACTCCTGGAGCGTCCAGGCCTCCATCTGAAGGGGCACTTCGACCCCGATAGCTTCATAAAAGAAAAATGGTTCGAAAGCGGACTGCTCGGCTTGCTGGGGGTACTGCTCGCAGTACCCGGACACGAGTCGTTTGAGGTCGGCGCGCAATTCCGCCAGCGAAAGGTAGTCCCGAATATCCAGGGAGGCAAGATGCTCCGCCAGTTCAGGACGATTGCACGCTGCCAATACCCACTGGGCAAAATCGTTTGAGAATCCCTGGGTAAGGAAGTGATGGTCGCTCAAAGTTTGGAAGGTGTGGTTGAAGATGGAAGTGTCGCTGCAAGTCTCCAAACCCTCCTCCAGTTGGGCCAGGGTGGTTGCCATCTGGTTGGCGATCCGCCTCAGGTAGGACACGGTCTTGAATTGAAAGGGCTGCTCAGCCTTCTTCAAGTGATTTCGGCCTCCAGTCTGCGCAAGAATGTGAGAACCTCGCCGGGATCGTGCAGGTAAAAGAGGGCTTCGGTGCGTCGAGTGTTCCCGACTTGTACGGTAATTCCATGCGGCAAAGCGGCGAACGCCGATTCGTCGGCCAAGTCGTCGCCCGCAAATATGGCGAGCCTCTGTTTACGCCACTTTCCCAGTAATTTGCGCACTGCGGACCCCTTGCCGCCGATAGCGCAAGGAAGCACCTGCCAGGCTTTTTTCTCTTGGATGAGGCGAAGTCGGGGCTGGTAGCGCTCCAGAACCTCGCGCACAACCCGCCGTGCCGCTTGTATCTCGGCGGGCAGGGCGCCGCGATAATGAATGGCGATCGCGAGTTTCTTATCCTCAATCCAAATCCGCGGCATTTCGGAGAGCCGATCTCGAAGCAGCCGTTTTACCCTTTGAAGGACTTTCCGTTCCTCGCGCAGAGGCGGGGTGTCACGCCCTTCCCAACCATATAATCCCAGCAGATGCACACCAGGGGCTCGAACCCGTGACCTCAAATCCACAAGGCGGCGCCCACTAATCACGAAGACCTCAAGCCTGTGATGGTTAGCCAGGCGGTGCAATAAGCCTCGGGCTGCGAGATCCAACGGCGGCACGTCTTCCGGCCGGCGCCGAATCGGCGTCAGGGTACCGTCAAAATCGAGAAACAATGCGATGCGGCTTGCGGCCCTGAGGCGCCGCGCCACTTGGGGCCAGGACTTAAACAAGTGAACCGCACGGCGGGGTCTTTTTTGCCCAATCTGTCTCGCGTCTTCCATACAGTCGGTTTGACGCTCCCCCCCGAACGACGCAGCGGAGGGAGGTGCTGTAGGGGCGGCCCTTGTGACCGCTCTAGGGCAACTGCAAGGGCTGTCCCTACAATGTTGTCAGGCCCTCCTCTTTACAGATGGTGCATTGTGTCCTTGGCATCGACGGGGGCTTTCGGCCGGAACTGAGAAAGCAGCAAATCTCGGGCAAGATCGCGAGCTCCCAGTCCAAAGGCGATAGCCGCAGCAGTCACGAGGCCCCCGAAGGTAATTGCGAAGGTGACGATAATCGTGGTGCGGCCGATTCCCAGCTCATCGAGCGCCGCCACAACGGTCACCACCATCACAAAGAAACGCGTCAAGCCTGCCAGCAGCCTGGCCGAAGGCAGGTTCTCATTTACGGCAGCGATCAGCACGCTGCGTCCCAAAAACCGGCTCACCAGCACGCCCACAATCAGGATCAGCACCGCGGCCAGAAGGTGCGGCAAATAGAGGAAAGTCCGCTCCACGAGGTTTCGGGTTAGCGGCGTGCCCAATGCGTTCAAGCCTGCGAGCAGAGCTGTAAGAACGATTAACCCCCGTACAATCTCACCCGCCAAGTTGGAGCACGACCGGGCCAAGCCAGTCCGTTCCACCACCATTCCCACCCCGATCCGGTCGCAGAGGCGATCGAATTGCAACACGCGCAGAACGCCATAGACGATTTGCTTGGCCAGCCATCCCACAACCAGTCCCAGCAGAACCAGAACCAGCATGCCGACGAGGCTGGAAAGACTCGCAACGGCTTGCTCGCCGAGCTGGCGGAGCGGTCCCCAAACGACTTTTGCCCAGATTCCCTCCATGATATCTCACCTCTTTTCCCGGTTTGCGAGCGGCCACTGGTTAATCAGGTAAGGTTTTAATTGCTCGTAGACCAAGCACAACCTCTCAATCCGGCGTTCCGCCAGAGCATCGGGAGCACTGTCGGTCTGGCGCGCAAACGAGGCGACCCAACCCAGGTAGAGCGGAGCGAGTGACTTCACCAGGTGTTCGCGGTCCATTACACGCCGGTGGTAGGCAAGCGCCAGATCGTAGATGAGACTCACCCACAGTTCGTCATCAAGAGAGAACTGTTCCGGCGGCTGTGCGGCGCTTGATTGAAGGTTCTTAAGTTGCTTAGGCGAAAACACCTGCTCGTAGACCGGCAGAAGATCACGCACCCCTTGCTGAAAGGAGGCTAAGGCCCGTTGCAAGTTGAGCGAGGCCGGTTCGGGCTTGATGCCAAACGGCGATCCCAGCAGCGGCACGGGCAGAGATCCCAACACGTTGCGCCATGCCAAATCGTGAGTCTCCATCAGACTGAAGACGGACCCGACGACCTGAACCAGTACGGCGCCCAAGTCCAGCCCCTGTTCCTCGGCCTCATGGACCTTGGCGCCCAGGTGTGATTGGCAGACCTTGAAGTTGTCCGCGATGGCCGTAGTGGTCATCCAGATATCGATGCCAAAGCGAGCCACATCCGAGTTCCACACCTGGTCTTTGAGAAAATGGCTTGCCAAGCGCCCGGAGATCCCGAACTCACCACCGATCGGCTGGCGGACTCGACGGCCGTACAGCGCCCGCAAAAGCGGATAGACGATACTGTTGGTCATCGTTCCGTCGTATTTGTGGCGCTGGTAAAAAGGAGCCACGTAATCGAAGTCGAGTGATAGGATTGGCTCGAGCAGGGACTTGAACCATTCCGGGGTGACGCTGCTCAGGTCCGCCTCCACCACGGCCAGGGCTCGGGCCTGAGTTGCTTGGACGATTTGGAAGAGAGTGCGGAAGGCGCTGCCTCTGCCCGGCAACCCATGGTAGGGCGTAGTCAGCCGGTGCACCGGCTCCAGAAGATATTTCACCCG
>Ga0116217_10005849_pt1 | contig 10753 bp, 10 predicted proteins | sample Sb_taG_6_FD_89697 | JGI IMG/M metagenome (GOLD analysis project Ga0116217, IMG submission 89697) | Peat soil microbial communities from Weissenstadt, Germany - Sb_50d_4_PS metaG | ecosystem: Environmental > Terrestrial > Soil > Wetlands > Peat | place: Germany: Weissenstadt | collected 2010-09-21 | reverse complement strand
TTTTTCGAAATCTACACAGGTCTGGGAGATACGGATGTTGTAGGGACAAAGTGTAACCCGATACTGCTCCAAGAATTATTTAAGGACAAGAGAGTTCGCGGGACAAAGATTGTACTGATCCACAGCGGGTACCCGTTTACAGTTGAAGCTTCTTGGTTATCGAGAGTGTTTCCAAACGTGTTTGTCGAAATCTCGGCACCATTTCCCCCTGGATTCGCACTCCCCATGGGAAAAGAGCGATTCATGACCATCTTGCTCACAGCGCCGCCGAGCAGGATCGTTTACGGATCAGATTGTTTTGCGTTACCTGAGATGTACTGGATGTCTGCGCGGCTTGCGAAAGCGGGGCTGGCGGAAGCGCTAGAAGAGCTGGTGAACCGGGAAATGATGGATGAGGACGAGTGCTATTCGAGCGCTGAGTTAATCTTCTCGAGAAATGCTGAGCGCCTGATAAAAAAATCCTAGTGTTCAAAATATTGGCAGACCTTCAGTTTGATGTCCTAGTAATAGGCGCAGGAGTGCTGGGAATCGCTTCCGCCTATCATCTTCTGTCGAATAATCGTTCAAAGAAGATTTTGGTTATTGACGATTTAGGCGACGTTGGACAGGCCGGCACGGGCAGGAGCGCTGCGATGTTCAGAAATACATTCACCTCCCCTGATAATCAGGTTCTCGCTAGTACATCAATCGACTATTATCTGAACGTTCAGGAAAAGATCGGAGTCGATCTTGGCTTGCAACAACTTGGTTATCTCTGGTTAATGAGCGACCGACAATTCAAAATCAACGCGAAGAACATTGAAAGAATGACAGGTAATGGTATCAAACTCAAGATTTACTCAAAAGAAGACTTGGAGCATTCGATTCATGGTCTCACAACGACTTTTGAATCTTCCAATGTTAATGCAGCTGCAATGGAATTGGAAAACGTCGATGGAGCAGTTTTTGGCGTAAAGTGTGGTAAGCTTGAGCCTGACAAACTCACAAGATTCTATTACGATCGATTCATCGCGCTAGGGGGACATTGCCAATTTAGTACTCGAGCAACAAAGCTTCTAGTCGAACCACAAAGAAAACTGAATATCGAAGATGAACCCTTCGTTTGGCAAGAAACAAGAGTAGCCGGTGTCCAAGTGCAGGGGCTCCTTGATGGAAATATTTACGCCGACACAATTGTTCTTGCGGGAGGCGCTTGGAACAATATTCTCCTCGAACCAATTGGCTTGGATGGGCATGTAAAATCAAAGAAGAGACAGATTTTCCAGATAAACGTCAGTCGAAATACTGAGCTACGAAAGATGCTTGCTACCGAAGGTTTCAATCACTATGGAATCATGCCATTTACAATCTTACCAAAATGTTCAATGTATTTGAAACCGGTCCAAATGGGAGAACAATTCTGGATCGGCTGTGAGGATGAAATCAATAGAGAATTCGTAAACTTGCCAGATTTCGATATGTCAAAGTACGTCGCTGAACCATTTTACTATCAGAAAGAAATCTATCCCGTCCTTTCATCATACTTTCCGTATTTTGAAAATCTAACTCCCAGCAATATGTGGACAGGGCTTATTTCCTATAATACACTGGACCATCTTCCGTACGTTTTCTCACATGAAAATTTGATTGTCGTTGGAGGCGACAGCGGAAGCGGAATTATGAAAGCTGACGCATTGGGAAGGATAGTGGACAGTTTGTATCGGGAAGGTCCTGATTGCGAAGCATTCCTTTATGGAGACGTACCTTATCACGGAGCAAAATTAGGGGTCAAGAGAAGATCGGTTGAACCTGAGGAATGGTTACTTTGAGCTTGGAAAAGTTAAGTAATGATTCAAAAGTTCCTGCAACTACTGGATAATGATCGAGAATATTCAGGCTCGTAAGATGCCATCCCTGCAAAATGGACTCACAAAAGAGGATCTGCTCGAAGCCTATCGTATAATGCTGCTTACGAGATTACTGGATTCGAAAGCTTTGGGGTTGCATAACCAAGGCAAGATCGGATCTTATACTTCATCAGCAGGTCATGAGGCTACGCATGTTGGGAGTGTTTACGGCATTGAGAAATATGACTATATTTTTCCTTACTACAGAGACCAGGGAGTTTTGTTAGCGCGTGGTGTCACGGTCAAACAGTTGCTGAACCGATATTTCGGAAATGCTTCCGATGATATGAAAGGGAGAGATTTGCCAAATCTATTTTCGTACAGAGAGAATCGGGTATTCAGCAATTCTGCCCCCATTGCCAGCAACTTACAGATCTCAGTCGGTTTCGCCATGGCAGCTAAAATGAACAAAGAGAACATTGTTGCCATTTCGTACTTTGGTGATGGCGCAACCTCGTCAGGCGAGTTCCACGTAGCTTTGAATTTCGCAGGCGTCTTCAAGGCACCGTGTATTTTCGTTTGCGAGAACAATCAATACGCAATATCAGTCCCACTAAAGAGACAAACTGCTTCCGAGAACATCTCTGTGAAAGCGCGGGCATATGGGATCCACGGCGAGACCATCGATGGTAACGACTTTTTTGCCGTTCAGGCTGCTGTTTCTGCAGCAAGAGACCGGGCTCTAAAAGGGGATGGATCAACCTTGCTGGAATGCGTTACTTATCGCTATAGCTCACACTCCTCTTCAGACGATTGGAAAAAATATAGACCCGCGGAGGAGGTTGAAGCGTGGAAAAAAAGAGACCCAATAGTGTTGCTTAAGGATCAATTGTTTGCGATGTCGATCTTGACGCAAGAAATCGAGAAGAAGCTCATGCAGAATGTCCAATCGGAAATTGCAGCCGCAGTCAAATCGACAGAAAATATTCCATCCCCTCCCGAAGAAAGCCTCATCGAGGATGTTTATGCCAAAGTCCCAGAGACCCTCAAAGATGAAGCTCTCGATTATGGAGGGAATTAGATGCCCGACGAGGACTGGAAGATAACCAACTACGCAAGAAAGTATGATTTTGAGAACGTAATTTTTTGCAACGATAACGCAACCGGTCTCAAAGCGATAATCGCGATTCACGACACGACACTCGGCCCAGCAGCCGGTGGATGCAGGATGTGGACCTATCCAACGGAATGGGACGCCACAGAGGATGCCATGAGACTCGCTAGGGGGATGACCTACAAGTATGCCGCCGCTGGTCTCAATCTGGGCGGAGGAAAAACAGTAATCATTGGTGACCCAAAACGGGACAAATCAGAATCCCTCTTCAGAGCTTTAGGGCGTTTTCTGGAGAGGTCTGGAGGCATTTACCTGACCGGTGAAGACGTTGGAACTACGCTTAGAGATATGGAGTATATTGCAAACGAAACTCACTACGTCATCACATTACCAAAGTCTTTTGGCGGGGCAGGTCCCATCGCCGGCGCCACGGCTTATGGAGTGATACAGGGTATGCAGGCCGCATCGTTGAAAAATTACAAGACTGAAAGTCTCGATGGATTGACGGTCGTCGTACAAGGCCTTGGAGTAGTTGGTTTTGAAGTGGTGACACAGCTAAGCTCGCTGGGTGTTAAGCTGATTGTCTCTGACATTGATAACGAAAAAGTGCGAGCTGTTCAGGACAAATTTGAGGTTGACATAGTCTCACCTGAGCAAGTTTACGATATCCCAATGGACGTCTTTTCGCCTTGCGCACTAGGCGGAATATTGAATGAAGATACTCTCAAGAGATTAAAGTGCAAGATAGTCGCTGGTTCCGCCAACAACCAACTCAAAACTGAAGAAGACGGTTATGCGATTGAGAAAAAAAGAATTACTTACGTTCCCGATTATGTGTTGAACGCAGGCGGAACAATTTACGATACGGATCGAATCTTTCATGGCTCCCACAATCACGAGCGAGCGATGGAGAAAGTTAGCCGGATTAAGGAAAACGTTAGGAAGGTCTTTGAACTGAGTGAAGCGGACCGGATTCCGACATTTCTAGCAGCCGATAGGTTAGCCGAGAAACGGATCTTCGAAGTCGGGAATGCCAAGAAAATCCGTACTCACGTTAATTTGTAATGTTAACAAATTTAGGTTCACGGAAAACCGTTACTCCAGTTCATTCAACAGTTTATCCCAACCCACATAGGCGAGCCATCCTCCATCTACTAGAATATTGGCTCCTGTAATGTAAGAGGAGAAGTCTGAGGCGAGGAACAGTACAACTTGCGCTACCTCGCGTGCGGTTCCATATCTTCCCGCTGGGGTTCTTCGATTAATCTCTTCAGCAGAATATCCTCCAGAAGTTTGATCACCAACATCCATGGGAGTTTTGATGTAACCCGGCGATACTGCGTTTACTCTAATTTTATAGTGCGCCCATTCGGTTGCAAGTGTCTTTGTAAGTCCATTCAGTCCGAATTTCGACGCGCAGTACGCGAGTCTTTTAGGCACACCACCGCCCCCGAATATTGAAGAAATATTAATTATCGAACCACCACGATTTTTTGCCATTATTCTGCCACAGACTTGGGACATGAAGAAGGGCCCCGAGAGATTAGTTCTGATTGCCTTTTCCCAATCTTCTTTTTGCAATTCCAGGCTGTCACTGATCATAGAAGTTCCTGCATTGTTCACTAACACGTCTACCTTGCCGAAGCGCTGGACAGTTTCTTCGATCAACATTTCGCAATTTTCATAGACACCGACATCTCCAGTTAGTCCTACCACCGATTCACGGAATCGAGGCTTGGAGCGCAACCTTTCGACGGTTGTCTCTACATCTTGTTTGTTGCGAGAATTTACGATAACATTGGCTCCAGAGGAGAGCAGAATTCTGGCGATTTCTAGTCCAATTCCTTTTGTTGATCCGGTAACAATGGCGGTCTTCCCGTTGATGTCTTGGAAAAAACTCTCTTTGGTTGAGCTCTCATCTTTCATTCCCACAAAAGTCACGTTTTGATAACCCAATGTCCGATGGCATATAATGTGAACTAAATCGTCAAACCATTGGTTTCAGGCGGTCAGGATATTCCAATTCAATATCTTGCAGAAAATACGGACAACGACACTAGATAGTGGGCAGGATGATTAGGCTATATCTTTACTCCATCCAACGTTTCCTTTAACCAATCTACTAACTTGTGGTAAGAATCAATCCCCTTGGGCGTCAACATTATTCTCTCCGCTTTTTCTTCATCGAGACTCTGCGCGACGAGCCCATGTTTCAACAACCATTCGAGGTACTCCATGAAGCGTGGGTAATTGAGACCCAAGAGCATCTGAATATTCGTCTTCTTCATGGCTGAACCGTTCCCGTACATGATGTCAAGAAAGCGTGCCACCACGTAGAGATCGGGCTTTTCCAATCCTACAATCACAGAGTCTCTATGAAATCCTTCTTTCGCTGTTCAAAGACTCTTCTCTGTTCTTCGAACTTTGAGATCTCCTGTTCATACGTCTTTTTGGCCTCGTATCTGAAGTATAGCCAGACAATTACGCCGACAAGGATTCCCACTGCGAGATTATTACCGAAAATAGCAGCGAGAATGAACGCGACCACGCCGAAGAGCAGGGAATCTTGATTTCTCTTCCTCACCAACTGTGGAAGTAGCGTCAGGATCTTGTCTGCCAAGGAAAGTGCGTCTTCAGTGATCCCTCTTCCATCCTTACCATTCGTCTTCTGCATTTCGGTTATTAGAGAGGATAAATCCTTCAGTTCTGCGTTGTGTTTCCTTCTTAGTAAGAAGTACGTTGCAAAGCCACTGATCAATCCCGAGAGACCTGAGGCGGTAATGAGTGAATAGCTTTGATTTGGATGCTGTAAGAAGGCGCTCAGCTGACCTTGGCTAAAAAGAAAAACTAGAACGGCAATTCCAACTCCTGCGAAGACCAGAATAGTGGTTAAGAACGCGGTGGCGAACCTGACCCGCAATTCTCGTCTTTTGAGACGCCCTAACCACCTGTCGGAACTTTCAACAATGGACTTTAGATTCGACTGTATCTCTTGCCGTCGGCGAGGATCTTCCACGGAGTCCATATCTCAAGACCGTCCCAATTCTTTGCCGAACTCGAAAAGTAGGATATCGTGTTCTGCTAGTTAAGGGAAACGTGTTAACAATACGTGTCGCCCACACGCGAGTCTTTTATCGGATCCTCCTCTAGAAGAATGCGAGGAATATGAAATGACTTCGTTATCAGATGCAAAAACGTTAGGCGGAATAGGCGCAATTTTAGTTCTATTTACCGCTGTACCGAACATCGGCTGGATACTTGGAATAGTTGTATTAGTAATAATACTGGTCGCGATCAACAACATCTCCCAGGTGGTCAACGACAAAAAGATCTACAACAACATGCTAACTGCGGTCATCCTGACAATAGGTGCGATTGTTGTTGGAACTGTCACGGCTATAGGGGCAATCTATCATGTGATAGGAATGGGATCGTTTGTCGGATCGAAGTTTGTTCTGGCTCCGAATATCACGACTGGTGATTGGATTGGACTAGCTATAGCAATCATTGGGGGAGTCTTAGCAGTGGAGGGATTCTTGGTTATTTCTGCCGTGTTTGTCCGAAGAAGCTACAAGTCGGTAGCATCCAAACTGAACATCAAGATGTTTGAGACAGCAGGGCTGCTCTATCTCATCGGAGCCGCTACTGCAATAATCGGAATCGGATTCGTCTTGATCTTAATCGCAGAAATATTGCTCGCTGTATCGTTCTTCTCCATATCTGAACAATCAAGAGTTACACAAGCAAATCAAGTGCAGACCATTACCGCCACGTGATAAATAGTGAGGTGAGAATTGAATTATGAACTCAATCAAAAAGAACGATGTACCGACAAGATCGATGTTACCTCAACATTAAAAATGCCGGGGTTGAGCCGCTCTACCGGAATATCGAGAGGAAATGAGCTCTTACAAAGATCTTGGCGTACGGCGTGTGGTAAACGGACAGTTTCCAATTACTCGTCTCGGGGGATCGGTAATTCCGAAAGAGGTCTTGGATGCGATGGAGGAGTCCACCAACAACTGGTGCGGAATCTGGGAACTCGAGGAAAAGGTTGGAAATGCCATCGCTCGTATTTGTTCTGCAGAAGCAGCTCACGTCACCTCTGGCTCTTTCGCCGCTCTCGTTTTGTCGGCCGCAGCCTGCATCGCCGGAAAGGATCCAGAGAAAATGAGACGCCTTCCATACGCCGACGGCATGAAGAATGAAATCATAATCCAGAGAAACCTAAGGGGCGCGCATGCCGGTGAGCCCGGAATGTACGATAGGAGCATGGAAGTTCCCGGTGGAAAATTTGTCGAAGTCGGACACGAGGTGTGGGGAGCACGTCCGAAAGATCTCGAAGTTGCGATCGGCGACAAGACAGCCGCAATTCACTTCATGGTCCCGGACTATCCCGATTCAAGAAGCGACATCATCCCGCTCGAAGAGATCATAGAAATCGGCCACAAGCACGGAGTTCCTATCATTGTCGATGCCGCTGGCCAGACATATCCCATTGAACTCCTTAGCAGGTTTACGAAGATGGGAGCTGATCTAGTCTGTTATGCTGCAAAATATGTACAGGGTGCAAACTCCGCTGGATGGGTGTGCGGCAAGAAGGATCTGATCGAAACGGTGTCGCTGCACAGCTTCATCGGTCAGGAAGCTGGGAGCTACGATCCGAGACCTGGCTTTTACAGAAGCGTGGGTAGAGGATACAAGCTAGACAGACAAGAGATCGTTGGTACTCTGGCAGCGTTACAAAGGTGGGTTAAGATGGATCACAATAAGGAGCGAATCGATCCCGCGCGCCAGAAGATAAAGAGGTTGCAGGACTCTCTTTCAGACGTCCAGAATCTCAGTTTCTCGATCTGGCCAGAAGATCTGGTCGATGGAATCGGCTATCATCAGCTCGGGCTCAGAGTCACATTCGAAAAGAAAACGGCTACCGAAGCCGTGAATTTGAATCATAAACTAAGAGATGGTGACCCTTCGATATGGTTGTACCACCATGGAGGGAACAGCCTGGATATCAATGCTCTGTACCTCGCTAATGGCGACGAGAAAATTATTTCGAACGGAATCAAGAGATTGCTTGACGAATGATTTTGCCGCCTAGGCCTATAATAGGGGGCGATGAAGCCAAAAGATCGTGACTCATAGCGAAACTTACTTTTCTCCAAGATCATTTAAGAAAGCGCTCTAACATTTCCCCTGCCGTGATCAGAATCCAGCAAAATCCTTTACGAGAGAATCTGGAACGAATCCTTCCTCGACATCCGAAATTGCCTTCTCCAAAATGCTCACTGCTTTTTCGATGTCCTCGTGAGTTATTATCAGAGGTGGCGTCAGTTCCATCACGTTTTGATCCGGGCCGACGAATACCGTGATCAAACCAAGCTGCCAAGCTCGATAAACGATCTTGGCGGTTTCGAGCCTCGCAGGTTCCTTTGTCTTTCTATCTTTGACAAACTCGACTCCAACGAACAATCCCGTTCCGCGTACGTCTCCAATTATTTGGTGTCGCTCCTTCATCTCCTCCAGTCTTCTCTTGAGCTCGTCCCCCAGCCTGGAGACATTGCGTAACAAACTATCTTGTTTCAGCAGTTTTATCGTTGCAAGTCCGGCAGCTGCTACAACCGAGTTTCCCGCTAAAGTCGAAGTCAAAAATGCACCTTCCAGAAGTTCCCGACCAGCAACGAGCGCCCCAACCGGCATCCCTGACGCTATCGATTTTCCCATAGTCACCGCATCCGGATCGACTCCGTAATTCTCCACCGCAAAGAGTCTGCCAGTCCTGCTCGGCGCCAGCTTTACTTCATCCGCAACTAACAGAATGCCAAATTTATCGCACGTCTGCTTGAGTTTTTTCAAATACTCCTTGGGGGGAACAATATCGCCCCCATCACTCTGCATCGCTTCAACCATCATGAAGGCGGTTTCATCTGGTACGCCGACATACTTGAAAAGTTGGTCCTCGATAAAATCACTAGCACAGTAAACTCCGCAGCTCGGATACTCGAGACCGTAAGGACATCTGTAACAGTACGCGTATGGGAGCTTCGAGACGAGACTCGGAACTTGGTACTTCGCCGTTGAAGGATGGCCACCCATAGCGATACCCGCCAAGTCAGTACCGTGCATGCCGCCGTAAAATGCCAAAACTCTGGGTCTTTTGGTGGATAGAGGGAGTAGTTTGTACGCCGCTCCACACGCGTCGCTGCCCGAATGCCCAAACCAAACTTTTTTCGCAAAATTTCCAGGAGTGATTGCGGCTAGTTCGTCGGCGAACTCCAAAATAGTTTCATTCGGAAAAGTACAGGTTGCAAGCCCCGCGCTAGATTCGAGCTCCGCTTTGATAGCATCAATAACTGTCGGGTTCGAATATCCCAGTCCCGCCACCGTCCAGCTTGCGTTGAAATCCAGATACTCTTTTCCGCTGACGTCTGTAATAATGCTCCCATGGGCCTTCTTGACCAAAAGCGGATAGTAGAGAATTCTGTTACTCGCGGCGATTCTCTCGCCAAGTCTTCGAAGAATATTCTCTGAATTATCTTTCAGTCAGGTTCACCCAAGCTCTAGATCTCGTTCGCCGTTCTCGCCCTCAAACAAGAGATCAGGGACTGCCCCTATCAATTAACTGGGTATCAATTTCTCTGGATGATGTCCATCGGAACAGTCATCGAAACGACGTGATTCGGCTCGTCCACCATTTCCGAGATTCTCAAATCTCCTGCCAGACTGCAAAGAGTATAACCTTCTGCTCCGGAAATACCTCTGCTTTCCAATTCCTCAATCATGCTTTCCATCGCGATCTGAGAAGCTTTGTAAAGGTCCTCCGAGATTCCCATGGTAAGCAAGTAATTCTTCGACCCCACAGTAACGATTGCTCGCGGATATCTGACCTTTCGTCTTTCCTTGATAACCCGGAACTTGAGAGACGCAGTAGCGCTCGTTTCGATCCCCGTAGCTCCTGATTCTCCATCGCCCTGAGATGCATGAGGATCTGCCGCTGAGAACAGAGCACCTTTTGTTTCAACTGGAAGATAGAGCTTTGACCCGGAAGTCAGAAGCTTGTTGTCAATGTTTCCGCCAAAAGCCTGGGGGGCGAGCATTCCAAATTCGCCTTCGCCCGGCGCAACTCCCATGATTCCCAGAAACGGTTTCGTTGGAAGCCGAATCCCCTTCAGAAACCCGGATCTTGATTCTGCAAATCCGTCTCGCAAATCCCACACCGTGAAATTGTCGGGAAAGCGATTTTTCAATAGTCCGAGGGAGTTCTCGGTCATCGACCAGCCCCACCTGCCCGATTTTACTTCCTGTATTTCTACTTCCAAAGTATCCCCAGGTTCGGCTCCTTCTATCCAGAGAGGACCGCAAGCGCCGTCCATCGTGGCAGGATCAATCTTCTTCAGGTCTTCCAGTTTGGCATTTTCTGAAAGCTGATTAGCAAAACAGTCGGGGATTTCAAACCTCACACTTTCGTCCTGCCTGACAGTAGCGATCGGCTTGTTATTCTTGGACCACTTGAAGTGCATATTTTCTGGCGATGTACCATCAATTTCCATCAACTGCTCGTCACAAACTTCAGGCAACGCAATAAGCGAGATCTAGAAAAATCTTCTTACCTTTTGCGGCCGACAAGCCACTAAAGGAAGAGACACTAAAACGCGATCCTACTGGTACTTCTATTTCCCATGATAGCCGCGCCAGAGCTTGCGCGATATCTTTGGAATATGAATACGGAACAAGATCGAACTCGGCGTTTCGAGCTCTGTTTGAGCTACAGACAGGTGAAACAAGCTGTTTCAATTGAACAGAGCTTGAACGT
>Ga0116217_10005846_pt1 | contig 10757 bp, 7 predicted proteins | sample Sb_taG_6_FD_89697 | JGI IMG/M metagenome (GOLD analysis project Ga0116217, IMG submission 89697) | Peat soil microbial communities from Weissenstadt, Germany - Sb_50d_4_PS metaG | ecosystem: Environmental > Terrestrial > Soil > Wetlands > Peat | place: Germany: Weissenstadt | collected 2010-09-21 | reverse complement strand
GTGATCGGCCAGGCCGGCGACGGCGGCACGGTGGACATCGGCTTCGGGTGCCTCTCGGGCATGTTCGAACGCAACGACGACGTCCTGTTCATCTGTTACGACAACGAGGCCTACATGAACACCGGTGTGCAGCGGTCGGGGGCGACCCCGCCGGCGGCGCGGACGGCCACCACCGAGGCGGTCGGCCCCCAGCCGGGGAACTCCTTCGGGCAGGGCAAGAACATGCCCGAGCTGGCCATGGCGCACGGGATCCCGTACGTGGCCACGGCGACCGTGGCGGACCTGCACGACCTGGAGGACAAGGTGACGCGGGCCATGGAGTTGCACGGCGCCCGCTACATCCACATCCTGGTCACGTGCCCGCTGGGCTGGGGCTCCGCTCCCGGTGACACGGTCAAGGTCGCCCGCCTGGCCACCCAGACCGGCCTCTTCCCCGTGTTCGAGGCGGAGCACGGCGAGGTCGTCCGGGCCTCGACCATCCGCCGTCCGGCCCCGGTCGAGGAGTACCTCCGCCTGCAGACCCGCTACGCGCACCTCTTCGACGCGGCGGGGAACCCGGCGCGGCCGGACATCATTGCCGCCCTGCAGGCGAGGGCGGACCGCAACATCGCCCGCTACGGGCTGCTCGGGACGGAGGCGGGGGCGCCCTGATGGAGAAGCCCTTCGCCATCACGCTCGAGGTCGGCTCCAGCCTGGCCAACAAGACCGGCTCGTGGCGCGTGGAGCGGCCCGTCTACGTCGACCGCCTCCCCCCGTGCAACAACGCCTGTCCGGCCGGCGAGAACATCCAGCAGTGGCTGTACCTGGCCGAGGACGGCTCCTACGAGGCGGCCTGGCGCCAGATCATGTGCGACAACCCTCTCCCCGCCGTCATGGGACGGGCCTGCTTCCACCCGTGCCAGACGGCCTGCAACCGGGCCACCGTCGACGAGACGGTGGGGATCAACGCCATCGAGCGCTTCCTGGGCGACCGGGCCCTGCAGGAGGGATGGGCGCCCGACCCGCCCGGCCCGTCCACGGGGAAGCGCGTGCTCGTCGTCGGCTCCGGCCCCGGGGGCCTGTCGGCGGCGTACCACCTGCGGCTCCTCGGCCACGAGGTCGTCGTCTTCGAGTCCTCGCCGCTGCCCGGCGGAATGATGCACTACGGCATCCCCTCCTACCGGCTGCCCCGGGACATCGTGGCGAGCGAGATCGCACGGATTGCGTCCATGGGCGTCCACATCGTCTGCGACCACACGGTCGGCGACCTCGCGCAGGCGATGGAGGACGGCGGTTTCGACGCCGCCTTCCTCGCCGTGGGCGCCCAGCGGGGCAAGCATGCGGACATCCCCGCCGGCGACTCCGCACGCATCCTCGACGCGGTGACGCTGCTGCGCGAGACCGAGGACGACGAACCACCGGTGCTCGGGCGCCGCGTCGTCGTCTACGGCGGCGGCGACACCGCCATGGACGCGGCCCGCACGGCCCGTCGGCTCGGCGCGGACGACGCCGTGGTCGTGTACCGGCGCACCCGGGAGCGCATGCCGGCCAACGTCGAGGAGGTGCAGGACGCCGTCGACGAGGGTGTGCGGCTCAAGTGGCTCTCGACCATCGTGGGCCAGTCGGGCGAGGTCCTCACGATCGAGCGCATGGAGCTCGACGAGTCGGGTTTCCCGCAGCCCACGGGCGAGATCGAGGAGCTGCACGCGGACTCCGTCGTGCTGGCGCTCGGGCAGGAGGCGGACCTGTCGCTCCTGTGCGGGACCCCCGAGATCACCGTCGACGACGGGGTCGTGCCGGTCGGGACCGACATGATGACCGCCCGGCCGGGCGTGTTCGCCGGAGGTGACATCGTGGCGGGCTCCCGCACGTTGACCGACGCGATCGGCCACGGCAAGCGGGCGGCGCGGGCCATCGACGCCTGGCTGGCGGGGCGCATGCAGGGGCGTCCGGCGCGCCACGCACTGGCCGCGCCGGAGCACGTCAACACCTGGTACTACGCAGACGCACCGCACGCGGTCCGCCCCCGCCTCGAGGCCGCCCGGCGGACCTCCACCTTCGACGAGGTCGTGGGCGGGCTCGACGAGTCCACCGCGCTCTTCGAGGCACGCCGCTGCATGTCGTGCGGCAACTGCTTCCAGTGCGACAACTGCTTCGGCGTCTGCCCCGACAACGCGGTCATGAAGGTCGACGAGGCGCACGGCTACCGCTTCGACTACGACTTCTGCAAGGGCTGCGGCCTGTGCGTGCAGGAGTGCCCCTGCGGCGCCATCGAGATGGTGCCCGAGGAGATCTGACTCGTCGCTCGGGCTACCTACGGCTGGCGATCTCCGGTGATCCCATTTGATCGAAGACGACCTGGCCGGTCCTGACCACGTTCATGAACGCCGCGACGACGTCTGCGTCGTACATCGTGCCGGACCCACTCTCGAGTTCGTGGATCGCCGCGTCGAGACCGAGTGCTTCCCTGTACGGTCGTCCCGACGCCATCGACTCCACCACGTCGGCGACGGCGATGATCCGGCTGCCGATGAGGATCTGCTCGCCCAGCAAACCTCGCGGATACCCCGATCCGTCGCATCGCTCGTGGTGTTGGAACACCATCTGCGCAACGCGTTCGGGAAAATGGACTCGTTGCAACAGGTCGAATCCAGCCTGGCAGTGCATCCGGACCAGCGCCATCTCGGGCTCGCTGAGACGTCCCGGACGCGAGAGGAGCTCTGAGGGAACGGACAACTTGCCGATGTCATGGATTGCCGCCGCCAGTTCGATTTCCTCGATCTCCGGGTCCCCGAGTTGGAGCTCGCATGCCACGGCACCCGCAATGTGCGCCACCCGCTGTTGGTGGCCCGCAGTGTAGGGGTCGCGCAGCTCCACGGATGCCGAGAGGGCGCTGACAACGGCTCGGGTCAGCGTTGCTTGATTCTCCTCCAGCTGCTTCCGGTCGGTGATGTCGACAACGACGATGGCGATGCCGATCACGTCGCCGTTCACGGTCACCGGATTCAGGTTCTGGAGCCAGTAGTGGTTCCGGTCCGGGTCGACGGCCGTCGGGACCGAGACCTCTTGGTTGACCACGGCTTCACCGGTGGCGAGGACGCGCTGGTACACGGGCTCGAGGGTCGGCCACAGCTCCGGAACGACCTCGGCGAGCTTCCGGCCGATCTGGTCCTCGACCTTGCCGCCTTGGACCGAGGCGAGCATGGGGTTGATGCGCCGGATCCGAAATTCCCGGTCGACGTAGCCGAATCCGACCGATTCCGTTGCTTGGAGCGAGTCGATGATCGATGACGCCTGCAGCGTCGCACGATTCGAGTCCCGAAGGCTTTCCTCGAGCCGGTCCCAATCTGCCTGTGCGAATATCGGATCAGTGAGGTTCGAACTCGCCCGAGCGCCGGCATCGCCATCACTGCCGACGTCCCGGATGCTGCCGATACGCGCTCGCCCGTTGGCCTTGGCTCGGTACAGGCCCCGATCAGCGTCGTGAAAGAGCCTCTGGCCCGTCGGTTCGACGTCGTCGAGGGAGGCGAAGCCGATGCTGACGGTGATCGGTGCGTTCTCGTCCTCGAAAGATCTGATCATCCGCTCGGCCGAGTTGCCCGCACCGGCCAGATCGGTGTGGGGAAGGATCACGGCGAACTCGTCGCCCCCGATTCTCGCAACGGCGTCAAATGATCGGCTCGAACTTCTGAGGATCTTCCCCGCCAGGGCGAGAGCCGCGTCGCCGGCCGCATGACCACGGGCGTCGTTGAACGACTTGAACAGGTCGATGTCCGCGACGAGCAGGCTCAGTGACTCACCATGGCGTACGGCGCGGTCGACTTCGCTGTCCAGCCGCTCGTAGAAGGCCCCATGGGTGAGGCATCCGGTGAGCGGCTCTGTGCGAGCCTTGCGGCGGAGCTCCTCCACCAGGCGATCTTCCTCACGTTCGAGGCGTGAGCGATAGACAGCGGAGCCCACGCTCAGCACCACCGTGCCGACCAGGAAGGCAGAGAGTGCCGCGACGTCGCTCGGCGTCGCCTCGGCATGGGAATTGGCGAGGGCCACCAGACCGAACTCGACGAACGCGACGACGCCACAGATCGTGACCTCCCTGGCTGGAAGAGCCAGGGCGGCACTCATGATCGGGAGTGCGATCAACACGATGAGCGGACTGTCGAGACCTCCGTCCAAGAAGATGCAGAGGAACAGAGCACCTCCCGCAATGAGGGTGGAGGCGAACGAGAACGAGATGCGCCAAGGATTCATGGAGACGCGGCCAATGAAGGGCACGGTCACGGCAGCTGCGACGAAGGTCACCGAACTGATGACCCACAGCGCGAGGCGGTGCCGGCCATCGGGGGTCGCGGCGAAGTAGGACAGGACGAAGAGGCTCCCGCCGACAATGGTCAGGTAACCGAGTCGGCTGTGGGACGTCCAGAACACCCTCTTCTGTGCATCGAGCGGGTGATCGACCGGCTCCACGGCCTCGTCGTGGATGCCGCGTCGACTCTCGAAATCGCTGCCCCGAAGCAGCTCAAGGCTCACTGTTGGGTATCGGTAGCGATCAGGCGCACCCTGAGGAAATCAACGGACGTCCAGATCGGGCGTCCGTGCAATCCACGTAGCTTCTGCTCGGATCATCGATGCCCCGAGCCGATCGGAGACGGCCGCAGGCTTCACCCGCCACCGAGGTCCTGGTCGGGGCAGGGGTCCCGCCCGGTCCTTACCGGCGGTGGCCGAAGCTGTGCCGGGGCGCCACGCCGCCCGACATCTCGGGCCGGCCCGGCACGGCCGCCTCGAGCAGCATCCGCCACTCGGCGGCCGCCACCGTCTTCCGCACGGCTTCCACGGCGTCAGGGTTGACCGAGATCGACGTGATGCCCTGACGGACCAGGTGCTCGGCGAAGGCCGGCCGGTTCGACGGGGCCTGGCCGCACAGCGACGACGTGATGCCCGAAGCCTGGCAGCCGCCGATGATGCGCCCGATGGCGTCGAGCACCGCCGGGTCGGCCTCGTCGAAGACGTCGGCACAGATCTGGGAGTCGCGGTCCACACCGAGCATGAGCTGGGTCAGGTCGTTGCTCCCGATCGACACGCCCTCAATGCCCATGGTGGCGTAGGTCGGGATCCAGTAGGCGACCGACGGCACCTCGGCCATCACCCACACCGGCAGTGAGCCTGCCACCGGGCTGGTGTCGACCACGTCGAGGCAGGCCTCGAGCTCCCACGCCGTGCGGACGAAGGGGATCATCAGCACGATGTTCGGCGTCTCCTGCAGCACGCGGGCCAACACGTCCAGCTCGAGCCGGAACAGGTCGGGCTCGCGGACGTAGCGATAGCAACCCCGGTACCCGATCATCGGGTTCTCCTCGTGGGGCTCGAACTCGTCGCCACCCTCGAGGTTGGAGAACTCGTTGGAGCGGAAGTCGATGCTGCGGTAGACCACGGGCCGGGGCTCGAAGGCGCGTGTGATCCGCAGCAGCGACTTGGCCATGGAGTCCACGAAGGCCTTCTCCTCGCCTCGCTCCAGGAGCTTGCGGGGGTGCACGCCCTTCAGGGCGTCGGTCACCATGAACTCGGCCCGCAGGAGACCCACGCCGTCGACCGGCAGCGCCGCCACTTCCTCGGCGTGCTCGGCGAAAGCCAGGTTGGCGTAGATCTTGGTCGCCAGGGCACCCGGGCCGGCCGGCCCGGACTGGGCCGGCGCCGGCGCCGGCACCACGCCTCCCACGGGGGCCGCAACGGCTCCCTCGGTCACCGTTCCCTGGGCGCCGTCGACGGTGACGAGCTCGCCGTCGCGCAACACCGTCGTGGCGTTGCGGGCGCCGACGACGGCCGGGACGCCGAGCTCGCGCGACACGATGGCGGCGTGGCAGGTCATGCCGCCGCCGTCCGTCACGATGGCCGCGGCACGGCGCATGGTGGGCACCCAGTCGGGGCTGGTCATGGGCGCAACCAGGACCTCACCAGCCTGCAGGCGGTCGCCCTGGTCGGGCGACTGGAGCACGCGCACGACGCCAGAGGCCCGGCCCGACGAGGCCGCGAGCCCCTGGACGAGCAGCGTGCCCAGTTCCGCCACTGCGGCGGGCACCCCGGCGCCGCCGACCGCCGTCACGGGGCGCGACTGCACCAAATACGTCTGGCCGCCCGCCATGGCCCACTCGGTGTCCTGGGGCGAGCCGTAATGCGCCTCGGTGGCCAGGCCGATGCGGGCCACTTCGATGATCTCGTCGTCGGAGAGGACCCGGCGCCCGCCCTCGGCGGGGTCGAGGTCGACCCGCAGGTCCTCACCGTCGGGCCCGCGCACGATCTCGAAGGACTGCGTGCCTACCCGGGCGTGCAACAGCCGCGGGCCTTCCTTCGACACCACGTAGGTGTCGGGCTCGACCAGGCCGCTCACGACCACCTCGCCCTGGCCGAAGGCAGCCTCGATCACGATGTGGTCCGTCTCGCCGGTCGAGGGGTCGATGGTGAACATGACGCCCGACCGCACCGAGGGCACCATCTCCTGGACCACCACCGCGATGGCGGGCTCCTCGGTCAGGTCCTTGTCGCCGCGGTAGAAGATGGAGCGGGCCTTCCACAGCGAGGCCCAGCAGTCCACGACGCGGCCGAGCAGCTGCTCGTCGCCGGCGACGTTGGTGAAGGTCTCGTTCATCCCGGCGAAGGAGGTCCCCTCGGCGTCCTCGCCGATCCCCGAGGACCGCACGGCCACCCGCACCCGCTTGCCCAGGCGCTTGTAGTTGGCCACGATGTCGGCGGCCAGGTCCTCGGGAATCGGCACGGCGTGCACGAGGTCACGCGCCTCGGCGGCCAGGCGGTCGAGTTCGTCCTGGGACGCCGTGCGGGCCTCGGCGAGGATCGCCACGAGGCGCTCCCGGATGCCGGCCCTCCCGATGGCGTCGAGATACGCATCCCCCGTGATGACGAAGCCGGGCGGGACGGGCAGGCCGCCGGCCGTCAGCTCCCCCAGGTTGGCGCCCTTGCCGCCCACCGAACCCGTGTCCGTCAGCCGGATGTCCTCGAACCACCGAATTGCCTGCACGACCCGCACCTCCGCGACGGCGCCGGGCGGCCCCGTCTCCATCGATCGTCCCTGATCAGCGGGGAGGCCGATAGGGTCCAATGTCCCTGTTTGCAGACTCTGGCCTCTGTGACACTTGGGCCATGCAGACGCTCACCTTCGAGGAGGTGGTCGCGCGGATCCGGGCCCTGGACGGGAGCGAGCCGCGGATCGTGATCTCCGGTAACGCCGCGACACCCGCCACCCTGATCCGGGCCCTCACCCAGGCCCTGGAGAGCTGCCGCGTGTTCCAGCTGAACGCCCAGTACGACTTCAGCGACCATCCCTCCTTCGTCTGCGAGACGCCGTTCGTCGGGCCGGGCATGCGCCGCGACCCGACGCTCGACTACCTGCCCATGCGGCTCTCCCTCGTCCCGCGCCTCTTCGACACCGTGCGCCGGCCCGACGCCGTGCTCATCCACACGTCGCTGCCCCGGGACGGCAAGGTCTCGCTGGGGATAGAGGTCAACGTCCTGCCGGCCGCGATCGAGCAGGCCCGGGCCGGGGGCGGTCTGGTCCTGGCCCAGGCCAACCCGCACATGCCCTACACGTTCGGCGCCGCCGAGATCCCCCTCGAGTCGGTCGACGGCATCATCGAGGTCGACGAGCCGCTCGCCCCGGCCGCCGAGCACGGGTCCGAGGAGGCGGCAGCGGCGATCGGCCAGCGGGTGGCGGCCTTCGCGGCCGACGGCACCACGCTGCAGCTCGGGATCGGGCTCATCCCCACGGTGGCGGCCCGGATGATGGCGCGGCGCCGCGGCATGCGCGTGTGGTCGGAGATGATCAGCGACGGGGTCATGGACCTCGACCGCGCCGGCGCGCTCGACCCCGAGGCACCCGTGTACACCTCCTTCCTCATCGGCACGGCCGAGCTGTACCGGTGGGCCGACGGCAACGAGCAACTGCACATGCTGCGGACCGAGACCGTCAACGACCCCGCCCGCATCGCGGCGCACCCGTGCATGCTGTCGGTCAACGCGGCCATGCAGGTCGACCTTTTCGCGCAGGCCAACGCCAGTTACGTCGACGGGCAGATCCACTCGGGGTTCGGCGGCCAGCCGGACTTCGTCTCCGGCGCGCTGCACTCGCCAGGCGGGCACGCCGTCGTGGCGCTGCACGCCTGGCACGACAAGACGGACACCTCGACGGTCGTGCCGGTCCTGACCAATCCGGTGACGTCCTTCCAGCACTCGGCCGTGATCAGCGAGCACGGGTGCGCGGAGCTCTTCGGGCGCTCGCAGCATGCGCAAGCCCAGCTGCTCATTGAGCAGGTGGCAGACCCGCGCGCCCGGGCCGGCCTCGTCGAGGCGGCGGGGCAGCTCGGGCTCAGCCGCGCCATCGACTGACCCCTGGCCGGGCTCAGCCCAGGTCGTCCTCCCCGCCGTCGTCGTCCTCGTCCCGCGCCAGCGGCGCGCTCAGGTCCCACCCCTCGTCCCCCTCGCGGGGACGCAGCTTGGCGGGCCGGTCGGCTCCGTCCGGGTCGTCCATGCCGCCCTCGAGGGTGACCAGCAGCTCAGGGTCGTCGAGCTGGGCCCCGAGCTCGTCGAGCTCCAGCTCGTCCGCGACCAGGGTGGGGTCCAGGGAGGGGTCCAGCTCGAGGTCCTCGAGGAAGGACGGGCTCAACCGCTCGCCCTCGTCCTCGGCCACGTCGCCCTGGCGGAAGGTCTCCGTCTCGAGCGCTTCGTCGGGTGACCACTCGTCGCCGCTGCTCATGCGGACCTCCTTCGGTGCCGTCGCCCAGGTTGAGCCATGTGGTCCCCATCCTGCCCCACGAAGGGTCCTTCGGCACTTCCCGTCCTGCGGCAGGCCGCGCACACTCTCGTGGTGCCAGGATGGCCCGCGTCGGCCGGCGGCGCGACGAACCACGGAGGAGCGAACATGGCAGCGCCCGAACACCTCAACAGCCATCAGCGCGACACGCTGGCCCAGATATTCCGGCATCCGTCGAGCCACAACATCGAGTGGCACGCCGTCCTCTCGCTGCTCAACGCCGTGGCCGACGTGCACGAGACCCACAAGGGCAACGTCCAGGCCGCCGTCGGCGGCGAGACCGAGACCTTCGAGCCGCGCGGCAAGGACATCGACGCCGAGCAGCTGGCCATCCTGCGCCGGCTCCTCAAGCGGGCGGGCTACGGGCCTGACGAGGTGCCCGCGTAGGGTCATTGGTCCCGTCCGGGCGCCGGTGTCGGCGACCTCGTGACCAATTGCCCTGTCGGGCGGGCCCGATTGCGGGTCACATATCCCCATGGGCCTCTACGACGTGCTGTGCGTGGGCGACGCCGCCACCGACGTGTTCATCCGGCTGGCGGACGCGCACATCCGCATCTGGGAGGACGACCACGGGCACTGGATGGACCTGCCCTTCGGCGGCAAGGTCCCCTTCGAGTACGCGCTGACGGTCGAGGCGGGCGGCAACGCACCGAACGCGGCCGTCGGGCTGTCCCGGCTCGGCGTGGCGACGGGCATCGCGGCGCACGTCGGGAGCGACGACATCGGCCGCGCCATGCAGGCGGCGCTCGAGCACGAGGGGGTCGACACCCATCTCGTGCGCTTCGACTCGACGCAGCCGAGCAACCGCAACTTCGTGCTCTGGTTCGGCCAGGACCGCACGATCCTGGTCCGCCACGAGCTCTACGACTAACACTGGCCCGACCTCAGCCCGCGCGAGGTCCCCCGCTGGCTCTACCTGAGCTCGGTGGGCTGCGACGCGGCGGCGTACTACGAGCAGCTCGTCGGGTGGCTCGATGCCGAGCCCACGGTGCGCTTCGCCTTCCAGCCGGGGACGTTCCAGATCGCCCAGGGCGTGGCGGCCATGCGCGGCCTGTACCGGCGGGCCGACCTCTTGATCTGCAACCGCGAGGAGGCGGTCGAGATCGGCGGCGGTGACCACGGCAGCCTGGCCGAGATCCTCGAGTCCCTGCACCGGCTCGGACCGAGCACGGTGGTGGTGACGGACGGACCTGAGGGGGCATACGCGTCCGACGGGTCCCGGCGCTACCGGGTCCCGTCGTATCCAGACCCCTCGCCACCCACGGAGCGGACGGGCGCGGGGGACGCGTTCTCGTCCGCCCTGGTGGCCGCGCTGGTCAAGGGACTCCCGCTCGACACGGCGCTGGCCTGGGCTCCGGTGAACGCGATGAGCGTGGTCCAGGAGGTCGGCTCGCAGACGGGCCTCCTCGGTGAGAGCACGCTGCTCGACCATCTCAAGGTCGCGCCCGAGTCCTACGCCGTCACGACCTGGTGACGCGCCGGCCCGACCGGTCATCCGGTGGTGCGGCCGGCCGACGCTCGCGGGAGACTGGGCGCGTGAGGGTCCCACGGTGACGACGCCCCCCGTCCTGGCCGCCGACGTCGGCGGCACGCAGATGCGCGCCGCACTGGTCGGCCCGCAGGGCGACATCCTGCTGCGCCGGTCGGCCCACACGCCCGAGCACGCCGGCGTCCCGGCGGCGTTGATCGACCTCGTCCGGGACGTCGGGTCCGTCACCGACCACGGAGCGGCTTCGCACGCCGTGGTCGCCCTGCCGGGCTCCGTCGACTACGAGGCGGGCCGGTTGCTGTGGGCGCCCCACCTGCCCGAGCGCTGGCCCCAGCAGCTGTCCCGGGACGAGCTTTCGGCACGGCTCGGCGTGCCGGTGCACATCGCGAACGACGCGGACTGCGCCGCCGTCGGAGAGGCCGCGTTCGGCGCCGGCGCTGGGTCCGCCGACGTCGCCTCCCTCACGATCTCGAC
>Ga0116217_10005845_pt1 | contig 10757 bp, 11 predicted proteins | sample Sb_taG_6_FD_89697 | JGI IMG/M metagenome (GOLD analysis project Ga0116217, IMG submission 89697) | Peat soil microbial communities from Weissenstadt, Germany - Sb_50d_4_PS metaG | ecosystem: Environmental > Terrestrial > Soil > Wetlands > Peat | place: Germany: Weissenstadt | collected 2010-09-21 | reverse complement strand
GGGGGCGGGCGAGCGGGTGGCGGGGGACGCGGCGCTCACGGCGGCGCTGGCGCACGGGCGCGGGGTGGGCGGGGCGGGCGGGATGGGCAGGGGCGGGGCGGGCGGAGATTCTCATACCGTGGTGAGCACGGACCTCTTCTACGAGCCCAACGCGGAGCGCGAGAACGAATGGCGCGCCGCAGGCGCGGCGGCGGTCGAGATGGAGGCGGCGGCGCTGTTCGCCGTGGGCGAGCGCCTGGGGGTGGCGGTGGCGTGCGTGCTGGCGGTGTCGGACGTGCTGGAAGAGTGCAGCCGCGAGCGCATCGCCGAACCGGACCTGCACGAGGCGGCCGAAGCGATGGGTCGTCTAGCGGCGAGCGCCCTCAGCGGCTGACGGCTTCCTCGCCGGCGCTTTCTTCGCCGGCGGCTTCCTCGCCGGCGGCTTCTTCGCTGTCGAGCCGATCTTCCGCGACAGCTCGCCAAGCTGCTCCTCGATCCTCTCCAGACGCGCTTCGACCCTCGGGGTCGCGAGCGTGCGATCGAGGCGGTCGACGCCGTCCTCGATCCCCTCCAGGCGCTGGGAGAGCGAGCGCAGGCGCCGCGTGAGCCGCTCGATGTCGGCGGCGGATGGAAGGTTGAGGGCGCTCATGGCGAGCTCCTGCGCCTGCGCGGCCTTCTCGCGGGCGTCGAAGGCGTGCCCGAGGGCGCCGGTGAGGATGGGGTTGTCGAGCAGCTCGGAGAGGGCGCGGCCGAGGCGGTCCTCGGTGCCCGTCGTCAGCCGCTCGCGCAGGCCCCTGCCGCCGGCGTGTGCGTCTGATGTGCTCGCTGTCATGCTCGTGTCCTCGCTGTCATGCCCGCCGTCCCTGCTCCTCGGTCGCTCACGGGTGCAGCGCGAAGGATACGGTGCGGGGGTGCCTGAGCGCTGGTTCCTGTTCGTGCAGCTGGAGATCCCATGGGAGCTGGGACCCGCGGATGGGCGCTATCTGCTGCGCGGCGGCGCCGAGCGCGAGCCCGAGCACGTGGTGGTGCTGCGCACGGTGGGCGCGGCGCGCAGGCGCGAGCGCGGCCGGCCGGCGAGGCGCGCGCGGAGGGGACGCGAGGTGCAGCCCGAGCCCGAGCCGGCGGCGGTGGCGGTGACGCGCGCGACCGTGATCGACCCCGTGCCGGTGTCCGCGCAGGCGCAGGCGCGGGCGTGGCTGGCGGAGCTGGATGGCGAGCGCGAGGCGTGGGCGGCGGCGGGGGTGCTCAATCGCGTGCTCCTGGCCCACCGTGTGGCCGCGGCGGACCCCTACATGCACGAGCTCTCCCCGGCGCACGCGCTGGCGGCGAGAGCCGGCTGGGGCGTTGGCGAGCAGGTGGCGGAGGGACAGTGGGAGTTCGCGCGCGAGCTGCGCTGGGCGGGGTCGGGATCGCGGGCGCAGCGGGGGCGCACCGCGGCGCTGCGCCCGATGGAGCGCCTGGCGTGGCTGCTGGGCGGGCGCGAAGAGGCGCTGCTGTGCGAGGAGCTGGCGCTGCGAGCGCGCCGCGATCTCGATGGGGGCCGTGTGGGGCACGCGGCGGTGGAGCTGCGCGCGGCCTATGCGGCGGCCCTCGCGGAGTTGAGCGCCGAGGACCGCCAGGATCTGGCGCTGCGCGTGGCCGAGCTGCGTGAGCTGAGCGGGACGATCGCGCGGGAGGCGGAGCCCGAGGAGGAGGCGGTGCGCCACGCGCAGGAGCGCCTGGAGGCGGCGCTGCGCGCCCGCTCGGCCGGCCTTAAGATTGAGTGAGCATGGACCCCGCGACCACGGCCCTCCACCTCAACCACCTTCACTGAGCATGGACCCGACGACGACAGCCGTGGGCACCTGGAGCGGCGGCCGCTTCATGCACTTCGGCGAGCCGCTGGAGGATGAGCGCCTGCGCACGCTGCTGCGCCCGGGCGGGGGCATCGACACCATCATCACCGCCGACGCCTATGGCGCGGGCGCGGCCGATGGCGTGCTGGGCGAGGCGCTTGCGGGCGTGGAGCGCGAGGACTACTGCCTGATCGGCGCGATCGGCCACGATTTCTACACGGGCGCGCGCGCAGGCGCGAAGGGCTACCCCCGCTTCACCGACCCGCGCCTGCGCGGCCCCGAGGGCTACGCGCAGTACATCCGCATGGCGGCGGAGCGCAGCCTGGAGCGCCTGGGCGTTGACCAGATGGACGTGCTGTTGCTGCACAACCCCGACAGCACGGGCTACACCAGCGAGGTCGTGTGGGAGGGGATGGCGGCCGTGCGCGACGCCGGCTTGACGCGCGCGCTGGGCGTGGCCCCCGGCCCGGCCAATGGCTTCACGCTGGATGTGATCGACTGCATGGAGCGCTTCGGCGAGCTGATCGACTGGGCGATGATCATCCTCAGCCCGATGGAGCCCTGGCCGGGCGAGCTCGCGCTGGACGCCGCCGCGGCCAACGACGTGAGCGTGATCGCGCGCGTGGTGGACTACGGCGGCGTGTTCCACGACGACGTGAAGCCGGGCCACGAGTTCGCGGAGTACGACCACCGCAGGTTCCGCCCGGCGGGCTGGGTCGAGCAGGGCTGCGAGAAGCTGGAGCGCATGCGCCCCTACGCGCGGCGCCATGACCTGAGCATGCTGGGACTGGCGTGTCAGTGGAACCTGGCACACCCCGCCGTGCGCTGCGTGGCCCCGACCCTGATCCAGGAGGCGGGCGCCGGCGCGAGGCCGATCGAAGACAAGCGCGCCGACCTGGCCGCGCTGCCGTCAGGGCCCGTGCTGAGCGAGGCGGAGGTGGCGGCGCTGCGGGCGATCGGCGACAACACCGGCTGCATGGCGTTGAAGGGCGCGAGCGCGGAGCACGAGGGCGAGCCCCAGCCCGACCGCTGGGCGCTCAGCGAGGAGCTGCGCGCGGTGGCGAAGCGCTGGAAGATCGCCCCCGAGCGCGATCTGGCGCTGGTGGGCGAGTGAGAGGACGCTGCGCGTGTCGGCGGAGTATCTGCTGAGCATTGGGCAGATGCCGGCGCAGCAGCTTGCATACGCTAGAATATACGCAGATGTATACGTGATCGTGCACAGAAAGGAGGCAGGAAATGGCTGCAACCGCGACCATCCGCGTGCGACTCGAGACTCGCGAGCGGCTGAAGCGTCTCAGCCGTAACCGCGGCGTCAGCACTCCAGACTTCCTTGAGTCGCTTGTACGCCATGCCGAGGATGACCAGCTCCTCGCCGAACACGAGGCTGCGCTGGATCGGATCATGGCCGACCCCGAGCAGGCGGCGTCCTATCGGTCGGAGCTGAGTGTCTGGGACGGCACGCTGCTGGATGGCTTGAAAGACCTGTAGTGGATTCCGTCCCAGCCACACGACAGGGCGATGTCTGGGAAGCTCGCCTTGAGCCCGTTGTTGGACATGAGCAGGGAGGCATCCGACCCGTCGTAATCGTCAGCGTCGATCAGATCTCTTCCGGCAGAGGCGAGATGTGCATCGTTGTTCCCTTCACGCGCACCAATCGGGGCACACCCGTACATGTCCGTGTGGACCCACCGGAGGGCGGCTTGAGGGCGGTCAGCTTCGCCCTGCCCGAGAACGTGAGATCGATCTCTCGTGAGCGTCTTGCCAAGCGCTTGGGCAGCCTGCGAGATGGCACCCTCGAGCAGGTTCTGAACCGTATTCATCTACTCACCCGAAAGCCGAGATAGGCGAGGAGCAGCCGTCCTCCCACGCGGAGCGGACCGGCGCGCCTGAGCGCGCTCGATGGCCAGCGAGAACTCCTCCTCCCAGCGCGCGGCGAAGCGGTCGATCGTCTGCGCGTGCGCCCACCTGAGCGCCTGGCGGGAGAGGCGCCGGCGCCGCAGGCCACCGCGGATGAGTCCGTCGAGCGCGTCGAACCACTCGTCGTCCCCGACGAGCCGGCCCCCTTCCCCGCCGCCCGTGTCGCGGTAGGCGCCAACGGGCGAGGCAAGCCAGGCGGCACCGACGGAGGCGTACTCCTTGAGCTTGATGTCCGAGCGCGCGTGGTTGAAGGGCGTGTCGGCGAGCGGCGCGATGCCGATGTCGAAGTCGGCCATCGCCCCCAGCAGATGACCGAAGGGCACCTTGGGCCGGAACTCGTAGCGCTCGGAGCGCAGCGGCAGACGCAATCCCACCGTGACGACGCGCAGCTGCGCGTGCCGGTCGAGGAGCTGGGCGAGCACGTCCACGATCGGCAGCAGCGGCAGGTCGCGCTCGTGCTCGCTGCCCGCCATCCAGCCCACGACGACGCCGGCGTGCGCGGCCCTGACGCCGAAGCCGTCGATGGCGCTGTCGAGACGATTCTCGATCACCGCGACGTGGCCGGCTCCCGCCGCGCGGTACTTCTCGGCGAGCACGCGGCTGGGCGTGGTGGCGAGGTCGGCGAAGCGGGCGAGCCGCAGGATCTCGGTGAAGCGCCTGGTGTTGCCCAGCCGCGCCGCGCTCCCCACCTGGAGCTTGCCCGAGGGGTCCTTGACAATGTCGGCGGCGCCGAAGTCGTCGTCGTTGTCGAAGCTGATGGCGACGCCGCGCTGGGCGAGCTGCTTGAGATCGCTGGAGCGGTCCAGGCGCCGGAAGCAGTGCACGAGATCGCAGGTGAGCAGATCGCCCAGCGCAACGTCCCGCTCCAGCTGCGCGGGCCACAGCACCTCGTGCCCCAGCCGCTCCAGCGCGCGCATGGCGAAGATGGCGCGGTAGTTGGAGTTAGGAGCCCGCGGCTCGGCGATGAAGCCCAATCGCATCCGCGCAGCGTAGGCTCGGCACGGAACAGCTCAACGCATTCGCCCTTGTCTGTCTCCGACCTCTTCTACCCGTATTGGCTTACTGCCGCTGCCCCATGCGGCGCTGGGCGAGATAGCGCCGCAGCAGCGGATCGACCACGAACCAGTGCCCGCCCTTGCCGTTCCGGCCATCGCGGTCGATGACGCCGATGTCGCGCAACCCCTCGAGCGCACGGGATGCCTGCTGCGGGCGCAGGCCGCTGTACATCTCGGCCCCGATGGCGACGCGGACAGCCATGCGTTCGCCGTGGCGGCCACTCGCGCGGATGCGCTCCAGCTGCTGCTCATGGCGCAGAAGCTCGCCGTCGAGCGCGCGGTCGAGCGCCTGCACGACCATGGCGTTGTCGATCGTGTGACGCAGCTCCTCGATGCCGGCAAGATGCGCCTGCTGGGCGAGGAGCATCGTGACGCGCGGGTGCCCCTCGCCGAGCTCGATGAGGTGGGCCAGGGCATCGTCCGCGATCGCCGTATCGTCGAGCGCCAGGCGGCGGCGCAGCCCGGCCGTCCACTGCTGGGGCGTGATCGGCGCGAGCTCGTGGAAGCTCCCGAACTGGCTGAGCGCGCGGTCGCTGGGCGCGAACAGGTCGCGCATGATGTGCTCGATCGAGCCGGCGAAGAGGACGCTGACACGCGGGGAGCGCTGGAGCACGGCGCGGATCTGCCGGGTGAGCACATCGACATCGCCGAAGCGCTTGCGCGCGATGTCCTGGAACTCGTCGAGGAACACCACGACCTGCCGGTCATCGGCCTCGGCGAGCCGCTGGGGCAGTTCCAGCGCCGCGCGCAGGGCGCCGTTCGGGTCCTGTTCGGCCCGGGCGAGCTCGAGCGTGATCTCGATGTCGGCGCCGAGATCTTCGCGCGCGCGAATGCTGGCCGAGGTGCGCAGCGCCCCCAGCACGCCGCGCCCGGCGCGAGCCGCCTCGCCGATCGCGCGCTTGAGCGCAGGGCGGTTGGCGAGCAGTTGCAAGCTGAGCGCATGCGCGAGCGCCGGCTCGTCCGGGGTCTGGAAGAGATCGACGGCGGCGACATAGGCCCTCTCGCGCGCGCAGATCGCCATCGCCGCGTCGGCCACGGTCGTCTTGCCGGTACGGCGCGGCCCCGCCAGGACAACGTTGGCGCCGCCCAGCAGAGCCATGGCCACCCGATCGACGTCCTCCTCGCGGCCGATCATCGCTTCGGGCGAGAGGGGGTGGTCCGTCGGGAAGAGGACCGCGCTGCCGATTCGCCTCGTATCACGCATTTCGTGATACGATATCACATAAAGTGTGATATAAAGGTGGCTTCTACCGCCCCTGAAAACGCGCCGCGCGCTTGCCCAGGAAGGCCGCGATGCCCTCCCGGGCGTCCTCGGAGCGAAGGACTGTCGCGAAGCCCTGCTTCTCGGCCTCGATGCCCTGATCCAGATCCCCGGCGGCGGAGACGCGCTTGATCTGCTCCATCGCCAGGGGCGCCTGGCCCGCCAACCTGCGCGCCCAGGCGAGCGCGGTGTCGAGCAGTTCGTGGTCGTCCACGACGCGGTTGACGAGCCCGAACTCGTAGCCCTCGTCCGCCGTGATGGGGTCGCCGACGAGGTTCATCTCCAGCGCCTTGTTGGTGCCGACGAGCCGCGGCAGGCGCTGGGTGCCGCCGAAGCCGGGGATGATGCCGAGCTTGATCTCCGGCTGGCCGAAGAGCGCGGAGCGGGCGGCGATACGCACGTCGCAGGCCATGGCCAGCTCGCAGCCGCCCCCGAAGGCGAGGCCGTTGACGGCGGCGATCGTGGCGATGCCCTCGCTCTCCATTTCGCGCAGCAGCGCGTGGGCGCCGTGGATCAGCCGCTCGCCCGCGGCTTCGTCCATGGAGTTGAAGGCCTTGATGTCGGCTCCGGCCGAGAAGAGGAAGGGGTTGGACGAGGCCACCACGAGGGCGCGCACGCCGGACCGCTTGACGTGCTCCCACACCTTCCCCAGATCCTCGATGACCTGGGGCGCGATGGAGTTCATCTGCCCGTTGGCGAGCCAGGCGATCGCCACGCCATCGGCGCGCGTCTCGAGCTTGACAACCTGGGTGGGTGGAGCCGAGTCATCGGAGTCGGGCTGGGGATAGGCGTAGAAGCCCTGGCCCGACTTCTGCCCGAGGCGCCCCTGCGCGACGAGGCGGCGCAGGATCGTGGGCGGCTCGAAGCGCTCGCCGTGGCGCTCCTGGGCGTTCTCCAGACGCTCCAAGATGGTGTCGAGCCCTTCCACGTCGGCCTTCATGAAAGGCGGCAACAGGCCCCGGCGGGGATCCAGGCCGGCGCCGGCCATCAGGCCGAAGTCGATGTCGCGGTGCGTGGCGATGCCCTCCTCCAGCACGAGGCAGGCCTCGACGAAGGTCTTCAGCACGAGCAGCTCGACGAGCTCGGGCACGTCGGGCTCGTTCTCGCCCGGGAGGTTGGGCTCGCCCTGCGGCGAGTAGAAGCCATCGCCGCCGGTCTTGGCCCCCAGCTTGCCTTCGCTCACGAGCTTCTGCATCCCCTTGGGCACGTAGAAGCGCTCGGGCCCGTAGGACTCGGCCAGGTGCTCGGCCACGTGCAGAACGGTGTCCAGCCCCAATAGGTTCACGAGGAGGTAGGGCCCCATGGGGATCACGCCCGCCGCCCCCACGCCCTCGTCGATGAGCTTGATCGAGAGCCCCTTCTGCTCCTGCTCGCGCCAGATCTCCGAGGTGCCCGAGTTGAGGATGCGATTGACGACGAAGCCGGGGACCTCGGCGCAGGCGATCGGCTGCTTGCGGATGGCCTGGGCGAAGGTGAGCGCCGCCGTGACGGTCTCCGCCGAGGTCTCATCGCCCTCGACGATCTCGATCAGGGGCATGATCGAGGCGGGGTAGAAGTAGTGGAAGCCCACAACCTTCTCGGGCCGCAAAGTGGCTTCGCCGATCTCGCTGATCGACAGCGAGGAGGTGTTGGAGGCGAGGATCGCGTGCCCGGGCGTGGCCGCGTCGAGCTCGGCGAAGACCGCCTGCTTGATCTCCATCTTCTCGGGCACGGCCTCGATCACGAAGTCCACGTCGCCGAAGCCCTCATAGGAGGTGGTCCCCTGGATGCGCCCCACGACCTCCTCGATCTGCGCCTGCGCCTGCTCGGGCGTGATCTTCCCCTTCTCCGCCAGCTTGTTGGCCTGCCCCGAGGTGACGTTGCGCGCCTCCTGGAGCCCGGCCTGCACCAGCTCCTCGCCGATGTCCTTGAGCACCACGGGAATGCCCGCGGCGGCGATCGTCTGGGCGATCTGGCCGCCCATGGTGCCGGCGCCGACGACGGCGGCCTTGAATACGAACATCCTTTTGGTCTCCTCTGGCTGGCTTGGCTGGGGAGCCAGGAGCCTAGCCAACCGCGCGCAACCGCGCACGGGGGCGATGCGCCCGCCCCTGGATGGCGCCTTGGCTCACGGTCAGGCGGCAAGCCGCACCGGCTTGAAGGCAAGCACGGTGGCGAGGGTGTCGTAGTGACGGTCGAGGTGGAGCACCTCGGCTTGATGCTGCTGTGCGCAGGCCGCGATCAGGAGATCCGGAATCGGAACCCGGTGCCGACCTTGCCGGCCGAGCTCTTTATGGGCCGTCACGGCAGTCGCGATCGTCTCGGCGTCCATGCGCAGATCGCGGAAGGCGCCGAGATCCTCTTCGATCCGCTGATACTCGCTCGCCGAGCGGGCGCTGTAGAGCATCTCCAGCCGAACCACCGCGCACACGCAGATCTCCCCCAGCTCAAGCGTCTGGGGCGCGGCGCGTTCCAGCGCGGACTTGTCGGCAAGCAGCAGCCTGCCTAACTCCACGCCTGATCGTCCCTGATCGCGTCCCAGTCGACGGTGCGCTGCAAACCCGCGAGCGCGGCGCGCTGGCGCTCCCGGCGCCGGCCGGCCTCGACCTCCTCTTCGCCGAGACGCAGCGATCTATGCCCGGTCTGTGCCAGGCGCAGCAGCAGCTCCTTGCGATCGCCAACCTCCGGCCAGCGCCGCTGCGCGTCGTCGAGCAGACTCCGCACGCGCCCTGTGTCGGTGATCGTGTAGCGAGGGTGGGTCGTTGGCATAGCGCAAGTGTAGCACCGGCGGCGTCAGGTGCTGCACCTTGCCAGCGCACAGCGGCGCTCGACCACGCTTCCCTGTGCAGCCGGCATGTGCCTGTTAAACAGCCGCCGGCTCCTCCACCCGACGCGGCAGCAGCGTCTCCCGCGCGATCACGAGCCGCTGTATCTGCGAGGTTCCCTCGTACAGCTGCATGATCTTGGCGTCTCGGAAGAGCTTCTCCACGGGGTACTCCTTGATGAACCCGTACCCCCCATACACCTGCACGGCGTCCGTGGCGACCTTCATCGCGGTGTCCGCCGCGAACCGCTTCGCGTGCGAGGAGATGAGCGTATTCCGTTCCCCGTTGTCCAGCATCACCGCCGACTTCCAGGTCAACAGCCGCGAAGCCTCGATCTCCGTGGCCATGTCCGCGATGATGAACTGGATCCCCTGGTGCATGGCGATGGGCACCCCGAACTGCACCCGTTCCTTGGAGTACTCCGTGGCGAACTCGAACGCCGCGCGCGCGATCCCAGTGGCCATCGCCGCGACCCCCGGCCGCGTGCGGTCCAGCGTCATCATGGCCAGCTTGAACCCGTGGTTCTCCTCCCCCAGCAGGTTCTCCTCCGGCACCTCGACGTCGTTGAAGGAGATCGTGGCGGTGTTCGAGGCTCGCTGCCCGAGCTTGTCCTCCTTCTTGTCGACGACGACCCCCCAGTCGCGCTCGACCACGAACGCCGAGATCCCCCGGTGCCCGGCGTCCTTGTCGGTCTTGGCGTAGACGGTGTAGTAGTCCGCGTAGCCCCCGTTGGTGATGAAGCACTTGGACCCGTTGATGACGTACTTGTCGCCCTTCTTCACGGCGGAGGTGCGCATCCCCGACACATCGGACCCCGCGTCCGGCTCTGTCAGGCAGAACGACGCGAGCTTCGGCTCCTCGGCGAGCATCCCGAGGTACTTGCGCTTGACCTCCTCGGAGCCCCCGAGCACGATCGGCGCCGTGGCGAGCCCGTTGCAGCCGAGCGAGGTCTGGATCCCCGAGCACCCCCAGGAGAGCTCCTCCTCGATCAGGCACCCCTCCAGGTAGCCGATCCCGGGCCCGCCGTACTCGCTGGGGATGTGGGTGTTCATGAGCCCCACCTCCCAGGCCTTCTGGATGATCTCCCGCGGCCAGGTGCCGTCCTTGTCGAACTCCCAGGCGACGGGGCGGATCTCTTTCTCGGCGAAGTCGTGGGCAAGCTCGCGGAGGCTCTTCTGCTCGTCTGTGAGCGTGAAATCGACCATTCTTCTCGTGTCTCCTCGGGGCCGGGGGTTTGGGGCGGTCAGTCGGGGTCAGGCGATTAGATTGACCAGTCAGTCAACCGCTCTGAAGGGTAGCGGAAGCGGACCGCTATGTGGGCGCAACAGAACCTGCGCGTCTGGCGGTGGGCGAGCATAGGATTCGGGCGTGCGTATCGCCCTGGCCCTGACCCTCCTCCTCGCCGCGCTGCTGGTGCTCCCAGGCGCCCCACTGGCCCGCACCCGGCACGCCGCCAGGCGCCCCATGACGGTCACCGCCGCCCTCCAGACCCTCCAGCGCACCAACCAGCTGAGCGCCGCCGAATACGCCCACTACGCCGGCGCGTACGCCGCGGCCGTCAACTCGTACAAGCGCCTCAGCGGCACCCGCCGCAACGAGCTCGAAGGCGTTCTGAGCAACGTCCAGGCGATGGCCAGGGCCGGAGAGCTGATCCCCAGCCGCCTGCCGGCGCTCTTCCTGACGCTGGAACGCAACCGCGAATGGTGGACGACCAAGTACCTGCTCCCCTCGGGCGCGCGCGTGAGCTTCCCCGGGAGCCGGCTGGTGTGGGAGTACTACGCCGGCCAGGGGATCGAGATCCAGTGGCTGGGCACCTTCGGCGAGGCCAACGGCTACTACCTCTCCCACAACTACACCGCCCTGGGCGAACTCCTCAACGAAGCGGCCCCGCTGGCGACCAGGCGCG
>Ga0116217_10005844_pt1 | contig 10758 bp, 7 predicted proteins | sample Sb_taG_6_FD_89697 | JGI IMG/M metagenome (GOLD analysis project Ga0116217, IMG submission 89697) | Peat soil microbial communities from Weissenstadt, Germany - Sb_50d_4_PS metaG | ecosystem: Environmental > Terrestrial > Soil > Wetlands > Peat | place: Germany: Weissenstadt | collected 2010-09-21 | reverse complement strand
GCAGGCGCTGGCCGCCAACAACGTGAATGCCGGCGGCGGCTTTATCGAGCAGGGACAACAGGCGCTCAACATACGCGCGGTGGGGCTGATGCGCAACGTGGAAGACATCGGGGCGACGGTTCTCAAGACGCAAGGCGGAACCCCGGTGCGGGTGCGCGACGTGGCGGTGGTCACCCAGGGGCCCAAGATCCAGTTGGGAAAGCTGGGCAAGTCCATCCACCACGAAGACGGCAAGGTGGTGGATTATGACGACGTGGTGGAAGGCATCGTGCAGATCCGCAAGGGTGCGGAGTCGGACTCCGTCCTGCTGGCGCTGCATGCCAAAGTTCAAGACATCAACGACCACGTGCTGCCGCCCGGGGTCAGGATCGTTCCTCACCTCGATCGCAGCGATCTGCTCCGCTACACCACCCACACCGTGCTGCACAACCTGACCGAAGGCATCATTCTGGTGGTCGTCGTTCTCTTTCTGTTCCTGGGCAACGTTCGCAGCGCGTTCATTGTTGCCCTGACCATTCCGTTTTCTCTGCTCTTCGCCTCCATCCTGCTCGACCTGCGCCACATCCCCGCCAACCTGCTGTCGCTGGGAGCGCTCGATTTCGGCATGGTAGTGGATGGGTGCGTGGTGATGATCGAAAACATCCTGCGCCACCTGGAAAGTGACCACGACAACCACCGCACCATCGCCGAGACCATCCGCACCGCGGCGCATGAAGTCCAGCGCCCGGTGTTTTACGCCATCATCATCATTATTACGGCGTACATGCCGATCTTCACCCTGCAGCGGGTGGAAGGCCGGCTGTTCCGTCCCATGGCGTGGACCGTGGCCTTCGCGCTGCTGGGGGCGCTGGTGTTCTCCATTCTGCTGGCCCCGGTGCTGGCCAGCTTTCTGTTCCGGGAGCGAACCAGTGGGTGGCGCAACCCGGTGCTGGTCTGGCTGACGAACCATTACCGCACTGACGTGCGGTGGGCCATACAGCATCGCCGCATCACCTTGGGGGGCGGCGTGGCCGTGCTCGCCCTGACGCTGTTTCTGGCGTTCAGCGGCGTCATCGGTTCGGAGTTCCTGCCCCACCTGGACGAAGGCGCCATCTGGGCGCGCGGCACGCTGCCACCCAGCACCGGACCGAGCGAAGGCATTCGCATCATGGACCAGGCGCGCATCGCCTTCGCGCGCTTTCCCGAGGTCACGCAGGTGGTGTCGCAGGTCGGCCGCTCCGACGATGGCACCGACCCCACCGGATTCTTCAATACCGAATACTTCATCGATCTCAAGCCCCGCAAGGAATGGCGGGCGCAATTCCACGGGCACAAGGACGAACTGATCTCGGCCCTCGACAACGAAGTGGAAAAGATCCCGGGCGTGCTGTGGGGCTTTTCCCAGCCCATCTCCGACAACGTGGAGGAAGCGGTCAGCGGCGTCAAAGGAGAGCTGGCGGTGAAGATCATCGGCCCCGACCTGAAGCAACTGGAAGCCAAGGCCGACGAGATCACGGCGGTAATGTCCAAGGTGCGTGGGATTGAAGACCTCGGCATCTTCCGCGTGCTGGGGCAGCCGAATGTGAACCTGATCGTGGACCGCGTCAAGGCGGACCGCTACGGCATTAACGTGGCCGACGTGCAGGACGCCATCGAGACCGCGGTCGGGGGCAAAGCAGTGAGCCAGATCCTGAAGGGCGAACAACGTTTTGACCTGGTGGTGCGCTACCAGGAACCGTATCGCCGCACCGTGCAGGACATCGCCAACATTCGCATCCTCGCGCCCAGCGGCGAGCGGGTCTCGCTCGCCCAGCTGGCCAGCATCGAAGTGCAGGACGGCGCTTCCATGATCTACCGCGAAGGCAATTCCCGTTACATCGCCATCAAGTACAGCGTGCGCGGACGGGACCAGGGCAGCGCGGTGGAGGAAGCCATCCGCAAGGTTCGCGACCAGGTGCAACTGCCCGCGGGCTTCACCCTGGACTGGACCGGTGAGTACGAAAGCCAGAAGCGGGCCAGCCGCCGGCTGGCGGTGATCGTGCCCATCACCATCCTGGTCATCACCCTGATCCTTTACAGCGCCTTCCACTCGCTCAAGTGGGCCGGCCTGATTCTGCTGACCCTGGCCATCGCCCCTATCGGTGGACTGCTGGCGCTGCTGGTGACCGGCACGCACTTCAGCGTGTCGTCGGGAGTGGGCTTCCTGGCGCTGTTTGGGGTCTCGGTGCAGACCGGCGTCATCATGCTGGAGTACATCAACCAACTGCGCGCCAAGGGCGCGCCCGCCTTCGACGCCGCCACCGAGGGCGCGGTGCGCACCCTGCGGCCGGTAATGATGGTGATGCTGGTGGCCACCTTGGGACTGCTGCCGGCGGCGCTTTCGCACGATATCGGCTCGGATTCGCAGCGCCCGTTCGCCATCGTGATCGTGGGCGGCTTGATCACCGATCTGGTTCTCAGCGTGATCCTGCTGCCCACGCTGTACGTGCTGATCGCCGGTCCTGAGGACGTGCTGCCAGTGCCGGAAGAGGAGGAATAGGAGTCATTTCGAGAGGGTGACGCCCGGCCGGCGGGGCGCCATGCGGGCGCGTGCCTCCTGGACGAAGCCCAGAAACCGGCGCGCCAATTCCCGGATCTGATTGGCGTTCCGCCGCTCGATTGCTTCTCTCGGGATCAACTCCTTGCCAACGCCCAGGGCAACGGCTCCGGCGAGAATGAAGCCCATCGCGGTTTTCTGATTGACCCCGCCGGCCGCCACCAGGGGAATGTGGGGAAAAGGCGCCTTCAAAGCCCGGATGTACTGCTCGCCGCCCAACGGCCCGCAGGGAAACACTTTGACAAAATCCGACTTGGCCTTCCACGCCGAAACCACCTCGGTGGGGGTCATGGCGGCGGCCAGCATCACGATGCTCTGGTTCACGGCGAAATCCACGATCGCCAAATCGAGCGCATCCGTGGTCAGAAAACGCGCCCCGGCCTCCAGGCAGAGGCGTGCGGTCTTGGCGTCATCGACGCTGCCCGCGCCCACGATCATCTCCGGCGTCTGGCGGGACACCTGCGAAATCACGCCCACAGCGTCAGGCACGGTCAGGGGAATTTCCACGATGGGGATTCCGCCCTGGAAGACGGCGTCGGCGGCGAAGCGGGCTTCTTCCGCGGACGCTACCCGCGCCGCCGGGATAATGCCGATCTCTTGAATCCGCGCGCGAACCTCTTCCTTGGTCAAGTCCGGGACTCCTTGCCGATGCTTGGAAAGGTGGAGCGGGAGACGGGGATCGAACCCGCGACATCCAGCTTGGGAAGCTGCAGCAAAGCCACCGGCCAATTGTAAATCAAACACTTACAGCGGGTGCAGAGGGGCCTAGTGCGGCACTAGCGGCGCTAATTGCACACGATTCTGCACACAACTGCTCCGAATCGCTGTTGCGCATCGGGCATGATCTCCATCGGCGCGCACGGCGAACTGGGAGGCTCTGGCGATGAGCACGAAGAAGCAGACCCGCCAGCTCGAGAGTCCAGCCGGAACGTCCACGGCGCGGGCGCCGACCACCATCACGATGATCACGCCCAAACACGGAAACATGCCTGATCAAAGAGCTCGGCGTGGCTGGTTGCTGAAGAACGGGAATCCCCCTGGGAATCCGAATGCCGCGCCACGCTGCGGTGACGCGCAAAGGGACTCCATGCGGCGCGCCGGCCATGCGGACCAATGGCCGGTGTCGCATGCACGGCGGTGCCAGTACTGGACCGCGGACCAAGCGGATCCTAAACCACACACCGAAGGCAAAAAATCCACTCTGCTCCAAGAGCCGAACAAAACAAGCAACTTGCGGCGTGGAGGTGTTCAGCGTGTATATTCTTGCGACCGTGGCACGACGCAGAATTACGAGGTACGAGGGTGATATTCGGGAGCATCCTCGCTACAGCATTGAGGAAGCTGCTGATTATCTTCGCATTCCCCATTCGACGATGAAGGCGTGGACACGCGGGCAGCGGTACACAACCCGCAGCGGGCGCGAGATCGTTTTCAAGCCAGTCATCGAACCTCGGCACGCATTGGGGCCGGCTGATGTTTCAGATCATCGCGGGCCGGTTAGCACCTGAAGCGATAGAGGAGTATGATATGGGCTTGTGCGCGCCCTACTAGGAGTCGCCGTATCGGTGCTGGCGCTCGGTCTGGGTGCCGCGGGCCAGCCTCGCGGCGGCGGACCGCGGGGACGAGGTCTGCCCGGGATGGGCGTTGGACCGATGGGCCGGGGATTCGTCTCCGGAGCGCGGCTTGGGTACGGACAACGTTCTTGGCCCTGGTACGGGATGGGCTATGCTGATTTTGACGAGCGTTACTTCGAGGAAGCTCCGCTGCCGGAGGTGATCGCGCCCGCTGTTGATGAGCGAGCCAAGACGCCGGCGCCGGTTAGCATGATGCAGCCGAAGCTCATCGAGTTGCCGGCTGCGCGCGAGAAGCCGCAACCGACCCTGCCCACTGTGCTGGTGTGGCGCAACGGACAGCGCGAGGAAATTAACCAGTACACCATCAGTGGCTCGTTCCTTTACGACTACACCAAGCCCCGGGCATCGCGCAGGATCTCGCTCGATGACCTTGACCTTGATGCCACCGAGCGCGCTAATCAGCAGCGCGGCGTGCAATTTCTGATTCCCGCCAGCCCCAGCGAAGTCACTGTCCGCTTCTAAAGCGGTAGCTCAACCCCCGGCTAAGGCTGGTTGACGTTGAATATCGCAGCAACCGGCTCGTTAACGTTCATAACTACCTCGCAGCTCGTAGCCGTTACCGGTGTGCAGTTAGCGGACCACCCGCCAAAGGTCGATCCGTCAGCTGCGGTTGCGGTCAGCGTGACCGTCGTGCCCAAGGGGAAGGATGCGGTACAGGAGTTAGCGGCCGATGTGGAGGGGCACGTAATCAACCCCGCCTGAGTGGTAGCAGTGGCGCTGCTGACGACTGTGCCACTCCCGGCGCCAAGCTCAAACACGGTCAACGTCGGCAGGAGGACTGGCACCGGCGGCTCGACCAAGGCCTGGGTGAGTTCGGCGGTTCCAACAATCGTAGCCCCGCTGTTGGCTGTTGCACTCGCTGTGATTGTGGTGATGCCGGCGTTGTTCGCCGCAATCGCAAGCCCGGTAGAATTGATGGTGGCGACGTCCAGGATGCTGGATTGCCACGTAACCTGGTTTGTCAAGTCCACAGTCGTCGGGCTGCCGCTGTAATTTCCTATAGCTATGAACTGGGCAGATTCACCTGCGACGTCTACCGTCTGACTGCTGGGGATGATGGTGATGGAAGTCAGGTCACGTGTGACCGCGTTTGCGGAAACGCTCAGGGTGGCGATTCCAGTTATCAAAGCTCCGCTGTTGGCCTTGAAGCTTGCCTCAATGGTGGTGGAGCCCCCACTGACGGCAGTCGCGAGACCCGTGGAGTTGATCGTGGCAACGGTCACATCGCTGGGCTGCCACGTGGCTTGGGTTGTTAGATTCTGGGTTGGGGCGCCGTTGCTGTAGTTACCGATGGCGATGAACTGATTAGTCTCGCCGACGCTGGTCACAGTCTGAGAACTCGGAATAATAGTGATAGAGGTCAGATCGGTCGGCACGGCGGTGCTCGAAACCGCCAGCGTGGCGGTTCCTATAATGGTAGCGCCACTGACCGGTGCGATTGCGCTCGCCGTGATCGTCGTGGTGCCGCCGTTGGCACTTGTGGCAAGGCCTGTCGACGAATTCATGGTGGCAACGAATGTGTCACTGGACTTCCAGGTAACCATGCCTGGGCCTGTCAGGTCTACAGTTGTCGGGCTGGCGTTATAGTTCCCGATCGCCGTGAACTGTACTGGCTCCCCCACAGTCGTTGTGTTCTGACTGCTGGGAATAATCGTGATGGATGTGAGATCGCGTTGGACAGTAGTGGGCACAGTAACCGTCAGGGTTGCGACGCCGACAATAGTGGCCCCGCTATTTGCGGTTGCGGTCGCGGTGATGGTTGCCGTGCCCCCACCGACGCTCGTAACAAGTCCCGCGGAATTGACAGTGGCAACGGTGACATCGTTGGAACCCCAGGTGACCTGCTGCGGCGTAAGTTGGACGGTTGTCGGTGAGCCGCTGTAGTTCCCGATGGCTGTCAACTGCGCGAGTGCGCCAACTGCCGACAAGCTCTGAGTATTGGGAATGATCGTGATTGAAACCAGATCACGTGGAACAGCTGTGGAGGAGACGGTCAAGGTCGCGGAGCCGATAATAGTGGCTCCGCTGATCGGTGCCGTTGCCGTCGCGATGATGGTTGCGGTGCCTGGACCTACGCTGGTAGCCAATCCTGCAGAGCTGATAGTGGCGATGGTTGTATCGCTGGAACTCCAAGTAACCTGCGAGGTTGTAAGTTCGACAGCCGTCGGAGGCGCGCTGTAGTTTCCAACGGCCGCGAACTGAATAGGCTCGCCTATGTTGGACACGGTCTGAGAGCTGGGAACAATCGTGATGGAAGCCAGGTCGCGTGGGGCGATAGCCGCACCTCCCACCGTGAGGGTGGCGGTTGCTTCTAGGATCCCTCCTGTAGATGGTCCCAGCGTAGCTGTTATCGTGGTCGTGCCGGCGCTTACGGCCGTGGCTAGTCCAGACGAATTGATAGTGGCTACGCTTGTACTACTTGAGGACCAAGTCACCTGATCCGTAAGGTTTCCCGTACTGCTATGAGTACCCGTCAAGATGTCCCCAAAAGCTTCAAACTGTACAGTCTGCCCGACCGATGTGAGAGATGCGACACTAGGAGACACATCCATGGAAATCGCATGGGGATTGTGCGCGCATTGCACGAGCCCCAAGGATAAGGCAATTAATCCGAAAAGTGCGTAAACGAACTGTCGAGCCATGATGTCGCTCCTATGTCGAAACCGCTTGGAGTCTGCATGCCGGACCGTTGCCCGTCCTGGACGCAGGCGATAAGGGGAAAGCCCCCCGGTCTACCGCAATTCAAGGCGCAAATTACGGAGTGGGATTTTGTTGCGTGGTCACGTAAATTCAACTAGTTGTGACGGGGTGCGCCCCCAGCTTCAGCTTGGGGTGCCGCACATTCAGGACAGGTGGTCCAAAATCGGCACACACTCTCGTCTGGCCGCGATGAACAGGTTCTCGAGCGCTACCTTGGATGTGCCGCTCGTCGAGACCCGGCTTAGGCAGCACCTTTGGGCCATTGTTTACCACCTTGGTTGTATTGTGCATTTCCGCGCAGTCGAGACACAATCAAGCGGGTTGTTCTGACTGCCTTTCACGGACGGCAAGGAGAACTCGTGAAAAAACTGATGGCGCTTTTGCTCGGTGTAGTCCTGAGCTTGAGTTGTGCCGTTCCGCTCTACGCCAAGGCTAAGAAGGTCAAGCTGAGTCCGGAAGCGCGCACCGCCCAAAAGCGCAACAAGGCGCTGCAGAAGCAAGTGAAGAAGCAGGCGAAAGCCAGACGGAAGGAAATAAAGCGCCTGAAGGCTAGCCGCTAATAAGCGGGGAATCGTCCGCTCCACGTGCGGAACTCACTCACCGCTTTCCGGCCTCCGCGCCATTGAGCGGGGGAGCCGCCGGTGTTCGCGTGAGTTGGTAATCCAGGATCCTGACCGCGATCGCGGGCCCATCCTTTTCCGCGTCCGCCAGCACACTGCGTGCGACCTGGCCTTGGCAGCGCACCGCGCCCGGAGGCTCATCGTGGATGACCTTGGGCAGAGTGAAAGTCAGCTCGATCCTGGTGTTGATCGAGTACGATCGCTGCGCGGAAAAGAAGAGACCGGAGCGGCTGATGTTGCGAAGGCTGCCTTCTTCCCATTCGTCCCCACCCTGCGTGCGATATCGCAGGGGCAATAGCAGTTCAAAGCGTGGAGCCCGTGGCTTTCCTTGCTCGATGGTGTCCCACTGTTCCACGTGCCTCCATCAACTCGTGCGGACAGCCGCAGTTCACCGCTTCCGGGCTCGGCGCATTGTCGAGGAGTTTCAGCCGCCCAGACAATTGACTGAAGGTGGTGTTGCCATGGCCCGAAGGTGCCGAATCAGGGTGGAAAGAACAACAAATGGTGCACTTTAGAGCGGCTCGCTGTCTACGAGATGATGCCTGATGGCGTAGGTGGCCAGTTCCAGGCGGCTGGATACCCCTAGTTTGTCGAAGATGTTGGTGAGGTGATGCTTGACGGTGTCTTCGCTGATGGAGAACTTCTGCGCGATCTCTTTATTACTGTACCCGGCGACAATGGTGGCAACCACCTGAAGTTCGCGGGGAGAGAGTTTATTCCTGGGACAATCCCGTTTGGGCGCCGGGGTGGTGATCTCGCGCACCAGCTTCACCAAGTCGGCCACCGCTTCGTTGCCGATCCAATACTGGCCGCCCGCCACCGAGCGGATACACTTCAGCAGCACCGCGGTGGCTGCTTCCTTCAGCATCACGCCGCGCGCGCCCAGCCGCAGGGCTTCCACGACCTGCTGGTTTTCGATGGCCGCCGTCAACAGGATGGTGCGCGTCGATGCCGCAGGATGATCGGCGAGCTTCCGCAGAACCTCCAGGCCATCGGGGCGCATCGCCAGGTCCAGCAGCAGGATGTCCGGGTGCAGCTCCTGCGCGAGCTGGACGGCCCTGTCTCCGTCGCCCGTATCGCCCTCAACGCGTAGGTCCGGTTCCATAGCCAACAGCTTGCACAGTCCGTCGCGAAAGATCCGATGATCGTCCGCGACGATGATACGGATGAAGCTATTCTGTTTATGCATATGTGGCCTGCGCTTTCGGGGAGGGAAGGGAAATCTCCAGCCGGGCGCCCCGGTCGGGAGCAGATTCAATCGTTAGTCCACCGCCGATACTTCGTATGCGTTCCTTGATCACCATGGGTCCCTGCCGCTTCGCCTCGAGCTGTTCGAGAGAAAAGCGGCCCACAAAGCCGAAGCCGCACCCGTCGTCATCAATCACAATCCGGCACCGGCCATCCTTGTATCCGAGGCTCACTAGGATGTGGCGGGCCCGACTGTGTTTTCTGGCATTGACCAAGGCCTCCTGAACGATCCGTCCCAGCTCGCGAAGCACCTGAGCCGGCAGCCTGAGCTCGTCCAAGTCGGTGACGAAGTTCGCGCAGATGCCGGTCTCGCGGTGGAAGCGCTCCACGAGATCGGCCAGGAATTCCACGAACTGCCGGGGATCTAGATTGAGCGGCCGGATTTGGACCATCAGCTCGCGCAAGCTGGTGATTTCCTGGCGCAAGGCTTCCTGAATCTTCACCAGTTCCGCTCCCAGCCCCCGTTCCGAGTGACGGCGAAGCGCGTGGATCTGCATTTCCAGTGCGATCAGCGACTGGATGGCGCCGTCATGAAGCTCCTGTGCGACGCGCATGCGTTCCATGGCGCCTGCCTTGGCACGGAGCCGGCGCAGCACGTAGGCCCCCGACACGACCGGGCCGAGCTGGCGGAGCAGGGTCCGCAGGTAGCGCAGCCGGGCGAGCCGAGGGGTGCCGAGCTTGGGGTTAATCAAGAAAAGGCGTCCCGACCACTCCTCCCCAAAGGTGAAAGAGCCTGCGATTGCCGCATCGACGTCGTGCCACAGCGGATGATCCGGGAAAAAAATAGGGGAACCATTGGCCGGGTTTCCGTCGGCGTCCAGAGTCAGCGCGCTCACCAGCCGGCTGCCGGCGTGATTCTGCCGCCGCAGCGCATATATGAACTCGCCGGCAAACGGAAAACAATAGGTCGGCGCCTGCGCCCAATCGGCTTCGAACAGGCGAAGCTTCAGCGACTGGGGTTCCACCCCAGGCCGGCCTTCCCAGATATAAAGCCTCCGCCACCTCACTTCCTCGACGGCGAGAAGAACCGCGTCGGCGGCAAAGATGTGAAGCAAGTCGGCAAGCACTGCTTGCAAGGTCTGCTTAATTCCCTGCTCGGGACGCACTTCGGCCAGCAGGCGGGCGATGGTGATGCTTTCCGTCTGTAACCGTTTCTCGTTCTGCGCCAGATGCCCGATCAGGAACCCCATGGCCAGCAAATAAGCGATGCGGATGACCAGACGGTTGATGTCATACGTTCCTTGAAGCACGAGACCGAGATGCGTCGATCCATATCGGATTAGAGCCGCCCCAGACACCAGCACCAGCAGGGCAACCACAGTGGTTGCCAGGGTCTCCCGTAGTCCCCAGCGATAGCCGGCGGCGACCTGCACGAACACCAGAAACATCAGGAAAGGGCTGTTGGGCCCGTCGGAAAACAGAACAATGATCGCTGGCCCCAGGATATCAATGCTGTGAAGCAGAAGCGGGATCCTCGGGTGGCGGAGCTGCGCCGATGTCCGCAACCACAGCATGACGATCAGGCTGTAAGCCAGATAGGCAAGGAGCAAAATACGAGTCAGCGTCGCGTACCTGGCGGGTTCGGTAGAGTCCAGTTGGACCGCAAGCAACGATGCCGCGGTCAGGAACACGCGCGCGACAGCCAGAATCTGTTCTACCCGATGCTCTTGCTCTCGGAGCCGTGTGATCACGAGCCGCTTCACGGGAGCCGCGCACCAAAAGCGCGGCGCCGCTCAACCTCCCAGTGGACTTGTCGGGCCCGGCAACGCCTGCGCGGCAGCGCGGGCAACGGGTCGAGCCGCTTCAGCATTTTTCAGACAACGCGGGGAGGGAAGCCGGGGGGGAGCCTTGACAGAGCTAATTCTATGCCTCTGTGCTAAGGGGCCAGCCACTCAAGTGGAAGTCATGGTAGCACGTTGGTGCCCATTACCGCCGCTTTCCGGCCGAAATTGCGCAATCGCTATAAGCATTTGCACCCTTG
>Ga0116217_10005843_pt1 | contig 10758 bp, 15 predicted proteins | sample Sb_taG_6_FD_89697 | JGI IMG/M metagenome (GOLD analysis project Ga0116217, IMG submission 89697) | Peat soil microbial communities from Weissenstadt, Germany - Sb_50d_4_PS metaG | ecosystem: Environmental > Terrestrial > Soil > Wetlands > Peat | place: Germany: Weissenstadt | collected 2010-09-21 | reverse complement strand
TGGCTGACGCTGAACTTGCCGAAGCCGGCAAGGGACACCTCACCGCCTCGCTCCAGCTCGTCTGCGACCGCGTCGATCGCTGCCTCCAGCGCTTGGCGGGCCTGACTTGCGGCCAGTCCGGTGCGCTCCGCGACCTGATCGGCCAGATCGTTCTTGGTCATGTGGCTCCCTTCTCGGGTGTCGTTGCTGCGAGCAGGCTAACGGCTGGCGAGGACAACTACACGGAAACCCTTGCCCGGGGGGACATCCGGGGCTCCTGCAGGGGCGCCATGGACCCCCTCAGGGTACCCGCCGCGCAGGTCGCCCACAGGCACAGAAGCCAGCAGCCGCAGGCCAATCCCACGTGTATCCAGACTAGCTCGGTGGGCAGGTGGGTCTCGTACTGGTCAAGGCCCACGAGGCCCTGGAGGGCTACCAGGACGCAGAGCCATGTGAGCGCCCTCCGCAGCGCCGGGTCCGCGCGGCGCCAGCGCGCGAGCAGCCATACGCCCACGGCCAGCAGGCCAAAGGCCAGCCCCAGCTCGCCGTGGCGGTGGATGACGAAGTCCATCGTGCCCCGGCCGTCGAAGTCCAGGCGGTTGATGCGCTGCCCGGGGCTGCCCCCCGCGTGGGGCCCGGCGGCGGTCGCGGCGGTGCCGGCCACGATCGTCACCCCGCCAAGCAGCAGCAGCCCGCGCACGCTCCACACCAACGCGCGATCGCCGTTCACGGAGCGCTCACCGGGCTCGTGTGTGGCGCGCCACACCAGCACCGTGGCGGCGGCGAGGATCAGCATGGAGAGCGCGAAGTGGCTCATCACCCAGCCATAGTCCAAGGCGCCCCGCACGGTGAAGCCCCCAAGCACGGCCTGGCCGACGACGCCCAGGGGCAGCAGCGCGCCAAGCCACACCAGATCGCGGCGGTAGGGGCGCCGGCGCCACGCCAGCAGCCACGCCGCGCCCGCCGCCAGCGAGACGGGCACCGTGATGAGGCGGTTGGAGAACTCGATGATCGCGTGCGTGTTGAGCGGCGGATAGGCGTGGCCGTAGCAGCGCGGCCAGTCGGGGCAGCCTAGGCCGGAGCCCGTGAGGCGCACGGCCGCGCCGCTGAGCACGATCAGCGTGAGCGCGCCGAGGGCGGCGTAGGCCACATACATGTACTGCCGGGGCGTGACGTGGGACCGCATCGGCCCTAAGTCTGCCAAGCCACACGCGGCGATGCCGGCGGTGGCGCCGCCCGGCCCGTGGCTCAGTGATGCCTGCGGTGGTGCTTGCGCCGCGGGTGCGGGCCGACGTGCACGATCGTGAAGTGAATCGTGGAGACGTTTTCGAGCTTGTCGATAGCGACCACCGTCAGGACATGCTTGCCCGGCGAGATCTTCATCGCCCCGAACCAGCTCATTTCGGCGATGGTCGTGACGGGGTAGACGTGCGTGGAGAGGAAGGGCACCCAGTTGCGCACCAGGTGGCCGTCCCAGAAGAGCCTCACGCGGCGGATGCCCACGGGGTCGCTGGCGAGGGCCTTGAAGCGCAGGATGCCGCTGTAGCGCTGGCCCGAGTGGGGCGTCTTGAGGGTGATCTTGGGCCCTTCGAAGTGCCCGCAGGCGCCCGTGAGCCGATCGCCGTTCTGGATGTAGTTGTGCATGGCATCCCAGGAAGGCTTGTGCGAGAGGTTGCTGCGCTCCAACCCCGAGATCACGGAGCCCTGGTCGATGAGGGGGTACCAGAGGGCCACCTGCACGTAGGAGTCTTCGTTCAGGCAGTGGTAGGCCTGCGCTAAATAGGTGGCCTGCGTTTCTTCGCTCACGCCCTCGGGCTTCTGTCCCGCCCAGGCGCCTTCGGGGCAGGTGGCTTCCGTGGTGCGCCAGCTGGTCTCGGTCATCCAGATGGGCTTAGCATCGCCGTTGGCGAGCATCGTGGCGTGCACCTCGCGGTAGGCGAGGAAGGAGTCCTGGTCCAGGCGCCCATTGGGATCGCGCAGAAACGTTTCCGGCGAGGCGACGTTGCAGGCCGTGTCGGTGTGCACGCCCACGGCGTCGAAGTAGCCCTTGCCCCCCGCTTCATAGACCCCCTGGAGGAAGTTGTAGTCGTTGCCGGTGAGGCCCCCGAGCACCACCGCGGCGCTGGAGTCGGCGGACTTCACGGCGGTGTAGGCGGACTGCAAGAGGCGCGTATAGCCGGCGGCGTCGGGCGCGCCGGCCCACCAGCGCGAGGCGTCCTCCTCGTTCCAGATCTCATAGGCGGCGACCCTGCCCGCCCAGCGCGCCGCGAGGAAGTGCAGGAGCGCGGCGTAGTCGGCGTCGCTGCTCGGGGGCGCGTTGCCCGCGGAGGTGCCCGTCTCCCACGGGGGGGCGCTGACGACGTCGAGGATCACGTGCGTGCCCGCGGGCAGCGTGCTGAGCACGCGGTCGTATTCGGCGAGCCAGTTCTGCGCGTGCGCGCCGCGCGCGGGTTCGATGTCCCCCCAGGGCACGAAGACGCGCACCCAGTGGGCGCCCAGCGCGGCGGCCTGCTGCACGCTCGCGGAGGTGAGGTTGGTGAGGTTGACGCCCGCTTCCGCCCCCTGCGCGTCGGGGGCCAGCGCGAAGGCGCCCGCCGCGCCGCCCGCCAGGAGGGCGGCGGCGATGGCAAATCGCGTGCTCGTGCTGCGCAGGGTCCTGAATCTCACTATGTCCTTTGGATCGACCCTCAGCGTGGCACGCTTGATCCGTAGTGTCCAGCACTGGCCGCATGCCCGACCGCACGATCGATCCGTATCCCTCCTCGCGCCCCGCCCCATGCTCGCCGCGGGTGGAGCCGCTGCGCGAGGGTGTCCTCGACATCTGGCGAGTGGACCTGGCGTCGGCGGGAGATGAGGTCCCGCAGCTGCTGTCCCCCGCGGAGCGCCGACGCGCGGCGGCCATCGCGCAGGAGCGGAGGCGCGCGCTGTGGATGCGCGGGCGCGGCGTGCTGAGAGCGCTGCTGGGGGGCTACACGGAGCGTCCGCCGCGGCAGCTGGAGATCGTCACGAGAGCGCACGGCAAGCCGGCGCTGGCGCCCGGGTCGGCTGTGAGCTTCAACCTCTCCCACAGCGGCACGTGGGCGCTGTATGCCTTCACCACGGGGGCGCCCGTGGGCATCGACCTGGAGGTGGCGAGTGGGCGCAGGGTCGACGTGGTGGGGCTGACCATGCGCATCTTCGGCCCCGAGCAGGCGCGGCGCGTGCGGGCCCTCCCGAGCTCCCTCGCGCGCGAATGGGAGTTCCTGCGCCTGTGGGTCGCCCACGAGGCGAGGCTGAAGTGCCTCGGCCTGGGGCTGACCGGGAAGGAGGCACAGCCCGCCGCCGCCGAGCAGCTGTGGCTGGCCGAGCTGGATCTCGGCCCTGAGATGGCCGCGGCCGTGGCGGTGGGGGGCGGACCTTGGGAGCTGCGCCTGCGGGATTACGAGGGGTAGCGGAAGGGCAGCTCGTCCGCCACCTCGGCCAGGCGCGGCGCGGTCCTGTCGCGCTCGCTCACCCGCAGCTGCTCGCGCGGGAGCGGCCAGCGGATGCCCACCTCGGGGTCGTCCCAGGCGATGCCCCGCTCGACCTCGGGGGAGTAGTAGGCGCTCTGCTTGTAGAGCACGTCGGCGACGTCGCTGAGCACGCAGAAGCCATGGGCGAAGCCGATCGGCACGTAGAGCACGCGCATGCTCTCCTCGTCGAGCTCCCAGGCCTCCCACTCTCCGTGGGTGGGGCTGCCCCGGCGCAGGTCCACGATCACGTCCACGATGCGCCCGCGCGCGCAGCGCACGAGCTTGGCCACCCCGCTGCCGATGTGGAAGTGCATGCCCCTGACCACGCCCTGCGTGGAGCGCGAGTGGTTGTCCTGGATGAACTCCTCCCCCTCGGGGATGCCCGCCTGGGCGTGCCATTCGCGGCGGTAGGTCTCCACGAAGAAGCCCCGCTCGTCGCCGAAGACCCTCGGATCGATCGCCACGGGGCCATGGAGGCGGCTGGGGATGATGTGCGGGTGCACGCGGCGCAAGGCTACCGATCGCCGCGGGCCCGGGGCGGCACGAGCCGCGGGCGCGGGGAGGCGCAGGCCGCGGGTGCGGGGGGGGCAGGCGCGGGTCCGAGGGGCACGGGCGGAGCACGCCGGACCCTCGCGATGGCGGGCGGCGGGAGGCAGCCGATTTCGAGGACGTGCCTTCGGGGGTGGCGAACTCTCGCTCGAAGTCATCCCCCTGCCCATGAGCAGCCCAAGGTGGACGCTGTGCTACGATGAATACATGTCGGTCAATGTCTCCGTGCGGCTGGATGAGACCCTTGCCGAGCGTCTACGCCTGCGCGCGCGCGCTGCCGGCGAGAGCCTCTCCGATCGCCTCCGTCGCTATGCCGAGGAGGGCGCGCGCCGGGAGGAGCATCCGCTGATCACGTTCCGCGATGGACCGGCGGGGCGACGTGCGGGGCTGCTGGGCGGACCCGATGTCTGGGAGGTGACGATGTGGCTGGATGACCTGGCGGCGGAGCCCGACCCGCTCGCCACGCTCATAGAGGATTCGAGCCTTACTCGCCCGCAGATCGATGCTGCGCTGCGCTACCGCGCCGCATATCCGGACGAGATCGCCACGCGGATAGAGCTGCACAGCCGCGAGACGCAGGACGCCGAGGCGTATTGAAGCTGCTGCTGGATGAGATGTACTCGGCCGCTCTGGCAAAGGCCCTGGGCGCCGTCGATATCGATGCCTCGACGGTCATCGACCTTGGATTGGCTGGAGGCTCCGACCCCGATGTGCTCGCCGCGGCGGTGGCGCACAGCCAGACGATCCTCACCGAGAACGTCGCCGACTTCGCACGCATCTCCGCCGAGCACCTATCCGCTGGTCAGCACCACCCGGGCGTCTTGATCGCGCTCTCCTCCCGATTCTCACGCCGCCCGGCGGGCATCAGACCGCTCGTCGCCGCAATCCGTGCGATCGCCGACCAGCAACTGGAAGACCGCGTCATCTATCTCCAACGCCCACGTCGGTCCTAGCGTGCCCCGGCGTGCACCTCTTGACCGAGCTTGACGCCTGATAGCTGCCGTCGCGGAAGCCGCTAAACGGGGGCGGCGGCTCAGTCGATGCTGCCGCGTGGGGCCACCCACACGCCGGGGAAGGAGAGCGAGGTGTGCTGCGCGATGGCGTCATAGTCGCGGTCGTAGTGCAGCACGCCGAGCTCGGCTGAGGCCGCGACGGCGGCGATCAGCAGATCCACGGGCTTGACGCGGTGTGAGGCGCCGGGCGTGGCGGCGAGTTCTGCTTGGGCGGTGATGGCCTGTGCGGCGGCCTCGGCGGTGAGCGGGGCGTCCATGAGCGCGCTCAGCTCGCCTGTGATGGCGGTGTACTGGCTGGCGTCGCGGGCGCTGTAGAGCATCTCCAGCAGCGTGGGCGGGCAGGTCCACAGCTCACCGGCTGCGAGCGCCGCGTCAAAGCGCTTGCGGGGCGCGCCGGTGAGACGCCCGTCCATCGCTCTCGCCCAGGCCGAGTTGTCGAGCAGCAGCGCCTGGCGGTAGCCGCTCAATGCGTCCAGCCGTGCTCGCGCACCTCATACGCAGCCTTGGCGTCGAGGCCTTCGCCGGTGTGCAGCCGCCGTACCAGATCGCGGCGCAGCTCGGCCCGGCGGGCCTCCTCGTGGCGTTCCTCTCTCAGCTCGCGCAGCCGCGCCTGGGCGCCGCGGATGACGAGGTCGCCGAGGCGGATGCGCTCGCCGCGGCGGCGCAGCTCGTCCAGCGCCGCCTGTACCGGCGGCGTCTCGGTGATCGAGTGGCGGGGATGGCTGGTGGGCATGCTCGATGGAGTGTAGCACCGGGGTACTGCACTTTGGGTTGCCCAGAGCCTACCTTCCTCGGCCAGTTCCGCAGCGGCACCCGCTGGATGCGTCGCGCCGAGCCATGTCCGCGCGGCGCCAACTGTCCCGTCAGCGAGGAGAACATCCGCGTGTTGTCCACCGAGGAGAAGGGCTCCGATGTCAACCTCGCCTCGCACTTGCTCATCGACGCCTTCCAGCACGACTGCGAGATGGCGATTGTGCTCACCAACGACACCGATCTCGTCGAGCCGATCCGTATAGCGCGTGACGACCTTGGCCTCCACCTCGCGCTACTCAGCCCGAGCGACAGTCCCGCGCGGAGCCTTCGCGGCACCGTCGATGTCGTCAAGAAGCTGCGCCACGGCCCGTTGCAAGCAAGTCAGCTCCCCGATCTGCTTCGGGATGACCGTGGCGAGATACACCGGCCACGAGCGTGGCGATCGGCTTAAACGCTGAGGCCCGACCGAAGCCGGGCCTCGCACCCAGCCGCCGAAGCAGCTAGGGGGATCATGCCTTCAGTATAGACAGAGCCGCTGATGTCCGCCGCGCCCACGTATGACGGGGCTGGTCGGCGAGGTGTTCGCGGGGGAGGCGTGCTGGTCTGAGGGGGTCGTGGCGGGGTTGGCGGCGCTGCTGGGGTTCCTCGACGACGAGCCGCTGCTGGCACGGGTGTGCCTGGTGGATTCGCTGATGAGTGCGCAGGCGCTGCTGCAGCGTGCGCGTGAGCTGCAGGCGTTGAGGCCGCTGCTCGAGGCGGGGCGGGCGGGGGCCCAGGCGCAGGACGGATTGCACGAGTGGCGCGCGGAGACCACGATCGAAGCGGTGGCGGGCGTCCTGCGTGGAAGGCTCCTGGACGAACGGGCGCCGCCCTTCACGGCGCTGCTGGAGGGATTGGTGGATCAGGTGCTGGGGGACTACCGGGTGGCGCCTGGGCGCCTTGAGCAGGCGCGCCGCCGCGCGCGGGCGATCATGGCGGAGCGCTCTCGCGGTCCGGCGCCCGAGCCGCCGGCGGCGGCGATCCCGCGGTGGCTCGAGAACCCCAGCTCGTTCAGGGCGCGGCGATGCGTGGTGTGGGTGGCCGAGCATCCCAGGGCGAGCAACCACGAGGTGGCCGCAGGCATCGGCGCCTCCGAGGGGTACACCTCGATGCTGCTCGGGCGCCTGTACGAGCGGGACGTGCTGGGCAAACGCGCGGGCCGCCCGGGGAAGGCCAACGCCTGGTGGCTCACGCCCGAGGGCGAGCGAATCGCGCAGGCGCTCAAAGCCAAGGGCCTTTGCGCCTGAACCCCCGGGCGTCGAGCCGCCGGGCAGCAGCGGCGGAGTCGATGGTTGGTGCTGGCGCCTCGGGGCTGACCAGCTGGACACGCTGCCCCGTAGGCAGTGTCGCCTCGAGTACGATGCCCATCGCGGCCATAAGCCGGAACGCGTTGTCGGTCGTCGGATTGGCGGTCGCCGAGGTCAGCAGCCGTCGTTGCTTTCACGCGCTTGCCGACCCGGCGAATAATCTGGCACCCGTGGCTCTCTGGAAGATCGAGTGGCTCGCAAAGACCGAAGACGGCGTGCGCAGCGTGCCCGCATCGCGCCTCTCGAGCCAGCGATGAGGAACGACGCCAACGACCGCCATGTATTGGCCGTCGCGGTAAGGAGGAGCGGCAAGGAGAGGGAGCCGACGGGTATGCTTGCGGCATGGCTTCCGCGTCAAAGACGAAGTCCGGCGAGTTGATGGACAAGCTCGGTCGCCTCGAAGACCAGATGCGTAGAATGCAGGACGACCTCGACGCCAGGCTGGACGCCATCGCCGAGGGGCTTGAGGCAAGCCGTGCCGATGACGAGGCCGAGACGCTCGCTGCCGAGCGCATTAGAAGCGGCGCCGTCGAACGCACCCGGGACGGCGCCGAGGTTCTGGCGGAACTCGGCATTCGTACGCGCTGAACCATGAGCGATGAGCGTGGCCGCGAAGTGCAGGTCACCTTCGCGGAAGGAGTACGCGACGACGTCACGGGCCTCGCCGCGAACTCGACTGCGGGTGACAAGATCGGCGAGTCTGAAGTCGAGGCTCTCGCCGCATCGCGGAGCTACTGGTCGAATGCAGGGCGAACCCTTATATCGGTGAGTTGATGGGCTCCGGGCGCCATCCTGAGCTGGCGAACTGCCGGCGGGTTCGCTTCGACGTTCCTTCGTATAGGGGCAGGCCGCGCTTCCGGCTCATCTATAGCAACGACCCGTCCGACGGGGCGCCTGCCGAGTGCCGCTGGCTTGCCGTCGCACCCCGCGCCGGGCTACGCGCTCACCGCAAAGCCAGACAGCGCTCGCGCCGAGCGACCTGAATTGCAGTGCACCCGGGGGAAGCCCGACGCAACTGTGTGGAGGCCTGCCTATGCGGCCCGTGTGCGCGTTCAGGGCAACGGCACGCGCGGAGACGTAGTCGAGCGGGACGCGCTTGCCATCGACGACAACGTAAACGGCCTGCGAACCGTTACTGTTGGTGCGCTTGCTCATGGCTCCAGGAGAGTCCATCAAGCGGATTGGCTGTCGCGGATGATCTCGGCGATGTGCTGTGCAAGCGGCCGGTAGGGATCGTGCTTGCCTACGTCACCTACGAACGCGATGGCGAGCAACTCGTCGTGGCGCTCGAGATCCTTGAAGGTGACGATGTCGAGGCCGAACATGACCAGCCCAGCGTTGAGTGCGGCGATGCCGGCGCGGAGGTTGCCGTCGATGAACGGGTGGGCGCGCAGGATCTTGGCGTAGGCTCCCATTCGCCCTCGTGGCGTCGGCCATCCGCCTATCCGACCACTGCACCTTCGAGGTCGCACGAACCGCGGCCCTCAACCGCGCCGAAGAGTTCAACGCCGTGCGTTACCGCGTCACATCCGAGGTCGCCGGACGACGCTTCGAGCAGTTCCCCGTCGATGTCGCGCTCAGCGAGAACCCAACCGCCCCCGCCGAGCACCTGTCAATCCCCAACCTCCTCGCCTTCGCCGAGATCGCCACCCCCCACGCCGGCCGCCTCCACAACAGCCTCACCGCGACATTCCACTGGTCGAATGCAAGGCCGAGACGAACGAAACCCCGGCGGTTTGGCCTGCCCCCCGAGGGGGACTGCACAGGGACCGTTCCGGGGTCTTCGCGTCTATGGTAGCGCGGACGATAGCCAGTCGGCGATGGATCCGGCACGAAGCAGTCGATCGCGTAGGGTCCCCGGTGTCGCCGTCCTGCGGCCGACTCCGTTCAGCGCCAGCGGCATGTCCGGCCGGTAGCCCGAGGGCGCCGGGTTGGCCTTACACTGTGTGGCTGGAGATAAATACAGGCCGCCCGGGGAAGGCCAACGCTTGGTGGCTGACCCCCGAGGGCGAGCGAATCGCGCAAGCGCTCAAAGCCAGGGGCCTCAGCGCCTGACCCCGGCCGACAGCCCCGCTCACGCTCGAACCCGGCGATCGAGGCGCGCAGCTGCCGCCAGGCGAGGTCCGTCTGCTTGTTGGCGAGGCCGACGGGGCGCCTGTGCTGGGTGGGACTGCTCGCACCCAGCGACATGGCCTGTTCGGTTCGATAAGATGGGCCGATGCAATCCAAGGATGACTCCTTCGATCCCCTTGTCCGCGCTCGCGAGAAGCAGGCGTCGCGTGTTGTGGACGAGCGCGATCTGCTGCTGGGTCGCAAGTCCGCCGAGCAGTTGCGGCTGGAGAATGAGCTGCTTGCGCCGTTCGTGCGGTCTGTGCGAGTCGATCTTTCCGCTTCGCGCTCGCTGGGGTAGCCATCTGTGGCCGACAAGCCACCCCTCGCCCATGAGGAGGTGCAGCGGGTACTGAGGTTGTTGGAGCCCCTCAGTGCGGCACGCTCGATCGTGCTCGTTGGTGGCCAGGCGCTGGCGTTTTGGATGCGCTTCTTGCAGGAGAGGTCGAGCGAGGTTGCCGCACTCGTGCCGCTGGCGAGTAAGGACATAGATTTCGAGGGCAGTGCACGCGCTGTCCGCCGGGCGGCCGAACTACTGGCGGCAAGGGCGCGGGTGGCGAGCATCGACGATAATTCGCCCAACACAGGCATCGTTCTGTTCGTCGATGCCAACGGGGTCCAGCGTGAGATCGATTTCATCGATCAGCCCCTTGGTCTTCGTGCGCGGGATGTACGCGATACGGCGGTTCGGTTGATGGTTGCCGGCGATGACGCTGGGCACGAGGTCCCCGTCTGGGTTATGCACCCGGAGCGCTGCATGGAGAGCCGAATCTACAACGCTCAGATTCTGGGCAAGACCGACGCGCTTGCGATGCGCCAGCTTCAAGCGTCGATCATTTGCGCGCGTGAATGGACGCGGTTCCTGCTCGATGAGGACTCCTCTCGGGAGAAGGTGAGAGCGGCGCTTCGCATCAACGAGCGGATCTTTCGCAAGTGCATGCGCGACATCCATTTCCGCGCTATTGAGCGTCGCCTGGGCGTCGATCCCTTCGGGGCTGTGCTGGCCGAGCATCCGGCTCTGCCTGAGCGGTTCCGCGAGAGGCGCTATCCGCAGATGCACCGGCAGCTCGGCCGGTAGTCGCCAGCGGACGCCGTAAGCGTTGACGCGCCGCGGGGCTCAAGGGACACGCTCTCGCTGGCTCGAGGTCGACGCGGCGCTGGGCCGGGTCGGCAGGGGGCTATCGGCTGGGTCGACCGACGGTTGCTCGCGGGCGGCGTGGGTGTCACTTCATACAAATAGACGCACAGTACATCTACCCAAATTATCCAACTGTACATATATTTCTTTTGCATGAACTCTTGACGGCGGGCCCGGGCTATGCGTAGGATCTTACCTCAGCCGTCGGACAGCTGCGTTTACCAAGGCCAGACAGCGGGCGGCATCGAGTCAACGAACTGAAGAAGGGTGGGAAAATGGGGGCTCCAAGGGTGAATGTAGGCGTGGCTTGGCTGTGAGATGGCCGGGGTTGTGCGTCTGAGCGGGCTTTCTTCGGTGGTTGCGGCGTGTGGTTGGGTGTT
>Ga0116217_10005842_pt1 | contig 10759 bp, 21 predicted proteins | sample Sb_taG_6_FD_89697 | JGI IMG/M metagenome (GOLD analysis project Ga0116217, IMG submission 89697) | Peat soil microbial communities from Weissenstadt, Germany - Sb_50d_4_PS metaG | ecosystem: Environmental > Terrestrial > Soil > Wetlands > Peat | place: Germany: Weissenstadt | collected 2010-09-21 | reverse complement strand
GGCGGCGAAGCCGAAGACCTCGTGCTCTCCGCGTTGGCGTTCGACGAACACCACCAAGACAACGTGACGGCTCTCGTTGTGAGGGTCGTGAAAGGCCGACCATGAAACAGACGACATCGGCACAAAGACAAAAGTTCTTGCGAAAACTCGTCCGCATCGAGAATCTGCGTGCGGCTTTCGCATTGGAAATGCGCGAGTTTTTCAAAGGTGACGGCGACGGCGAGCACTCTCAGTGTTGTCCGCTAGGCGGCATGTTCGTCGGGTTGAATGGTGCATCGGGCAAAATGCCGTGCGCGTGCGGCGCTGGTGACGACGCGGAGTACGTCCGGGCTCGTGAGTGGGTGGCGAAGGACAAGGCAAGGCGGCGATGACTCGAGAAGAGTGGATTGCGCGCTTGCGCTTGAACGTGGAGATTGCCGAGGTCCGTTTGTCAAGGGCCGCGCGCCGAGTCGATGAAGCCGAAGCAAAAGGCACAGCAACAGCCACCGAACTCAAGCACAATCGCAACGTAACGCTTCCAAGGCTCGCCGCGCTCGTCACCCGGGCCGAGAAGGAACTGAAGGACTATATCGCAAAGGAAGGGAGGGAAACGGAATGATGACCATCGATCAACAGAAGCAGCTCTACGACAGCCTCGTTCTCGCCGTGAAGAAGGCGAGTCAAGAAACGCCCGACGCCGAGCTAGCCGAGTTCACCGCGATCATGTTCGCCGTGGTGAACGCCTGTTATGAGTCCGTCTTCGGATCAGAAGCAGGTCCGCGGTATCTGTCCGCGCTCGCCATCCAGATGGCGACCCACGCCGAGACGGAAGACCACGCGCACGCGACTTTGCGAGCGGCGATGGTCGTCGCGGGAAGGCAGGAGGTCCAGGAGGCGTTGAAGAGGCAGTCGAGTAAGCCACCACAAGAAGGGAACTGAAATGCACATCGCAGATCCGTCAGGACATTCACCGGAAAAAGTCGCGGAAGATCCGGCCTACGAAGTCATGAACGAGTACCAGCGAGGGAACTACTGGCCCTCGGCGTGCGAGATCGTCGTCAAGCACAAGGAGACAAGCTCCTACTGGAGAGCCGTCTACGCGGTCGGTGACGACAACTCGGACTGGGAGTTTCCGTGTACCTGGAACCAAGTGTTTCCGGAGCAGGTGACGATCACGAGATACAAGACGTCGAAGGAACGAGGTAAAACATGAACACCTGCAAACTCTGCCGCCGGAAGGTTCGCAAGACGACCGTCGCCAACATCATGCAGAAAGGCACGATCACGTGTGGTCGCATTTGCAACGAATGCGCTCGGAATGCCGTGCTCCTGGTCGCCTCGGCCCTTTACGACGCTCACGCGAACGCAAGCCAGATGAACCGCGAGCACGCGGCCTGGCGGCAGGTTTGTCGGCAGCTTAAGCTGCTAGGCGTCGACATCAACGAACAGAAGCCGCTCGCCTGCGCCATCCGGCTCTGGGGCGAGGAGTTGGTCGCCCTGCGCGAGGAGAACCCCGAGCACACGACCATGGCACTTTTCGAAAGACGAGCAGATTACGTGGAGCACATCATCGGACGAGAGGATGAGTGATCGATGAAACAGTTGAGTCCTTTTCCTTGCGTTCTCGTCGTGCGCGAGAAACACGAGAACCTCTACTTCCACGTGCCTGACGAAGCTGCGCTTCATGCGGCAGCCCTCTCTATCCTGACGGGTCGGCTCAGAGCCGAGTACTGGTACCCGCGCCCCGATGAAGCTCCTGCTCCACCGGACTACACGGACGAAACCGAGATCGAAAACCTTCGAGGACACATCCAGGCGACGGCCAGGCAGAAGCTCGCGGAGTTCAAGCAAGCCTTCCAGGCGTGGACGAAAGAGCGCGATATGTTTGCCCGTATCCTGTGGGCCGTCGAGAACAAGAGCGGCGTCGCGGCGTGGCAGATCCTGAAAGCCCGACGTCACGGCGAGTACGAAAGACTCGACCTCGAGAATTACTCGAAGGAGTATCAAGGATGAACTGGATTTTGCTCTTCATCGCCTCAGCCATCGCCTACAGCGTCAGGGACAGCCGTAAGTACGGCTACAGATGGCTCGGCATCAGCCGGAGGCGTTACGCCCGGCGAATCGCCCGCCAAGCAGGCTTCGTGGGCAACTGGAATCACGTCGGGACGGTCAAGCTTTGACGCCACGGACCGTCCTTGACTGCACCGTCGGCAGCTCGAGCCCCAGGGCTCGGGCATGCTCCCGGCCGACCCGACGCCCAGGCCGGTCATTTGGAAGCGACCAGAAACGATTTTTCGAACACCTGAACGATTTTCACTTGACTGCCGATCGGACGCTAGCTACCTAGCTATCTACCCAACTCAAGAAAGGAGAAAGGAAGGCCGTGGCGTATGAAGAGAAAGCACCTCCCGACATCATCAAAAAGCTCAAAGCGCTAGTCGATGAGCACGGTATGACGGGAGCAGTAAAAAAGCTTCAAATCGGCAAACAAACCATCGCCCGCGCTCTCGGTGGGCTCAAGCTTCGTGCAGGAACACGAGCCATTCTCAGGGAGAAACTCCAGTGACCGTCATCCAAAAGATCGCGGACTCGAGCTACGCCGCCATGTGCTTCACGAGCACGGGAAAGCTCGTGGTTCCGATGCTCTTCGAAGCCGCGATCAAGGCGGCCCAGGCACGAGACTTCGACGCCCTGGCAACGGTCGCGCACGCCGTCATCGCGCTCGAGGATGCCGGCAGAACTCAGAGACACCTGGTCTGGTCGATGGGCAACATCGAAGAAAGGATTCTTTCGACGGAGCCCGAAGCAGCGAAGCGGTGCGCCGCCATGACGCGCCAAGCCGACCGCCTGGTCTCGAAGAAGACGAAGAACACCGACACGGTGAAGGTCATCCAAGCGAAGGCGATGCGGCAGGCGAAGAAGAGAGCGACGAAGCGAGCGAAGACCACGAAGAAAACCGTGCGCTCCTGAGAACCAGCGGCTCACGCCGCACATGAAAGCGAGAAAACCAATGTCCGGTGGACTGAACCGTTTCAAGCGTCTCCAGAAACTCAACGTCGGCATCAAGGAGGATCGCCGCGCCACACGCATGCTCCTCCGCGAGATCATGATTCCGACCGAGGGGCCTCTCGCGCACCCACGCCGCCACAAGCCCATCGATCAAGCACTCGTCGACGACATCGTGGAGAAGGGCATCCTGAAGCCGCTCACGGTGTGGGAACAGGTCGGCAAGAACGGCAAGCCGGTCTTCATCCTCCTCGACGGCTCTCGTCGCTTGCGTGCCGGGCTCGAGGCCGAGAAGGTCATGAAGACGGCGGGCAAGCTCCTCGACGAGGAAGGCCTCTACGCAAAGGTCGAGTTCTTCGAGGGCGACGAGAAGGAGTGCCTCAAGATCCGTCTCCTGGAGAACAGCGACCCGCTCAAGGAGCCCGATCTGCCGAGCGAGATCGCGGTGACGTTCGGCCAGATCATGATCGTCGATCCCAACGCGACCATCAACGAGCTGTTCGGGTGGTGCCCGCCCAACGTCGGCTACACCCCTCGCGTCGTCACGGCGCTTCTCCGCTGGCCCTCGCTGCCGAAGGCGGTCGCGCACGCGTTCGATCACGGGCTCACCGTCGACGGTGGTGAGACCGAGAAGGTGCCGGTCGGGCTACTGCCTGGCCTCGTCGAGAAGGTGCACCGTGACGACCAGATGACCATCCTGAAGGAGCTGGTCGAGGGCGGGTACACGAGCTACACGGGCGTGACGAAGTTCCTGAACGGCAAGACGTTCAAGGCGCAGATCGCGAGCGAAGAGCCCGACGTGCCGTCCATCGAAGACGACGGGCTCGACCTCGAGAAGAAGAGCGGCACGGACAACGGTCCCGAAAGCGGCGAGGCCCCGACGCGTCCACGCAAGAACAAGGCGCAGAAGACGACCAACCACACCCCGTCCGCGACCGCCATGGTCCGCAAGTCGTGGGTGAAGAAGATCGACGCCTATCTCAAGGAGAACCAGCCGCCGGCCGATTCTCGCGCCGAGGTGAAGTCCTTCATGGCAGGGGCCATGGTCGACGTGGAGGAAGAGGTCGATGTGGCGGGCTGGAGCAAGACGCAACTGGCAATGCTCACCGGCATCCAGTGGCGTCGCGGCGGCAAGGTGAAGCTCCCGGTCGAGATCAAAGACGCGTTGCGTCTCGCCTTCGAGAAGCCGGAGCCGCAAGGCTCCAAGATGACGAAGAAGAGCGGCAAGGGCAAGAAGGGGAAAAAGGACAAGGCCAGCGCCGCGTGAGGGGACTCTCGGCACAGGAGCGTTTCGCGCTCGAGACCGCGGCCGACGACTCGTTCGTCTTTGATCTCGACGGCGTGGAGGCAGTGAGCCTCCTCGCCGATTTTGATAGGCTTCATGAAAGAAGCCTCGTCCGTGTGTCGCCCGACGGAGAAGACATCGAGTTCTCGGTCACGGATCTCGGGCGGTTGGCTTTGAGGGTTTGCGAGTAGGACCGGAGCGCCCCTCTTGAGGGGCGTCTCCCCTTTGAGAGGTGGCGATGAGCGAACACACCGAATGGTCTCAGCCCGAAGCCTTCTGCCAGGTGCGCGACGCGGGCTGGCGATGCGGAAAACTAGGAACGCATTTCGTCGACGTCGACGGGAAAGCCTTCCGGATCTGCGACACCTGTAAGCCTCCAGCATCTTCACGCGAAGACATCTACCGCAAGGCCCTCCGTCAGATCGCGCGAGACTCGACAAGCGACCTCGACGAGCTGCAAGACATGGCACGCTTCGCCCTCGATGAAGGCGGAGAAACACTCGCCGAAGAGTCGATCGAGGATGCCTACAAGCGTCTCGTACGTCGCGTGTTCATTCCGCAACGACCGAATGTGTCGGTCTCCGACATCAGCAGGATCACAGGGCTCTCTTGGGCCAAGGTGAACGAAACCATCACAGCGCTCGGCGAAGAAGTTGAGCACCTGGAAGGGAAGTTCTTCCAGCTCCGAAAGGGGATTCGATGAGCAGGTCAGGTCTCGCCGACCGGGCGATGAAACGACGAATCGTCACCGTTCCAAGAGTGAAGAAGGCCTCCCTTCTTCAGGCTTTCGAGAACATGTGCAAAGCGCTAAGCAAGACCTCGCGTGGATTTGACGTCAAGGCCATCGACGGCAAAAATCAGTGGGCGATGACATACAAGCCCAAGTGCGGCTGGATGGTGGTCTGCGGTCTGGGTGGTTGCGGCGCCGCTCTCAGTCGCTGGAACGGCTACATGCAGACGCGCTGGAACTTCTTGATGATGCTCGAGGCCGTCACGGATGCTCGAAAGGATTACCGATGAAGGTCAAGTGTTCTTCTCGTATCAAAGATACGTTCTACTATCGAGAGTACGACTTCGACCCAAAGAAAGAGACCCTGGAGGACATCGCCCTTCTCTACATCGAAGAGTGGCACGAAGACGACGTATACATTCACGACGTCAGAATCGAGCCGTTCGATGCTGAAGCAGCCACAGTATTGCCATGGACGATCGACGAGAACGGGTACAAATTCTGTCGAATCCAGGTTCACCCCGAGGTGACGTGGCACGCGAAACAGGTGGATCCGGTTGTCGCGCCTGCGGAGGCACCCGAAGCGCCAGCATCGGCGAAGCCGCCACCCTCGCTCAAGAGCCTCCAGAAAGAGGTCATCGCGAACCGCGTACGACGTGGCTGGCCTTCGGCGACGGATCTCGTGAGGACCACGACCGGCCTCGCCGAGGAGACGGGCGAGTTCGAGAGGGCTCGGCGACGGGGCGACAAACCGGCGATGATCGACGCGTTGGCCGACGTCGCGGCGTACTGTCTCGGCGGTTTCGAGATTCTCGAGAGCGACGGACACGCAGAAATCGCGAAGGTCGTCGAAGCGAACAAGAACAGAACTGATCAGGTGGGGCATCACTGATGGACTACATGACGATGGAAACGCGCTTGCTTGCATCGCTCGTGACGAACGAGAAGATCGCTCGCGCCGAGGCCGTCGCCGACCTCGCGGAGAGGCTCGCGTGCGCGCCGTTCGGCAGTCTTGTGGCTTCGGACATGCCGAACATGCCGCACGCGAACATCGCGGTCTACATCTTCGACCGCGCCGAGGCCCTCATCACCGAGCGCGAGAAGCGCGTTGCGGAGGCCGGAGGCAAGGTGAGCTGGAGCACGACGCTGGACAAGAGCACGCCCCGCGACGTGAAAAACGACCTCGCGGGCCTGCGCTACTTCATCGAGTCGCACCGAAACCGCCTCGCGAACGGACGCACCTTGGACTGCCCGCCCGACCTCGCCGAGGACGCGGCGGCCATCTTCCGCGCCGAGGGGTGGCATGTCGAGATCGAGCACCCTGTGGGTGGGCGCTACACGTACCTGAACTTCGGCAAGTACACGAAGCCCGACCCGAAGGGCGCTGTACCATCCGAACCGGAGGACACGTGAAAATCCTGGTCGTGAGCGATCTCCACTTCGAGTTCCACCGAGACGGTGGAGAATCTCTCGTCAAGGACTTGAACAAGGACGTCGACGTGCTCGTCGCCGCGGGCGACATCGCGGTCGGTAGTGGCATCTCGGGCGCGTTGAAGCTGCTCGGCAAGAACTTCAAGCAGGTGATCTATCTCGCCGGCAACCACGAGTACTACGGCTACACACGTGGCCGTGTGAACGCGATCATTGCCGAGGCCGCGAGCGGAAACATTCACTGGCTTTACCCAGGTCATACGGCCACGGTCAACGACCAGCGCTTCATCGGCGGCACGCTCTGGTTTCCAAGATCCTCGGCGCCAAAGCACCAGATGAACGACTTCAAGCTCATCAAGGACTTCGAGACCTGGGTCTACGACGAGAACCAAGAGACGGTTCACTTCCTTGAGCAGGAGACGCGTCCGAGTGATGTCGTCGTCACGCACTATCTTCCTAGCCATATGTCTGTCGACCCGCAGTACAAGAACTCGCTGCTCAATCCGTTCTTCGTTTGCGACATGGAGCACGTCATCCGCAGGAACAGACCGAAGCTATGGGCGCACGGACACACCCACTCGTCTTGTGACTACTACGTGGATCACCCGTGCCGCACGGGCGAAGGACTGACGCGAGACCCGACGACACGTATCGTCTGTAACCCGTTCGGCTATGCCAGACACGAAGAGAATCCAAAATTTGATCCGAACCTGGTGCTGGAGGTTCCGTGAGTGCGTCAACAAAGAAGTGCTGGCTGTGTGCACGTACAGGAAAAGCCGGCTTCAAGAAGTACGCCGAGGCGGGGTCGAGCTGCGGCCTGATGTGGTGTACGAACCGTAAGACATGCGAGGCACGTAGTAAGGCAAAGAAGGAGAAGTCATGAACGCCGACAGACTCAAGCTGTGCAGCGAAGTCGCACACATCGTGGGCATGATTCAAAGCAATCCGGGGGCATTCGACGAAGATAGCCTCGCCGAGGCGTTGTACAAGATCGTGACTCCAGAGGAATCCGCTCCGTTTCCTGCGACCGAGACTCATGCAGTTCGCGCTCCGTCAGTGTTTGCCGAAGCCGTGCGCAAGCTCATGAACCAGAAAGCACGTGTAGGCAGCTATATCGTGTTCTCGGACTTCTACCTCGCCGGAAGAACCGGACTCAACACGAATCAGGTTCTCGACGGACTCAAGGCGCTCGAGGCTGTCAACGAAGTCGAGCAGACGCTAGCTGGCGCCTGGCGCCTCACTCGGCTCACGCCTTCGCGGCCCGAGCCGGAGGACACGTGCCCGTGCTGTGGTCGGTCGATTCTTGAGATTCAGGGCGAGGCGCCTTGCGCCGTGGAGACGTGGATTTGTAGCGACTGCTACGACAGCTCGCCGACGGGACCGGCCCTCGATCGTTACGAGAAGGCTCTCAACGAAATCGCTCGTCTTGATACGGGCAGCATCCACGGAAAAATCGCACGTGAAGCTCTCGTACCGTTGACACCAGCCGACCAAGAGACACCACTCGACGCCCTTCTCAAGAAGCTTCGCCACGCTCTCGCAGAAGGCTCGCGCGAGTTGTATCCGCCGACGGATCTCGCAGCCGAGGTCGCGAAGGCTTTGCAGGCCGAAGGCTGGGTCGTCCTTGTCGGCGGACAACTCAACGGCGGAACTTACATGCGCGTCTACAAACCCGCTCGGGTCATGGTCGGTGATGTCGAACATAAGCCCGGTGCTTCCGCGGTGGAAGAGGTCCAACCCTGGAAAGGAAGCGTGGCCGACTTCAAGCTCGACGCGTCCAAATCCGTGCTGCATCCGTCGCACGTACTCGACAGAGAGCCGTACCAACCTCCGTACTGCACCCGATGCGCCAAAGACTCGGGGCTGGGAACCGCGTGCGAGGGATCGGAGGGAAGCCACTCTCCTCGCAACGGACGTTGCATCGGTTGCGCGTTCTGCAAACCGGACATGTACTGCCAGTGTCCAGACTGCGGTCGATTCGCCAAGATTCTTCCCGACGGAACCCTTCATATGCACCCGAAGAAGTACCCTGGTTGGGGAGAATGTCCGAACAAGCAAGCTCCAAAAGACCAGAAGCCTCTGACAGGTCAAGAACTCGATGCGAAGCTCAAAGAGGAGGCTGCCGCTCAAAAGCTCGAAGCATCGCCGATGAAGGCGCTCGCCGACGCAGTGAGGAAAGTGTTGAAGGCCAACCCCGGCTGGGGTTGCGAAGGTGATGGCAGGTTGCCGGTAGCCGCGATTGCTGAACTGGCGAAGCTCTCCCTCGTCGAGGCTGCCGCAGGCCTTGCTTGGCTCGGTACGGAGGTCGAATGCGTCGACTTTCCGCTCAAGTCGTGCGCCCGTCCTGGGCTCACTGCGTCTTGCTGGCGCCTGCGTAAGGAGATCCCGTGACACCTGCTCTCAGCACGATCCAGAAAGAAGCCGTCCACAGGCTCGAAGCCTTGTTCGAGCAATTGCCTCCGCCTCCAACAGAGGGAGGCATCACGATCTTCGCCATTGACCGAGAGTTGTATGTATGGAGCACGGAGACGCTCCTGGCGCATCTGGCGGCAGAGAAACAAGAATCACTCCGTGCCACGATTCTTACCGTCGCGGAGGTCTGCGCCAAGGACCCTCGCGCCGCAATCGTCGTCGGGCAGTGCTCCGACGGGTCCTACGTCGTGACCGTGATGGTCTGGCAACCTCTGAATGCGAAGGGAGGATCAGCATGAAGATTCGGGTCGACAGCGGTGACCAGAAACTGGACAGGTACCTGGAAGACCGTATGGTCACCGTGTGCGTCTTCCTCGGTATCATCGGAGGAGGACTCTGCGTGCGGTACTTTCTACCGCTTATGACGATCGCCATCGTGGCCGGCATCTCCATCCTCATCGAGGCCGGTCGTATCGCGTGGTACTTCCTTCGAAAGGACCGCAACCGTGAGACATGAACTCCTCCGCGCCCTCGGTGCGGCCCTCGACCGTGCCGCGGACATCGGTGATCGCGTCATCGACGTGATCCGCAAGGTCTCCGACACCGCGATCAAGGCCGCGGGCCCGAGCAAGAACGCCGTCCAGTGCCCGTACTGCCAGGAGCACGTTCGCGTGGTCACGGACCACGTGCTGTGGTGTGACCTGCCAGCCACGCTCGAGGTCGCGCTCGCGGACTCGGCCACGAAGTGGCCGATCGTTCGCTGCGGCTTCGACTTCGAACGGGAGCAAGCCGAGGCGTTGACGAGGAAAAACCAGTGACCAGAACCAAGAGACAGCGCCGTGTTCGGCGCGAAAGAAAACCAATGACAACGAAACACCCGAAGTTCAACTACCCGGGCGGGAAAACGCTCCCGCCGCACCAGGCACTCGAGATCGAGAAAATCTGGCAGATGGCCCAGAAGTACTCCACTCCGTGGGGCTATTCGTTCTTCCAGTACGAGATCACCAAGCCGATTGCCGAAGCAATCATCGCCCACACGAAACTTTTCGATCGATACAAGAATCGACACGAGACTCCCAACCACATCGCAAGGATCAGTCGTCAACAAACGCAGAAGCGGTGGGAGAATGCGTCGGTCGATCCGTTCTACTTCAGTCCTGACGTCGAGCTGGGTGGAGGATACCATCGTTGCTACTCGATTCTGGACAACGGACTCCCGATGACGGTCGACATCAAGGTCTTTTCCGACTTCGCGGCGTTCGAATCGGCACGTGACGGCGATGGTCACGGCAAGGTACGCACGAAGGGTAACGCTCTTGAGATCGCAGGAATCGTGCCTGAAGGGCAAGGTCGTCGTGGTGAGTCGATCCTCAGCGCTGCTTCGCTCGTCGACAAAGAGTGGCCTGCGGATCTGACGTCTGCCGAGATGCGTGATATGGGAAGAGCGTACAAGACCTCCCTGAACAGGGTTCTCGAAGACTTGCCGGTCACCACGTACCACGCCTCGTTGAGCGCTGCCTTCATGATCGCTCACCGCAAAGCTCCGAAGGAAATCGCGGAAGCGATGAAGCTCCTGACGGACAACTACGGATTTGCTTCTGGTTCGGCAGTACACAAGCTCTCGCTTCGGATCCTCCGGGACAAGGACGCGCTTCGTGAGCGGGAAGAGAAGCATCAGTGCATTCAGTTGACGCTCGCGCTGCTCTACAAGCACGTGAAGAATACGAAGAAGCTGGGCAAGTACGTGCAGGTGAGCAAGCCCGCCAACGAGTTCTTCCTCGGGGATCACTTCCGTGAGATGCGCAAGAGCAAGAACAAGAAGGGCCAGCGAGATGAGTAGAACACGCCCTCAAGGGTGCAAGCGCGGGACTCTTGACGAATCGACGATGCCTCCTCTGAAGGGTGCGTCGAAATCT
>Ga0116217_10005838_pt1 | contig 10761 bp, 5 predicted proteins | sample Sb_taG_6_FD_89697 | JGI IMG/M metagenome (GOLD analysis project Ga0116217, IMG submission 89697) | Peat soil microbial communities from Weissenstadt, Germany - Sb_50d_4_PS metaG | ecosystem: Environmental > Terrestrial > Soil > Wetlands > Peat | place: Germany: Weissenstadt | collected 2010-09-21 | reverse complement strand
TCCAGCAGGCGCGCCGTCGCGGGATGGTTGATCGCGAGACCGCTAGCCAGCGCGTCGTCGTCGAATAGCCAGTCGTAATCGGCCGCGAGGTTCTCGTAGTAGTCAGCCATGACCGTAGCGTGCCAGATGGTGCTCATCCTGGCTCGCGTAGTTGTCAGTGCGGGCAGCGAACAATGAGCCGAACAACGCCACCTTCGCATCGGCAGGCGAGCCAGCATGCACCGGTCCCGGCGGCGTCTCGCTCCCCGGCGGCATATGCGATCAGCAATTCTGAGCACTCATCAAGCGCGTCGGTGAACTGCCGAGCAGCGTGATCAGAGACAGAAGAGAACATGTTCATCTCCGCCACGTAAGTCTCATGACGCAGGCGGAAACCAGCTCATGCTCCTCGGCAGTTGGCATAAGCTTGACAGCTGCCTCGGGCGTCGTGCCTTCGGTGCTTAAAACGCTGGTCCCGGCGGACAATCTTCCCCCGTACTCGAGGCGGGAAGACGTGGCTGCCATGGCCGAAGCGTAACAGGCTCACTCTCGGCCTGGCTGTCGCTGCAGACGGGGTGACGCTGGGGCCATGTCGCGCCCTTGCGGTGGAAGGTGATTCGACCACCAATTCACGCGAATGGTTGGCTCTCCACTTTTTTTCGTAAGGCTGGCCAATCTGCCGGGTGTGACGAGCTGACAGGTCGGCGGGTGCCGGGCGAGAATGTGATGGTGCGGGCTGAGGAACGGAAGCTTGCGACGGTTCTTTTCGCGGACCTCGTCGGGTCGACCGAGCTTGCCTCCGATCAGGATCCCGAGCGGGTCCGGGCGATGCTCGATCGCTTTTATGACGCCATGGCGGCGGAAATCGAGCAGGCCGGGGGCACGGTAGAGAAGTTCATCGGCGACGCGGTGATGGCTGTCTTCGGGGCTCCGGCGGCACATGAGGACGACGTGGAGCGGGCCCTGCATGTGGCGTTGGGGATGCAGCGGCGATTGCGGGAGTTGTTCGGCCGACGGCTCGCGCTTCGCATCGGCGTGAACACGGGCGATGTCGTCGTGGGGAGGCCCCGTGAGGGCAGCTCGTTCGTCACCGGCGACGCGGTCAACGTCTGCGCCCGGCTGGAGCAGGCGGCCGCTCCGGGGGAGATCCTGGTCGGCGACCGGACGGTTGCGGCCGCGCGCGGCGCGTTCGAGTTCGCGGATCCGGCGACGGTCGAGGCCAAAGGCAAGCCTGAGGGGATCGTCTGCCGCAAGCTTGTGTGCGCGCTGTCGCTGATGCGCCCGCGCGGGGTCAGTGGGCTGCAGCCGGTCTTCGTCGGCCGCGACCGCGAACTGGCGGACTTGCAGCAGGCATATGGCCGCGTCGTCAGCAGCGGTGAGCCGCACCTGGTCAATGTCGTCGGCGACGCGGGAGTCGGCAAGACGCGGCTCATGCGCGAGTTCTGGCAGTGGCTGGGAGGGCAATCGCGGCCGCCGCTTCTGCGGGCCGGCCGGTGCCTCCCGTACGGTCACGGGATAACATACTGGCCGCTCGGCGAGGTGCTGAAGGAGCACTTCGGAATTCTCGAGAGCGACCCGCCGGAAGTGATCGTCGAACGGGTCGCTGGCCGCGATGGGCTCGGCTTCACGCTCGGCCTTGCGCCGCCGGCGGGCATGCACCCGCTGACCGTGCGCGACCGGCTGCACACGTCGTGGGTGGGTTTCCTCCAAGAGCTGACCAAAGAGCACCCAACCGCGGTCCTCGTCGAGGACCTGCACTGGGCCGATGATGAGCTGTGCGACCTGCTGACGATGCTCGCCGAGCGCGTGCGCGGGCCGCTGCTGATGCTCGCGACGGCGCGACCGGAGCTGCTCGATCAGCGACCAGGCTGGGCCCGGTCGGCGGGGACAACGGTCGTGCGGCTCGAGGCCCTACCCTCCGAGGAGGCGGAGCAGCTGATCGGCGTGCTGCTCGGAAGCGACTGCCCCGGCCCCATACACGAGCTGGTCGCTGAACGGGCGGAAGGGAACCCGTTCTTCGTCGAGGAGCTGATCGCTACGCTCACCGACCGGGGAGTGCTTGCCCGCCGAAACGGCGGCTGGTCGTTCGGTGAGCTCCCGGTGGGTTTTTCCGTGCCGGACACCGTTCAGGCCGTGCTCGCCGCGCGCATCGACATGCTGCCCCGGATCGAGAAGGCGGCGCTGCAGACGGCCGCCGTGATCGGGCGCGTGTTCTGGAGCAGTCCCGTCTGCGAGCTCGTCGAGGGAGCGGATCCGGAGTTCGGCCTGCTCGGGGAGCGGGACTTCGTGCTCCGCCGGGCCGGCTCGTCGATCGAGGGCCAGCAGGAGTACGTAATCAAGCACGCGCTCACCCGCGAAGTGGCCTACCAGAGCCTCCTCAAGGCGAAGCGGGCGCCGCTGCACGCCGGCTTCGCACAGTGGCTCGAGCGGAACGGGAAGGACGAGTCCGAGCACGCGCCTTTGCTGGCGCACCATTACGCCGCGGCCGTGGTTCCCGAAGTTCTTGATCTGGCCTGGTCCGGCCGGGAAGAGCAAGCCGATCGCCTGCGCGCCAAGGCCGTCTGGTGGTCGCGGCGGGCGGCGGAGCTGGCCATCGGCCGCTACGAGATCAACGAGGGTCTGACCCTGCTCGATCAGGCGCTCAGCCTCGAAAGCGACCCGCGGGAGCAGGCCGTGATCTGGCAGCGAATCGGCCAGGCCTGCGCCCTCAAGTACGATGGAGAGCGCTTCTGGCAGGCCATGCAGCAAGCGCTGGAGATCGGCGGCCCCTCGGCCGAGGTGTACTCCGACCTTGCCCTGCAATCGGTGGAACGGGCCGGCATGTGGGTCCAGCAGCCGGACTTTACCCTCATCGAAGGCTGGATCCAGCAGGCCCTGGAGCTTGCCGGGGAAGGCTCCCTCGCCAAGGGGAACGCGCTCGCCGCGCTGGCCGTGATCAACGACGACGAATCCGCCGCTCGCTCGGCCCTGGCGATCGCCGAACAGCTGGGAGACCTTGAGCTTCGCTGCATATCACTGGCCACTCTCTCCGATACAGCCCTCGCCGCCAGGGACTTCGATCGGGCCCGCACCGTGATGGATCAGGTGATGGCGCTTCTCCCCGGGCTGCCCAACCCCGACGTCCGCTCCACGGCACTCATGTCCGCGGTCTTCGTGTATCTACGCTCCGGCCACCTCGGCGAGGCGGCGCGGGCCACCGCGCAGGCCGTCGACGTCGCGGCCGGCCTGACCCCGCACCACCGCCTGCACGCAGCGTGCTGGCGGATCCTGCTGGCGACCGTGACCGGGCGTTGGGACGAGGTGCGAGCTCGGACAGCCGAGGCCGAGCGAGTGGTGGACGCCAACCTGGCTGCGGCGACGCCCTGCGTTTTGACCGTCTCCATCCTCCTGAACTGCGCTACCGCCAGCGCACTGGCAGGCGACGAGGACGAGGCCCGTCGGCTGGAAAGCAAGGCATACGGAATCGGCATGGAAGGCGAACGGTGGTATCACGGCTGGTTCGACCCTCCCAAGATCCGCCTTGCGCTGGCCCGGGACGAACTCGGCGAACTCGCGGAACTGGCGTCGCACGAACTGGACTGGGAGTGGGAGCCGCCGTCGACCTTCCTGGACGCACTCGCCGCGCTCGGCGACCGCGAGCGAATTGAGGCGGAGGCACCCAAGTGGATACAGCAGGGAACGTTCGCCGAGCCATTCGCGCTCAGGGCCCTCGGCATCGCCCGCGGCGATCGGACACTGCTCAGGCAGGCGCTCGAGCGATTCGAGGCAATGCAGCTCTCCTGGCATGCAGAGCAGACGAGACGCCTGCTGTAAGACACTAGGTGCTTGGACTCGCCCAGGACGCGGTCCGGGGCTCGCGTCCGCATCGCGGTCTACGCTGCTGGAGCCGCTTTCCGGATCCAGCCACTCCCTGACGCCGTCGACCCGGTCGCATCGCAAAACAGCACCGTCACCGTCTTGCGCCGCAGGCGAGGCGCAAGACGCATGCGGCAAGGCCGAGCCGCACCCGTTACAGAACCGGGCATCTGGCGGATTCTCGCGCCCGCACGCGTTGCAATCCCCACACGCCAAGGCTAAGCCAGGAGCCCCGGCCTACGGTGAGCGAGAGGACCACTGGGGGTTGTGACCGGGAGCGCCGACCCCGAGGATTCAGCTATGACCACCGACGTGGCAGGAGTCTTGCACAACACCGTCCTGCTCCGCTCGGTGCCGGCGCCAGACCTGGAGCGGGTTCTCGCGGTATCCCGATTGCGGACCTTCCGCCGCGGGCAGGTTGTGTTCACCAGGGGCGACCCGGGCGATACCTTGATGGTTGTGGTCTCCGGCCGGGTCAAGGTCGTGGTCCGCTCCGCGGACGGCGGCGAGCTGACGCTGACGATCATCTCTGCTGGCGGAGTATTCGGCGAGCTCAGCCTTGCCGATGGCGGCCCTAGATCCGCCGACGCCGAAACCCTAGAGGAATCCCAGCTGCTGCTCATCCCGCGCGAAACGATCCAGGAGATTTGCGCGCGGGTCCCACCCGCAGCGCAGGCAGTGGCCGCTTCGATCGCGGTCGCCCTCCGGAGGCTGACCGAGGCCGCGTCGGACCTGGTCTTCCTGGATCTTCCACGCCGCGTCGCGAAAGTCCTGGCCAGCCAGGCACCGGATGACGACGGCGTCATTCGGCTCAAGCTGCGCCAGGAAGAACTCGCGCATCAGGTCGGGGCCACGCGGCAAAGCGTCAACGCTGCGGTGCGCGGCTTCCATAGGCGCGGCTGGCTCCAGACTCACGACGGGGCCGTGATCGTAACGCAGGCGTCAGCGCTGAGCCGATTCGCCGACAGCTAGCTGTCGGCAAGCCGACAGCTGCCGTGTCGGCCAGGTGACTGACGGCCACCTCGCCGTTGACCAAGCTGGCGGCAGCTGGTCTTTTCGGCAGACCGGGGTTGGCAAGGAAGGATCCCGAGGAGGTCGCCATGAACCGCAACCACCGAGCCCGTTTGCATCCACCACTCAACAGGCATCCTGGCTGGACTAGCCGACGCCCTGCTGGCGTCCATTACCGCGGAGCAGGCCAGGCGGCGGATGACCCGTTCTGTCTGGTGCCCTCGCCCGCCGGTGCTTCCCTCATGAACCACACTGCGGCCGCCAGCGGAAATCCAAGGAAAGGGGGCCGGCAATGGCGCCCCTGATCGCACTCGCAGAAATCGGCCTGTTCGCCGCTGGAGTGATCGCCGGAATCGTCAGCGTGGTGAGCGTGGCCATCCGCCGGGAGGAGAAGAACCTCACCCTGACCAGTGAGGCAACCGACCCGGTGATACGGGCGGGACGCTGGGTGAACGGCGTGTACGTTCGTGCTCCGCGCCGTCCGTGCACGTGCCCGGCAGGACGTGACCCCGATGCGCGATGACCCGGTGGTCATCGACCTGGTGACCCGCGCCAGGAACGGTGACAAGCAGGCCTGGGACGCGCTTGTCGAGCGCTACGCCCCGCTGATCTGGTCCATCTGCCGCAGGCACCGCCTAGCCGACGTCGACGCCGACGACGTCGCCCAGGGCGTCTGGCTGCAGCTAGTGGACCAGCTGGATAAGGTCCGGGATTCTGCCGCGCTACCCGGGTGGCTGGCCACCACCACCCGGCGGGAATGCGTACGGGTCCTACGCGCGGTGTGCGGACCACACGCTGCCGGGTATGCGCTGGATGCCGAGACCATCCCAGACGATCAGGCTCAGATGGTCGAGCAGCAGGTGCTCATGGCGGAGCGCCACGTGGCGCTGCGCGAGGCATTCACCCACCTGCCCCCCTGCGACCAGCAGCTGATCGCCCTGCTCATCCAGGACCCTCCCGTGCCGTACGCCGAGATCAGCGCCAGGCTGGGCATACCGGTCGGCAGCATCGGGCCCACTCGCGGCCGCTGCCTGGACAGGCTGCGCCGCTACCCCGCCATCGCAGCGCTGATCACCGCCGAAACCGAAAGCGCGGGAAGTGAACTGTCCGGGCGAGCGATGATGCAGTCATGACGGTCAGTTGATGGCCGCTCTGAGATGCCCTCTGCGATACCGGGAACCACAGCCGGTTAACGGCCGGAGGCCGTCCATGTCTCTAGCCCCTTTCGCGGGGCGCGTGTGGCCGCGCGGCGCGCCCAGTCGCGCAGCGGAACTAGCCGTTCTGTGTCGGCCCCGCGCCACGACCACGCCATCGACTACCTTGGGGCGATTCTGGATGAACCTGCAGGTCGGCTGTGACCTGGAGATCGGAAAGACTTGCTGGGCACTCGTTCTGCTGGGCTCAACCCGTCCCCGCTTAGCCCGGGGAGCGCGCCATGACCACCTCCCCAGGGCTGGCAAGGCAGCCTTGACTAGACGGATCTCCCTATCCGCCAGTACGCATGGCTTGTACCGCCGTCAGCGGACCGTGGAGTTGATTCTGCGACGAAGACTCAATGCACTGAAACCAGTACGGACAAATGCCCGTGGGGAAGAAAAAGACATTTGTTGCTAGGTCCGATGAGTCTTTCCTCCGAATTTTCTTGCCCAAGGTGATAATGAATTCCTGCCTGGCGAATGTGAACGTGCCGGGCTCTACCTGGTGCCATCCGTCGGCAAGTAGGATGGCATGCACTTTTTTTCGTTTCGATGCTCATGACCCGATAGTGAACCGCGATCTGATCCAATTCGCAAGACTATCGGCGTAAACGTAAGTATTCGGAAATCATATGGTCGCCCGGGGCATCTGCCCAGGTCAGCCTATGGATACCGGGCCGGGAACCAGAGTATTTCCGAATAGTTACGCGTAAACATTCAGGCCTCTTGGTTTGATGTTGCGGTGAGTGATCGTTGGTTACGTTTTGGCGGCAGTGCGGTGCTGCCGCGGCGCTCATTTGTCGTCCACACCTTCCGGGCGTAAGCTTCTGGTAGACGCAGTCAAGGTGCTCGTATAGATCCTTGCCCCACAAGGTTGCTTGTTCCTAATCATCATATAAGGGCCGGATTCCACGTTGCCGGAGACCGGCAGCGACCTTTTGGACATAGGCTCTCGGCTCGCCAAACAGCGAGCAAGCCGCCTGATCAGGCCGCTCGCCGTCGGTCGCGGCTGTTGCTGTCTAGGGCGTGCCCGGGGGATCGTTCGTAGGTTTGCGTCCTAGGATTGCTGCCGCGCTTTCCTGACTTGGGGCGGCGGGGCTACCCTGGGTCACTGCCCCGGCAGTGCACCCCTATGGATGGCGCAGCTCCCACCTGCGCCGGACGGGTGCCCGGCTGGTTGCAGGTGCTTCCGATGGAGGGGATGCGCGTGGCTGGCTCGCATGGTTCCGGTGGCGGGTGGCGGGTGTTCCTGTCTCATACCTCTGAGCTGCGGGAGTTTCCGCCGGGGATGTCGTATGTGGCCGCGGTGGAGCGGGCGGTTTCGGCGGCCGGGCATGTAATCGTGGACATGGCCGGGTTTCCTGCCGCCAGCCAGCCTGCCGCGCAGCTGTGCGCGGACCGGGTTCGGGGGTGCGACGCGTATGTGGGGATGCTGGGGACCCGGTACGGCTCCCCCGTGCGGGACCGGCCTGAAGTGTCGTATACCGAGCTGGAGTTCGACACCGCCACCGAGGCGGGCTTGGACCGGTTGGTGTTCCTGCTGGACATCGACGCTGCCGACGTAGGTATCCCGCTGTCGGCGTTGATCGACCGCGAGTTCGGGGCGCGGCAGGACGCGTTCCGGCGGCGGGTCCGGGACAGTGGGCTGGTCACGGGGTCGTTTGCGAGCCCCGCCATGCTGGGGCAGTTGGTGGAGCGGTCCTTGCGGGAGCTGGCCGGGACCCGGCGGCGTACTGGCACCGGGAGCCAGGGCGGGCAGGCCCCGGCGGTGGTGGTGGCCGGGGAGATCCCGCAAGAGCCGCTGGGGTTCCAGCCGCGCGCTGACCTGCTGGCGGCGTTGGACGCGCCCGGGCCGGGATCGCGGGTTGTAGTGGTGCGCGCGGTGACCGGGATGCGCGGGGTGGGTAAAACGCACCTGGCGGCGGCCTATGCCCGGGCCAAGCTGGCGGAGCGGTGGCGGCTGGTGGCATGGGTCGACGCCGAGGACATGGGCGGGGTGCTGGCGGGCCTGGCCGCCGTCGCGGCCACATTGAATCTGGGCGCTGGTGGCGGCGATGCCGGGGCGGCGGCCCGGGCGGTGAGGCACCGGCTGGAGGCCGACGGGGAGCGGTGCTTGCTGGTGTTCGACAATGCCACCGACCCGGAGCTGCTGCAGCCGTTCCTGCCCGCGGCCGGGGCGGCCCGGGTCATCATCACCAGCAACCAGCAGTCGGTGGCGAACCTCGGCGCGGGCGTGCCGGTGGATGTGTTTTCCGAGCCGGAGGCGCTGGCGTTCCTGGCCGAGCGGACCGGCTCGGCTGATGCGGAGGGCGCCCGGGCGGTGGCGGCCGAGGTGGGGTATCTACCGCTGGCTTTGGCGCAGGCCGCGGCGGTGATCGCCGGTCAGTACCTGGGGTATGCCACCTATCTGGACCGGCTGCGCGGCATGCCAGTCGGCGGGTTGCTCAAGCCGGTGGAGGCGGGCCAGTATCCGCGCGGCGTGGCGGCGACGGTGCTGTTGTCTCTTGATGGTGTCCGGGCTCGTGATGACACCGGAATATGTATGGCGGTGATGGAGCTGCTGGCCGTACTGTCGCCCGCCGGAGTCCGCCGTGCCCTGGTGCATGAAGCCGCCAGGCAGGGTGTCGTGGTAAAGGACAGGCAGGCTGGTGAGCTGGCCCCCGAGGTGGTTGATCGGGCGCTGGCCCGGCTGGCCGGGGCGTCGCTGCTGACCTTCAGCGTGGATGGCTCCAGCGTGAGCGTGCACAGCCTGGTGATGCGGGTGATCCGGGAGCAGCTGGCAGCGGGGGACTCTCTCATGGCCGTCTGCATGGCGGCCGCGCAGCTGCTTGCAGGGCTGGCAGAATCACTCAGCCGGAGCTGGCATCAGGACCGAGGGGCGGTCAGGGATCTGGTTGACCAGATTATGGCGCTCTACGAGTCGTCGGCTGGCTGCCCGCCCGACAGACTCCTGGTCCGCCGCCTGCTCGGGCTCAGAGGGTGGGCCGTATTGTTCCTGAGTCACCTGGGTGACAGCGCAGAGCAGTCGATTATGATCGCAGAGCCATTGCTTGCCGATCTGGAGCGGGTGCTGGGCACCGACTACCCCGACACCCTAGACACGCGCCGTAACCTCGCTATCGCCTACCAGCGCGCGGGCCGGATGGCCGAGGCGATCACGCTGCTTGAGCAGACCCTGGCCGACCTGGAGCGGGTGCTGGGCGCCGATCACCCCGATACCCTGGCCGGGGGCAATAGCCTTGCCAACTCCTACCGGGATGCGGGCCGGACGGCTGAGGCGATCACGCTGCATGAGCAGAACCTCGCCGATCAGGAGCGGGTGCTAGGCACCGACCACCCCGACACCCTGACCACGCGCAATAACCTCGCCCTCGCCTACCGGGATGCGGGCCGGACGGCTGATGCCATCATGCTGCATGAGCAGAACCTCGCCGACCGGGAGCGTGTGCTAGGCACCGACCATCCCCAGACCTTGAGAACGCGCAATAACCTCGCCCTCGCCTACCGGGATGCGGGCCGGACGGCTGAGGCGATCACGCTGCATGAGCAGACCCTCGCCGATCAGGAGCGGGTGCTGGGCACCGACCATCCCAACACCCTGGTCACGCGCAATAACCTCGCCCTCGCCTACCGGGATGCGGGCCGGACGGCTGAGGCGATCACGCTGCATGAGCAGACCCTCGCCGACCGGGAGCGGGTGCTGGGCACCGACCATCCCCAGACCTTGAGAACGCGTAATAACCTCGCCCTTGACTACCGGGATGCGGGCCGGACGGCTCAGGCGATCACGCTGCTTGAACAGACCCTCGCCGACCTGGAGCGGGTGCTGGGCACCGACCACCCTGACACCCTGACCGGGCGCAATAACCTCGCCGCCGCCTACCGGGAGGCGGGTCGGACCGCCGAGGCAATCACACACCACAAGCAGCCGAACCCGAGGGGCGGGACAGCCCCATCATCCTTCTAATCCGTAGATCAATGCAGCCTGTCCGGCCAGTGCGCCGGAATCCGTATCCGCAGGTCAGGGTCCACCGGATGTCCGATGCGGACGCCCTAGTCCGGTGCTGTCTAGGGCCGCTGAGCTGGCAATTCCGATGCCGTCAGTAGCCGTTGCTGACCGCTGTTCACCTTGGCTAATGGCCCGCTAATGGCCCTGCGATCTTCGTAGGCTCCTGTTGGCTTGCCCCTTGCGCGAGCCGCTGATTAGAGAGCTCCGGGTCCGGGGCCGCTGATCGGCTTAAACGCAGGTCAGGTGGTGTGCCCATGTACCCGTGAATGACCGTGAACCGCCCTGGTTCTCCGTCCGATCGGGCACACGAGGTTGCGCTGTCCGTTCCCTTTTCGGCCGCAGTCAGCCACCCTCGCGGTCTAGTAGCGCCTGGTAACCGGCACCCGGGCTGGATCCATTTCCCGGGCAATCCACGCAGCACCAGGTAGCAGATATGCCGCACTGCCACCGGTCGGCCTGACAGCCATGAAGCTGCGTAGATCAGCGATGCGGTCATGGCAGCGCATCAATCTTTCCGTTGCCAGGGCATGTTGCGAAGCGGAACCGCCACGCGGGCTGCTCGCCTTGGGTTCAGTCCTGCTGTCGGGTGGCCTCGGCCCGCCTTTTGACCCCGCGCAGCAAATTCCGGGCGGTGATGGCCTCGCCCCAGATCAGGACGATCGGAACGACGTACGCACGGAAGGGCCTGGGCCCGCACCTGAGCCGCATGCG
>Ga0116217_10005830_pt1 | contig 10769 bp, 12 predicted proteins | sample Sb_taG_6_FD_89697 | JGI IMG/M metagenome (GOLD analysis project Ga0116217, IMG submission 89697) | Peat soil microbial communities from Weissenstadt, Germany - Sb_50d_4_PS metaG | ecosystem: Environmental > Terrestrial > Soil > Wetlands > Peat | place: Germany: Weissenstadt | collected 2010-09-21 | reverse complement strand
GGTGGCACGAGCCGCCGCGAGGCTCACTCGGTCATTGGATCGTGATCGACAACGGGAAGATCGAGAATTACCAGGCGGTGGTTCCGACGACGTGGAACTCCGGTCCGCGGGACTCGAGCGGCCAGCCCGGCCCGTACGAGCAGGCGCTGGTTGGCGTGCCCGTCGCGGATCCGACGCGGCCGCTGGAGCTGTTGCGGACGGTCCATTCGTTCGATCCGTGCCTGGCCTGCGCGGTTCACGTCCTCGACGCCGAGCATGCGCAGGAGACCGCCCACGTTCAGGTCATGCCGGCAGGTCTGGGCTGAGCCGTGTCGGCCACGCTTCCTCGGACTCGCCGTCACCGGCAGGTTGACCGCACCGGAAGCCCCTCGGTCTACGTCTGGGAGCTCCCGATCCGGATCGTGCACTGGACGATCGTGTTGTCGATCATCGTCTTGTCGGTCACGGGGCTGTGGCTCTACGACCCGTTCTTCGGTCCGCCCGCGCGGTTCGGCCCGGGTCATCCCGGGTTCACGTTGGGTGTGATCCGTTTCATTCACGAGCTGACCGGCGGCATCTTCATCGCGGCCCTATTCGGCCGTTTGTACTGGGCGCACGCCGGCAACCGGTACGCAAGCTGGCGGGCCCTGCTGCCGCTCACCCCCCGGCAGCGCTGGCGGTTGCGCGAGACCGTCAGGTACTACGCGTTCCGCCGGCGCGAGCCGCCGCCCTCGATCGGGCACAACCCCCTCGCCGGCTTGGCCTACGTCGGGCTCTACGGCGGCTTCCTGCTCTCGGTATTGACCGGCCTGGCGCTGTTCGCCTGGGTGGCGCCGACCTCGCCGTTCCGCGGGCTGATGTCGTGGACGTGGACGGTGATGCCAATCCAGAACATCCGTCTGATCCATCTCCTGCTGATGTTCTGGTTCATAGCCTTTGCGGTCCATCACATCTACAGCGCGGTCCTGATCGATCTCGAGGAGCAAAACGGAGAGCTGTCGAGCATGATCACCGGCTGGAAGATCGATACCAGCAAGGAGGACGACTTTTGAGCCGGGCCACGATCGTGCTCGGCCTCGGCAACGTCGCTCAGGCGGACGATGGTCTCGGGATCCACGCCGTCCGAGAGCTGCTGGCTCGCTACGACCTCCCGCCCGGAGTCGAGGTGGTAGAGGGCGGGACCGCCGGACTGCTGCTCGTCCCAGCGCTGTCGGACGCCGACCGGGCGGTGATCGTCGATGCGATCGATCTCGCCGCCGTGCCCGGCACGCTGCATCGGCTCGAAGGACGGTCCTGGTCAACGGCTTTCCTGCCACGACTCACTCCTCACGACGCGGGGCTCTCAGACCTGCTCGGAGCGACCGCCCTCGCCGGCGCGCTGCCCGCCGAGCTATTGCTGCTCGGACTGCAGCCAGAGCGAATCGGTTGGGGATGTGAGCCGACCTCCACGGTGGCCGCTGCGATCCCGATGCTCGTCGACGCAGTGGCCGATGTGCTGCGCGACTGGGGTGTGCGAGTGGAGCGCCGGTGCGAGCTATGTGCCTAGCGATACCCGGACAGATACTGGAGTTCGTCGATGTCGAGCGCTTTCTCGCGCGCGTCGACGTCTCCGGCGTGCGGCGGGTTGTGAACGTCGCGCTCGTCAGCGGGGGCGAGGATGGCGCGAAGGAGGGCGATTGGGTGCTGATCCACGTCGGCTTCGCGATCTCGATCGTCGACGAAGCCGAGGCACTGATGACCCGGCGTCTCCTCGAGCAGATCGGGTCCGAGTACGACGCCGAGCTCGAGGAGTTCCAGCAAAGCCGGATCACATGAACCCTCGCACCGCCGACCACTGCATCACACGCACACCGCAGATCGCTGGGCCAGGGAAGGCCTTCCCAATTCCCGCCGCCAGCCCCTGAACGTTCCACCCCGCACCTCGGAATCTGTCGGCCACTCCGATCAACCCTTCGAGGTCGAAAACCAGCGCGGCATGTGGATCAATCCTGTACCGATCACCTTCCCGGTCGGCTCGCACGCCATCGGCCGCGCGCGCCGACGGTGACAGCGCAGCGTTGCACCGCTCAAACGGTCCCGTGCACCGCGGACCCGATTGGAGCTCGCCTGTCGTGTGCTATCCACGTCGCTTGTCGCGCGCAGGAACCGGCACCCACGAGCATCTGCTCCAAGAGCGCAGAGACGGTTGAGGTACGACGTCGGCGAGGTGCCGCTGTGGGTCCTTCTCCGACGCCGCCCTCCCGAACCCGGCGTGATCGTTTCCGATCACCGGGCTCTCCAGTGACTATGCCGTTGACGCGATTGGCCTCCCGTGGATGTTGGCGTGGCAGGGTCCGCAGACCACGAGGGTCTTGCGGCGCCTGCGTGCCATCAGGCTCATCCATTCGGGTCGTTGCGGTCCGGGCTTCTCAAGGTCGGCGAGCTTGCGGATTTGGTGCACCTGCACCGTTTCCGCGCCTCCACAGATCTCGCATCGTCCCGCCAGCAGCCGGCGGACCAGCTCGCTGCGCGGAACGATCGCCGGGACGAGTTCGCGATCGGTCAGGATCGCGTTCCGCCGCCGCCGTAGCGGGATACCGCCGAAGGTCGCGACCAGCGGCTTGCGACCGTTGCGTTGGACGGTGACCTGCAAGGCACTTGCGTGACCCGTGCGGGGTCTGGATGGTGGCCGCGTACTTGCGGGCCATCTTCGACACCGTTGAGTCGTGCTTGCCGGTCAGCGTCTTGAGCAGCGAGGTCGCCATCACCCAGTGCAGCCGGCTCAGTCGATGAACATCGCTGGCCAGCAGGTAGTACTGGACGACGCCGCGGTACTCGGCACCGTAGCGGCTGATGATCACGTGATCCTGCTCGTTCATCAGCCCGGGCCGTCGCTCGGGTGTTCCCCGTTGCATGTATCGCGAGCACTTGGTCTTGATCACATCCCGGGGCACGCGCAGCCGGATCCCGCCGTTGGCCACACGACGGCCACCGGCGATCACGTGGTTGGCGTGCTGGGTGGTGATCTCATAGCCGAGGAACCGCGCCGCCTCCGTGCGGGCGTGGGTGATCAGCGTCTTCGTTTCGGACAGCTCCAGGTTGAGGTCATCGCGCAGGAACTGAGCGAGGCGATCCTTGATCTCCTCGGCCTCTGCCTTCGGCCCTGTGAACCCAAGCAGGATGTCATCGGCGTATCGCACGTACCGCAGCCGCCTGTAGCCAGGATCGTGGGGATCCTGGCTCGGGAGGCTGCGTTGCTGCTTGCGCAGCGCCCGCACCTCGGCATGATCGCCGCGGCGGCGGGCTCGAGCGAGCGCGCGCTGCACTCTCGTGTACTCAGAGTTGTGGGCCCTGAGCCTGCCTCGGGTGTATCCCGGGACCAGAACCGTTTCGACAAACGCGTCCAACCGGTCCAGGTAGATCTTGGACAGGCACGGGGAAAGCACCCCGCCCTGCGGCGCGCCGCTGAGCGTGGCACCCCATACCCAGTCCTCCAGGTACCCGGCTTGCAGCATCTGGCCAATCAGCCGAAGCAGCCGGTTATCGTGGATCCTGTCGCCAAGCGTCTCGACCATGACCCGGTGGTCAAGCTGGTCGAAACACCTGGAGATGTCGCCCTCGATAAACCAGGCCGTTCCCGTCCACGTTTCCGCCACGTCGCGCAAGGCGGTGTGGCAGCCGCGTCCGGGGCGGTAACCGTGGGAGTGCTCGGAGAACTGCGGCTCGTAGTACGCCTCCAACAACAGGCGGACGACTTCGCCGAGTAGCTTGTCCGACCACGATGGCAGACCAAGTGGTCTTTGCTTCCCATCCTTCTTCGGGATATAGACGCGCTTGACGGGCTTGAAGCGATAGCGCTCGTGACGCAGCGCGTCGATGATGCACTCGATCTTGCCCAGCGTCATGCCGTCCGCGGTTTCCGCGTCGGCTCCGGGGGTCATCGCTCCCTTGTTGGAGTAGATGCGCCCATAGGCCAGCAAATACAGCTGCGGGTTGAACAACTGCCGATACAGCTCATCGCACGGCAAGCCGCGCCTGCCGCGTTCACGGAGGACATCCAGGACCGTTTCGGCGCTCTGCATTACGCATACCTCCCGGCTCTTCGATGTCCAGCCACCTGTGCCCCTTCGCCCTGCGGACGGCTCTCCCGTCCCCCTTGGTGGGTCGTTGCTCCCACGACTTCTACGAGCACTCCGTCGCCATGGGGCTCGCGCCCCGCAGGCGATCCCGCGTTCGTCCCTGTCGTACGTCCGAGCGTGACGTAGGCGTCCCACTCATCTCCTTGATTGCCCTCGCTGGGCAACGCTCCACGCCCCGAAGGTGCGACAGCAGGGAAACGATGCCGCCGCAGAGCGTGACGCCGGTTTCAGATGCCTTTCCGACGGACGAATCCTTGCGTCTGCTGGAGATTGGGCTATCAAGCAATCAAGCCTTCGCCATATCACGCGGGTCCCGCGACGCCTCAACCCAGGCACCTGGGCCTGACCGTCGCTTTCCTGGCAGGCGATGGTCCCGTTCACCTTTCGGATCCGGGTAAAGCCATTGGACCCAAGAACCTCCTTCGAGTTCTTCCCGGCTGCACCGGGAATACGACAGAGCGCCTCGCGGCGCACTTTCCCTGGATCTCGATCACCTTCTTGGCCTTCTGAAGCTCCGCCTCCGCGCGCTCGGCGCGACGACGCAGCTCCGCGATCTCCTGGTCGCGCTTGTCGACCGGCTTACGCCCGCGCACACGCGGCGTAGGCCCGAGCTCGTCCAACGCGACAATGCCTACACCGACGAGTTGGGCGCTCGCGATGCGTTGGAAAGCAGCCGCGCCGACTCGACGCCGACTTGTCGCTGCTTCTGGACGAACTCGCAAGCCAGCAGGTGCGGGACGCCCGAAGTCCGGACGAGCACTCCCCCAGAAAGCGAGAACACGGTCCGCGAGGCGGTCGGCCTCAGAGCCGGCCGTGGGTCCCGGCTCACGCTTGCCGTTGATTCCACGCGTCCAGCTTTCCGACGTTCCGAGGCGAGCTCGTCGAGAGAGCAAGCGTCCACGGGGCCAGGCGGGTTGTCGCGGGAGCGGTCGTTCAGCCGACGTGCCGGTTGCGGCGTGACAGGTGGGGCTGGGAGTCCGCGGCAAGTGTTCTGTTTCGTCGGCCGTGGGTTGGTCACCGGTCATCGTCGCTCGGCGGATTCGCTGGGGGTTACGAGCTTTCCCTGCTTCGTAGGCGAGCACGACGGCGTGGACGCGGTCTCGTAGGTCGAGTTTGCGCAGGACGTGTTTGACGTGCGTCTTGACGGTGGCCTGGCTGAGGATCAGATCGTCAGCGATCTCTCCGTTTGACATTCCGCGGGCGACGAGGGTGAGGATCTCGAGCTCGCGGGGGGTGAGGTCTTGCAAGCGGGCCGGGGGCGTGTGTGGTGCTGCGGTGCGGGCGAATTGCTCGATCAGGCGCTTGGTGATCGTGGGCGCGATGTGCGCATCGCCGGCAGCGACGACGCGCGGACGGCGGCGATTAGCTGCTCGGGGAGGACGTCTTTGAGCAGGAAGCCGCTCGCGCCGGCACGGAGTGCGTGGTAGACGTATTCGTTGAGGTCGAAGGTGGTGAGCATCAGGATGGCCACCGGATGGTCGTCGTCGGCTTCGGCGAGGATTCGGCGCGCGGCCTCGAGTCCGTTGATGTCGGGCATCTGGATGTCCATGAGCACGACGTCGGGACGGCGGCGGCGAACAAGGTCGATCGCGTCACGACCATCGCCTGCTTCACCGACGACGCGGATGCCTGGCTGTTCGTCGAGGATCGCCCTGAAGCCCGCCCGCACGAGCGCCTGATCGTCGGCGATGAGGACCGCGACTGAGTCGTCCGGCTGGCTTTCGGTTGCGAGCATGATCTGACGGCATTCACTGAGGTCCGGCGGCGCATCATCCCACCGGGTCACGCCGAGATCATCCCCGGGGATGATGGCGGAACCGGCGGGCGCGCCTATGGTCGGAGTGCGGTGTACAGGACTCGCCTACCGGGTTACGATCCGGCGATGACCGGGGGCAGAATATGGGCCCCGCTTGGCTTCGACGTCTTGGTGTGTGGCGCGCTGCTTGCGTTCGGGGTGAGCGTTAGCACCCGCGCTGATCTCGCCAACGGCACGATCGTCGACACGTTGCTGTTGCCCGTGGTCGTGCTGCGCGTTCTGTGGCGTCGGCGGTGGCCGCTCGCCGCCGCGATCGGGCTGCTCGCGGGTGCGGTGATCAGCGGAATTCCGACCTTCGATCAGTTTCGCCTCGGCGTCGTGCTCCCGGCCGCGATGCTGATTCTGTTCTCGCTGGCAAGCCGCTGTGAGCGGCGGCGGGCGCTCGCGGGTCTCGGCTTCGCGCTGGCGGCGATGGCGTTCGTCGGCGAAACCGACGCCATCCTTCGGCGCAACGGGGGATTGGCCAGCATGGTTCTGTTCTCGTTCCCGCTCTGTTTGGTGGCCTGGGGCGCGGGACGAGCCGCCTGGTCGCGCGACCGGCTTGCCGATCAACTAGCCGCGCAATCCGAACTGCTCGAGCGACGACGCGAGCGCACCGCCGAGCTGGCGGTTGAGGTGGAGCGGACCCGACTGGCTTCGGATCTTGATCTGGCGGTGCGCGGACGGGTCCGAAGGATGATCGAGCTCGCCACGGATGGCGAGCGGTCCTTCACGGCCGACACGGAACAGACGAGGGAGATTTTCGCCCAGATCGAGCGGATGGGTCGCAGTCGCTCAACGACATGCGCGACCTGCTCGGGGCGCTGCGGAGCGACGGGCGTGGACCACGCGCTCCGCGGCCCACTTTGGCGGAGATCGAGACGCTGCTCTCAGAGGCACGTGCCGGCGGACGGCGGGTGGATCTCGAGCTACAGGGAGACCGGCGGCTTCTGACGCCCGGTGTTGAGCTCGCGACCTACCGCACGCTGCAGCACGCCCTGCTCGCGGTCGGCGGTGCGACGACGATCACGCTCCGCTATCTGCGCGATTCGCTCGAGCTCGAGGTCACCGGCACGCCTACCGATCGCGACGGCGCGGAGCTGGCCTTCGCGGCCGAGCGCGAGCGCGTCGTCGCTCAAGGCGGGAGCTTCAGCAGTAACGATCCGGCGGGGCGGCGGGTGTTGCGAGCGACTCTGCCGTTTGCGATCGCCCATGCCTGAACCGCGCGTTTCGCTACGCAGCCTGCTGCGGGCCGCCGATCGTTGTCGCGCGGACACGTCCCGTCGCTGCCACTCTCCTGGCCGTCGGAGTGATCCTGGTCGCCCCCGGGCTTGGTGGCCTCGCGTCCGCCGCAGGCGTGCTGCTGGCATGCGCGCTCACGTACAACTGCGGAGCCCATGCGTCGCCCCGCCAAGGCGGTCTCGCCGTCGCGGCGCTCGTCGTCGTGATGCAGGTGAACATGGGGTTCTCGGAGTTCCCGAACGTCGAGATAGCGTTTCCGACACTCGTGCCCTTCTGGGTCGATAAGGATCGCGACACGTCGGCCATGAAGTCATCAAAGCGCGGATAAGCGGCCCGCGAGCACGGGCGCCGCTTGTTACCGTTGCGCGCGGCTGAAGACGCCAGGGGCCGGGGCCTCGTCGCGCGCAACCGTCGCATGTTCGGCGAGGAACGCACGGATCGCTTCGTGGGTGGGCCGCGGCAGCTCCACCTGCGGCACGTGCCCGCAGTTGAGCTCGAGGTGGCGGGCTTGCGGTAGAGCCTCGGCAACGTGGCGCGCGAACGCGATCGGCACGAGCGTGTCGCGGCGCCCCCAGACGAACAAGGCGTCTGACTGGATCCCGCGCAGCCTGGTCCAGAAACCGTTCTTGCCGTGGGGCGCCTCGAGGTAGATCTGGCGTGCCGCCGCGTAGAACGCGGCGCGGCCCGCGGGGGTGAGATATGCGCGCAGGAATTCGTCGACGCCCGCCGCTGTCCAGCCTTCGTCGGCGCCCGGGATGAGGCGGCGCACGACGGTTTGGACGACAGCGCGCGGGGCGAGTTGCACCAGGCCGAGCTCGGGTCGCACGAGCCGCAACGCTGGCGCCCACCGACGCGGCCGTCGCCACGCCAACGAGGGCGCCAGCAATGCCACTCGACCGACACGCTCAGGGGCTCGGAGGGCGACCTCCAGCGCGACCCGGCCGCCGAGGCTGTTGCCGATCAGGTCCACGCGGTCAAGCTCGAGCGCGTGCAGAAGATCGATCATGTGATCGGCGAAGAATCGGGGGTCGTACGACCCGCCGATCGGCTTGTCGGAGTCGCCGAATCCCGGAAGGTCGACAGCGACCACCCGAAAGTGGTCAGACAGCGCGGCGACCGTGGGCAAGAACGAGCCCTTGGTGCCCCCCAGCCCGTGGATCGCGAGCACCGGCGGGCCGATACCCGCTTCCATGGTGGACAGACGCGCGCGACGCGTGACCACGGTGCGGAAATGCAAGCGCCCCGGGCCGCTGACCCCGCTCGTCGCGGCCATGAACCCGATGCCGACGTGCAGGTTACGACGCACCGCCAAGCGGCCCGCCTGGAACGCCGGCACGCCGCCGCGGGCGTCGCTGGCGATCGCCTCCCACGTCCGTGTGTCGGCGGTGAGGGTCGCATCGGGGTCGCCACCGAGGCGCGCGAATAACGCACCGCCGTGCTCCAGCAGCGCGTCCCAGGCGCCGGCGCCCGCGACCGCCAAACGCACGCGCGCACCACCGTCGGGCGGCTCGAAAGCGGTGCGGTCATACCGGCCGACCAACGTCCGCAACGCGCGCGGGGGCAACGTTCCAGCTGCGGGCGCTTCTGGCATCTCGACCCGATTTCTAACCGGCGCGCCCACGCCTCTGCATCGCGCGGGGCCCGCACATACGCTCCGCGGAAACTACGGGCAACGGAGCTCGCGCTCGGGTCTACGACGACCCGGCTCAGCGAGCCCTTGGTTGCACAGCGAGAGCGGACGAGCTTGCGCACGATGAGTTCGGCAGACAAGGGCTCCCGGCGGCGCCGCAGAACGTGCGAACGCGCCGCGCAGGCGGCGAGCAAGACGTCATTGACCGAAAGTGCCGCCTCGGCGGGCAGTAGGTCCTCCTGACTCCCGCGGCCCGCGGGTGGACTGACCGGCGTTCGGCGCGGAGCGGCCCAGTCAGCGGGCACATTGTGGTGGCGCCGACCGGCCCGCGCGAACTCCGACCGGCGGCCAGCGTGATCGCGGCCCGGCCAGCGGCGCGCGCTTCCCGTAACTGCCACGAGCGTCCAGACGCGTTCGCTCAGCGAGTTCCACACATCGTTCCGCCATTGTTAGAATCGCAATCCGTCCGCCCTCCACCAACGGGCAGCACGCCGTCAAGACGCGTCATGCGCGACCTTCAGAGCGATTCTCGATCCCGCTGGCGGGCACTAGCGCCCTTGCTCGAAGGCAGACGGTGAGCGAGTTTTGGCGTCAGCGCGTGATCGATCTGTTCGAGCGCGGCGAGTCGCTCGAACAGATCGATCGGGACCTCGGACAGATCAGAAGCATCAGCGACGACGAGCGCGCCGCGCTCTGGCTGCTGGCGTGGGGAGCGCAGCAGCTCGGGAACCCGGTTCAAGGCCGGTTCGCCGGCAGCCAAGCGGACCACACGATCGGGCAGTCCGACCGCGCCTCGGCAGTGGATCCGATCACCGCTGCGCTTGAGCTGGCCCAAGCAGAAACCGAGATGGATGTCGCGGTGCTCGGCGAGGTGTGCGACCGGCGCGAGGTGGTGCGTTTCGTGGCCGGAGAGGGGTCGTTCGGCCTAGCGCCCGGCGCCTCGATGCCGATCGAGGACACTTACTGCCACCGCCTGCTCACTGGGAGGCTTTCGAACGTCGTGCCCGATGCGCAGGCCGACGACCAACTGCGGGACCTTCAGATCACCCGGGCCGCTCGCATCGGCGCCTACCTCGGCGTTCCCCTCACGACGCTTGACGCGCGCCTCTACGTGCTCTGCTGCCTCGCACACGAGCAGCGGCCACAGCTGGGCGAGCGCGACGTACTCTTTTTGCGCGGCCTCGGAGAGACAATCGTCGCCGAGCTCGACAAACGCCGAACGCAACCGCCCACGGTTTCGACCTGACTCACGCCCACTGAGAATCCGTCGCACCGCTCCCCGCGAGAACGTCCACGCCCTCACCACTGCGCCACTGCGCGGACGGGTGGAAACCCGCGATGGTGGCAGGCAGTCCAACAGTCGGGCGCTCGCTTCGACTCAGCTAACAACCCAGAAAGCAAGTGTCCGATCGACGGCGATTACTGCCGCTGCGGGGTAAAGGCGGCAGCGACGCCGATCACGCCCGCTCTCACGAGAAGCAGCCGCCCGCGGCGTCTCGGACGACACACCTGCAATGGAACGAATCCGTGCGCCTCAGAGACGCCGGCGACCGTCCCCGGTGACGTGCTCGCTCATCGTCCCAGGCAGAAGTCAGCAACGGTCTCTACGGTAACGCCGCTCGTCGAGCCCCGTTGGGGAAGCGCTCCCGGCCTCTTAAGCGCGAAGCGCGCGCTGACTGCAGTCGCGGTGATCGCGGGCGTGAGCGCATCGTCCATCGCATTGGCCAGCCACCGGCGGGACGCTGAATCGGTCCGGGCGGGGCCGCGATCCTGCTGTGCACGGCTGCGCTGGTGCGACCATGACGCGCCGTCGCCGCCGTAATGCCTTAGCTGAGACGCTGTCATGTGACCGGTGTGGACTTGAGATGGACCGGACCGTCTCTTTACGCGTGCGGCGGGGCGTGGCACACTGGTTGCGGTCATGGGGCCGGGGCATCGCGAAGGAGGTGGAGCGAGCGGATGAGCGCCGTCGCGGCGGGCGTCGAAGCGGCGCTACTCGAGCGGG
>Ga0116217_10005829_pt1 | contig 10769 bp, 8 predicted proteins | sample Sb_taG_6_FD_89697 | JGI IMG/M metagenome (GOLD analysis project Ga0116217, IMG submission 89697) | Peat soil microbial communities from Weissenstadt, Germany - Sb_50d_4_PS metaG | ecosystem: Environmental > Terrestrial > Soil > Wetlands > Peat | place: Germany: Weissenstadt | collected 2010-09-21 | reverse complement strand
CGGTCGCAGTCTCGGTTTTCGGCATCAACTCAGGAGCCGCCTTCGCGGCCGTGATCGGGCCGCTGGTCGAAGTGCCGGTGATGATCGCGCTCGTCAATGTGGCGTTCTACTTCCAGCGCAGGATCTTTCAAAACACCGAATTGATCGAGATCGAGCCGGTTCGGGGCCGAACCGTCTAGCTCCAGTTCAACGCAGTGTCGAAGGGCAAGGCCCGGCTCGAAGGGACGGCCAGATGGTTCGCGTGGGGATCAACGGATTCGGACGGATGGGTCGCCTCGCTTTCCGCGCCGCATGGGATTGCACCGACCTAGAGGTGGTTCACATCAACGAAATCAAGGGTGGGCCTTCCACTGCCGCCCATCTCCTCGAATTCGACAGCGTCCACGGGCGTTGGTCGAAGCCCATGAAGGCGGAGGCGGACAATCTGACTGTGGACGGACGCTCGATCACCTTCACGGCTGAATCAAAACCCAATGAGGTTGCATGGGAAGGCAGCGGCGTCGATATTGTTCTTGAATGCTCCGGCAAACTGCTGACGCCTGAGACCATCCAGCCCTTCTTCGAACGCGGGGTACGCAAGGTGATCGTCGCGGCGCCCGTAAAGCAAGGCGCTTTAAACATCGTTGTGGGTGTAAACAACGGCCTCTATTCTTCGAGAGAGCACCACATCATTACCGCCGCCTCGTGCACAACCAACTGTTTGGCTCCCGTGGTGAAGGTGATCCACGAGGGTATCGGCATTCGCCACGGTGTGATCACCACCATGCACGATGTCACAAACACGCAGACGCTCGTCGATCTGCCGCACAAGGATTTACGGCGCGCCAGGTCCGCGCTGATGTCGCTTATTCCGACGACGACCGGTTCCGCAACCGCCATCGGACTGATCTATCCCGAGTTGCTGGGCAAGCTGAACGGAGTCGCCGTCCGGGTGCCGCTCCTCAACGCATCGCTCACCGATTGTGTCTTCGAAGTGGAACGGGCCACGAACCCGTCCGAAGTGAATCAGCTTTTTAAGCAGGCGGCGGAAACTACCCTGCGCGGGATTCTGGCGTATGAAGAGCGGCCGCTTGTCTCTGTCGATTTTGTGAACGATCCGCACTCGGCGATTGTGGATGCGCTGTCCACGATGGTGATCGACGGCACCCAGGTGAAAGTTCTTGCTTGGTACGACAATGAATGGGGCTACGTTAACAGAATGGTTGAGCTGGCGCGAAAGGTGGCGGCGCTGCTGCGTCCGCGTGGCGCCGCCTCGTGATGGCCGTTTTCCGTGAATAACATTCGTAGCTACGCGCTGGTCACGGGAGCCTACTGGGGCTTCACGATCACCGACGGTGCTCTGCGGATGCTTGTCGTCCTGCACTTCTACCAGCTCGGTTACGACAGTATTTCGATTGCGTTTCTCTTCCTCTTCTACGAATTCTTTGGGATCGTTACGAATCTCTTCGGTGGATGGATCGCATCGCGCTCCGGGGTGAAGGTGACGCTGTACGGCGGTCTCGTGTTGCAGATCGTCGCCCTCCTCATGCTTGCACGGCTCAGTCCGCATTGGTCCGAACTCATGTCTGTTGCCTATGTGATGGGGGCGCAGGCCCTGTCCGGTATCGCGAAGGACTTGACCAAGATGAGCGCTAAGAGCGCCATCAAGGTCATCGTTCCCGACGGTGCCGACGGCACGTTGTTCAAATGGGTCGCTCGCTTGACCGGTTCGAAGAACGCGCTCAAAGGTGTCGGATTTTTTGTTGGCGGCGCGTTGCTTGCGGCATTTGGGTTCGTCGGCGCTTTGGTTGGCATGGCTGCGGCGCTGATACTTGTGCTGCTCGGCACCGCTGCTTCCTTGTCGGGTGACTTGGGACGCTCCAAGAAGAAAGTCAAATTCACTGCGATCCTCTCGAAGAGTCCTGAGATCAATTGGCTGTCTGCGGCGCGTCTCTTCCTGTTTGCATCGAGGGATGTCTGGTTTGTCGTTGGCTTGCCGGTGTTCCTGAGTCAACTTGGATGGTCGTTTTACGCCGTTGGAGCGTTTCTTGCGCTCTGGGTCATCGGATATGGACTCATCCAAGCGACAGTGCCGGAGATTCTGCGGACCTTCGGGCGGGGCAACATGGTTGACGGCGCCGCCGCTCGCAGGTGGGCATTCGTACTTCTGATTGTCCCCGTTGGTCTGGTGGCTGCGTTGCGGCTGGGCATCAAACCCGGCATCGTTCTCATAGTCGGACTCGCCGTCTTCGCAGTGGTTTTTGCGGTCAATTCGGCAGTCCATTCCTATCTGGTCTTGGCCTACACGGACGAGGACAGTGTCGCCTTGAATGTGGGTTTTTATTACATGGCGAATGCGTGCGGGCGTCTGCTCGGCACGCTTCTGTCCGGCGTCGTGTTCGAATTTGCCGGATTTCAGGGCTGCCTTTGGGGGTCTGCCGCACTTGTGCTCACGGCAGCAGTCCTATCCTTGCGTCTGCCTCGCGGACGGGCTGTATCGCTTGTGGCCGTTGACGTGGGGAGCAGCGAGTAGTCGAACCTGACGTTCCTTCAGGTATCGCCGAATTAGCTGGGCGCACAATGCGCTGGGTCACACCAGCCGTCAGGCTTGAGCCGCTTTCCGTGTTCGCGAGAGCGCGTCTTCGACGCAGCCGAGCTAAACATCGCGAGGTGGAAATCGGAGGAAGTGGCGAGATGCACGAATCTTTTTGGCACCGTTTCAAACTCGCCTTACAGATTTTGTTGCTTCTCGTCGCGGCGGCAGGTTGGTCTTACGTGCTCTACAACGAGCACCGCGCGCATGAGCCCGTGGAGATCGTAAAGAAGCACTTTCTATTTTACCCTGAATACTCCCACGGGGTTTGGCGAGAAGACCTATGCGCCAGCATGGATCGGAAAAAATGCCGCGAAGTTAGCTACACGGTTCCAGTGAAGGAGTGCGGTCCAGTTACCTTCGATTGGCACATTTCCTTCGGAGAGGACGAAGATGCGACATGGTCCTACAACGGTGCCAATCCAAAACTTAACGAGGCCAAATATCCGCTGTATGCTGTCCTTAGTGAGGACTCTCGCCTCATCGACTCGCCCGCGTTGGGCAAACCGCTTCCGGAAACCTGCCAGTTCAAGTGAGAAATGTTTCTCCTACTGAAGCCACGCCGACGGGCACAGAGACGAAGCAGGATGAGTGGAATTAGTCAGGAAAAAACGCCGCCCAAAACTGTCGGCCACCGCACGAAGTTCACCGTCTAACGGTTGCTTAATTGGTTGCCTAAAACCTTCCCGAGTCAGCCCAAATGACTGATTCTGCACGCCGACGTATGCCGATCGATGTCGAGGTATGTCTATCAAAACAAAGGAAGAGAAACCAATTCGTAGCCAGACGCTCTCGCCTGCCGGTCATCGAGGGATGGTGGGGGCGGAGGGAGTCGAACCCACACGGCCTTGCGACCGGCGGATTTTCTTACCCAGCTACGGCTTTCGCCGCCCGGAATGCTTCGTCCGGTTCGGGGTCTGGACTATCCCTTCACCCTGCCCGCCTTTTCGGAGGGGTTAGGTGCTGCCCGTCTAGTCTCTACACCTTCCTGAAACGTTTGGATTCAGGCTTGGCTCGGGATTACCAGCAAAGGCTTCCCCGAATTTGAGCAGTTCTGCACCGCCGGTTTCCCGACAGGCACTCAAGTTTGGTTTGAGTCCGCTGCGTCTGCCATTCCGCCACGCCCCCGTGGCATGTGTTGCCTAGCCATGATAACGCAGCGACGCAAGGTTCGGTTGGGTTTTCTCGCGACGGCCGCGCGCCGTCACTTGTGATCGGTTCTTTCGCGTTCACTTGGCTTCTTGGTTTTCGGTTTCATGACATTGATCGCGGACGCATCAAGATTTGTCTTGATGTGCGCCGCATAATATTTCTCGATCATCTCGACGCTGGTGCGGCAGTTTTTGGCGATCTGGTAAATGTCCGCACCCTCCAACAGCCGCAGACAGATGTAGGTGTGGCGCAGACTATAGGCCGTCCGGGGGCGGCCATCGCGATCGACCTTCAGATTTTCCTCTTCTAGGATCCTCTTGAACTGCTCGCGCTGCCATTTCGGAAAAAGAAGGTCTGTTGGTTGGGTGACGCGCCAAGGCGTGGAACTGTTCTCTCCGTCCGCCGCCTCGTGACTGCCTTTGGGCGGTGCGTCGTCCGCGCGTGGGGGGCGCAGCCTGGCCTTGAGCCTCTCGAATGGGCGGACGGCACCGTTCATGCTCTTGCAATAGCCAACACCGCGTTTGCCTCGGACTTCGATCTCCAGGATTGTCTGGCCGCTGCCTTCATCTTCCACGACGGTCACGTCCCGGAATTGCAAGCGCCGCGCCTCATCGGGCCGCAGGCCGGTATTGGCCGAGAACAAAACGTAGTCGTGAAGCTGTTCCGATTCCCATTTGTAGCGGTTGTTTTTGGGCTGGTGCGCGCGTTTTCTCGTGGCCTCGTAAAGCTGCTTGTATTCCTCGGGGGAGAACCAGGCTCGGTGCGAAATTTTCGGCGACGATCTGTAGGGCTCGGAAAGATCGGGAAGGTGGTCGAGCCAGCCGTGGCGCAGGGCTGTTTTCAAGGTCTGGCGGAGCGTCACGATCTCCTGGTGCATGGTGTTGTGGGCTGGCGGCTTGCCGCGCGTGGCGATGGCTTCTTCGTGGCGGTGAATCCTGTAGTCCTGCACCTTGCCAGCGGTGATTTCCGAGAGGCCCATCGGGCCGAAGAATGGCACCAGATGTACGCGCGAACGCGAGTGCTGGGCTTCGACGTAGATTTTGCTTCGCTGTCCTTGCGTGATGATGTCGTATTCACGTAGGTACAGGTCTGACGCTTCGCGGAAGGTTTTTTCCGTTTTGATCTCGCCGTTGCGGAGTTTTCCCCGAAGCTGAAGATACCAATCCTCGGCAATCTCTTTGGCTTTGGAGAGACTGTCTTCTTTCGTGCTGGTGCGGCGATTTTTCCCGGCGAAATAGCTGGAGCACTGCCAGTGGCTGCTGTTCGGACGTTTGTAAACGTGAACTTTTCCGCCCAGGATGTCGTATTGTTCGGCCATCGCGTGGATGACCTCCGGACTCTTTCAAAACGCAAAGTGTGAAAGAGTTGTGTAACAGTATTCGAGGCGGGCTAAATTGTAAATAACTTGTTTTATTCTATGCTGTTACTGCGATTTCAAGAATCTGTATTTGGGATTTTGAGTCCGCTGCGTCTGCCAGTTCCGCCATCCCGGCAAGGGATAGGCAGCAACAAGGTTATCACGCGTGCGGCGCCGTTGCTGAAGTAGTGTTGGGGGGTATTTATAGAGACGCAGCCGAGCTGCCAGCCAGGTGCGTCTCTACATTGCATTTCGGTTGAGAACCCAGAAGCAGCAGAGCCCCAGGCCTTTACGTCAGGGTTACTGCTTGTCCGGGGAGCCCGTGTCGCCCTGGCCGCCGTGCTTGCCCATGTGCCCCTTGCGCTCAGCCTGCATCTGGTCGAACTTGGCCTTCTGCTCGTCGTTCAGCACGTCGCGGATCTTCTGCGCCGAGGCCTGGTGGATCTGCTGGAATTTCGCGTGTTGATCCTCCTGCGACATCGACTTATCCTGCTTCAGCGACACCATCTGGTTGTGCTCATCCTGCAGGATGGACTTGACCTTGGTCTGCTGATCACCGCTCAGGCTGAGCATTTTGGTCATGTGCTGCACGCGTTCGTCTACGCTGGGCATCCCGTGATGGGGACCTTGGCCTTCTCCCGCGGCCTGGGCCAGCGCCGGCAGGCTCAATGCCGCGAACACAAAGGCTACGATCAGGAATCGAATTGCATTTTTCTTCATCGTCTCTCTTCTCCTCACAAGACGACGCGCCCGGCAAACCCGCGGAGTGTCTTTGCCCGCAGTGCCCCCCGGGATCTCGGACGCGTCGCTAAGAATTGGAACGCGCCCGACTGGCAGCGAGTTGCGCGGTGGCAGGTAAAGTTTTGTAAAGCCTCGCTTGACCCAACGCCAACCCGCCCGATAGGCTGGCTTGCTTTCGCGCACGGCGCGCCAGGAGGTCCGAACCATGGGCGGGAAACAACTCGACATTGCCACGCGGCTGGTCCATGCAGGTGAACGCCAAGTACCGGCGGCGGTTCCCGTCGCTACTCCCATCTATGCCTCCGTCACCTACACCTACGGCTCCATGGCGGAGGTGGACAAGGTCTTCGGCGGAGAGATGCCCGGCTACGTCTACAGCCGCTACGCCAACCCAACGGTCACGGCGCTGGAGAACGCGGTGCACGCGCTCGAAGGAGGGTTCGCCGCCAGCGCTTTCGGCTCCGGCATGGCCGCCCTGCATGCCGCCTTGCTCGCCTGCGACATCGCTCCCGGCGTCACCGTGCTCGCCTCCCAGGACCTCTACGGCGCCACCATCGGGCTTCTCAACACCGTTTTCACAGCCTTCAACGTCAGCACCATCATGGCCGATTATTCCGACCTGGACGCGCTCGAGCAGAAAGCACGCCAAGCCAAGCCTCGCATCATGATCGCCGAGACCATCTCCAATCCGCTGCTGAAGGTCTGCGACCTGGCGCGGTGCGCCGAGATCGCTCACGCCGTTGGCGCCAGGCTGATCGTGGACAACACCTTCGCGACCCCCTATCTTTGCCGGCCGTTCGATCTCGGCGCCGACGTGGTAGTGCACAGCGCCACCAAGTACCTGGGCGGACATGGCGACGTGATGGGCGGCATCGTTATCGCGCGTGAAGAATCGCAACACAACGCGCTGCGCAGCATCATGAAGCTGGCCGGCGGCATCATGAGCCCCTACGACGCCCATGAAATCATGCGCGGCCTGAAGACGCTGGCGCTGCGCGTCGAACGCCAGTGCGCCAATGCCCAGACCATCGCCACCAAGCTCTCTGCGGATCGTCGCGTCGCGCGCGTCCACTATCCCGCGCTGGCCACCGGCGATGCCCGCCTCCAGCTCGAGCGGACGCTGCGCCCGCACTACGCCGGCGCCATGGTCGCCATCGAACTGGCCAACAACTCCAAGGAGGGCGCCTTCCGCTTCATGGACGCGCTGCGGCTGGTGGTGCGTTCCACCAGCCTGGGAGACGTCTTCAGCAGTGCGCTGCATCCCGCCACCGCCTCCCATCGCGACGTGGCCCCGGCCCGCCGCCGCGCTCTCGGCATCGCCGACGGCCTGGTGCGGCTGTCGATCGGCATCGAGTATGTGAACGACATTCTCGCTGATCTGGACCAGGCGCTTGACGCAAGTGCAACGTAGCGCCGGCGTCTCGCCGGCTTCCCTGGCGGCACACAGGCTGGTGGTGTAGCCTGACCACCATGTCCACGCTCAAGCGCATCTGCGTCTTCTGCGGCTCGAGCGTCGGTTCGCGGCCTCAGTACGCTGCGTCTGCCCGCGAACTTGGCCGCATGCTGGCGGAGCGCGGCTTGGGCGTCGTCTTCGGCGGCGGCAAGGTGGGACTGATGGGCGTGCTCGCCGACGCGGCGCTCGCGGCCGGCGGCGAAGCCATCGGCGTCATCCCGGAAGCGCTGGTGGCGCGCGAGATCGGGCACAGCGGACTGACCAAGCTGCATGTTGTCCGCTCGATGCATGAGCGCAAGACGCTCATGGCCGACCTCGCCGACGCCTTCATCGCACTCCCCGGCGGCTACGGAACTTTTGAAGAATTCTTCGAGGCGGTCACCTGGACTCACCTCGGCATCCACCAAAAGCCCTGCGGCTTGCTCAACGTCGACGGCTACTACGACGCATTGCTGGCCCTGCTCAGCCGTGCCGTCGCCGATGGATTCATCCGCGAGGCAAACCGCGCGCTGGTGCTCGATACGCCGGATGTCCCGACGCTGCTCCAGAAGCTGGAGGCGTTCCGCCCTGCCGCAGCCGAGCTCGGGATCGGCAAAGCCGAGCGATAAAGAAAAAGCGCAGGCAGCCGGTTCGCTGCCTGCGCCTTTGTGCCCCGGAGTTGATTACGGCAGGGGCAGGTTCTCCACGCGTCCAGCCACCAGCACAGGATTGCCGCTGCCATCGCGCAGGAGCAAGCCGACCACACGCAAGTTCATCGACGGTGTGATCGCGCTCAGGCCGCTCACATTGATGAACTGGGTGAGGTTGGGGATGGTCAACACGGGCACCGGCGCGTTGAGCACGTATCCCCAGAAGCCGTTGTTCTGCAACTGGAATGTGCCGGTGTTGAGGTTGATGGTTCCCGACACCGCCTGCCCGTCAATCCCCTGGCGGTGCAGCACCACGCGCCGCGCATCCAGCGTCGGCGGGTTAGTGGTGGTATCCACGGTTCCACCCGCGACTACCGCCTGTCCGACCACCATCTTGGAGTCGTTGAAAAGGAGCTGCGTGATGGGCAGGTTCAGGTGGTAGATGTCGAAGATGGTGGTGTTGCTAACCGCCACATTCGCCGTGTTGCCAATGGAAATGCCCGGCACGACCGGAATCTGGTCGCGCACCAGCAGGGTCAGGCTGGTTGCGGCTCCGCTCGATGGGGTGGTGTTCAGCACGATGCCTTCGAGGAACTCGCGGTCGGTGGTGTAGCTTTCGACGGCATCCGCCAGAATGCTGCCATCCTGCTGCGCTTGGCCTGGGATCTCCACCAGCGCGCCGGTGGGCAGGTTGGTGATGCTCGACGCCACGCCTTCGAAATCGGTCTGCAGGTTGACGTCAACGGTAAATTGCCGGCCGTTCACCCGCTGCAGCACGAACGAGTTGGGAGCGCTCACCGACACCACCGTTCCCCGCAGCTCATCGATCTCCCAATCAGGATCGCTGGGTATCTGCAGCGCGCGGAAGGTGATCATCGGATTCACGCTGGTGATGTTGCCGGTCCCGTCGGTGACCAGCGAGTTGCGCAGGTCAAAGTGCATGGTGACCCCGCCCAGTTCGTTGGTGGCAACCGTCATGCCGGGATTCAGGGCAATGTTCAGCGTGACCGTGCTTCCACCCGCGGAGAAGGGCAGCGCCTGCGTGCTCACAGAGGGAGGCGGACCCAGGTTCAGCACCGAAATCACCGGGTTTCCCACGACGATCTGCGCCACGGTGTACGTTCCCGGCGGCACCGACTGCAATCCCAGCAGCGTGCGCAACCCCAGGAAGCGCGCAAAATCTACCGTGGTGGGCGTGCTTAGTACTGTCTGCGCGCCCGTCACTGTGCCGTTGCTGATGCCGGTGCCCAGCGTGATGCTGTCAATCGTGACCAGGAACGACAGCACCGATGGAATGGGTGAATCCTGGCCGGTAACAACGACCATACTGTTCTGCTGTGCTGTTGAAGAACTTAGGCTGCCGCCACAACCGCTGAGAGTGGCCAGCGTGATGAGAACAATGAGGAACAGACCGAAAGCCAACCGCCGCATACTTCCTCCCGAGATCGGAATTTGGGGGAGCGATGGACAACCCAAACAACCTGGCCGCTCATCCGGAACCTTCAATCGCTTGAACAGCGCTAGTGATGAAAAGTTGCGGCGCCGGCGGAGATGCCGCGCACGGAAATCTGGAGTGCACGATGTACAAGTGGCAGACGCGTTGTCGGCCTTTGGTAACCGCGCTCCATATCCGGATGCCGGTCCCAAACTCAGGCTGGAGGGCTTGACGCTGCGCCAGCAATAGTCAATAGTTGTGGGTTTCGGCTTCGCCGCTAGTCGCGGCTGTACCACATAGCTCAGGAGGAACCAGCCATGATCCGTGAGGATATTCTCAAGAAGTTCCCAGACCTCTTCGGGACCAAGCAGGTGAACGGCCGGGAAGTTAACGTCGAACAGACCATCACCACGCTCACCCGCGAACTGGGTCCGGAGATCGCTGTCGCCCTGAACGCACGCCGGGAGTTGCTCGCGTCCCCCGCACCGGTGACGAAGAAATATGCCTGGCCGAAGTGGGACGAGGCGTTTGAGGATCCCGCGAGCAGGCAGCCTTGGACATTTCGCCAGATCGTCCAGGGCATGATCGACAACTTCCTCGGCCGCGACAGCAAGCTGCGCTGGCGCCTCAACGACGAAGTCCCCATCCCCAAGGACGCCCACCCGCTGACCAATCCCGGCCTGGAGCTCACCGGGCCGTGGCATCCCCTAGACATGGCCTTCAACGCCTTAAACAGTCCGGCGCCGGTGAATATGCCCGACTGGGAAGACGCTTCACCGCCGCACTTCCAGCCCGATGGCACGCCCACGAATCAGCCGATTGGGATTTTTGCCGCCCTGCAGAACGCCAAAGACATTCTCGAGGGCAAATGGACCGACCGCCTCTATGAGGTGGTGAAGAAAGGACAGAAGCGCACGTACAAGATCAACAAGCCGCCATCGGGGTGGCCGACCCGATTCTGCCGGCCTCCTGGCAACCACGTGCGCTTTGATTACATAACCGTCGACGGTGAACCTGCCCCTGGTCTGGTTGCTATCGCTACTCTGTGGACCTTCATCAGTTACGACTTGCTCAAGCGCGCTGGCACCGGCGTGTACTTCTACATCCCGAAGATTCAGACGCCTCAGGAGGCCCTGATTCTGGAGAAGCTGCTGTCGCGACTCGAAGGCATGATCGGCGTCCCGGCGGGCACCATCAAGATCAAGGTCCTTTATGAGGAGGGAAATGCGGGCCGTTCCTTGGCGGCGATTGCCTGGGTGTTGCGGCGCCGGCTGCTGGGGACAAACGTCGGCCGCTGGGACTACACCGGAAGCATCATCGAGATGTGGAAGGACGACCCCAAGGGGGTCTTTCCCGATCCGCAGACGGTCGGCATGGCCGTTCCCACCATGATCGCTTATCAGCGCTACAACGCGCTCCTGATGCTGATG
>Ga0116217_10005827_pt1 | contig 10769 bp, 12 predicted proteins | sample Sb_taG_6_FD_89697 | JGI IMG/M metagenome (GOLD analysis project Ga0116217, IMG submission 89697) | Peat soil microbial communities from Weissenstadt, Germany - Sb_50d_4_PS metaG | ecosystem: Environmental > Terrestrial > Soil > Wetlands > Peat | place: Germany: Weissenstadt | collected 2010-09-21 | reverse complement strand
GGATTGCAGCAGCATTATAGACCGCGCGCTGCTTGCGGAGGGCGTGGCGGCGGTTTCGCTTTCCGGTTTTTTCTTGTCTTGGTTAGAATTGGGGCCCAATGAATACATGGCGCAGAAGCCGTTCGTCCCAACGTGCGACCGCCCTCGCCGTAATGGTTTTCTTCTTGACAGTTGTGCCAGCGTTGCTGGCGGCGAGCGAGCCCGCGCAGAAATATCCGCCGACCATTGTGTTCATGACGGACTTTGGGGTGCTAGACGACTCGGTGGCCCTGTGTCGCGGGGTGATGTATTCGATCATGCCCGATGTGCGGATCGTTGATCTGACGCATCAGGTTACGCCGTTTTCGATTCTCGACGGGGCGCGGTTCTTGTATGGTGCGACGCCATACTTCCCCGCGCACACTGTGTTTGTAGTGGTGATCGATCCCGGGGTCGGGAGCACGCGCAAGGCAATCGTGGCCCGATCGAAGCGCGGCCAATATTTTGTGCTGCCCGACAACGGGTTGCTGACGCTGGTCGAGCAGCGCGACGGCATTGAGGCGGTGCGCGAGATTACCAATCCGGAGTGGATGATTGGCAGTAAGTTGTCGTCAACGTTTCATGGCCGCGACATTTTTTCGCCCGCGGGCGCGCATGTGGCGCGTGGCGATGACTGGACCAACGTCGGGCCGGAGATGGCGGTGAAGGACCTGGTGCGGCTGGAGTTAAAGGCTGCCACATTCGATGGTCGCGGTCTGAGTGCCACGGTGATTGCGACCGACGGGCCTTTCGGAAACCTCGTCACGAATGTGGATGCGGAGGATTTCCTCAGGCTGGGATACCAGCGCGGCCAGGAAGTTCCAGTCAAGGTCGGCGACAAAGAAATGAAGATGAAGTTCGTGAAGACTTTCAGCGATGTGCCGCTGGGTCAGCCGCTGCTCTACATTGACTCGCGCGGGCATCTTGGGCTGGCCGTGAATCAGGGGAGTTTCTCAGCGACTTATGGCGTGAAGCCGCCGGCGGCGCTGTTTATTCCGCGGGCTGGGAAGTGATTCTCACACTGCTGGGTCTGTGCTGGCGCCGCTCGCTTCGCTTCGCGGGACGGCCGAGGCGGCCATCGCCACATGAGTCGGGCTTAGTCCCCGAGGTCTTTGGCTATGCGCGGTAACACCGCGCGCAGCAAGGCTTCGAATGTGGTTTTGACGCGCTCGCCGGTTTCCATGACCTCGGCGTGCGAGAGCGGCTGGTCGAGGATTCCTGCGGCCATATTGGTGACGCAGGAAATTGCCAGCACTTTTATTCCCATGTGGCGCGCGGCGATCACTTCAGCCACCGTCGACATTCCCACCAGGTCTGCGCCCATTCTTCGCAGGTACTCGATTTCGGCGGGCGTTTCATAGCTCGGGCCGAGTAAGCCTGCGTAGACGCCTTCATGCTGGGGAATGCCAAGCTTGCCGGCTTCCTCGCGCGCGATCTGGCGATATTCCTCCACGTAGGCGTGCGTCATGTCAGGAAAGCGGACGCCGAAGCGGTCGTCGTTGGGGCCGACCAGCGGATTCGCTCCCTGCAGATTGATGTGGTCGCGGATCAGCACCAGCGCGCCTTGCGAGTAGCTAAGATTGATGCCGCCGGCTGCGTTGGTGAGGATGACGGCGCGAATACCCATGCGTCCGAACACGCGGATAGGAAACGTAACTTCCTGCGGCGAATATCCTTCGTAAAGATGCACGCGGCCCTGCATGGCAGCGACGGGGACGCTGCCGGCGTGGCCGAGGACCATCCTTCCGGCGTGGCCGATTGCGGTGGAGCGTGGGAACGCCGGGATGTCGGCGTAAGGGATGCGGGTGGCATCGGTGAGGGAATCGGCAAAGCCGCCCAGGCCCGAGCCGAGCACGAGGGCAATCCGTGGGCGGAGAGCGGTACGTTTCAGGATCAGTTGTGCGGCGGATTCGGCGGCGGCGAATGGATCAGACATAAGATGTGAGCTTCGAAGCCTATGTTGTAGAGACGTCGCTTGCAACGTCTCTGCCGGCAGCATCCCACGCGCAAGGTTCATCGGTGCCGACGGCAGAGACGTAGCAAGCTACGTCTCTACGATTTGATATCGCGTATTTTCTACAAGTCGCCGTCGGCCAGATGGCGGCCGTGGCCGTTGCGTTCCAGCCAATCATACAGAAATGTCTGGTACAGATAAGACGCGACGATTTCCTCGCCAAGGTCGTGCGTTTCGGTGCAAATGAAAGGCACGCGCAATCCGGCGAGCACGGCGATCAGCGATTGCGTGATGCGGTTAGGGTTGGCGCCGCGGTAGGGATAGTCGGACTTAATCTCGGTTAACGACGCGGTGACGACGAGCAGGCTGTGAGGACGCTTGCTCATGCGGCGCAAACGGTTGATGAAGACCTGGCGATTGGTAGTGAACGACTGAATCAGGTCGGCCAGGTCTTTGCGCTCAACCACACAGGAATCTTCCATGCCGCTGACGGAATAATCGCCGAGAGGCAAGGCTCGCTCCTCGATGTCGGCGAACCATTTCCGAAAGCGGCGGAACGAAAGCGGATTCTGCTCGCGAGTGTCGATGACGGCAACGGGGAGCGGAGTGTGAAGTTGCGTGCCTCCGCGCTCGGCGAGCACGGGCAGGGCAGGAGGGGGAACCGGCGCGGCCTGCATGGTCCATGCGAGGGGAGCCGGAATCAGGGTGCGTTTGCGCGGCATCTGCAGGTTAGTTCAGCTAGAATTTCTTCTCGAATCTGGCAAACGCGGTTTCAAGTTTCCACTGCTCGCGGGCTCGCTCGTTGGCGGCAAGGAATTTTGCGCATTCAGGCGTCGGCTTTTCTTCCGTTGCCACATCGGCTGCGCACGCGGCTACTGGTCGGAAGGCGCTCTTCGTTTCCGTCCACAAACTTTCTCCCGGCAGGAAGCTGTGCTCAATGCTCTGGCGCGTCATGCGCTTTAACTCAGTGTAGGCCAGCCGGTAGCCCTCGACGGCGCGCAGGTATTCGTGCGTCATGTCGGAGCGGGCTACGCCTTCGTCATCGCTGCAGATCGCGACCGGCACGCCGTACTTCATGTAGACCGGCAGGGGATGATCGTCACCACTGACGCCAAGAATCTGATCGTTCGACGTCAGGTTGATCTCGACCAGCACGTTGCGTGCGGCCATCTCCCTCATCAGGCCGATGGGATCCTGCTCGAGCATCACGTCGACGCCGTGGCCGATGCGCTCGGCGTGACCGCGCTCGACTGAGGCGCGAATGTGGAACGACAGATCCTCGGGTTTTACCAATCCCGCCGCAAGTTCACCGGCGTGCAGGCTGATGTGCACCTTGGGATAGACCCCGTGCAGATAGTCGAGCATAGCCATGTGCTCGTGGAAATCGTGAACGGGAACGTACCAGTCCTCGGGCATGACCAGATTCAATCCCACGAAGCGGGGATCGGACGACGCGAGTTCGAAGCCCAGCACGATCTGCGCGAACACGGCTTCATGCGGCAGGCCGCGCAGCACCTGGTAGAGGTAGCGGACGGTGACGCTGCATCCCGGTTCGGCGTCGGCGGTGCCGCATTTTAATTCGGTGCGGGCGCGGGCGTCGTCTTCCGCCAGAGTTTTGCTGGTGGCTGCGGTGATTTCTTTGAGACCACCGGCCAGAAGCTTGTCGCGCATCTCAGCAAAATCGCTGTCCCATCCGAGTTGCATGCCGAGTTTCGGGGCGGCGCCTCCATCGGCGGTGTGCATGAATTCGACGTATTGCACATGCTCACGTGCGGCGCGGTTGACTACGGTGGCCACGGCCTCAGCCACGTGGTTGTGAGACGCCAGCCCGAACTTGTCGAAGGTGGCGAAGAAGTGGTCGTGGCCGGACTCATCGCCGGGGCGCCAGTTACGCATCGACCACGCGTCGATGATCTGGTTGTAGAGGATGTGATCGTCATAAGCGCATCGGATGCTGGGTTTCGGCGTGTAGTGCTCGCAGGAATCGCAGGGCGCTCCCAGCAGGCGGGATGTGGTTCGGTCGACGCAGAAATTGTCAGACGCGGCGAAGTCCAGCAGATCTTCCGCGTAGATCGCGCCGTCGAGGTGATTATGCAGATCCCCGCCCTTGGGCATTTCGCGCAAGAACGCCAGCAGCAAGGGAGGCTGACGGCGGATTGAGTCGAGATACCGGGCTGCTTTTTGCTCGGCAGTTTGCGCCGCGGCGAGAGCAGAAAAGACAGCGACGAATAGATACAGATAAAGAGCGATCCGCAGCGAACGCCTCACTGGCTTGCCTCCAGGAATTCTGGATTGTAATGCGTGGGTGGCGCCCGCGCCAATCTGGCTACGAACAACAACACACGTAGCCCCGGACGCATTCGTCCGGGCTCTCCTTTGCTTCGCGGGGCGGACCCTTCGACTACGCTCAGGGCAGGCTGCGTCCGCCGCTACGTGAGCAAGCCCACGTACTCTGCTACATTGTTTTCTTATGCCGCAGGTTTCCAACCCGCCTACACGCAGCTTCGCCAGCGACAACAATGCCGGAGTGCATCCCGAAGTTCTGGACGCGATCGCGCGCTCTAACCAGGGACACGTGGTGGCTTACGGCGACGATCCCTTTACCCGTTCGGCCATCGCGAAATTCGAAGAGCACTTCGGTCCGGGGATCGACGTATTTTTCACGTTCAACGGGACGGGCGCGAACGTGCTCAGCCTGCAGTCTCTGAACCGCTCGTACCATGCCGTGCTGTGCAGCGAGTATGCCCACATCTATACCGACGAATGCGGGGCACCGGAGAAACATACGGGATGCAAGCTGATCCCGCTGCCGCATCAGGACGGGAAGATCACGCTCGACGCGGTGCGCCACGCCTATCACGGCATCGGCGATCAGCATCACGTGCAGGCGCGAGTCATCTCGATCACCCAGTCGACCGAGATGGGGACGGTCTACCGGCCCGAAGAGATTCAGGCGCTGGCCCGCTTTGCGCACGAGCACGATATGTTTCTGCACGTGGACGGCGCCCGCATCGCCAACGCAGCCGCCAGTCTAGGCCAGACGCTGCGGCAAGCTACCCGCGACCTGGGAGTGGACGTGCTCTCCTTCGGCGGAACCAAGAATGGAATCATGGGCGGGGAGGCCGTGGTCTTTTTCAATCGCAAGCTCAGCGCGGATTTTCTCTACCTGCGCAAGCAAGGGATGCAACTGGCTTCGAAAATGCGCTTCATCGCGGCACAATTCGAGGCACTGTTGACCAATGGTTTGTGGCAGCGGAGCGCAGAGCATGCCAACCGCATGGCGCGAGTGCTCGAAGCCGAGGTGCGGAAGATTCCGCAGGTTCGGGTGGTGTGGAAGGTGGAGGCCAACGGCGTGTTCGCGCAGATTCCACGGCCTGCGATCGCGAAAATTAAAGAGCGGTATTTCTTCTACCCATGGATCGAAGAGGAGTGCATCGTGCGCTGGATGTGTTCGTTCGACACCACGGAAGAAGACGTGAAGGATTTCGTAAAGGTCGTGGCGGAGGCGGTCGGGGTATAGCCTTCATCGCAGTAGGCGCGTTTCTTGCCTCGGGCCCGACGCTCCCTCCTTCACTGAAAACTCTTTGCGATGTGAGCCAGAATGTAAACCCCAACACACAGTAATGCTAGACGGGCCAACGCGATTAGGACGTTGCTCAGGGCGATGAACTTGTCAAACTTCCCCATACGCTCCTCCTTTGGGCATGATTTCCCATTTGCCAGGGTGTCGGTGCGCACGAACAGGCTTTTACTTCTGACCGGCTCTCCCCGTTCGCAAAAAGTCTAGCAGGACTTGAGCGAAAGAAAAAAGTAGAGAATGACGCAAGATGAGCTATTGCTTTTTGCCCGCCCTTTTGACTAAATAGACGCATTCCCGCTGCGCGCGTATTTCGCGCGAACTGCACGCTCAGGAGTCGGCATGAACCGGAAGTGGCTTGGCATTACGGTACTCATCGCAACGGCCATCGTACTGTTGAATCTGTCCAGTTGTGCGCGCAGTCAGAAGCTGCAGTTTATTACTATTTCACCGAGCAACTTCACCTACTTTTCTCCTGCTCCCGCCGGTGCTCAACAGACCCCGATTCCCCTTACGGCCTACGGTTCGTATATCCATCCACCCGAAACCAAAGACATCTCAAGCCAGGTCACTTGGGCATCGGACAATACCATCGTGGCCGATGTGAGCAGCGCTGGCCAATTGACGGACGGGGTTGCCTGCGGCGTTGGCAACATCTCGGCGAGTTTCTATACCGACGGAAACAAGAACGGCAACGTCGTCGTGGGCTTCATGACTGTTACCGTCGAAGGTCCGGCAAGTCAGGGTTGTCCGCAGGGTACTGCTACAAGCATTCTCTCCGTTGATGTGACCGCCGGCATTGCGGATGGTGCGATTGTCAGTGCCCCCCCTGGGATAACGTGTGGAACCAATGGGACCATATGTGCCGCCTCATTCCCAACCAGTTCTTCTGTAGCCCTTACGGCCACGCCCAGCACTGGGAAAGCCTTCACCGGCTGGGGTCCCGGTTGCACATCCGTTTCAGGAAGCGGACTAACGTGCAACGTCACCATGAATGCAAACATTACCATCACGGCCGCATTCAATTGAGAGGCAGTAAAGACGAGCGTCGGTCAGTCCGTTTCTCCCAGCAACTTGCCCAGCGTAGGCTTGTGCTTCTGCGGCTTCTTCTTTTTCTCGACCACGATCTGTCCCGCGGGGGGCGCGCCAACGCGTTCGCGGGCTAACTCCTTGACCGCGGTCACGGCTCGGAAACGCTTCACTCTTTTCTTTCTGGCCATGCTCTTTTCCAATCGCTTCTGCTCGGAGGCTTCAAAGGAGTGTACCTTGATCGTTGCCGAACCGTGGTTCGAAATGGGCACCCTTCTGAAATGTGCAATAATCCATATTTGACCGGGAGAGTAGGTCGGAAGAGTTGGTCGAAAGCTGAACGACCCCTGGCCCGACTCCGAACCTTATGGAAGAACGTGATTTTTTTGACGAAAAGCTGGAGAAGAAACCAGCTTCGCTGAATTGTCCTCACTGCCACCAGGCGGCGGAGTATGAGGTCACCTGGGTGGTGCGCACCAAGAAACGGCAATTGCAGGGCCGCGCCGATGACCGCGACCGAGCCCGCTTCGCCAAATTCCGATCGTACATGGTGCGCAAGGACGACATGATGGCTTGCAAGAACCTGCGGTGCCGCAAGCGGTTCGAGCTCACAGGCCAGTCAACCGTAATCACTGAGTAGCCCGCAGCCGCGGGCGAGGCGCCCCAGGGAGAGCCGGCAGGGCGCCGGTGCTACCTCTAAATCAGCCCCGGCTCGTGCACATACTCAGGCCGGAGAATTTCGGGCAAGCCCTCCAGTCCCGATTCCTTGGCTTCGTGCAGCGCGAAGGCGATCATTTCCTGCTCGCGCTCGGGCGGCAGAGGATGTCGCTCATAGGCCGACAGCAATTCTTCCACGCGCTGGCGGGCGCGCTCCAAAATGTCAGGCGTTGCGCCGTCCATCTGGGGAAGGCCGCGATCGATCACCGTCGAAGGGAAGTGTTGTTCTTTGCGGAAGAGGGCGCGGGTTTCCTTCAGTCTCAGAAAGTCGCCGTGCAGTCCCGTCTGCGCGAACATGGCCACGGCTAGCGAATCGGCGCGGGCGTCGATGCCCTCGATCAGGCGCTGGGCAGAAGCAATGGCCTCGGCATCGATCACCAGTTTTTCGATGCTGTGGCAAGCCAGAAAATCCAGCATGCCCGCGCCCGAGATCATGTTGATCCCGGCCAGCGCGCCCAGAACAGTCGACATGCCGCTTTCCATTTCGACTTGCGCGTCTATCACGCGCCCGTCACCAGCGACCATGTAGGCGTGAGTAGGCAGACCGAGAAATTTTCCAACCTCGGCGCACGCGACATCGAGCATCGCGGTTTCGATTGCACCCATGGGAGTCTTTCCCGTGCGCATGTCGAAGATGGCCGGCGCGCCGCCCCAAACGATGGGCGATCCCGGCTGCGCGAGTTGATGAATCGTAATCCCGCTGATGCATTCGGCGGCGTGCTGCACGACTGAGCCGGCGAGAGTCACCGGAGCCGTAGCACCGGCCAATGGCATGCTGACAATTTCTGCGGGTACTCCAGCACGCGCCAAGTCAACCAAATTCTGCGACGCGAATTCCGACCAGTTCAGCGGGGGTGACGGGCATACATCGAAGATGGCCCGGGGATGCAGGCGCAGCGCGGCACGGCCTCCACTCTCAATGGCGAGCAACTCCAGCAGCGTGTGCAGGCTCGAGGCGGAAAAAGCCCCGGTGACGACTGGTTTTTCGGAATACCAAAGCACCAGCAGCAGGCGGTACCAGTCTCCGATCTCCTGCGGGACGTCGTTGCACACCACGGCGGTGGATTGCGCGGCAAACTGCGGCAACATTTCCGCCACCTGCACCAGACGAACCAGATCCGCCGACAGTGCGGGGCGAGCCTGCTGCGTTTCCGGATCAAGAATGTTCAGGCACGACGAACCGGGATCGAAGTGGACGTCGTCGCCGCCATAGCGCACCGCCGGCTTGCCCGTGCGGTCGTAAAGGCAGAATCCCCGGGGGACGAGGTCGAGCAACCGCCGCGCCAGCGCTTCAGGAATGTGCGCCACGCCCTCTTTCACCGTAATGCCTGCGGCACGCAACAGGTCGACCACATAAGGCGCGACCCGAACGCCTGGATCTTCGATGAGCTGGAAGGCTTCTTCCAGAATGCGGTCGATGACCGCCTTGTCGAGCAGCTGGAGTTTCGGCCTCATTTTCATACCTATTCCCTCATACCGACTCCACGACTGCACCCTGCATTTTCTGCTCCATCAACTGGCGGGCCAGTTCGACGGCGCTCATCGCGTCTTTGGCGTAGCCGTCAGCGCCGATTTCCTCCGCCCATCGACGCGTCACCGGAGCGCCTCCGACCATGATTTTCACTTGTGAGCGCAGGCCGGCTTTCCCGATGGCTTCGACGACGCCTTTCTGATTGCGCATGGTCGTGGTCAACAACGCCGAGACGCCGACGATGTCCGCGTGGAGTTCCTGCGCTTTAGCGGCGAACTTCTCGCCCGCGACGTCCACTCCCAGATCGTGTACGCGGAACCCATGCGCTGTGAGCAGCGTTCCCACCAGAATCTTGCCGATCTCGTGGATGTCGCCCTTGGTCGTGCCCAGCACCACAATGCCAGCCATGGGACGCTCCGTGCCCAGTTTCTTCAACTCGGGGTCGAGCACCGCCATCGCGGCGCGCATGGCCTCGGCCGAGGCCATCATGTCGGGGAGGTACATCTGACCGCGGGCGAATTGCTCGCCAACGTCGTGCATGCCGGGAACAAAGCCATGGTGGATTGCGTCGAGAGGAGCGATTCCGGCGGAAAGAGACTGCTGCGCCAGGCTGGAAGCCGTGTCGGGTGCGCCGTCAATGATGCTCTGCCGCATGGCTGAGAAGTTGTCTGGCATAGGCCCTCTCGCCCATGCTGACGTGGCTTGGCGGCGCAGTCTGTGATGGAGATCACAGTTGAGTTACGAGAGGCACTTTTCCACTCGCGGGTCGTTTATACTTACAGGTTTTCCTGTAGCTTTCCGAAGATGCAGGGCAAGGAGTCCTACTCTTGAAAATCCTGGTTTGCATGAAGCAGGTGCCGCAGAAAGATGCACCGCTCAAGCTCAACGAAAGCGGAGCGTGGATCCGCGAAGACGTTTCGTACGAGGTCAACGAGCCAGATGCCTATGCGCTGGAAGAGGCGCTGCGCCAGCGGGAAAAGCATAAGGGCGAGGTGGTAGTCATTACAAGCGGCCCGGGCCGGGCACAGCAGGTTTTGCGTGAGGCGCTGGCCAAGGGTGCGGATCGAGCGATTCATCTCGAAGATGACAAGTTCGTGGGCCTGGATGCGTTCAACACCGCCAAGGCCTTCGCCGCTGCGATCAAAGACGAATCGTTTGACCTGATCTTCACAGGCCTGCAATCCGACGACTACGGCTACGCGCAAACCGGCGTGATCCTGGCCGAGTTGCTGGGGCTGCCGCACGCGACCATCATTATGCAGATCGAGAAAACGGACAGCGGCATCCGGGTGAAGCGCGAATTGGAAGCCGGATTCTTCCAGTTTGTCGACATGCCGACGCCAGCGGTGCTGACCATTCAGTCAGGCATCAACAAGTTGCGCTACGCCACGCTGATCGGCATCAAGCAGGCAAAAAACAAGCCCTTGCGGAAGGTGGCGTTGGCAGAAGTGCAGTCGGCGATCGGCGACAATCTGCAGAAGATCGAGCGCCTGTATGTTCCGCAGAAAACGAAGAAGACAGAGCACATCGAAGGCCCAGCCGGAGAGATTGCCAAGAAGCTTGTGGACAAACTGAGGAACGAATTGCGCGTGCTGTAGATGGTTGTGTGGGCCGGGTCTTTGACCCGGCCGCCGAGCGGAGCTCGGCAAGGTTTTGCTAAAAGCTTAGGAGCTAGCAGCTAAGAGCTGACTTTATGGCCGATACGATCTTAGTAATCGTCGAACAACGCGAAGGCAAACTGAATCGCGTCTCGTGGGAAACCATCACTGCCGGACAGGCCATCGCAGCGGCGACCGGCTGGACGCTGGAAGCGACGGTCGTTGGCGGCAGCGTCGCGTCTTTCGCCGCTGAAGTTGCGGCGAAGAAAGTCGCAAAGGTGTATGCCGTTGAGTCGCCGAAGCTCGAACCGTACACGCCAGATGCCTTCGCCGCCGCCCTGAAGCAGTTCCTCGCGGCGAAGCAGCCCAAGCTCGTGCTGATGCCGCACACCTATCAAGTGCGCG
>Ga0116217_10005826_pt1 | contig 10770 bp, 13 predicted proteins | sample Sb_taG_6_FD_89697 | JGI IMG/M metagenome (GOLD analysis project Ga0116217, IMG submission 89697) | Peat soil microbial communities from Weissenstadt, Germany - Sb_50d_4_PS metaG | ecosystem: Environmental > Terrestrial > Soil > Wetlands > Peat | place: Germany: Weissenstadt | collected 2010-09-21 | reverse complement strand
GTTGCCGGAGGCATGGGGACAAAGCCCGAGGTTGGACACCTGCTCCATGAATTCATTCCTGCCGATGACGTTTACTTGGTGGCGGAAGCCACAAAGCGAGTCTTCGACAAGCACGGGAACCGCAAGAACAAAAATGCCGCGCGCCTTCGTTTCTTGTGGGCAAGGACGGCTTCTGCCAATTGTACGAGCAGGAATTACGGGAGCTTCGCGAAGAAAGACTCGGGGCGCTGGAATTGCCGAAAGAACAGTCGCGCGCCAGCACGGTTCCCTTCTTCCCGGTACAAGACGAAAGTCGCGACTTCCAGCGTTGGAGAAAACGTTTCGTGGTGCCACAGCCTCAACTCGGTCTATGTTCAGTGTTAGTCCCGGTGTTTCTGGGAAACCTGAAGAACGATGAGGCCATCGCGTTGGCGCTCTTCCTTGAGCCATTCGGGAAGGACGTTCTGCGGGCCACACTTGGACAGAACCTGCGACTGCGCAACATCCCTGAACGATATCTTTCGAACGTCTATTCTGTAGTTAAAAACGTTTCAGAACTGGCATCGGCTCCAGCGCTGCTAGCGAACTCAATTTCCTGCACCGGGGCCGACACCTGCAAGCTCGGCATCTGCTTGTCGAAGGGAGCACTAAGGGCGATTTCCACCGGACTGGCGGAGTCGGCACTTGACCTCGACCAAATTCCTGAATTCAAACTCCACCTCTCCGGATGCCCGAACACCTGCGGGCAGCACATGCTCGCCGACCTCGGCTTCTATGGCCAGGTCGGACGCAAGAACCAGCGGATTTTCGCGGCGTACGGCGTGTCTATTTGTAGTGGCGGTGTCATTATGCTCCAGTCACTTCAAAAGTTGATTCGGCGGCCAAATTTGGTCGGTTGCCGGCGCTGTCGTTGGCTCGTTCCCACTTTGCTGGAGAACGGGCTCGATCCCTCTTTGCTGGCGTCTCAACCCATTCCATCCTCCCCTTAGAAACTACCGCTTCAGCTGCTGTTGGCTTGACGATGATAGCCGCTGGACACACGAGAGGTTGGCCGATCCTGCGTGGCGGTGCGCAGTCTCTCACGGATGCCCTGGTCCGACATTTAGAGGATCTCGGAGGCCGAGTTGAAACCGGTCGTGAAGTAACCGAGCTACCTTTGTCCGACCTCGTCCTCGCAGACATCACCCCGCGCCAACTCCTTCGCATCGCCGGTTCCCATCTATCCACTGACTATCGAAAGCAACTGGAGCGATTTCGGTATGGACCCGGTGCTTTCAAGATTGACTACGCACTGAATGCAGCGATTCCGTGGACCGCTCGCGAATGTCTGCGGGCCGCCACCGTACACATCGGAGGCTCTCTCGAAGAGATTGCTCAGGCTGAAAGGACCCTTTCACCCAACAAACCATTCGTTCTGCTCGGCCAGCCATCGCTCTTCGACTCCAGTCGAGCTTCCTCTGGTCGACATACCGCTTGGGCCTACTGTCATGTTCCTAACGGCAGCACCGAAGACTACACCGAATCCATTGAGCGCCAAATCGTACGTTTCGCTCCCGACTTCCGCGATTGCATTCTGTCCCGCTCCGTCTCTACACCCAAAGATCTTGAGAGTTGGAATTCCAATCTAGTCGGCGGCGATATCTTGGGGGGAGCAATGAATGTCCGCCAGCTACTGTTTCGTCCTACACGGTCGTTGTATCGCACCTCGCGTTCGGGACTCTATCTTTGCGGAGCATCAACGCCCCCAGGTGGCGGCGTTCATGGAATGTGTGGATTTCATGCAGCCGAGATGGCCCTCAAGGATCTCAACATTTAATTCGATTTTCTGTCGGTCATTTCGCTTTGGCACAGGGGAATCCGGGGGGGATATCGTACGAGACTCTGGCTCCGGAAAACATAGTGACCAGGGGTGTCAGGCCTGAATCGCCTTCCCCTGTTCGCGCGCCGCGCTCGTCCATATTTCGACCTCCTCGCAAAGTTGTCTTCTTCTAGCGTGGCCATTCCATGCCTTTGGCACGGCTGCTAGAACGCCAACTCACTTTGGAGATGTCTATGCGTCCATACGTCTTCACGTGCCTGTTTCTGTCAAATATCTACGTGCCATTGGGAAACAGAGGGTCTCGCCGAAGTGCCACCGAGTCGTCGGCGGATGACGGGCAGGGTCGAAAAACACTGGATCGTAAATCAAGCCGTGCTGAAATCAAAGGAGTTAACGTCATGAGCTGTAACCCCGCCTGACGTTCAGCAATTTTTCATGACGTTTCGCGGGCCGCAGGCCCTAAGTGACAAACCGGAAACTATCGATCTAAAGATGAGAACGGGAGATCCCGGCGTTGTCGGCAAGAGATCTCCCGCTGTGGCGCTTTGATTTGAGCAGTTTTACGCATACAGCGCCAGACTGCTGTTGTTCGCATGTTCCTGAGCTTCTTCGGACTCGGCCTCCTTGCCTTTGAGGTAGGCGAGCGTCACGTCCAGCGATTCGCGTGCGAGGCGGAAGTGCTGCAGAACACCTGCAAGGGCTCGCTCCTCCGCGTGAGATTTGGTTTCATTTCGCCGAACGGGCGAGGAGCCCTGACCAGATCTTCCGGGCATATAACGCAAGGTTCAAAGCGCATACGAATACACCTGCTACTGTCAGAACGGTCGCAGAGATATCGGGATAGATAAGCCGGTCAAGATAGTGAAGCAGAAATCCGCTCTGGTATGGCTCCACACCCGCCCTGGCTTCCAGGTAGTTCTCCAACACAGTCAAAGGGCACGGCCACGGAAGCAGTTCGGTAAGGATTCCCCAGATAAGAGACGCGATATGCAACCAGCGAAGGATCGGGCGTCCGCGCACCAGCAGAGCGCCGAAGACCACCCACAAAATGAACAGCCCGTGCAGGAGAGGACGGCAGTCGCGAGCCCAGAATACAAATTCGAAGCCAGACGGACTGCATACATCTTCTAGAATTTACTGCTAGCGGTCAGAAAAGGCACACCGGCGGTTCTTGGATGCTTAAGGCGCGAATATATTTTTCGAGTTCATAATGCGGAAAATCATCCACGTAGACATGGACGCGTTTTACGCCTCCGTTGAGCAACGCGATGATCCGCAACTGCGCGGCAAGCCCGTAATCGTGGCCTGGCGCGGCAATCGCTCGGTCGTATGCGCGGCTTCGTACGAAGCCAGGGCTTTCGGCGTGCGTTCAGCCATGCCGGCAATACGTGCAGAACGCCTGTGTCCAGATGCGGTCTTCGTCGCTCCTGATTTCACACGTTATCGAGTGGTCTCCAGCGACGTTCGAAATATCTTCCAACGTCATACGGACCTGATCGAACCACTGTCGCTCGACGAAGCCTACCTAGATGTCACCGAGAATAAGACTGGCTTGCCGACAGCCACGCTTGTCGCGCGCACTATCCGCGAGCAGATACGGCAGGAGTTGAATCTCAGTGCCTCCGCGGGCGTAGCGCCCAACAAGTTCTTGGCAAAACTGGCGTCTGACTGGCGGAAGCCTGATGGACTTTTCGTCATCCAGCCAGAAGAGGTAGACGCGTTTCTCCACCCGCTGCCCGTTGGACGCCTGCCCGGAGTCGGCAAGGTCACCGAAGAGGCACTAGCGAAACTCCGTATACACACTGTTGGCGAGTTACGAGGCTTGGAGTTATCCGTGCTCGAAGACGAATTCGGGCGCTACGGTGTGCGCCTGTATGAACTTGCCCGCGGCATCGACGACAGCGAAGTGGTGCCAAACCGGCCCACGCAATCGATGTCCGTCGAGGACACCTTTGAAAAGGACGTCCTATTGCTGGAGACCGAGCCGATGATCCGACGACTGGCGGAAAAGCTTTGGTCTGCTTCGCGCAAGGAACCACGAATCGCACGAACCGTAGTTCTGAAGCTGAAGACAAGTGAATTCAAGATCCTCACGCGTAGTCATACACCAGATTCTCCGCCATCGTCATGCGAAGAGTTGACGGACATCGCCCTAAAGCTGCGAGAACGAGTAGAGCTTGGCTCTCAACAACGCTTTCGCCTCGTAGGGGTCGGTCTGAGCAATTTTCGAGAACCGGAAGAGACTAGCGCGCAACCAGCTCTTTTCGACTAAATATACTTCTTGGCAAAGTTCTAGCCCTGCATCAGATCATTCCCTAGTGGCATGAGGTCATTCGGTGGAAGGGTTTGACCTCGGCGCCTGAGTATCAGATATTGAGAAGGACATGGACGCTGAGCACACCATCGCGGAAATCGAGTGGCTGGAGCACATCTTCGCAGTGCCGGACACAAGACCGATGAGCGCAAGTGACCTCGCGGCTGCGAATCAACGGCATGATGAGAAGAACGGAAACAGTCCGTGGTTTCGGCTCTGGCAGCGGTATGGCGTCTGTTGCCGATCCTCTGAATCGGCTGGCTTATACACCTGCAGCGCGCTCGGCAATCCTCCAGGCTGGGTCCGCCTTGCAGAACGCATTGCTTAGGAGGCGCTGTGCGTGGCGGCGTAACTCGTGCTAGCATTTCCAGCCGGAAAACAATGGGCATATTAAGGAGAACGCGGATATGAAATCTCAACTGACAGTAGTTGGTCTGGGAGGATCACTGGCAGAGCACTCCAGCAGTTTGGCTGCCCTCAAAATCGCATTAGAAGGCGCGGCTGAGGCTGGTGCGAAAACGGATCTTCTTGATATTCGACAACTGTCTCTGCCGATGTATGACCCTGGCGCAGAAAACAATCCACCCGAGTCCGTTCGTGAGATGTGCGACACAATCCATAAGGCGGACGGTCTTACATGGAGCAGTCCGATGTACAACGGAACGATAAGTGGCTCTTTCAAGAACGCTCTGGACTGGCTAAAGCTGCTGGGCGACCGAAGTCCTCCTTATCTGACGGACAAAGTAGTTGGCCTCATCAGCACTGCGGGAGGCATGCAAGGGTTGCAAGCCGTAAACACATGGAGTTTGTAGTGCGAGCGCTCAGAGGCTGGGCGGTTCCTCTGGTGATGCCGATTGCGCAAGCCTGGAAGGCGTTCGATAAACAGGGTGTCGCTCAAGACGCGCAATTGACCGAGCAACTGCGTGCATTGGGGAGAGAAGTAGCCAGAGGTTCCTGTCAGTTTCACTCCAACCGCCGACCAAAGCGGACGCGGCAAAAGCGGAAACTGAAATTACACCTCTTAGTGACGAGGAAGCAAAGATCGCCTAAGCCCGATTTGATTTTTCGAGGCACCCTGATTGGCGACCAATACAGAAAAAGAGTTGGCGCTGCGAAACTCGGCAGGCTTGGGGCGGCCACTTCGTGTCCCGACCTTTCGCAATCTTCTCATCGCAGATCTTGTCTCCGATATTGGCACCTTCATGCAGAACGTTGGCGCTGCCTGGTTGATGGTCTCACTGCGTGCCGGGCCGGGTTACGTCGCGCTCATACAAACTGCGGCTTCACTACCTTACTTTCTATTGGCACTGCCTGCGGGTTCCGCCGGTGATATCTTCGATCGCCGCAGACTGATTCTGTATACCGAAGCTTGGATGATGGGGATCGCGCTGGTTCTGGCAGTGCTGACCGTCAGCGGCTCTATGTCGCCCTGGTTGTTGCTAGCGCTGACCTTTGCCCTCTCCGCTGGAGATGCGTTTGAAACTCCGACCTGGCGCGCCATCCTTCCAGAATTGGTATCCAAAGACGACCTGCCGGCGGCATCGGCCCTGAACGGGATCGAATTCAATCTCGCGAGAGCAGTGGGTCCGGCACTGGCGGGCATTGTGATCGCCGCCGCAGGCGTCGCCACGGCCTTTGTCGCGAACTTTGTGTCGTTCTTCGGGGTCATCCTCGTGGTCGCGAGATGGAAAAGACCGATTCGCAACCAGACAGCCCCTGCAGAGACTTTGACCGGAGCCACCGTCGCAGCGATTCGTTACGTCCGCAACTCCCCTGCGATTCTCACTGTGCTGGTGCGGACCGGCATCGTCATGTTCTTTTCCAGTTCGCTGTTTGCCCTACTACCTTCAGTGGCCAAAAGCGTGAATGAGAGTGCGATCGGGTATGGGGTGTTACTGGGGTGCTTTGGGGCGGGTGCGATTGGCGGCGCCTTACTCATGCAAACGCTGCGCGCCCGTTTCACGACAGAGATTATTGTCTCCACGGGCGTTGTGATCCTGGGCATCGTGATCGTAATGATCGCTCGTTTGCACAGTTTGAGTGCCCTCGCTCCTGTCATCCTGGTGAGCGGCGCGGCATGGGTCCTGTTCATCTCTCTCATCAATGCGTTGGTCCAAAACCTAGCCCCGGATTGGGTACGAGCACGAGTGCTTGCAATTTTCACGCTCGTCTACATGGGGAGCTTTGCGCTGGGAAGTGCCGCCTGGGGCGGCGTGGCCCAGCGACGGGGCATCGGGCTCGCTCTCATCTACTCCGGATTTGGAACCGTTGGGAGTGTGATACTTGCGCTGATGGCCAGACTTCCGGATTCCACTGCAGATCTCACTCCGTGGAATCACTGGCGTATGCCGGTTATCGTGAAAGAGGTTGGCGCTGAACTCCTTGAAGGCCCGGTGCTGGTCACAATCGAATACTCTGTCGTTTCGGGGCAGGAGACAGAATTCGTGAAAGCGATCCGTCAATACGCCCCCACAAGGCGCCGTGATGGCGCGTATCGGTGGGGAATCTATCGCGATACCGAAGTTGCCAATCGTTTTGTGGAGATATTCCTGGTGCATTCGTGGGCAGAACATCTACGTCAACACGAGCGGCAGACAAGAGCGGATCGTGAGCTGGAGGAACGGGTCTACAGTTACGTTGCCGGCGAGCCGAAGGTGCGGCATCTTCTCTACGCGGATTCCACAAAATCATAGCCCCGAGCCCAGCTTTGTCGCGCCGAGCCGTCTAAGGATGCGAATGGGAAACCCCGGCTTGATTGGTCAGAAATCTCCCGCACAACGATGTTCACTACGTTTATGCGTACACCGCCAGGCTGCTGCTATTGGCGTGTTCCTGCGGCTCTTCCGACTCGGCGTCCTTGCCCTTCAGATAAGCGAGCGTCACGTCCGGCGATGATTCATCATGGAATTTCGCAAATTGACCGTTCTTGAGAATCAGAAACGAATCGTCTCGCCTACAAGCCATAAGCCGTCTCAGTGGAGTGTCGATGCCGTCATCCGCCAACTGGAAGGTTCCGTGGTGGATTGCGATGCTGGTTTTGGCACCGAGAATTTCGTGGGCTTGAACGGCTTCCTCGGGAGCCATATGCACAGGCGACATGAACCAGCGCGGTTCGTACGCTCCGATTGGTAACAGCGCGACATCCGGCACTCCGAAATTGTTCCGCACTTGGGCGAAATGATCTCCAAACGCGGTGTCTCCCGCGAAATATACGAGCCCTTCCTGAGATTCAATCATGTATCCGCACCATAGGGTCTTATTGCGGTCGTAAAGCTTCCGGCTTGAGAAATGCAGAGCGGGCACGCAGTGGATGGTGAATCCCGTAAGTGACAATGATTCGCCCCAATCCATTTCGTGAGCAGGCCCTATTTTCTCTAATCGAAGTAGGCTAGCGACGCGAGCTGGAACGATGAACTTAGAATCTCCCCGAGCCGCCAGTCGGCGAAGTGTCGGTAGATCCAAATGGTCATAATGATTGTGGCTGATGAGCACAGCGTCAATGTCGGGCAAATCATCCATCCGCACTCCAGGTTTTCGTCGGCGCTTCGGACCTAACCAGGACACAGGACTGGCTCGTTCGGACCAAATTGGGTCCGTCAAAATGTTCGAACCGGGCTGCTGAATGAGGCCATGCGCTGGGACTTCCCCCCGCGGCGGCCGTCGCTCTGGTGCGCTTAGGGATGTCTCTTGATGGACGCCACGAGAGAGAAGCGAGTCCTTGCTTTTCGCCAACGCTCCCACCACGCAGAGAAAGCAGGATGCGAATCAATGACCGCCTCGTCCTGAGCCTTAGCCGACTGTTGCATCACGATTGGAGTCCGAGTTGTCTCGACGGCCTCGCTCACGCCATCTTCCTCACCCCGGAGCAACGGGGTAACGGTTCGCAGTGCTTCTGAATTCGACATTGCTGCACCTCAATATAAATGTACGGCTTGTCAGCGTTCGGCGGGGAACTAGCCTGCGGACGATTCACGCTAGCCGCTGCAAAGCTCCGAGTGAAACCGTTGGTATCGGTGCAGCACGCCTGATTCCATCATGGTGCGCAGGTTGATGTAGCAGCTTTTTGTGGCGCTTACGGGGAATGACTCCCAGTTCGATCGCGCAGGAATGTCGGTGACTGAGCAAAACTTACCGCACGCGGACTAGGCGAGAGTAGCTGGGGTTTGGTGGCTTTGGTTCTTGGGTTGCGGATGCTGACGGTGACGTTGTTGATTCGTTTGATTGCGACCAGACGAAACTCCGGGCAGAGTGAACCGCAACTGCATATCAGCAAAGAGGGGGATCCCTATCTTCGAACGCTGCTGGTACAGGGTGTGCACCACATTTTGGGGCCGTTCGGCGTGGACAGTGATCTGCGACGCTGGGGTCTGAGGCTGGCCGAGCGTCGCGGGAAGAATGGGAAGAAACGAGCCGTCATCGCAGTGGCACGAAAGCTAGTGGTCTTGCTGCATCGCTTGTGGGTCGGCGGTGAGGTGTACGAACCGCTACGCAACGGCAGTCCAGCGATGCTGTCGGCAGCCGCGTAGGTAAATTAAATAGAAAGGAAACACAAAGACCGAGCGCCGAGTTCCGGTGACTGCGTCTAACGCCTGGCCCAACTTCTATCTTCGAGATGGAAGAGAGGTCGACAAACAGGTGGCAGTACCGCCTGAAACGAGAACTCCCAACTTGCACCGGCTGAAACGAGAACTCCCAACTTGCACCGGCTTACTTTGCTGGCGGCTGTACAAAGCCCACTTCGAGACCTTGGACTCCGGTTATTTCGTGAGTCACGGTTCTCTTGGGAGGCGTTCGAACGGCCTAGCTTTTTGTTCCGGGAAAAGTCTTTTTCCACTCATAAAATCCGTCCGAAGGAATCAGGCAACGCCGATCACTAGGAATTAGGAATGAAAAAACACTCCCGTATGGTCGGTCAATCGAAAGTCGACCGTCCACGAGGCCTGCGCACTCGAATTACCTTCCGGCTTGGCAGTGATACCTAGACAGAAGTGCGCTTATTGTTACCGATCCGGTGAAACTTCCTACAAGCCGACTTCGGAACTACTTCACGTCTCGCTGGCCGAAAACAACCGGACCTCCGTGTTTGCCGATCCAAACAACGAGGAACGGGGGTTAGTACGAAGTTGACACCTCTCTTTTCCGCCGAGCTCAGGCAAGGTCGTAGCGATCAAGGTTCATTACCTTGTTCCACGCAGCCGCGAAGTCTTTCACAAACGCCCCCTTCGCGTCGCCGCATGCGTAGACTTCCGCGATTGCCCGCAGCTGCGAGTTCGAACCGAACACAAGGTCGACATGCGTGCCGGTCCACTTGATTTTGCCCGTCGCGCGATCGCGCCCCTCAAACACGCCTTCGGATGTAGGGGAGGGCTCCCACTTCGTATTCATGTCGAGCAGGTTGACGAAGAAATCATTCGTCAGCGTCTCGGGCCGGTTGGTGAAAATGCCGTGTTTGGAATGCCCGAAGTTCGCACTCAGGGCGCGCATGCCGCCGACGAGAACCGTCATCTCGGGGGCAGTCAGTGTCAGCAACTGCGCCCGATCCACCAGCAACTCCTCCGCCGACAGGGTCTGTCCGCTGCGGAGATAGTTGCGGAACCCGTCCGCGACCGACTCCATTACGGCGAATGAGTGCACGTCGGTCTGCTTCTCGGAAGCATCCGTGCGCCCCGGCGAGAAGGGAATCTTGACTTTGTGCCCGGCCCTTTTCGCAGCTTCCTCGACGGCTGCGCAGCCGCCCAGAACGATCAGGTCGGCCAGCGAGACCTTCTTTCCTTTGTTCCGGCCTTTGTTCCCGTTGGACTTGTTCCCGTTGGACTGGGAGCTGTTGAACTCCTTTTGGATCGCCTCCAACTTCTTGAGAACCTTCGCCAGTGCGGCCGGCTGGTTCACTTCCCAATCCTTTTGTGGCGCGAGGCGAATGCGCGCCCCGTTCGCCCCACCGCGCTTGTCGGAGCCGCGGAACGACGCCGCCGATGCCCAGGCCGTCGTGACCAGTTGGGAGATCGACAGTCCGGATTTGAGGATCTTCGCCTTCAGAGCGGCAATGTCCTGCTCCCCGATCAATTTATGATCCACGGCGGGAACAGGGTCTTGCCACACCAGAGACTCCTTCGGAACGAGTGGGCCAAGGTACCGCGAGATCGGCCCCATGTCGCGATGCGTCAGCTTGAACCACGCCCGCGCAAACGCGTCTGCGAGCTGATCCGGATGCTCGTAGAAGCGCCGGGAAATCTTTTCGTAAGCAGGGTCGAGCCGCAAGGAGAGGTCAGTGGTCAGCATGGATGGCGCGTGACGCTTCGACGGATCTTGCGCATCCGGCACCGTACCGTTGCCAGCGCCATTTTTCGGTGTCCACTGATGTGCGCCAGCCGGGCTCTTGGTCAGTTCCCAATCGTATTTGAACAGGTTCTCGAAGTAGTTGTTGCTCCACTTCGTAGGCGTCGTGGTCCAAATGACTTCCAGGCCGCTGCCGATCGTGTCATCCCCTTTGCCCGTGCCAAACTTGTTCTCCCAGCCGAGGCCCTGCTCCTCGATGGGAGCGGCTTCCGGCACTGGGCCGACATACTTGTTCGGATCGGCAGCGCCGTGGGTTTTTCCGAAAGTGTGACCGCCGGCAATGAGCGCAACGGTCTCCTCGTCATTCATCGCCATGCGGGCG
>Ga0116217_10005825_pt1 | contig 10772 bp, 9 predicted proteins | sample Sb_taG_6_FD_89697 | JGI IMG/M metagenome (GOLD analysis project Ga0116217, IMG submission 89697) | Peat soil microbial communities from Weissenstadt, Germany - Sb_50d_4_PS metaG | ecosystem: Environmental > Terrestrial > Soil > Wetlands > Peat | place: Germany: Weissenstadt | collected 2010-09-21 | reverse complement strand
GGGGCCCTCGCCCGTCGACTTGCCAGCCTGCATCGGATCGAACATCGCTTCGTGACATGGGCAGCGGAACAACTTTTTGTCCTCAACCCAATCGGTCAGCATGCACCCAAGATGGGTGCACACGGCCGAGTAAGCCAAAACTCCTTGAGCCGCGTCTTCCTTCGACTCTTCCGGAACTTTTTCCGGAGGCAACCGCAAAAGAAGGACGGTGGAGTGGTCGCTCTCACGAACCGTTCCACTGGCCGTGTCCTTGGCCTGCGCAGTAACCGGAGGTCCATCGATAGCCAAGTCCTCCAGAGAAACGATATTGTCCTTGCGCGGGCCGTCAACGAAAACAAACATGTCGCCCACTTTCGGCGCTCCTTTGTCCAGCGGTTTGGGCATCGCTCCGCCCACGGCAAAGGCACTCAGACTCCCTCCGATTGACACCAGCGCCGCCGCCCCCGCAAAACCGCAGGTGGACTTGAGCAGCTCGCGCCGGGTTATGCAAAAATTCGACTCCATGAAACCGACCCCCCTTAACTCGATGTCTATTCTTCAGAAGAAACTGCACTTGGTACTAACGGGCAGCAGCTCCCATTCCACCGCGGACGCTGGGCTAGGCTGTCAGCTACCCGCGGTTGTCGGATCAATCATTGTTCGTACTTCTGAGATCCGATTCGCAGGAAAGCCACCGCGCTTGGCGTGCTCGTGAAGCAATTCCGCACTCGTCGCAAGATAAATACAGTAGATCCGATCGTCGCAGACGTAGCTCTTGACCCACTGGATTTGTGGGCCCATCTCCTTCAGGACACCGCAAGACTTCTGTGAAATGCCCTGTAAGTCGTCGGCCGATAACTTACCTGCTCCGGGGATTTCGCGCTCGATCACAAATTTGTGCAATTGCATCTTCGTTGCCTGCGGTGACGTTGCCTGCAGTGACGGCGTTGCCCCACCTGCTGCGAAAGCATTCAGGCTTCCCCCCATTGAGACCAATGCCGACGTCGCAGCCAAAGTGCATGCGGACTTCAGCAGGTCCCGTCTTTGTTTGTTAAAGTCCGACTTCATAGCCCAGTCCCTCCTTGGACTCAATTTCTGCATCGCACGCAGCACATCAGCCAAACATCGTGGCTACGCAGCAAACTCCACACTGAGGATAATGGCCAGTCCGGCGAAACGCCGGACCGGCCGATCTCATTACCCAGCGGTTGTCGGATCAATCGTTGTTCGTACCTCGGAGATCCGATTCGCAGGAAAGCCACCGCGCTTGGCGTGCTCGCGAAGCAATTCCGCACTCGTCGCAAGATAAATACAGTAGATCCGATCGTCGCAGACATAGCTCTCGACCCACTGGATTTGTGGGCCCATCTCCTTCAGGACACCGCAAGACTTCTGTGAAATGCCCTGTAGGTCACCGGCCGATAACTTACCTGCTCCGGGGATTTCGCGCTCGATCACAAATTTGTGCATTTCCAATCCTCCTTATCCTTTCGAATTCGCAGTCGAACTAGGAACCACCGCGAACTACTAGAAGAATGCAATGGTGCCCAATGCAATTGAGTCCTCGGTCGCGGTCTTGAACGCCTGCGACTCGGAACGAGTGTGGGTATACTCACCGACCAGATTCATCCACTTCGTCAGCCCATAGCGAGCCTGGCCGATATACGACCCGTTGTTTCTCGTTACCAACGCCGAATCCGCCCCGAAGTTGGGGTTGGCTAGTTCCCCGCTAGCCAGGCTCAGATTGCTCTGGCCGTAGCTTGCGCCAATCGTAAACTTCTTGGCAAAGGTGTACGTTCCCTGGGCGTAATAGCCTTGGGAATTGCGGGTTTGTCCCGCTGGGCTCGTAGAGAGGAACATCAAACCCTCCGTTCCGATACCCGAACCGTCGTAGCCATAGACCACGAAGTCAGCCGCGCCAACCGAGATCTTGGTGCCGTAGTCGACGCCCCACGCTCGAACGCTGTGTCCCGGTACCCAGCCAGCAGATTTCAGCAAATTGGAATCGTTAGCCAAGTCGCTAGCGCTAGCCTCCAGGCTCTGAGTAATGTAGTTGTTCCAGAACTTGACCTTTACCATCCCTTTAGTAGGGAACGTGTACGTCAGCTTGCCCTGGAGTTGGGGCTGCCCATGGCCGGTGAGCGGAGCGGAGAATTCTGGCAATCCGAGTGTCGTGGACACAACATCACTTAGGGGCGCGAAGATTCCGCCTGCAACCTGGAATCCGCCAGCGGAGGGTGAAGTCCAGCTAATCTGTGGCATGAAGTCAGTGTAGATATAGCCTAGACCAATGCGGCCCAGCGTGACGCTGCCCGGCCCGGCGTTGCCGTTCGTCGAACCTGCACCGAGAAGGGTGAAGTCATTCAAGATAGCCTCTTGGCCGAAGAAGCCAAGGTCGCGGCCAACTTTGAAGGTTCCCATGTTGGCTTTGCCAATGGTCACGTACTGCTGACGAAAGTCGATGCCCGCGACGCCGAATCCCGTCGGGTTGCCGGGGGCCAAGTTAACGCCGCCAAACGTCGTCCCTGCCAACCCGCCGGTCATGAGGCTCTGGATTCCCGGCCAGATGCCGAAGAAAACCGCGAGGTCGTAGCCACCTTGCTTCGTCGCGATCTTGAAGGACAAGTCGCCCGGCAGCAGACCGTTGCGTATCGACGAATTGGGCTGGGCGTTGTTGCTGGCCAAGCACAGGACGCAGGTATTACCACTGCCTACGTTAGCATTGCCAGGTGTGTTATCCGGCCGGTCGTGGACGTAGAATCCGTTGATTTCGCCGGAAATGGTCACGTCGAAAGGTCCGCTGTGAAACCCAACTGCGTTGTCCATGGCGGTAACGACCTTCGCTCCCGTCGCTTGCGCCTCCCGCTCGTTCGGTCTGGCCGCTTGAGGCTGTTGTTGGGCCGCGTAATGTTGCTTCAAAGTATCGTATTGCTTTTGAGTGATCGTACCATTGGCTAGAAGAATGTCCAGCAGGTCATCATCGGCGCGCACCCGCGCAGGATTCAGCACGAGGACAGCGAAGCTCAAAACCAGGGCGAGTACTTGCAGGGTCCAACAAGAACCCAGAAAGGTCCGGCCGGACTGTGAATCGGTCGATTGGCGTTTGCTCATGTGGCATTTCCTTTCTTCATTTCGAGGAAGGGACAAGATGGGTCCTTCGACGACGCGCTGTTTTTCAACGAGAAGCTGCGAGATGCCATGCAAGAGACGGGCCATTCATAAAATCTAGTGTCGTGACCGCATGATGATTACGGCGCGGAAAACGAGTAGCGCCGGCATCTTGCCGGCTGTCCCGATGTCGTCTCGCCCTCGGCGCGGCGGGCGAGGACGCCCGCCGGACAGCCGCCGGGACGGCGGCGCTACCTAAGCGGTGAAACGGTACAAATCATGCGGTCACGGTACTAGGGAGTTGCGATGTTCCATCCATTAAGAAGGCGAGTAGAACGTGGCTTTGATTCCCGTGCACACCTTTGCGCGTCATCGGCGATGTTACAGAATGTGACAAGTCGCACGTGTGACAGGTGTAACGAATAGGACTGCGTGTGACAGTTTCCCGGCGCATTTGGGACGCACAGTGGCCGCTTGACCGGGACTTAAAATGGCAGCGGAATTGCGAAGACGCAAGAGCGCGCTCACGCAGCATAGCCGCACACAGGCAGCGATGTTGCCTTCTTAATCAGTTCTGAGACTCAGATTTCATATAGGAGACGCTAATGGCAATTTCAACTCTATCGTCGAATGACACTTCGCAAGCTCCGCGGCTGGAGCATGCGTCACACTTCTTGACCGGTATTAAGAGGATCTTGATTGGCGGCAAGTGGGTGGACGCCAAGTCGGGAAAAACATTTCCGGTCTACAACCCGGCGACCGGACGGGAAATCGCACAAGTTGCCGAAGGGGATCGAGAGGACATTGAGCTGGCAGTGAAAGCTGCCCGTACCGCGTTCGAAAGCGGTCCCTGGAGCAGAATGACTGCCTCCGAGAGAGGACGCCTTGTTTGGAAGCTGGGAGATCTTCTCGAACAGCATCTGGAAGAGTTCGCCGAGCTGGAGTCGCTGGACAACGGGAAACCAATTTCCGTGGCGCGGGCCGCGGACGTTCCGCTGGCCGCCGATTTGTTCCGCTACATGGCGGGCTGGGCAACGAAGCTCGAAGGAAATTCGATTCCACTCTCGGTGCCGTACACGCCGGGTGCCTCCTACCACGCCTATACACTCCGGGAACCTGTGGGTGTCGTTGGCCAGATTATCCCCTGGAACTTCCCTTTGCTTATGGCTGCCTGGAAGCTGGGCCCGGCCCTCGCGACAGGTTGCACGGTGATACTGAAGCCCGCCGAACAGACGCCCTTAACGGCGCTGCGGTTGGGCGAGTTGATCGGCGAGGCGGGATTCCCCGAAGGTGTCGTCAATATCGTGGCCGGCTTCGGAGCTGCGGGTGCGGCGCTATCGGCTCATCCCGACGTCGACAAAGTCGCTTTCACAGGTTCCACAGAGGTTGGCAAGCTCATCGTGAAGGCGGCTACTGGGAACCTGAAAAAGGTGACCCTCGAACTGGGCGGCAAATCTCCCAACGTGGTCTTTAAGGACTCGGACCTCGAAACCGCCATCGCGGGTGCGGCTAGCGCAATCTTCTTCAATCACGGCCAGTGTTGCTGCGCGGGCTCGCGCCTGTATGTGGAAGGCAGCGTCTTTGACAAGGTCGTTGAGGGCGTAGCCGAGCAGGCAAAGAAGATCAAAGTGGGTCCGGGGCTCGATCCAACAACCCAGATGGGCCCGCTCGTATCCGACGAGCAACTCAACCGCGTATACGGCTACGTGCAATCCGGCATCGCCGAGGGGGCGAAGGCCGTTACTGGCGGGCGCAAGACAGGGGATACCGGATTCCAGCAGAACGGCTACTTCGTCGAGCCCACCGTTCTGGTGAATACCCGGCAGGACATGAAGGTCGTCCAAGAGGAGATCTTCGGCCCGGTGGTGACGGCCATGCCATTCAAAGAAGTCGATGAATTGATTCCAAAGGCCAACGACTCGGTATATGGCTTAGCTGCGGGAATTTGGACGCGCGATCTCAGCAAAGCTCACCGGCTGGCTGCCGCGTTGCGCGCGGGCACAGTTTGGATCAACTGCTACAACATCTTTGACGCGGCGCTGCCATTCGGCGGATATAAGCAGTCCGGTTGGGGGCGCGAAATGGGTCACGAGGCCATCGAACTCTATACGCAAACCAAGGCGGTGTGCGCGCGACTATAGAACCCAGAAGGTTTGGTCGTTTAGTCATCGGGACTTCAGGACTGAGAGAGCGGTCTTATGCACAGATTGCTCGTTCTCATCTCGTCGCCATCGTGTTTTACAATCTCAATGAAAGCGGGGCCGAGATAGCATCGGCACTCGTTTGCGAGTCAGAACCATGGGCAAATGCTGCAACTCTGCTGTCATCGACGTGCCGCCGGACAAGGTCTGGAGGAGCATTCGGGACTTTCACGACTTGACTTGAGCGCCGGGTGTCGTCACTAAGGCGGCCGTCGTTGGCAATCTGAAGGGCAACCAGATCGGCGCAAAACGCGTGCTGAATGATGCGTTCCACGAGACGCTGCTCTCGCTGCACGACCACGAGCACACCCTCTCGTACAACATCGACGATGGCCCCGGACCGGTGGCCAAGGACTCGGTCGCCAATTACATCGGAAGGTGGCGCGTTCTGCCGATCACGGAAAACAACACTGCACTGGTCGAGTTCCAATCGTCGTTCGATGCGCCGAATGCCGCCGCAGTGAGCGACTTTTGTAACCCGATCTACCAGGCGCTGCTCTAGGCACTCAAGCAGCAGTTTTCCTGATTGTCCGATCATCAAAAGGTGAAAGCTAGTAGACGAAAAGCAGTGCTATAGCGACGAACAGATGCCGGCCGCCTGCCCGCCTCCTTGCCGTTATCTCCCTGATGTGCGCTGTCTCTGTCCGCGCACAAGACCGGTTTGAGATTCACGTCTACGAATATGAACCGCTTGCACCCGGAAAGTTCACTCTCGAAACGCACCTCAACTACGTAGGAATAGGCACTAAGACCGCCGATAACCGTTGTGCCAACCAACAATCAGTTCCACATGACTTTTGAATTGACCGAAGGATTGACGAACAACAACGCTTTGGGAATAATGCTGCTGACCGCTGAGCGACCCAGTGGACCGGCGCTTGAGTATGCGGGCTGGCGGATCTTGCCACACTTCTACGCACTAAAATCGCGGAAGCTGCCGGTGGATTTGGGATTCGTGGCTGAGTTCGGCTTTCAGAAAACCACGTATGAGGAAGATTCCCGGCATGTGGAGCTGCGACCTATCATCGGCAAGCAGGTTGGCAAGGTCGAGATTGATTTCAATCCGGTTTTTGAGCGTGCCCTCCACGGCCCTGGTGTGCGGGACGGCTGGGGCTTTCAGCCGGCTGCACGTTTTGCATACGAGATGAATGAGCGCTTCACCCCAAGCTTGGAGTATTACGCCAGCACCGGGTCATTTCCGACAGGTGCACCCTTGGATAGACAAACGCACCAGATTTATCCCGGTGGGGAAGTGAAGCTCAGCAAGAGACTGCAGTTAAACGTTGGTGTGGGAGTGGGGTTGTCGAGTGCCGACAACCGCCTCGTCTACAAGTCTCGCGTTGAATATGATTTTTAGGGGTGACCTCGGGCGTTTCTGCCCTCACCTGATCCGAGAGTTCAGAAAGACGAAGCGAAATCTCCTGAGGCGAAGGGCACCCTTCAAGCGGGCTTCCGGTTCATTAAGCCCCCTTGGGAGGGCTGCGGTGCAACAGTACATCACTGCGGCTGATCGAACTGTCGCGCATCTTACGGTAAATAGTCATACGGGAAAGTCCCATTCGGCGCGAAGCTTCCGAAACGTTACCGGAGCATTGGCTCAAAATTTCGAGAATATTTCCCCGCTTTGCGTCTGTAGAAGCGGCTTCCTCCCGCGGTTGTTCAGCCTCCATCAGCGGACCCAGGCTGGGTTCGATCTCCCTCAAGGTCTCGCAATCGATCTGTAAGCCTGGAGCAAGGACGGCAGCGCGTTGCACGAAATTCCTCAATTCTCGGATGTTCCCGGGCCACTCACATCGCGACAGCACATCAAGAACCTGAGGAGTGAAAGACAATCCGCCAGGACCCACTTGGCCGCTGAACTCCGCGAGAAACAACTGCGCCAGCATGATGATGTCTTCGCCACGTTGCCGCAGCGGGGGCAGGTCGATAGTGAGCACAGCCAGGCGGTAATAGAGATCGCGCCGGAACCTGCCGGCGCTGACTTCGTGCAAAAGATTCTTATTGGAGGCGGCGACCACTCTCACGTCCAAGGAAATGGGGGAACTGCTTCCAACACGGGTGATTTCCATTTCCTGTAGCACTCGGAGCAGCGCAACCTGCCCCGCTGGCGGCAGTTCGCTGATCTCGTCCAAAAAAATCGTTCCGCCATCCGCTTGCTCGAACTTGCCGGTGTTGCCTCCGTGTTTGGCGCCCGTGAACGCGCCCGAGACATAGCCGAACAGTTCGGCCTCGAGCAGTTCGCGGGGAATCGAACCGCAGTTAACCGCAATAAACGGGCGTTGCGAGCGACCACCCGCGTTGTGAATCGCTTGCGCGAACATCTCTTTGCCGGTACCGGACTCGCCGAATATCAGGAGCGGCATGTCCTGCTGCGCCGCTTGTCGCGCGCGCTTAAAGGCCCGCTGCATGGCGGGAGAGTTTCCCAGCACGTCGTCGAAGCAGTATCTTGTCCGGTACTTGACCATACCGCGAGACTTTGCGTTCCTGTCTAAATCGCGGGTATCTGCGCCCGCGTTTCTACGCGCGGCAGACTGATTATCGTTGACAGTAACCACTGCCCCAATGAACTGGTTTTCACCGAATACCGCCTGTGCATCTGCTCTCAGTTGCTGCCCCGAGGCTGCGATATAAGCGACTTCCAAGCTCTGATGCCCCAGCGATTTCGCTCGAATACTCAGCGATGACAGCAGATCACGGAGTTCGGGGACATTCTCGGATCCGCTCAGAGCGTGGGGAAGACGCAGTAGCCTTTTGGCGGAAGGGCTCATGCGCAGAATCCTGCCGCGATGATCCACGGCGATGACGCCGTCGTTTGGGCGCTTGGCGGCCGTCTGCGCGTACTCCTCGATGATGGAGCAGTCTTTCCGTACCTGGCGGCAAGCTAATTCCATCTGAATAGCGCGCGCAACTGAGCTGACAAGCAAAAGTATATGCGGGTGAGTGGCGTTCCCATACCCCGTCACGTCCAGCACCGCGAGTGGTTGGCCGGATACCGGGTCGAGTATCGGCGCCGCATAACAGGCCCATTTGTGCCATGCTTCCACGAAATGCTCGGAGGCGATTACCTGAACCGCCTGCCTCCGCGCCAGAGCGGTGCCCGGTCCATTGGTGCCCGCAACCTCTTCCTTCCAATTGCCTCCCGGACAGAAGTTGATCTCCTGAAGGTCATCACACACCTTGGGATCGCCCTCACACTTCAGCATCGAGCCGTCGCTATCGAAAAAGGCCAGAACGAATCCCATCTCATCGAGCGCCTTTTTGACTTCGAGCAGGAACGGCTGGCTGATGCGCAGCAATTCGTTCTCGACGCGATTCACCTCCGGCTGGCCAGACGGTAGCCCGAGCAAAGCGCGACGCATCGCTGGATTGATGTGGTAGACGTCCCGGCACAGACTCCAGGATTCGAGAATTTCCCGCCGGATGCCGTCCGGTTGAGTGTGGGCGATGACGAACTGTGACCAAGGACGGTCGAGTTCCCGCCTCACGGACGCTAGCTTACGGCTTTGGTCACCCAGGTGCTCTATGCTACCCATTGGCGGGCTACAAGCATATACCTGCTCGAACACGAGATCAACGGCAAATTCACGCTACTAAAATGCCGATACTGATCTGATTCGGTCAACGACTTAAGCCGCGATCAACCGAAGCCGGGAGGGTCTGCCGCATGATGGACTTCGTTCTGGAAGCGTGGGTATCTGAGGCCCTAGCACCGCGCCTAAGGCACAATTCTGACGGCGGTTCTTCTGCGTTGAATGGAGAGCGTAATGGCTACACATCAACGCGGTTGGCTTAGGGTAGAGAAACGGAAACAAGGGAAAACTTGGGTGCTGCGCTACAACGTCACTCGCGAATCCGACGGGGAGAGAAAGCGGGTTGAGCACACAGTTGCTATTGGACTGATGCGCGATTTCCCGCACAAGTCAGATGCGTGGGCAGAAGTCGAGCGACTTCACCCTCACGAACAAATCAACGAGCCGGAGTTTCGCGGTCGCGTCATGTTCTCGGACCTCGCGTTCCACTTCCAGAAACACGAACTGGACGAGCAGACGCGCAGCATTACTCCGCTGGCTCCAACCACGATGGCCACCTATCGCCCGATCTTAAAAAACTATCTGATCCCACGTTGGGGTAGGAGGGTTGCTTTGGGGATTGAGCTGCTCGAACTTGAAGAGTGGCTGCATTCCTTGCGGCAGAAGGGGTTGGAATGGCCAACCCTCGACAAGATGAAGCGCGTTATGTCCAGCGTGTATCAGCACGGGCAGCGGCACAAGTTAATCCCGCGCGGAGATCAAGCGAAACCGCTGAACCTTGTGCGATGCCACACAACCAGCGATTACGAGGCGTCAATTCTGACTCCACAGCAGGCGTTCATAGTTTTAATGGACTTGCCGGAGCCGGAACGAACACTGACACTCCTCGTCGCCGCTACTGGTCTGCGGATCAGTGAGGCACTTGGGTTGCCGTGGAAAGACGTTTCGTTCGAGCGAAACCGAATCGAGGTCCGTCGCGCTTGGGTGGGCAGCAGAATTGGCGAACCCAAGAGCAAAGCATCGAAGGCTCCAGTCCCACTGTCTCCGATTTTGGCTGAGTTCATGCAGGGCTGGAAGCAGGCGACGGCTTATGCTCACGACCGTGATTGGGTCTTCCCGAGCACAAAGCTAAAGGGTCAGAAGCCACGGGTGGGAAGCCTGCTGACGAAGAGTTACTTGAGGCCAGCAGCCGCCAAAGCGGGAGTGGAGTTGAAGGAAGGCCAGCGATTTGGCTTTCACAACCTTCGCCACTCGCTGGCGTCTTTTTTGGTGAACATCAAGACGGACGTGAAAACCGTGCAGTCACTCTTGCGCCACGCCAACTCGCGCACCAGCTGGACATTTACACCCACGCGATGGAGGACGCGAAACTGGCCGCTCAAGGGGGAAATGCTGGCTGCGATTTTCCGGCAGGAGCCAAACACGGTGGTTAATTGACGGGTGGAGAACGGGTTGACTGTTTTTGGAAATTCCCGCTATTTGATAGAAAAGAATGGTAGGCACGAGGAGACTCGAACTCCTGACCTCTACCGTGTCAAGGTTCGCTTAACCCACACCTACAACAACTTCCACATTTTACACGAAACTGCTAAACCCCTCTAAATACGCGTAACGCGGGCCAATCGCGGGCTAGAATCGCGGGCCGGAAATTGCCTATCACCGTGATGCGTATGGCGAACAAAAAGCAAATATGCTATGCTTCTCGCCGTGGACGAGAGCCGCAAACGCGTGCTGTTGATCGCGGCGAGTATCCTGGCTGCGCGGAAGCTGGCACAGTTCGACGGCGGCAAGAGAGTTCCGGCGACCATAAGCGCAATCGCGGACGCGGTGCGGTGGGCGGAGGAAATCATGAAGGCGATTGACGAACGATGGCCCGCTGGCAGATGAGTCGCAACGGTATCCCCAGACTGGAAGAAGGAATCTACTTCTTCGCTGCGGCTTTCTTCGCCAGAGC
>Ga0116217_10005820_pt1 | contig 10777 bp, 13 predicted proteins | sample Sb_taG_6_FD_89697 | JGI IMG/M metagenome (GOLD analysis project Ga0116217, IMG submission 89697) | Peat soil microbial communities from Weissenstadt, Germany - Sb_50d_4_PS metaG | ecosystem: Environmental > Terrestrial > Soil > Wetlands > Peat | place: Germany: Weissenstadt | collected 2010-09-21 | reverse complement strand
GGACGGCCAGCGACCGGACGGCGAGGAGCGGACCGCGATCAGGACGCAGGTCAACCAGTTCACGGTGCCACCCTAGGCGATGCTGATCCGGCGCATGCACGGGATCGTCGCGGTCGTCCTGAGTCAGCTCCGCGCCGGCGCTGACTGGGGCGCGATCGCGGGGGAGTATCTACACGGCGCGCTCCCGTCGACGCCTCTCGGGCAGGCCGAGGCCGAGTACCTCGCCCACCGCGGTCGTCGCGGGACCGGCGGCAGCCCCGCCGCGGGTTAGCGTTAGCGGGGCTGGAGCAGGTCAGCGACGATCTCGATCCCCCGCCAGATCGACGCTTCGCTGAGGTCGCCGAATCCGAGCGCGAGCTGAGGCGGTCGCGTGTCGCCGTTGGCGCGGAAGCGACTCATCGGGTAGAGGCCGACGGAGCGTTCGCGGGCGCTGGCGACAACGACCTGCTCGTCGAGACTGTCGGGGAGGCGTGCGACGGCGTGCATTCCGGCGGCGAGACCCTGGAGTTGCACATCCGGGGCATGCAACCCGAGTGCGTCGATCAGGGCCTGCCGCCGGCGGCCGTAGATCGAGCGCATCCGGCGCAGATGCTTGTCATATCGCCCGGACTCGATCAGCGTCCCAAGCGCGAGCTGATTGAGCGTGGGACAGCCGTGGTCGTCGCCGTGCTTCTCCTCGGCGATCGCCTCAACGAGCGTCGGCGGGCAGAGGATCCACCCCAGTCGCAGCGATGGCGACAGCGACTTGCTGACGGTGCCGATCAGCGCCACTCGGCGAGGCGCCAGCCCCTGGAGCGCGCCGACGGGTTCCCGGTCGTAGCGGAACTCCGAGTCATAGTCGTCCTCGATCAGCGTCGCTCCGTGCTCGTCGGCCCAGTGCGCCATAGCCTGGCGCCGCTCGGGAGCGAGGACGACACCCGTAGGTGACTGGTGTGCGGGGGTCAGCACCACGGCGCCCGCGCCGGATGCCGCCAGCGCGTCCACGTCGATGCCCCGCTCGTCGACGACCACGCTCGCCGTCGCCAGTCCCCGGTGTGCGGCCGCCGCGCGGTCCTCAACGTGGCCCGGATCCTCGAATGCGATTCGGCCGACGCCGTCGCGCGCAAGCGCCCGGTAGACGAGGTTGGCGCCTTGCGCGAAGCCCGAGCAGATGACGATCAGCTCCGGATCGGCAACCGCGCCACGGACGCGGCGCAGGTACGCCGCGAGCACCTCTCGCAGCCGGCGAGTCCCGCGCGGATCGCCGTAGCCGAACTCGCTCGGGGGCGCGGACCTGGTGACCTCGCGCAGCGCCCACATCCAGTCTCCCCGCGGGAAGCTCGCGAGATCGGGGCGGCCGAGGCGGAAGTCGACCGCGAGCCCTGCGACGGGCGGTGCCGCGTCGGCAACTGTCGGCGCTACGGACGCGGCGCCTGCAGCCACCCGTGTTCCTGACCCGCCGCGCGCGGTGAGGAACCCCTCGGCCAACAGCTGCGAATAGCACTCCTGGACGAGCCCGCGCGAGCATCCGAGCACTGTCGCGAGCGCGCGTGACGAAGGCAGCCGTTCGCCCGCCGCCAGTCGCTGCGAGCGGATCGCCTCCCGCAGCTCGTGCTCGAGCTGCGCGCGCAGCGGCACGGCCAGCTTGCGGTCCAACCGCACGAGCAAATCCGGTCCTAAACCGGACCACTGAATCGACACTGAATTGGATCTTATCGCCGGGCCGCTTCGCCCCTACAGTCGGGACGAAGGGAACAGACCGAACGGAGAAAGAATGATCACCCAGCTCGCCTACCACGCCGCCCAGGCCCACAGCGACGATCTCAAGCGGAAAGCCGCCGATGCCAGGCTGGCTGCGGGCATGCGCCCGCCGGCCAGAGCGCGAGTGCTCAGGCCGGACGACGCTGGCCTACGAGCGCTCGTAGGGCTTCACGCCATCAAGCGGCAGCCACACGTGAAACACGGTGCGACCGGGCGCCGAGTCAAACTCGATCGACCCGCCTAGCCGCTCTGTGACGATCCGCCGCGCCGTGTCGAGGCCGAGGCCTGTGCCCTCGCCGACATCCTTCGTCGTGAAGAACGGATCGAACACCCGCTCCCGGATTGCCGTGGGAATCCCCGGACCATCGTCGACGATGTCTACTCGCGCGCAGGGGCCGTCGCGCGCGGTGTCGATCTCGATCGTCCCGGATTCGCCGAGCGCCTCGATCGCGTTCGCCAGCAAGTTGGTCCACACCTGATTGAGCTCGGAGCCGCGGAGCGTCAGCTTCGGGAGCGAGCGGTCGTAGTCCCGCCGGACCTCGATCGTGGTGTGCTTGAGCTTGTGGCCGAGCACCAACAGCGTCGTCTCGAGGCCTTCGTGAATGTCAGTCTCGACGAGCTCACCGCGGTCCATGAACGCATAGGCCTTGATCGCTTTCACGAGCTTGCCCATCCGGTCGGTTGACTCGGCGATCTGAGCCGTCAACGCCGTGGCCGTCAGCGACGCCGCGATCCACGCGACGGCCGCGCTCGAGGCCGGGCCGGCCTTGTGCGCGAGCCGCTCGAGCCATGCGGCGTCGATCCCCGCGGCCGCGAGTGGCTCGCTCAGCCTCCAGGGCTCGGCCACGCCCAGGCGCTCCAGCGATTCGAGTAACTCATCCTCGGCATCCGCCGCATCGAGCGCCGACAGCGCGCCTCGCTTGCCGGCACGATCGATCGCCTCGCGCTGCATCGTCACGAGCTCCTGTGCCTGCTCGCGCTCGATCCCGGACTCGACGAACAGCCCGATCGTCGAGGCGAGCACGTCGAGGGCCTCGGCCAGGTCGGCGGCGGCCCGCCGGGCCGCGGCAGCGGGATTGTTCAGCTCGTGCGCCAGCCCGGCCGCCATCGTCCCGAGCGCCGCGAGACGCTCGCGATTCTGCTCGCGAACCGCGGTCCGCGCGGATACGGTACGGACAGCTCGCATCACGCGACGGTGGACCGATCGCTGGCTCAGCGCCAGCTCGACGAAGTCCTCGGGCTCGATCGCCGCCAGCCGGACATCGGTCACCGCTCGCATCTCGCCGGCGAATCCGGTCTCGGTCATGGCGGTGATCGCGCCCATCCACGTCGGCGCGACCTGGCGGGTAACCGGTTCGACACGGCCCGATTCGAACACGACGCCCTGCACGACACCGGCGAGCAGCAGGAACACGCCGGCAGCTGCGTTTCGAGCTTCCGCGACGACTGTTTCGGCCGGCAGTTCGCGAATCACCGCGACCTCGCGCCAGCGTGCCAGCTGCTGATCGTCGAGCTCTTCGAACAGGTCGATCGAGCGGAGCTCCTCGAGCGTCGGCCGCTCCGGCTCGCTCATGCGCTTGCCAGGTACTCGTGAATCAGCGAGACCGCCATCGAGCCCTCGCCGACAGCACTCGCAACCCGCTTGATCGACCGCATCCGCACGTCGCCGGCGACGAACACGCCGGGCACGCTCGTCTCCAGCGCATAGGGTTCGCGCGATAACGGCCAGCCGTGCTCGCGCACGTCGGGCCCCGCGAGGATGAACCCGCGCTCGTCGCGCGCGACGACACCGTCGAGCCAGTCGGTACGCGGCGCGGCGCCGATGAACACGAAGCACGCATCGACGTGCTCGACCGTCTCGCTGCCGTCCGCAGATCGGATCCGCAGCGCGCGCAGGTGTCCGTCCTCGCCTTCGGCGGCGACTGCCTGCGCGCCGGTTCGCACCTCGACGTTCGGCAGCGCCGCGATCTGCTCGATCAGGTAGTGGGACATCGACTTCGCCAACGAGCCGCCCCGTACGAGCATCGTCACTCTGTTGGCGTAGCCGCTGAAGTAGACCGCCGCCTGGCCGGCCGAGTTCGCGCCGCCGATCACGACCACGTGCTGGTCGGCGCACGAGCGCGCTTCGGTCAGCGCGGCCCCGTAGTAGACCCCCGCGCCGGTCAGCTGCGCGAAGCCCTGAGCGCTGAGCTGGCGATAGGAGACGCCCGAGGCGACAAGCACGGTGTTCGCGCTGAGCACGCCGCCACCGGTCAGCTCCACGAACCGCCCGGCGCCTTCGACCCTGAGCGCGACGGCCTCCTGGACGGTGACGAGCTCGGCTCCGAGCCGGCGCGCCTGGTCGGTTGCACGGCGCGCGAGGTCGGAGCCGCTGAGTCCAGCCGGAAAGCCGAGGTAGTTCTCGATCCTGCTCGACTGGCCGGCCTGACCGCCCGGCGCTTCGCGCTCGACCATCACCGTGCGAAGGCCCTCCGAGGCGCCGTACACGGCTGCCGCAAGCCCCGCCGGCCCACCCCCGACGATCACAAGGTCATAGTGGTCGCCCGCCGGCTGCGCCGAGATCCCCAGCCGCTCGGCCAGCTCGAGCGTCGTCGGGCGCTCGAGGATCGACCCGTCCTCGAGCAGCGCGACCGGGAGCCGGTCACCATCGACGCCGGCGACCGCCAGCAGCTCGCGCGCCTCACCGTCGCGTTCCACGTCGAGCCACCTCGCCGGCACGCGGTTGCGGGCCAGGAAATCGCGGATGTCGTGTGAGTCCTTCGAGAAGCGATGCCCGATCACCCGCACGCCGCCTGACTCGAGCGCCGCGCCGGCCTCCCACGTCGTCAGCAGGTCCTCGACCACCGGGAACAGCTGCTCTTCCGGCGGGTCCCACGGTTTCAGCAGGTAGTAATCGAGCGACACCTCATTGATCGCCTGGATCGCCGCTTCGGTGTCGGCGTACGCCGTCAGCAGCACCCGCTTCGCCTCCGGCACGAGCTCGCGCGCCTGCACCAGATAGTCCGTTCCCGAGAGGCCGGGCATTCGCTGGTCGGCGACAAGCAGCGCGACCTGCTCGCCCCGCGCCCGGACCTGCCTGAGCAGTTCGAGTCCCTCGGCGCCGGAGCCGGCACGCATCACCCGATAGCGCTCGCCGAAGCCGCGTCTCAGATCGCGCGAGACAGCGGCGAGCACCGCGGGCTCGTCGTCGACCGCGACAATCGCGGGACGTCGCGTCGGGCTCTGTCCATCCTGCTGACCCTCATCGGTTGCCGGCACTTCGACCATCGGAGCCGATGCTAGGCCATCAGCGCTGGATGCTCCGAGCCGAGCGAGCGCGGTTGCCCCGATGAGCCGGATGGATAATGTCGGAGTGGTGAAGGTCGCGCGGTATGCCGGCGCGCTCGCGGTCGTTGCGGCGGGCTGTGCCGGCTGTGGCGGCTCGCACCGGAGATCGATCGTCGGTCCGCGGGCCGCGCGGCCGTCAGTCCCGGCGATTTCTGCTCCGGACCCAACGGCCCTGCGCGACACGTCGACGGGGTCGATGCTGTGCACGGTGTACGAGTCCGGGTACGCGACCCAGGTCATCTTCGCGTCGCAGTCGTTCGATGTCAGAGCCGACTGCCGTGCTTGGACCCAAGACAAGGCGGCCGCCGGCTACCTCTGGGGTTACCAGCCCGTGCGGGCGACGGACGCGCCGACCGAGTCTCGGCAGGTCTGCTCCTTGACGGACCCAGCGGGGCTGGTGGCCGCACAAGTGATCGAAGCGACCGGTCTGCGCGCTGTGTCGGCGGCCGAGTCTGCGCGGGCGACGTCGGCCTGCAACAGCTTGCTGGCCTCTGGCTGGATCGAACCGAGCAGATCGGCTCAGTCGCGCGGACCAGCGAAGCGGCGACGAGGTCGCAGGCCGCGGTGATCGCGAGCTCCTATCAGCGCTGGCGGCGGTGACTCGTCAAGGCCCGTTCTGGGACGTGCTCGAGGGCCGCCGCGAGCCTCCCTCGGCGGCACGGGTGCTCGGGTGGCAGCTCGTAGCCGTCGATCCGAGTGCGGGAACGATCGAGATCTCGTTCACCGCCACCGACCAGTTCCTGAACCCCGCGGGCGACGTACAGGGTGGATTCCTGGCGGCGATGCTGGACGACACGCTGGGCCCGGCACTTGTCGCAACGCTCGGCGATGGAGAGTGGGCGCCGACGATCGACCTGCACGTGCAGTTCCTCAGGCCGGCGAAGCCGGAGTGACGTTCACGAGAGCGCGGCGAGCTCGAGTTCAGTGAGCGCCCGCTTTCCTCTGCGCACCGGATCCCAGGCAACCAGGACCGTGGCTCCGGATGCGGCAAGCCTGCCGTCCGGGAGCCTGATCTCGTGCTCCAGCCGGAGGCTCGACGTCCCGACGTGCGCGAGGCGCACGACGATGTCCACCTCCCCATGATCCTTGCGGACCTCCGCGTGATAGTCGAGGTCAACATGGGCGAGGACGAAGCTCCCGTGCGCGTGATCACCGCCGACGCGACGGACGATCTCCGTGATCAATGCGGCGCGCCCCTCTTCCAGCAGTTCGTGGTACACCGACTGATTGAGGTGGCCGAGCATGTCCATGTCTCGCCAGCGCAACTGCACGCGCTCGCTGTGCTCGATCCCGGGCGTCATCGGCCGCGCAGTCTAGGCGGCTTTCGCGCGGCGACGTCAGAGCTCGCGTGGACCGCCGACGGTCCACTCGTCCGCGGAATCGTGTCGGCCGAAGGGGCGCACATGGATCCCGAGCGGGCCTTCCGGCGTGAGCTCGCTCGGACCCCCACTACGAGAATATCCGTCGCCTTCGCACGCGCCACCCCGCCCCTCGGCGAGACGGGGTGATCGGCCGCAAGGCCGGGACCGGGACCGTGCTACGGCAGCTGTGACTCGATCCACTGCTCGAGCGCCGGACCGCTCTCGCAGCTGGTGATCAGCGCGTACCGCGTTCCCGGCCCGTGGTGGTAGCCACCGTGATAGAGGAACTCGGAGTCGACGACCGCCTGCTGATAGCGGGGCAGCGCGATCTTGACTTCGGTGCGCTTGTCGAACTGCTCACGACGGCAGACGAGCGCGCTTGAGTCATCATCGGTCAGTTCGAGCCAGATCCGCACGACCCAGCCGTTGGCGGCGGGATCGTTGGCGGCGTTGTTGTTGTCGAGATGAAGGCCCCAGCGGCACTCCCGCATCGTGTTGGGCTTCATCTTGAGCAGCTGGACCCGCCCGAAGCGCGCGCCGATCGACTCCACGAAGCTGACGATCGTTGGGCACTTCTTGGCGTTCTCGGTCCAGACCCCGTCGAGATCCGGCTTGCCGTAGGCCTCGAAGCCCTTCAGCTCGAGCGCGCCGGTGCACGACGTGATCGGGGCGAACGTGGTCGAGTCGTCGCTGGAGTACGTGGTGTACGCGAGGTCTTCGTACTCATGACGCGGGATCTCGGGACCGTCATAGCGCTTCAAGCGCAGATAGCCACCTCCCGCTTGCAGCTTGGGCATCCGGTAGTGCGGCGTCTGACGCTGGGTCAACGAGGGGCGTCGGACCCCGGTGACGTACAGGATGCGTTTCGTGTGCTCGTTCTTGAGAGCTTCGGTCAGAGTGGGCATGAGCCTCCAGGGGAACCCCGTACGAGACGGGCCCGATCGATGAGCCCGCGTCGCACGTCATGGACTTCTTCTGCGGCCAGAGTACTAGCTACGTACGTCGGACCTCCGCTTGCGAGGCCCCGCGAGGGCCGTCGCTCACTTGATTCCGAAGAACGCCTTGAACGTTTCGCCCCAGGTGGTCGTGGACCCGTCCGGCGGGTTGGCCGCACCCGGGTCGGTCAGTCCTGCCAGGGTGAGCGAGTAGGACGTCGCCGATCCCCAGCCGATCTCGATGCCGGTCCCGCTGGCGGCAAACCTGGCCACGACCGCCCCTTCCGCGAATGTTCTGCCGATCTTCGTGGTCACCGGGTTGATCTGCTCTGCGACGTACCAGTAGTCCGAGAGAGCTCCGGTCGGGGTGTTCGTGAAGCGGAACAGCAGCAGTGGCTCGCCCGCGTACCAGTCCTGCATGACCTCGACCAGCTTGGACGCGAGCGGCGCATAGATCGGCGTGCCGGTTCGTGCGCTTGCGTCGACACCCATGTCATCGCGACCAATCGTGAAGCCGGGGATCGGATCCATGCCGGTCGGCCGACTGTCCGCGAGCGTGTTCTGTCCGGTGGTGAGCGCGCGGACGGCCGCCAGCAGCGCCGTAGCTGTGCGCTTCCCGACCGAGCCGCTGGCGGGATACAAACCATGCGCCAGCTGAAAGCGCCGCACTGCCGACTTGGTCGCGGTGCCGAAATACCCGGTCGCCGCGACCCGATACCCGACGTCCGACAGCCAGATCTGAAGCGTCTTGACGTCGGCCCCTGACTGGCCCCGGCGCAGAGTGCGCGCGAATACCGACCCTGACGATCCGCTTGCCGCGTTCCCGCTGCTCGACGACTGGCCGCCCAGCCCAACTCCACCTGAGCTCGCCAGCGCGCCGGGGGACCACCACAGCACGGCCATCAGCGCGAGACCGCAGGCGACTCGCGGGCCCTTCATCGCCCGAGCACGCTTCAGCACGAGCCCCGCCGCTCGCCGCTGACGCCTGTGCTGATACGCCGTGACCTCGTGGAATATCTCGGAAGTGAACGCATGCACGAACCTCAGCTCGCGTTGTGTCGCGATTGGTGCCTGTGCCTGCGGGGTTAGCTGACGGGCTAGCGCTCTAGTCCTTAGCGCCTCTCGCGGACCACCGTGATCCTCGCCCCAACGAATTGGGTTCCCCGCTCCTCGGGACGGCAGCCCGAGGACTCGGCGCGGAGCAAGCTATCAAAGAATGCAGGCGCGCGTCCAGCCCCGACCCACCGGCGGCCCCAGATCAGGGCAGCTCGATCGTTCGGGCTTTTCGGACTCCGAACGGCACCCACGAGTGCGGCGTCTTACTGACCGCGACCGCGGCAGTGTTCGGATGCCGGGCCCCGACCGCGGGCGTACCGTCAGAACCAAAGGAGTCGCAATGCAGGCTGACATGCCGATTCTGTTTGCCGTTGCGCTCGCTCACGGAAGCCTGATCTTCTTCGGCTTCCTGGTTGTGGGTTTCTTCGTCTCCGCCTTCAGCTGGTACACGCGCCGTGGGAGCGCGATCAACCAACACCCCTACGCCGACCTCGACCACAACTCGGGTCCCGAGACGCCCTCGGAACTCGCTCACGACGTCACTCAGGACGTCAGGAACTGGGACCGAGGCGTCGGGCGCCGTCAGCGCCCGTAGGCCGGCCGAGAATCTGTGACACCCGCGCGTAACCATGGGCTCGTTCGCGCGTACAGTGGATGGAGACGAACATATGTTCTGAAGGGAGTGTCACATGGCTGAGATCACCACTAAGCCTCGGCCGGCTGCAAAGACCCCAGCGACCCATCAGCGGTTCATCCCGACGGTTCGCATTGCGGGCGTCATCGATAGGACCTCGGAGCTGTCCGACGACGTTCTCAAGTCGCTCGAGACGGGTGAGCGTGCCGCAATCGCCGCCGTGGGCCAGTTCATGATCAGCGTCGAGGAGGCGTGGCCACTGGAGGTCGCGGGCACGACCGACGTGGCGAAGAAGATCACCGAGTCGGGCCTCGAGATGACCGACCGGCTCGTCCACACGGAGTACGACTTCCTCCGCAAGGTCGTCGACAGCACCGCCAAGTCGCTGGGCGGCGGCAACGGAGCGAAGCACAAGGCCGCGCAGTAACCATCGACCATCGCAACAGCCGGCGTGGCACGGGCCAGCGACAAGGACGTCAACTCGGCGCCGTGCCCGCGCTGGCTGAAGCGAGGCGAGTCCGGAGCCGATCGAGATCCGGGTCGCCCAGGCCGTGCGCGGATAGCCACGCGGCAGAGCCGCTGAACTGCTGGTCGATCAGATCGAGGACGCGCTCCATCGTTCCGGGACGGGGGGCGTGCCTCTGCGGGTCGTGTCCCTCGAGCTCGGCACGGTAGGACGAGGAGCTGAGCAGGCGCGACATGATCGCGTCGATGCGCTCGCCAGTTAGGAGGTAGTCGCCGACGATCGTGTGCCGGTCGACCCCAGCCGCATCCAGCGCGAGCGCGACCACGACGCCGGTGCGATCCTTACCGGCCGCGCAGTGCACCAAGACCGCGCCGTCGGCACGAGCGATCGCCCGCATCGCGGCCACGATCGAGTCCGGCCGGCGGCGCAGATAACTCATGTATGCACGGACCACCGGCGGCTCATCAGGCAACGAGTCCTCATCAGGCTGGCCCCACGGTATGACGGTTCCGATTTGGAGAGCGGCGCTGCCCCCGGACTCCGGATACAGCGAGCGGTGCTCGATGCGCACCGACGGCTCGGTCGTCAGCGGGCCCGGCCCCTCGAGTGCAACCTCGGCGCCGGTCCGCAGGTCGAGCACGACGGCGACTGCGTGCTCCTGCACGAGCGTGCGCACGTCGCGATCGCTGAGCGCCTGCAAGTTGTCTGATCGCAGCAGCGCGCCGGGCACGACAGTACGCGCGTTCACCGCGCCGTCGAGCGCGATCCACTGCCCAGACCCGTTCTCGGTGGTCACGCTCGAATCGTCGCAGTCCGCCCGCGCCGACCTGCGATCGACGTGTGACCGGCGAGCACGTTCGGCATGATGGCTGAGCTGACTTGGGGGCTGGTCGCCGGCGCGAGCGTCGGAGGGCTGTGCTGGACCTAGCGCTACCGGTCGCTGCTACTGATCGACTGAGTCCGCAGCAGGATCCGGCCGACGCTCTCCGCGACGCACGCCGGCTTCTCGACGCCCTCGACCTCGACCGTGAAGCGGTCGACGACCTCCCACCAGCCGCCGCTCTTCTCCTCGACGGACACGAGCTCGGCGGTCGCGCGCACTCTGCGTCCCGCCGGCACGGGAGCCGGAAAGCGAACACGGTTCCACCCCATGTTGACGCCGAGCGCGATCTGTTCGAGATCGGGCTCCTCGCGCGCCGAGATCTCCTCGCGAAGGCCGTCGATGATGCTGAGCGTCAGGTTGCCATGCGCGATCGTG
>Ga0116217_10005819_pt1 | contig 10781 bp, 9 predicted proteins | sample Sb_taG_6_FD_89697 | JGI IMG/M metagenome (GOLD analysis project Ga0116217, IMG submission 89697) | Peat soil microbial communities from Weissenstadt, Germany - Sb_50d_4_PS metaG | ecosystem: Environmental > Terrestrial > Soil > Wetlands > Peat | place: Germany: Weissenstadt | collected 2010-09-21 | reverse complement strand
GGCCGGCATAGTTGATCAAGATGGTGCCGTCGGGCGCGGTCACAATCCGATGCGGCCCGAGTTCGATTGCCTCCAAGCCCCCGGAGCCGATGTATCCGGCGACCTGCTCGTTCGCGATTCCTTCATACTGCTTGACCGCCTGGAACGCCAGCGAGGGAAAGTAGTCGAGGTTTTGATAGTTGATCAACAAGGTTGCGCGGCGGAACGTGCCATCGAAATCGGCATTGGCATTGATGAACCCATAGGACTTTGCGGCGTCGGCCAGGGCGGGAATGTTGGGCTCGATGCCCCAGGCGATCTGTCCCTTGCCCTGCTCCCATGCCTGCGGGATCTGGAAGTCCCGGCCTTCGCGCTTCGCTTTAACCATTTGAGGGAAGGGCTGGCCCCAGAGGGTGTTGTAGTAGGCTTCGGCGGCTTTGGGGTCAGTTTCCGCAGCCAGTTCGCGGCTTAAGAAGATATGACCAAGAATTACGTTCCCGGCCTTGGCGATAGCCGCTGCCAGAATGGCGTCGTTGTCTTTCTTGTTCTCGGCGGAATGGATGTGCGCAATGACTTTGGGACCGGCGACGGAACCGATCTCCGCCTGCAATTCCTTCAAGGCCTCGACGGCGGAGTTCTTCTCGGGCGTGGGGAAGGTCTCATCGAAGACGATGATGCGGGCGCCGCTGGCGGACAAACGCTCGATCAGGCTGGCATAGGCGTTGCGCGGGATGGGGAACGTCCCTATGCGATGCAGGGTGGTCTCGTCGATGCCCACGATTGCGACGTGCGGGTCAAGCGGGCGGTTGCGGCGCAACTGGAAGCGTAAGTCCAGCGAACGCAGTTCCAGGTTCTGCAGCAGGGAGAAGATGCGCGGAGACCTCGCCTCCGGCCCGGCGTCGAAGAAGGCCACCACCCCGAGCAGGGTCACGGCCAGCGCGATCAGCAGTTCCGGCCTACGCAGGACGCGGACAAGCTGGCGCAGTCTATCGCGGAACGGCAAGGGTCTAGGCATCTCCCGACAAAAGGCCCAGCCGGCGACCGGCTACTTTGCGGGGCAACCCGCGGCGGCGACGCCGACGGGGTTGCAACCGGGACCGCCGCGAGTCGTTCCTACCACGATTCCGGCCACGGCGCCGGAAAGGGCCAATCCGATGATCACATTCCGCAGGGCATGGACCGATTGGGGCTGGCCGCTGTGAGGCGGTTCGACGTCCGTGGCGGTCATGGTCTCATTCTGCAGCGAACGCGGGGTCGGCTTCACCACCGGCACGATGTCGTCTCCCACCTCCACCATGCTCCCGGCCGCAACCGTTATCGCGGCCTGGGCCGCAGCCTGTTGCGCGGCTGAGGAATCCTGCTTGAGCACGTGGGCGCCGCCGATCGGGGTCACGCTCAGCAGACCGGTGTAGCAGATCACCAGCGTGCGATGGGCGGTCACACCAACGTAGAAGTCGGTGCCGATCACGCCGATCACCGCCTGCGGCGTGTGCACCTCGAACTTGGCGCCGGGGTTGGTGAGTTTGACCACCCGGCTGCGCATGGCGCCGATCCCCATTTGCACCGTGGTCTGCTGCGATTTGGCATCGTGCTGCAGGACGCGCATCTCGGTATCCGAGCCCATGCTGAGCGTGGAGCCGTCGGTCAACAGGGCGCGCAGGCGGCCGCTGTGCTCGGTCTTCAGCAGATCGTTCCAATCAACGTCCTCTTTGGCTTTGGTGGGCTTGGCATTGCGTTCCGCCGCGGGAACGAGCGCGCTGATCTCCCCCGCGCGCTGGGCGGCTTGAGGAGGCTCAGCCCAGCACGGCAGCGTTGCCATCATGAGGCAAAGCACCCAACTAATGCAGCGATGGAACATGGCAGCCCCCTATGCGGTGTGTGGTCCTTGATTATGCGTACCCGCAGGCGGAAGGCAATATACCTGATTCGAATGACTCTGAAGAGTAACCCGCCGGTGACGTGGTCCCAGGCGTTTAACCGCCGGCCGGGGGTGAAATCCTGGGCGCGGCGCCTGTTGTGTTCCTAATCGAGCGATTTCCGGAACCTTAGCACACTGACCGCCAGCAGCGCCGTTCCCAGCACGGCCATGGCGGCCATTTGCGGCCACAGCAGATCCAGGCCGACACCCTTCAGGTACACGCCGCGCAGTATGACCAGCAGGTAGCGCAGCGGATCGAGATACGTCAGCCACTGCACGAACCGAGGCATGCTGGCGATGGGGAACCCGAATCCGGAAAAGGTAATCGCCGGCATGATGAAGAAGAAGCCGGTAACCATGGCCTGCTGCTGGGTCGCGGAAACCGTGGAGATGAACAGGCCTACTCCCAGCATGCACAGAAGGAACAGCACCATCCCCAGCGCCAGCACCGCCAGGCTGCCGCGGAACGGCACGTGAAACCACAGCGTGCCGACCAGGCCGATCATGCCGGCGTCGAACAGGCCGATGAGGAAGAACGGCAGCGTCTTGCCCAGGATGAACTCCCGCGGCCGTATGGGGGTGACCATGATCTGCTCCAGCGTCCCGATCTCCCGTTCGCGCACCACGGCAAAGGCGGTGAGTACGATGATCATGACCTGTAGCAGGCTGCCGATCACGCCCGGCACAAAAAACCACCTGCTCTCGAAATCGGGATTGAACCACGGCCTCTGCTCCATCTCAACCGCCGGCAGCCGTGCCAGAAGAAACGGCGACGAGCGCTGCATGGCGTCGCGCTGGTAATCGTTGGCAAAGCCTTGGGCGATCTGGTTCACGTAGCCAAGGGCGATCAGCGCAGTGTTGGAGTTGGTGCCGTCCACTACAACCTCCAGCGGGGCGGTCTGGCCCTTGCGCAGCAGAGCCGCGAATCCGGGATGGATCTGCAGCGCGACCGTAACCTGCCCGCGGTCGATCATGTCGCGGATCTGCTCGCGGTTGGTGAGTTGCGCACGCACGTCGAAGTAGGGCGTTGCGCTAAAGCGCGCGATCAGCTCCCGGCTTTCCTGGCTGTGGTCGAGATCAAGCACGGCGGTGGGCACATGGCGAATCTCATAGGATGCGGCGTAACCGAAGATCAGCATCTGGATGATGGGCGGACCGACCAGCACCCATAGTGCGCGCTTGTCGCGGAAGACCTGGAGGAACTCCTTGATCAGCATCTGCCGCAGCCGGTTCAGCATTGTCTTAATCCTGCACTGCATGGAGACAGGTGAAGGGGCACGGCTTCAGCCGTGCCGTTGACCCGCCCTAAAGAGTTGTCATCCCGAGCGAAGCGCGAGGCGAGCTTGCGAGCCGAGTGTGAGTCGAGGGATCCCGGGGTTGTATTTTGAAGCCACGTCTTCTGCTTCTTCTTAAGATCGCACCAGAAAAAACCGAGATCCCCCGCTCCGCGCTCACCTCGCGGTGCTCGGCTCGCGCTTGCTCGGGATGACAATTTGGAGAGTTGGAGGTACGGCCCGGATAAAGCCGGGCCCCTCCGAAAGATTGGCGCCGCGTACGCATTCTGTAATCCGTTCATAGCTTCTTCTTGAACGAGTGCGTAGCGATCAAGGTCAGCGCCAACGCAAACAGGGCCAGCGCCGCCAGATCGCCTTTGAGCAGCGCCAGGCTGGAGCCCTTCAGGAAAACGTCCTTCAGGATGGTGACGAAGTAGCGCGCGGGAATCACGTGGGTAACGGCGCGGATCACGGCCGGCATCTGGTCGATCGAGAACAGGAATCCCGAGAGCAGGAACGCGGGCAGGAAGGTCGCCGTCAGCGCTATCTGGCTCGCCGCCAGTTGCGATCTGCCAATCACCGAAATGAAGAACCCCAGTGCCATCACCACCACCATGAACAGCGCCTAGCTGACAAACAGTGCGGCGAGGCTGCCGCGGAATGGAATCTCGAACCACCAGATGGCAACGGCGGCACAGACGGCGGTGTTCAGCATGCCGATGGCGAAGTACGGCGCCAGTTTGCCCAGCATGATCTCCAGCGGCGTGACCGGAGTCGAGATCAGTTGCTCCATCGAGCCTCGTTCCCACTCGCGCGCGATGGTCAGCGACGTGAGAAACGCGCCAATCACCGACATCACCAGGGCCAGCACACCCGGGACGATGAACGCCTTGCTCTCCAGGTCCTCGTTGAACCAGGTGCGCGCATCGACCGCGATAGGAGGATTGGGTTCGGGACGCCCTTGCTGCCGAAGCCAGTCGAACTGCACTTGCTGGGAGTAGCCGCGCACCACGACGTCGGTGTAGCTAACCGCGAGATTGGCGGTGTTATCGTCGGTAGCGTCCACAATGGCCTGCACGCTCGCCGTCTCGCCCGTCCGCAGCCGCTCGGAAAAATCCTGCGGCACCACGAGCCCCATCCGCGCCTGGCCGGAATCAATGGCCTTCGCTAGCGCGGGATAGTTGTCCACCGCGCGCACCACGTCGAAATAATCGGACGATTGGAAGCGCTTCAGCAGGTCCTGGCTTTGCTGGCTGCCTTCGCGGTCGAAGACGCAGACGGGAATGTGCTTCATGTCGAGGTTGACGCCGTAGCCGAACAGCAGCATCATCGCCAGCGGCATCACCAGCACAATCCCCAGGCTGCGCGAGTCGCGCCAGATCTGAATCAGCTCCTTGCGCGCCACTGCAATCAGGCGACGCCAGCTCATGCCTGCTCCTTCCGCCCCGCCGTGAGCGAGACGAAGACGTCTTCCAGCGTGGGAGCGATAGCCTCGATACGGCTAACCGTGACGCCGCGTTGCCCGAGATATGCGCGCAGCGTGGGGATCACGGTCGCCGCCTCTTGCACGACCAGGTGCAACGCGTTGCCGAAGACAGCCGCGTCCAGCACGCCCGGCGCCTGCTGCGCCAGCTCGACGGCGCGCCCCAGCGGCGAACCCTCGACCAGCAGCAACTCGCCCTTCATCGAGCGCTGCTTGAGTTCGCCGGGCGTGCCCAGCGCCACCATGCGTCCGCGGTCGATCAGCGCCAGCCGGTTGCAGTACTCGGCTTCCTCCATGTAGTGCGTGGTGACGAACACAGTGACGCCCTCGCCCGCCATGTGGTGAATCAGTTCCCAGAACTGCCGCCGCGAAATGGGATCGACGCCCGACGTGGGCTCGTCGAGAAAGACGATGGGTGGCTGGTGCAGCACGGCGCACCCCAGCGCCAGCCGCTGTTTCCAGCCGCCCGGCAGCGTGCCGGTCATCAGGCGCTCGCGGCCGGTGAGCCCTGCCATTTCCAGCGCCCAACTGATGCGCTTATCCACCGACTCCTGCGGAACGTTATAGAGCCCCGCGAAAAACCGCAGGTTCTCGATCACGCGCAGATCGTTGTACAGGGAAAACTTCTGCGACATGTAGCCGATGTTCTGCCGCACCGCTTCCGGCTTTTGTGCGACGTCGTAACCGGCCACCAACGCCGTTCCCGACGTCGGCCGCAGCAGGCCGCAGAGAATGCGGATGGTGGTGGACTTGCCCGCGCCGTTCGGGCCGAGGAATCCGAAGACCTCTCCGCGGGTGGTTTCCAATGTAATGTGGTCGACGGCGGTGAAGTCCCCGAACTTCTTGACTAAGTCGCGGATGGAGACGGAATGGCCGTTGCCGTTCACGCTGCCTGGCCTCCGGTAACGGCGTGCACGAACAGGTCCTCGATCGACGGCGCGACTTGCTCGATGTTCTCGAAGCCAGTGCCGGAAGCAGTGAGCCGTGCCCGCAGTTCCGGCGCACGCCGCGCGGCGTCGTCCACGACCAAGTGCACGCCGTCGCCGGTCATCACCAGGCTGGAGATCCCCGGCGCGCCCTGCAACTGGTCGCGCACCGCGCGCGGTTCCGGCGAGCGCACGGCCAGCACCGTGCCCCGCAGCCGGTTCTTCAATTCTTGCGGCGTATCACAGAACAGCAGCCGTCCCTGGTGCATCAGGGCTACGCGATGGCAGCGCTCGGCCTCGTCCAGGTAAGCAGTCGAAGTCAGAATGGCGACGCCTTCCGCCAGCAATGAATAAAGGATGCGCCAGAAGTCCCGCCGCGAAACCGGATCAACGCCCGTGGTGGGCTCGTCCAGCAAAATTACCTTGGGCGTGTGCACCAAGGCGCAGACCAAGCCGAGCTTCTGTTTCATCCCGCCGGAGAGCTGCCCGGCGAGCCGCTTGCGGAACTCGCTCATTCCCGCGGCGGTGAGCAGCCGCGCGGCGTGCTGCTCGCGCTCGGCGGCGGAAATGCCAAACAGGTCGGCGTAGAAGCGTATGTTCTCGTCCACGGTGAGGTCTTCATACAGGCCGAAGCGCTGCGGCATGTAGCTGATGTGGCGCTTCACGCTTTCGGGATCGCGGGCAACGTCGAATCCGGCGACCACGGCCGTTCCCGCATCGGGCGCCAGCACCCCAGCGAGCATGCGCAGCGTCGTCGTCTTGCCGGCGCCATCCGGTCCCACGAGTCCAAAGATCTCCCCTGCGCTCACCTCAAAGCTGAGACCATCGACCGCGCGCACGCCGGGAAAGCTCTTGCTGAGCGTTTGCAGAGAAATGACAGGTTGGACCTCGGCCGTCACCGCTGCGCCAGTTCGATCGTGGCATCGGCGGGCATGCCCGGCTTCAGCTCGTGGTTAGGGTTCTCGACATCGATCTTGATGCGATAGACCAGCGTCACCCGCTCCTTGAACGTCTGCACGCTCTTGGGCGTGAACTCCGCCTGGTCAGAAATGAACGAGATGTGCCCGCGATAGCTTTTGCCCGGGAAGGTATCGGTGCGAACGGTGGCTTCCTGCCCCCAGCGCACGCTACCCAGGTCGGTCTCACTCACATAGGCCCGCAGCCATATGTGGTCGAGGTCGGCGATGGTGGCCACCGGCGTGTTCGGCGCCATGACCTCACCCAGCTCGGCGTCGCGCACCACGACAACGCCCGATACGGGCGCGCGCAGCACGGTGTACTCCACATTCAGCTTCGACGCGCGCAGTTTCTCTTCTGCCTGCACGACGGTGGCGCGGTCCACGGTCAACTGCTCGCGCCGCGTGCCTTCGCGCGCTTCGTCGTACATCTCTTGCGCGCGACGATACGTCGCCTCCGCCCGCTTCAGATTGGTGTCCGCCTGGTCACGCTCCTGCTGGGAGCCCACGCGCTCGCGGAACAGGGTCTCGGCGCGATCATAATCCAGCTTCTTCTGCTCCAAATCGGCCTTGGCATCCTGGAGCGACTGCTGCGACGCCTGCAGTTCCTGGCTCCGCGTGCCCGCCAATCCCAGCGCGAGTTGCGCCCGCTGCACTCGCAATGCAGCTTCATCCATCTCGGCCTGGCGGCGATAGTCGTCGCCGTCCAGCCGCGCCAGCAGCGTGCCCGCCTCCACCCACTGTCCTTCCTGGACCGGCAGCTCGATGATCCTTCCCTGCACTTTGAATCCGACCACACTTTCGTGCGCCTCGATGTTGCCGGAAAGACGCAGCGTGTTCGCGACCTGCGGTTTGCCGAACAACCGCGGATAAACAAACGCGGCAGCCACGGCCACGGCAGCCGCCAGGAGCAACAAAAGCGCCAGCTTCCGTTTCATGAACGCCCCCCATTTCGGATGCGGACCCGCGGTCCCGGTTTGCTGGCCTGGCCGCCGGCACCGCGCCAGAAGTCTTCAAAGCTGGCTTCCAGCCAGGTTTTCAGAGGCGTGGGAGGATGCAGCGTCCACACCAGGACCGTGCCCAGCAGCTTCTGCTGAAAGGCCAGCGCCAGCTCGAGCGGACGGCGGTCGCGCCGCGCCTCCCCGCGTTCCTGCGCCAGCGCGAACAGGCGCGCCAGCATCTCGCGTCCCTGTTCCAGGCTCCGCGTCATCTTCTCCCGCACGGCCGGGCTGGTCAGGAATGCGACCATCAAGCTGCGCACCAGCGCCTGGCTGCGTCCGGGCTCTTCGGGCAGGCGCCGCCATAAGCCGCGCAGCGCGTGGCGCGGTGTGAGCGCACCGCTCTCCGCCGCCTGGATGGCGTGGGCGTATTTGTCGAGCTGCACCTCGGCCAGCGTGCTGAGCACGTCTTCTTTATTGCGGAAATAGTTGAAGAAGGTGCCCTTGCCCACGTCGGCGGCCTCGGTGATCTCCTCCACCGTAGTCGCGGTGAAGCCGTGCTCGGCGAAGAGCCGCAGGGCGGCGCGGAAGATGCGCTCGCGCGTCTCGGCGCGGCGGCGCTGACGCCGGCCGATCGGGACGGCCACAGAAGGGTGCGGGGATGTAGAAGTTAGACCCATAGCCATATATGACTATCGGTCATTTATAGGGGAAAAGTCAAGAGCTTCGGCGGCCGACTCCTGGAATCCGAGCTCAGCAGCGCCGCCGTTTCTGCCTTTCAATCACTTAGCTTCACGCCGTCACGCGCGAACGAAGCAAGGTAGCGAAGACCGTCGTACTCCGACTTCCGCGGCAAACGCGATCGCTACGCCGATTATTTTCAGAACTCGGTCGTTGCCACCGAGGTCCATCGCCGCTTCTGCCTGGAACTGGCAAAACAGTCTCCCGACTACAGCGCGGACCTGTGGGGCATCACCGCCTCCGATTCGGAAAGGGGCTACGTGGTCTGGGGCGGCCCGCCCTCCACCGGCCCCATCGATGGAACCGTGGTTCCCAGCGCGGCAGCCGGTTCGCTGCCGTTTTCCCCGCAGCCCGCTATGCGCGTGCTTCGCACCATCAAGGACAAGCACTCCAAGACCTGGAACCGTTATGAGTTCGTGAACGCTTTCAACCCCGCTGAAAAATTGGTATACCTGACGTTATCGGGATCGACACCGGAATCACGGCGAGGGACACCCACCCCGGCGAGAATGATCGACTGCACCCCCGCTCCCCGAGTTATCGCTGATGCTGATGGACGACTTGCGCGGCCTTGCCGCCTGCGGCGTGAAGGTGGCGTGGAGCATACTTGCCCGCCGCCAGCGTGTCGGGAGAGATCGGGCAAGTGTGCTTGACGCCGAAGCCGGTGCGCCGACTGCGATCTTCCCCAGAGATGTGCCGCTCTTCACGTCAGGAATCAGAGTGGCAGGATAAGGCGACTCGCTGTCCTGTGCCGCAATGACCAGCAGGAGCGCGCCTCCGTGTCCGCCGCAAAGCCTGAAATCTCCGGAGGGATCTGGCGTTGTTTCGCGCACGGGAACAAACCAAGGAACGCGCTCGCGCGGCCAGGTTATTCCTTCTTCAAGCACAACCAGCGCCCGCCCGTGTATCGGCGTGCCGGCAAGACTGGTGACGGTTCCGGATTTGGACTCCGCCGCCGGACAGCTTACCGATTCCGTTGCCGCCACGCACTCGGCTCCGGAGAACATGAGAAGTAGAAACAATACCCACTTGCGCCGTACGCCTAGGCGCAACTGCCCCCTGAGCCACAAGGAAAGCACCTCGAAGTATCAGCAACTGGAAGTACGATACTGCCGCTTCCGTCGCAGCGCAACGCGCCATCATGCTGGCCGAAATGGTCTTCTTACTCCAGCACCTCTTCCAGCTCTAGCGTGACCAAATGATTGAAGGCCGCGACCGGCGTGTGCGGCGCGACAAACTGGGCCCCGCACGCCGTGCAGCGCACAGCAGTCTCGAGGATCTGCCAGGTTTGATTTCCACAGCGGCAGGTGTACCTGTCAGCCATAACCTCCTCCTTGAACCAGATGGTGCGGCATCCCTGGCGGAGCAATCCCACTCCAACATCGGAATTCTTGGGGAGCGCCAACTCCTGTGGGTTGGCCAGCAGCAAAGGGGTGCGCTCGCATTCCGCGGGGTGCGCCTGACGCGCGCACCGGGTGAGTGACGGGAGCACCCATACCTTCCCCTCCAAGGTTGCTCTAATCTGAAGTGAAGTGTGGGGGGCCGCGGGAACCGGCGGCCAATGCAGCAGTTTTTTTTCGCTGCTGCAGGGCTCAGGCGGGGCAGTATCTTTTCGCCGCTCGCTCGCTGTAACTATCCCTTCTTCCAGGCCCGCTGGCTGTGATGCCGGGCACCCTTCTGTGTGAGCACGGAAAGTACCTCGGGCCAACCGGCGTGCGGGAGAGCAAAAGGGGTGTAAAATCTTTGCGATATTCGAAGTCAAAAGGGAGTCATTTATGGCTACCGTAGCAGTCCCCAAGGTCAGAATTACCGGCGGCAGTTTTCTATTGGAAGAACGCAGTCCTAATGACATCTTCACGCCGGAAGACTTCACCGAAGAACATCTGCAGATCGCCAAGACAGCGGAGGAATTCGCCACCAACGAGATCGTGCCCGCGGCCGAGAAGCTCGAGCACAAGGAATGGGCGCTCGCCCGCCACCTGATCAAGAAGGCCAGCGAACTGGGCCTGAGTTCGGTGGACATCCCGGAAGCCTACGGCGGCACCGACATGGACAAGGTGTCGTCCTGCATCATCGCCGACAGGATCTCGAAGTACGCCGGCTTCGCCACCACCTGGGGTGCGCACACCGGCATCGGGACGCTGCCCATCGTTTATTTCGGTACCGCGGAGCAGAAGAAAAAGTACCTGCCGCGGCTGGCGGCGGGCGAGATCGTCGGGGCCTACGCGCTTTCGGAATCCTCCTCCGGCTCGGACGCGCTCAACTGCCGCGCCCGCGCCCAGCTCTCACCTGACGGCAGGCACTACATCCTGAACGGCGAGAAGATGTGGATCACCAACGCCGGTTTCGCCGACCTGTTCACCGTCTTCGCCAAGGTGGATGGCGAGAAGTTCTCGGCATTCCTGGTGGAGAAGGACTTCCCCGGGTTCGCGATCGGCGCGGAAGAGCACAAGATGGGCATCCGCGGCTCCTCCACCTGTCCGCTGATCTTCACCGACTGCAAGGTGCCGGCGGAGAACCTGCTGGGCGAGATCGGCAAAGGGCACGTCATCGCCTTCAACATCCT
>Ga0116217_10005815_pt1 | contig 10783 bp, 5 predicted proteins | sample Sb_taG_6_FD_89697 | JGI IMG/M metagenome (GOLD analysis project Ga0116217, IMG submission 89697) | Peat soil microbial communities from Weissenstadt, Germany - Sb_50d_4_PS metaG | ecosystem: Environmental > Terrestrial > Soil > Wetlands > Peat | place: Germany: Weissenstadt | collected 2010-09-21 | reverse complement strand
TGAAAGATGGGATTGCCTAACATCAAAAGCCGCAGAGGAAGGCAAAAGGCGCCCACCTCTGCGCTACTCGTCATCCTGAGCGCAGCGAAAGATCTCTGCAGTTGTTCAATAGCTGAACCACAAAGCAACTACGGAGATCCTTCGCTGCGATCAGGATGACAGTGGTCCGCTCACCCATGTTATGCGGGAGTGGTAGATATGAAACGATCTTTGTTGGAGTGAGAATATGTGGATAGTCAGGCTTGCTTTACGTCGTCCTTATACTTTCGTCGTGATGTCGATCCTCATAGCAATTCTAGGTGTCGTCTCTATTCTGACCATGCCCACCGACATCTTTCCAAACATCGACATCCCGGTGGTGAGCGTGATCTGGAGCTATTCCGGTGTCTCCGCTGACGACATGGAGAAACGCATCGTGACCATCTGCGAGCGCGCCATGACCACCACCGTCAACGACATCGAGCACATCGAGTCGCAGTCCTATTACGGATTGTCGGTCATCAAGGTCTATCTCCAGCCCAAGGCGAAGCCGGAGATGGCCATCGCCCAGATTACCTCTCTCACCCAATCCATCCTTCGCGTCATGCCGCCCGGCATCTTTCCCCCCGGCGTGCTGAAGTACGACGCCTCGAGCGTGCCGATCCTGCAACTGGGGCTCAGCAGCGATACGCTGACCGAGCAGCAGCTTTTCGACTACGGGACAAATTTCATCCGCACCCAACTTGCGACGGTGCAGGGCGCCTCGGTCCCGCTCCCTTATGGTGGAAAATACCGGGAGATCATGGTGGACCTGGACCCCGATGCGCTTTACGCCAACCACCTCTCGGCTACGGATGTTTCTAATGCCGTTAATCTGCAAAGCCTGATCCTGCCTGCGGGCACCGCCAAGGTAGGCGACCGGGAATACCTGGTGATGCTCAACAGCAGTCCTACCGTCGTCACGGCTTTGAATGACTTGCCCGTCAAGACGGAAAATGGGGCGACCGTTTACATCAAGGACGTCGGCCACGTCCGCGACGGGTTCGCCGTGCAGACCAACATCGTGCGCGAGGATGGCCGCCGCGGTGCGCTCCTCACCATCATCAAGAACGGCAACGCCTCCACCCTGGACATCGTCAGCAAAGTGCGCGCAACCCTGCCGCGCATTCTTTCCGCCTTGCCTCCTGAATTGAAAGTCAAACAGCTCTTCGATCAATCCCTGTTTGTGCGAGCGGCCGTAAACGGCGTGGTGCGTGAAGCGGGCATCGCCGCCTTGCTCACGGGGCTGATGATCCTGCTTTTTATCGGAAGCTGGCGCAGCACCGTCGTCATGTGCATCTCAATTCCGCTTTCGATTCTGACCTCGCTGGTGATCCTTGGTTTTCTCGGCAAGACCATCAACGTGATGACGCTCGGCGGGATGGCCTTGGCGGTGGGCATCCTGGTTGACGACGCTACCGTGGAGATCGAAAACATTAACCGCAATCTGGCTATGAAGAAGCCGATCACGCGCGGCATCCTGGACGGCGCTCAGCAGATTGCGGTGCCCGCCTTTGTCTCGACTCTTTGCATCTGCATTGTGTTTGTCCCCGTGCTGTTTCTGAGCGGGGCGGCCAAATATCTCTTCACGCCCTTGGCCATGGCGGTGGTCTTTGCGATGCTGGCCTCTTACTTGCTGTCGCGGACACTGGTGCCCACCATGGTCAAATACCTGCTGAGATCCGAGGTGTATATCTACCAGCGCGGCGACGAAGAAAACGTGGGCCGAGGGCCCATCTGGCGGACCCATTACGCCTTCAATCGCCGATTCCTGCGGATGAGAGAGAGTTACAAGACGGCGCTGGCTTGGTGCCTGGCTCATCGGCGCGCCGTGGTGGTGATATTTGCAGCTTCTGTCGTCGGCTCTTTCAGCTTGACCTTTTGGATCGGGGAAGACTTCTTCCCCTACACCGACTCCGGCCAGATGCGCCTGCACGTGCGCGCCCCGGAAGGCACACGCATCGAGGAAACCGAGCGCCTCTTTGCCCAGATTGAAGACCAGGTGCGGCAGGAGATTCCTGCCGACGAGATGGATACGATTCTCGACAATATCGGGCTTCCCATCTCGGGAATCAATCTCGCCTTCAGCGACAGCGTGACCCTTGGGCCAAGTGACGGCGAAATTCTCATTTCTCTCAAATCTGACCACCGCACGCCAACGCAGGTGTACACCCGCAGGCTGAGGGACAGGCTGCGGTCCAAGTTCCCCGAAGCGAGGTTTTTCTTTCAGGCGGCCAATATTACCAACCAGATTTTGAACTTCGGCCTGCCGGCGCCCATCGACGTGCAAATCGTAGGGCGCGACGCCCCAGCAAGTTACAGAATCGCGAAAGAGATCGAGCGGCGCATGGCGCTGATACCTGGCGCCGTGGATGTCCACGTGCACCAAGAGGTAAACTACCCCACCGTGCTGGTTGACGTGGACCGGACGAAGGCGCAGGAAGTGGGATTGACCCAGCAGAACGTCGCCAACAGCGTTCTGATTTCTTTGAGTTCCAGCGGGCAGGTGGCGCCCAACCAATGGCTGAACCCGGAGAACGGAGTCAATTACCAGTTGGTGGCGCAGACGCCGCAGAATCAAGTTGATTCCTTCGACGCTCTTCTGCGGACGCCAATTACGCTGGGCGCGGGCTCGGGCGGGAAGACGCAGTTGCTGAGCAACCTGGCGAGCGTGAGCAGAGGGGTTTCCACAACCGTCGCCAGCCACTATAATGTGCAGCCCGTCATGGACGTCTACGCCAATGTCGAGCAGCGCGATTTGGGCGGCGTGGCGCACGAAGTGGAGCGCATCATGTCGGACGTGAGCCCGCAGTTGCCCAAGGGTTCGTGGATGGCCCTGCGAGGCCAGGTGCAAACCATGCGCTCGTCGTTTGTGGGATTGGGATTCGGAATCCTTTTTGCCATCGTCCTCGTTTATCTCCTTATGGCGGTGAACTTCCAATCCTGGGTGGACCCGTTCATTATCTTGTGGGCGCTTCCGGGAGCGCTCGTCGGTATCGTGTGGATGTTGTTTGTGACCCAAACCACTTTCAGTGTTCCTTCGCTGATGGGAACGATCATGTGCATCGGCGTGGCAACTTCCAACAGTATTCTGCTGGTGACTTTTGCGAACGACGAGCGGCAGGAAGGCAAAAACGCTCGGGCCGCGGCGCTCTCCGCCGGCTTCACGCGAATCCGGCCGGTGATTATGACCGCGCTCGCCATGATTGTCGGAATGCTCCCTATGGCTTTGGGGCTTGGCGAGGGCGGTGAACAGAATGCGCCGCTGGGGAGGGCAGTCATCGGTGGTTTGTTGGTCGCCACCTTCACGACGCTATTCTTTGTCCCTATTATGTATAGCTATTTGCGCAAGGCGCTGCCGCTCGACCTGGATGCCGAGATCGCGCGGGAAGAACATGAGGAAGGGATATCGCTGCAGTAGTTCTTGGTTGAGTTGGTGAGCGAATTGATTCGTCGGGAGCGGAAGGGCGAGGCTTTACAGGTTGCGGAAGAAGGTGATCTGTCATGCTGAGCGGAGGGAAGCATCTGCAGTTTCTTCTTGAAGACAAGCAAATGCGGATCCTTCGCTCCGCCCAGGATGACAAGCCGCGGGACTTTTTTCGTAGTCTGTTTAGACCCGCCGGCGATCTCGAGAGGTAAATCGGGGCTTTAGCCCCTGAAGCGAGCTGGTTTCAGGGCCTAAAGGCCCATTGATCGTTGCCCTCAGGCGGCGGGGCTGAAGCCCCGCCCTTCCAAGGCTCGCGGGAGGCAACCGGTGGCAATTGAAGAGAAACTGATGCAACGTGAGCCCGTATTAAGGGAGCCTTTAACTCCGCCGGGCCCGCAGAGGCCGCGCGGCGGACCGAGCAGGCGCTTGCTCATCACCTGCATGATCGTTTTGCCGCTTGCCGCACTCCTGCTGCTCGGTTATCTTCCTCGGCGAGAACGGCTGCGGGCGCTTGTAACGGCCTCGGAAAAAGAGGGGCACAGCTTGCCGGTGGTCAACACGGTCCGGGTTCGACGCGGGACGTCCGCCAGTGAACTCGCGCTGCCCGGGAATATTCAGGCAATTACGGACGCGCCGATTTACGCCCGCGCCGACGGCTACGTGTTGCGGCGGCATGTGGATATCGGTGACCGGGTAGCGGCAGGGCAAGTCTTGGCCGAGATAGAAACCCCGGACCTTGACCAGCAGGTGCACCAGGCCCGCGCCAACCTGCTCCAGGCACGCTCGGCGCTGGCCCAGGCCGAGGCCAATCTCGTCCAGGCGAAATCCACCGAGCATCTAGCCCAGTTGACTGTGGAACGATGGAAAGTGCTGGTGGCGCGTGGAGTCCTGGCGCGGCAGGATGGTGACCAGAAGGAAGCGGATTACGAGGTGGCGGTGGCCAACCGCAAAGCACAGGAAGCCAACGTGAGCGCAGCTCAAAGCAGCGTCAGCGCCGCAGAGGCTAACCTGGAACGCCTTCTCGACCTCCAGGGCTTCGAGAAGATCACCGCACCCTTTGCCGGGTTGATTACCGCGCGCAACTTCGATGTCGGCGCGCTCGTCGCATCCGGAAGCGTCTCCGGCCGCGAACTTTTCCATATGGCCCAGATTGGCGTGGTGCGCATTTTCGTGGATGTCCCTCAGAGCTATGCTCCCTTCATCCGTACGGGATTGGCAGCCGTGGTGACCGTCGAACAACTCCCCAGCCGTTCGTTCGCGGGAAAGGTAGCGAGAACGAGCCAGTCTCTCGATCCGAACACTCGGACTCTGCTCACGGAAGTGGATGTGCCCAATCAGGCCTCGCTGCTCTTGCCCGGCATGTACGCTCGGGTGTCGTTGCGCACCGTAAGCTCCGAACCCCCTCTGCTGGTGCCCGGGGACGCGCTGGTTACGCGCGCCAACGGCACGCGCGTCGCGGTGGTGGCGGAAGACGGTGCTGTCCACTTTCAGAAGGTCGCAGTGGGCCGCGACTATGGAACGGAAACCGAGGTGCTATCGGGTCTGGCAGGAGGAGAACTGGTGATCATCAATCCTACCGACGACGTCCGCGAAGGAGCCCGAGTTAAACCCGCAGCAGGCCGGGAATAGTAAATTGTAAATTATGAATTATGAAGGATTGAACAGCCCTCTCACGCGGGGAGAGGGTGTGGAGTTTGCACTTCTTTGACGCCATCGCTGGCGAAGGCCCGGAGGGCCGACAGAAAGTAGCCCACGGCGCAAGCCGTGGGTTCAAAGATCGCATTAAGATATGCCAGCCCCGGAGGGGCGACAGATCATGGCCCACACGTTTACCAATCTTCTCGCTCACATCATCTGTTCTATCACGGGCCGCTTGCCATTACTCACTCGTGAAATACGCCCAGACATGCTCGCTTACCTGGATGGAGTAATTCGAAAGTTGGATGGGAGGGTGATCGAGTCGAATACTAGACCCGACCGCGTACATTGTCTTCTGTCGCCCCTCCGGGGCTGAGGAGTAAGGGAGATGGCCGTCCACCCCACGGCTGACGCCGTGGGCTACTTTCTGTCGGCCCTCCGGGCCTAAGATTCCGATAGGCTAAAGCCGTGAGGTTAATCCATGAAAGTGCGATCGAGTTTCCTGATCCTGTGTTGTTTTCTCGTCAACCTTGCTTGGGCACAGTCCCAGCCTGGTTCGCCACCAGCTCCACTTTCCGGAGCGGAGGCACTGACCGGCCTCACTCGCAGCTATCGCGTTGGCGCATTGCCGTCAACGAAATTTCGGAATTCGGATCGCTATAACGCCCTGATCAAGGACGGCAAGCTTTACCTCTCCTTGCAGGATGCCATCGCGCTGGCGCTCGAAAACAATCTCGATATCGAGATCGAGCGCTACGGGCCTCGCATGGCGGACACTGATCTTTGGCGGGCGCAGGCGGGTTCGTTGCTCCGCGGCGTGCCGCTGTCCGTGCTGGAAGGCCCTGAAGGCACAGGCGGTCCCGTTGAGACACCGCCGGGCAGCGCGCCGCCGCTGACCCCATCCTCGAGCACCATCCTCGACACGAACGTGAACCAGGCCCAGACCGACTTGTCGATTTACGGTTCGGCGCCCCTCTCGAACGGAACACCCGTTCCGTCTTTCGATCCCGTTCTGACAGGTCTCGCTGGCCCCGGATATAGCGATACTCCCCAATCTAATGAGGCCCAGTCCGGTTACGGCTTCCTTGTCGAACACTCCATGGGCGAGAGCTTCGGAGTGCAAAAGGGTTTTTCCAGCGGCGCTTTACTGAGCCTCGGCTACACCAACCTGCGTCAGAGTTATAACAACGGCGAACTCAGCTATAATCCCTATACCGCTTTGAGCCTCGGGCTGACTTTCACCCAGCCCTTGCTCGAAGGCTTTGGCTCCGGACTCAACCGGCGTTTTATTCGCATCGCCAGGAACAACGAGAAAATATCGGACCTGGTTTTCCGCCAACAACTCATCAGCACGGTTTCCAACATCATTCGCCTGTACTGGGACCTGGTGAGCCTCAACCAGGACGTCCAAGTGAAGCGCGACGCGCTGACGCTCGCCGAAAAACTCCTGTCGGACAACAAAGTGCATGTGGAAGTCGGCACCCTGGCTCCGCTGGAAGTGCTTCGGGCCGAGGCGGAGACGGCGCAGGCTCAACAGGCGTTGAGCAATTCGGAAAGCCTGGTCCTCGAGCAGGAACTCATCCTGAAGAACGCCCTGACGCGCACCGGCACATCAGATCCGCAGATCGACGCGGTGCGCATTGTCGCCACTGACCACATCGAAGTGCCGGAAAGCGGGCAATTGCCGGCCCTGGAAGAGTTGACGGCCACGGCCCTTCGCAATCGGCCGGACCTCGAAGCCGGCCAGGTCCAAATCGAAAACACTCAGATGGCCCTCAGAGGTTCACGCAACGCCCTGTTGCCTTCGGTAAACCTCGTTGCCAGCGTGCAGGGTAACGGCCTTGCCGGTCCGATCAACACTTACCCGATTCCGGGCGTGGCATTTACTCCCATCGTCGATCCGAACCTTGTGGGGGGATACGGCACATCTCTCTCCCAAGTGTTTAGAGGCAAGTACCCGGATTACGGCTTGGCGCTGCAATTGGATGTGCCTCTGCGCAATCGCACCGCAAGGGCTGATCTGGCGCGAGATCGATTGCAAATGCGCCAATCCGAAGTGCGGCTGCGGGAACTTCAGAACCAAGTCCGCGTTCAGGTGGAAGCCGCTCTGATCGCCCTCCGGCAAGCGCGCAGCAGTTACCAGGCGGCGGTCCAGACGCGACTTCTTCAGGAAAAAGCACTCGACGACATGCGGCAGCAATTCGAAGTCGGAGTTGCCAGAAGCTACGATGTAATCCTGAACCAGCGCGACCTTGCTCAGGCTCGCTCGAACGAAGTGGTGACGCAAAGCGATTACATCAAGGCCCGCACCGCCCTCGACCGGGCCACCGGCATGACGCTCGAGAATAACAGCGTCATTCTCGATGACGCCTTCCGCGGCCAGGTGTCGCGCCCCCCCAGTCCGTTACCCGCCGAACAGAAGTAGCCCGCCTCCTCGAGCTGGCACATTTGAGGTCGAGTGCTTAGGCTTCTGAGCCTACTGAGGATTGCAGAATTAAGTGAAATCACCCCCTCACCCCCGACCCCTCTAGGCGCTAGAATAAGCCCGTCACCTCACGCCAAGCCGGATCAGCGGCGCAAGAATGTGGCCCACGGCGCCAGCCGTGGGATCACGGGACACAGAGAGCACGCTGAGCCACGTAGTGGCGACAGAAGATCTGCGATCACCAGGGTAGCTCTGTCGCCCCTCTCGGGGCTTTCAGGCGCATCGGCCCTGTTTTCTCCCCACGGCTGTCGCCGTGGGCCACATTCTTGCGCCCGCCCCGGCTGGCTCCGGAAGCCGATCGAGCCTATTCTAGCGCCTATGTCCCCACCCGGACCCCTCTCCCCCGCGGGGGCGACGGGCTTGGCCCATCACCATATTATGGAACGTTCAATAGAAGCTATTACAAAGCCTCCCGTTGCAGTTACAGAGCCTCATATACCCAGCCAGTAAACTGTAGACACGCCAGTGGGTTGCCGGTAGGGCGGCCCCTACATCCCCATTAAGAAAATCGGTCCAGGGCCGATAAAACGGCCAGAGATGCTTACCGGACGGGCCTTACCCCCGCGTCCTGTGGCATCGGAGGTTGAAGGAACAGGTGACCGTGAGGCTCATCGTGATTACGGATTCCTGTGCCATGGGAAGAGGATTTGATGTCCCCCTTTGCGCTGTTCAGTCTCCGTCGCACCTTGTTAATCACGGTCACCTTGTTCCTCCTTGCCATTCCCTGCCTGAGTGATGACGCTCGTCAGGCCCTTGTCGCCGCTACGCCCGCCGGTCGAACCCACGCCGCCCTCGCCAATCTTGCGCTGAGCTTCGAGCCCAATTTGGGTCAGGTTGATCCGCGTGTGAAGTTTTTCTCGCGAGGACGCGGGTACACGCTCATTCTTACGAAGGATCAAGCGATACTCAGAATCGAAAGGCCAATGGCGAAAAACGAAAATGCACTTGTCCGCTTGCGGCTGGTGGGGGCGAAGCTTGACGCCGAAGTGACCGGGCGGGACGAGTTACCGGGCAAGGCCAATTACTTCCTCGGCAACGATCCGAAAAAGTGGCGCACGAACGTGCCCACCTACGCGAAGGTGCGCTACCACGACGTCTATCCCGGAGTGGACTTGGAATACTATGGCAGCCCGTCGGCTCAGGGACAACTCGAGTATGACTTCCTCGTCGCGCCCGGCGCCGATCCGAGCGCTATCGCACTGCAGGTAGGGGCGGCCCGCGAACCGCGCCTACGGATCGACGCCGGCGGCGATCTTATGATCCCAGCCCATCGCGGCGAGATCCGATTCCACAAGCCGCTGATCTACCAGCGCGACGCCGGCTCGTCACTCGTCGCTGATCACCGGTCACTGGTTCAAGGCCGCTACATTCTCGACGCTCGGAACCGCATTCGCTTTCTTTTAGGTCCTTACGATCACAGCAAGCCGCTGGTCATTGATCCGGTCCTCAGCTACTCCACGTACCTCGGCGGAAGCGATATGGACTACGCGTACGGCATTGCCGTTGATGCCTCCGGAAATGCCTACGTGACGGGCTACACAGCCTCCGTTGATTTCCCGGTGGTGAACGCGGCGCAGATTTCCCCCGGCGGCGGCTCCTGCTCAGAAGATGGCACGGCGACTCCTTGTTTTGACGCGTTCGTATCGAAGCTGAACTCTACCGGGACTGCGCTCGTGTACTCCACTTACCTTGGCGGCAGCGATGAAGATCAGGGGGCGGCCATCGCCGTCGATTCGAGTGGCCACGCCTATGTCGCCGGATACACCTATTCACGAATTTTCCGGTGCAGAACGCGCTCCAGCCCAACAATGCGGGCGGGGTGGACGCTTTTGTTACCGAACTCAGCCCCAACGGCGCCTCGCTCGTCTATTCGACGTACTGGGGCGGAAGTCTGGACGATGTCGGGACAGGTATCGCTGTCGACTCGAACGGCAACGCCTATCTTTCCGGTTATACCGAATCGACTAACTACCCTGTCACCTCCGGCGCGCTTCAAACCACCTATGGCAAGGGTGCCCACAATGGGTTTGTGGTCAAGTTCAATTCGGGAGGAACTCAGGTTGGCTATTCAACCTACCTGGGGGGCAGTGGAGACGACTATATCTACGCGGCTGCAGTGGATTCAGCGGGCGATGCGTATGTCACCGGAGCAACCAATTCGACCAATTTCCCCAGTCTGAATGCCTTCCAGCCCAAGCTTGCCGGGGGCGAATGCGGCGGGAACACCTTCGCGTGCTACGACGCATTCGCCGCGAAGCTTAACCCTGCAGGCTCTGCGCTCATCTTTTCGACCTATCTGGGAGGAACCGGAAGCGACTACGGGTACGCCATCGCGCTCGATCGTTCCGCCAATGCTTACCTCACAGGATACACAACCTCCACAAACTTTCCCACGACTTCGGGGGCTTTCGAGCGGACCTTCAGCGGCGGCTACGACGTGTTCGTTACCAAGCTGAATAGCTCCGGCTCGACGCTCGGTTATTCGACTTATCTGGGCGGCGGTGGAACCCAGGTCGCGTACGGCATTGCGGTTGACTCGAACGGCTCTGCTTACGCGACGGGGTACAATTACGGAGGGAGTTTTCCCACCGCCAATCCCGTGCAGTCCCATAACGCCGGAATCTATGACGCCTTTGTGAGTGTCCTCAACCCCGCGGGAAGCTCCCTTCTTTTTTCAACCTACCTGGGTGGATCACAGGATGATTTCGGACGCGGAATCGCTCTGGATTCGTCAGGGAATGTCTACGTAACGGGCGCAACGTTTTCGACGGATTTCCCCACCACCTCGGGCGCCTTCGAGCCCTCCTACATGGGCGGACCGTACGATGCCTTTGTGACCATGTACAACGCCCCGGCAATACCGCTCGTCGCCATCTCCCCATCATCGTATAATTTCGGCAACCAGACTCTGGGCACGGCGAGTTCTCCCCAGGCGATCGACTTAACCAACAACGGCGGTGCGGTGCTGACGATCTCGAACATCACGGCCAGCGGGGATTTTTCCCAAACTAACAATTGTGGCTCGAGCCTGGCGCTTGGTGCTTCGTGCACGATCAGCGCCACTTTCACGCCAACCGCCAACGGGTCGCGCACGGGTTCGATTACCGTCGCCGATAATGCCAGCCCCCCTACCCAGACGATTAGCCTCTCAGGAACGGGCACGGGCGTACTGGCCAATCTCGCACCCGGTTCCTTGACTTTCTCGTCACAGCCGG
>Ga0116217_10005813_pt1 | contig 10784 bp, 8 predicted proteins | sample Sb_taG_6_FD_89697 | JGI IMG/M metagenome (GOLD analysis project Ga0116217, IMG submission 89697) | Peat soil microbial communities from Weissenstadt, Germany - Sb_50d_4_PS metaG | ecosystem: Environmental > Terrestrial > Soil > Wetlands > Peat | place: Germany: Weissenstadt | collected 2010-09-21 | reverse complement strand
CGCAGCCCGGGCAGGTCACCCACGCCGTTGCCGTCCGCGTCGGCGAAACTCCGCGGGTACACCTCGTAGACGACCGCGTCTTCCCACCACACGTGCCCGTTTCCGCCCATCCGCCCGCCTTTCCGCCCGCCGGCCTCCCCGCATCTTATGAGTGAGCCCGTCGCGGTACCCCGGCCGGGCCGAGCATCGTAGATGAGCCCGTCGCGGTACCCCGGCCGGGGCCGAGCATCGTAGAGTCGACGCGGAGGCGTCTGGGTGCCTGGTGGTCCCCCCAGTCTTCAAAACTGGTGGACGGCGCGCTGCGTCGTCGGCGGGTTCGATTCCCGTCCGCCTCCGCGACGCCGTTACCTGCCCGGGCAGGCGTCCGCGCCGGCAAGATCGCCGAAGTCAGCACCGCCGTCCCGGTTTGCTGGCCGCCCGCCGGGGAAGCCGTCCGAGGTCGCAGCGATCAGGAACTAGACGTGCGCGGACGCTGAGCGAGGGCCAGCCGGACCTCTGCTTCCAGCTGTCCGATGACCTGCTCGGCCAAGTCCGCATCCGCAGCCTGGACCATGAGCCGGATCGCGGGCTCGGTACCGCTCGGCCGGACCAGGACCCGCCCGTTACCGGCGAGCTTAGACTCCGCCCTGGACACCGCGGCGGCGACCCCCGGCCCGAGCTGTGAGGCGTCGCCGGGCACGTTGACCAGCAGCTGGGGGTATTTCCGCATCATCTTCGCGGCCGCGGCCATCGTCATGCCGCGCCGGTTCACCACAGCCAGCAGCTGCAGGCTGGTCAGGATGCCGTCGCCCGTCGCCGCGTACTCGCCCATGATGATGTGCCCGGACGGCTCCCCGCCGAGGACATACCCGCCATCAAGCATGGTCGCGGACACGTGCTTGTCTCCCACCGGGGTCTCGATCACCGTAATGCCGACCTCGCGCATGGCCACGTGGAAGCCCTGGTTCGACATCACGGTGACCACCACCGCGTCGTGAGTCAGCCTGCCCGATTCCTTCAGTTCGGTCGCAAGTAGGGTCAGGATCTGGTCCCCGTCGACCGGCTGTCCGTGCGCGTCGACGGCCAAGCACCGGTCGGCGTCACCGTCATAGGCGACGCCAGCGTCCGCGCCGTACTCGACGACGGCCGCCGCCACCGTACCCAGGCTGGTGGAGCCGTAGCCGTCGTTGATGTTCAGCCCGTTAGGCTGGGCGGCGATCGTGACCACCTCCGCCCCGGCCCGGCGCAGCGCTTCTGGGGCGATGCGGTACGCCGCGCCGTGCGCGCAGTCGGCCACGATCCGCAGCCCGGCCAGCGCCCGTGCCCTCGCGGGAGGGTCACGAGGGGGCGTCCTCCCGGGCGAGCGCTCGTAGGGGGCTGGCAGCGTCGACAGCAGGTGGTCGAGGTAGCGCTCGTGCTCCGCGCTGGCGTCGGCGACCTTGCCGAAAATTGTGTTCGCTGGGGAGGGCCGCGCCGACCTCAACCGGGCTTCGATCTGATCCTCCACGTCGCTCGGCAGCTTGGCACCCCCGGGGCCGAAGAATTTGATCCCGTTGTAGCTGGCCGGGTTGTGGCTGGCAGAGATGACCACGCCGAAGGCGGCGCCGAGGGCCTGGGTCAGGTAGGCCACTCCCGGCGTCGGGATGACGCCTAGCAGGAGGACGTCGACACCCGCGCTAGCCAGGCCGGCCACCACCGCCGCCTCAAGGAAGTCGCCGGAGGCACGCGGATCGCGGCCCACCACGGCGACCGGGATGCCGGGCCTGCCGATGCCGGGGTCCTCGTACCCGCCGTCTCCGGGTCGGCCGAGGACAGCCGCCGCGGCCACGCTCAGGTCCAGCGCCAGAGCTGCGGTCACATCGTGACCCGCGATGCCCCGAACGCCATCGGTACGGAATCGAAGGCCGCGCTGGATCGGTTCACCCATTCTCCCTCCTAGCATATGCGCCGCGTCCGCCTGCATCCGGCTCGTATGCGTTGGCGTGGGACTTGGGCAGGCCGTGAGGGAGAGGGAGGCTCCGAACGGGTTCGGCAACATAGTCGAACACCATCCATGGGACGACCGATGACGGCCCATGGCCGCCCTGGCGGGTGCCGTAAGGTTTCCGCGCTCTATCAGGCCGCGATTGCCGCCGCCACATCAACATGGGGCCAAACGGCCTCATGGGACCGGACGTCCGGCTCTGCCGCCAGCGCGCGTCGTAGCTGACGCTAAACACGTGCTGAACGGCTGCAACCGGATCATGCGGATGATGATCTTGGCCGCCGCGACGGCGGCCATCATCGCCGGGTGCGGCGCGCAGGTGAACCAGGCCACGCGGACGAGCGGGCCGTCGGCGGCAGCGAATGTCTATTGGGCGGCACCGTATGACTACCTTGCTGCCGGGGGTCCGTCTCCTGCCCAGGTCATGAAGGCAACAGGGATCCGTCGCTTCACGCTTGCCTTCATCGTCTCCGACGGGACCTGCACACCGGTCTGGGATGCCCCTGATCCGCTGACCGGTGGCCCAGAGGAGGCCGCCATCCGCGACATCCGCGCGGCCGGCGGGGGTGTGGCCGTGTCGTTCGGAGGCGCGGGCGGGACCAAGCTCGCTGTCACGTGCACCTCACCGGAGGCGCTGGCGGACGCCTACCAGCAGGTCATCAGCGCCTACCAGCTGCATGCCATCGACCTGGATGCGGAGGATACGGAGATCGCCACCGCCGCCGTCCGGCAGCGGATGGTCAGCGCACTGATCATCCTGCGGCGACGTGATCCCGGGCTGATGATCTCCATCACCATCCCTGCTGAACCGGACGGGCCGGACGCCAGCGGGCGGGACCTAATCGCGAGCGCGGCCACAGGCGGGCTGCGGGTCGACGCGTGGACGATCATGCCGTTCGACTTCTCCACGCGTGTGCCCGACATGGGCCAGGCGAGCGTGCAGGCCGCCGAGGCGCTCAAGAACGACCTGATGAGCGCCTACCATGAGCCGTCATCCGCCGCTTACCAGACCATGGGCATCTCGACGGTGAACGGCCGCGACGAAACCGGCGACGTCGTAAGCGTGACTGATTTCGAGACCATGCTGCAATACGTGCAGGCGCATCAGCTCGCGCGGTTCGCGTTCTGGTCGGTGAACCGTGACCGGCCCTGCACGCAAGGCAGCACCGAAGACACGTGCAGCGGAATCACCCAGGTGCCCTACGCCTTCACGAGAATCGTCGCTGAATACCGCGGGTGAGGCCGGGGCCCGCCGCATGCACGGCCGGAAGGGCCTTGCCTGCGGCCTCTTGTACGGTATTGGTGCGCGGGACACGGAACCAGCCCACCGCCTTGCCCTTGGCCACCATCAGCAGCGACCGGTACAGCACGTACACGCGCAGCGGTTCGTAAATCAGCCGGTAAACGGGAACGAGAAGCAAATGCCACAGACGTTCCCGCACCATGCGGACCGCGACGATCGACGTGACCAGGTGAATACCGGTGATGAACGCGGCGAACACCGCCACGGGCTGCCAGCGGCCCGACGCGAGCATTAGCGCGGCGGCCATGTAGGTCAGCGGCATGAAGACCAGCGGGATAATGATCGACAGAAGCGCGTACGGCAGGACCACCATGCCAAGTACTCCGTAGCGCGGCCGCAGCACCATCCCCCGGTGGTGCCTGAAGGCCTGCAGGATCCCGAAGGTCCAGCGCAGCCGCTGCCTGGCCAGAGCGCGGACCGTCATCGGCGCCTCTGTCCAGGCGACGGCCTCGTTGTCCAGCGTGACCTGGTACCCGAGGCGATGCATTCGCAGCGTCAGGTCGCAGTCGTCCGCCAGCACCATCAACGAGTAGCCGCCGGCCTCCTCGATGGCGCTCTTACGCCACGCGGCACAGGCGCCGGGCGCGACCGTGATGGCGCCCACGAGCCCTTCTGCCATGCGGGTCACGCCGATACCCGATATGTATTCCAGGCTCTGCCAGGCGGTCAGCAAGTTCCGCCTGTTACCGACCTTGACCTGCCCGGCAACGACGCCGATTCGCGGATCCGCGAAGTGCCGGGCCAGCATGCCGATCGTCTGCGGCTCGAAGACGGTGTCGCCGTCGAGGGTGACGATGACCTCGCCACGGGCCTGAGCGATGGCGCAGTTCATGGCGGCGGCCTTCCCTCCGTTTGTTTCCTGCCGGAAGACGCGCAGCCTGGGCCACACGCTCGCGAAGTCGGTAAGCACCCCCCAGGTGCCGTCGCTGGAGCCATCGTCCACGGCAATGACCTCGAATCGCGGGTAATCGGTCTTCGCCAGCGCAGCGAGCGTTTTCGCCAGGATCTTTTCCTCGTTGTAGGCGGGCAGCACAACGGTCATCAGGACCGGAGTGCCAGGGACCTGCGGCCAGGTACGTCGGCTCTGCCGGTGCTGGTTAACGAGGGCGAGCACGAGGTAATTCAGCGACATGAGCGTCAGAGAGCCGACGCCGAACCAGAACAGCCAGGTGACCAGATCCCAAGGCAGCACCAAGATGGCCCACGCGCTGTACCAGGTAAAACGATCAGCTACCGAGGGCGTCACGTGCCTGGGCACATACTCTGCCGGCACCAGCGATGCGACCGTGGTGAACGTGTAGCCTGCTGCCTTCGCCTCGGCGATCAGCCGCGGCAGCAGCCTGATCGTCGCCGCGCGGTCAGCGCCGCCGTCATGCATGAGCACGACGTGGCCTTTCCCGTCGAGTTTCGGCAGCGGAATGTTTTGCCCCGGCTTGTACTGCCAGTCGTGCGTGTCCAGGTCCAGATCCACGGCGACGTACCCGAGCTGCTGTGCTTCCAGGACCACGAGAGGGTTGTCGTCCGGGTCGCCGTAGGGCATGCGGAACAGCCGCGTCGCGTATCCGGCAACCGCGCGGATGATGCGGTCATCCCCGATCAGCTCTTCGCGATCCAGCACGCTGCCGTGACCGGAACTGGCGTGCGTGAGGGTGTGATTACCCACCACGTGCCCTTCCCTGATTTCCCGGTTCACGATCGCGGGGTTACGCGCCGCGTTCTGGCCGACCACGAAGAATGTGGCACGCACGTGCTCACGGCCCAGTATGTTGAGTATCTTCGGGGTATTCCGCGGGTCAGGGCCGTCATCGAACGTCAGCACGAGCTGATGGGCGGCCGGGGAGCCATACCACTCGAGCACGTACGGGTGCGTTCCGATCACCGCCGCCTCGTCCGCGGTGGCGGTCCGGATCACCCGGCCGCTGAACGGGTCCGTGAGATAGGTCTTGCCCGCCAGGCGCTGGACGAGGTCGACTCGCGCCAGAGCATCCTCTCCCTCGTCGCCGAGGACCGGCATGGTGCGTGTGCTGCTTTCGCTGAGCAATTGCGCGGGATACCCGCTGTCCCGATGCTCCGGCATGGTCCACAGCGGGCGGACGGCAGAGATTGTGAGCGGGACGACAACGGCTGTGATCGCGACGAAAGCAAGGCCGACGCCGGTCAGAATCGTGCGCCACCGCCTGCCGCGGGCGTCGAAGAACACCGGAGCACTACGGCTAGCACGGGCTGCAGGTTCCGTGCCTGTCTGAGCGGCCATGGTTCCTCCGGAAGACTGCCAGATGAGCCATCGTCAGCCGCGGTAAGCAGGTTAATCCCCAATTGCCTCGGTGTACTTCATTGCCTACCTGGCATCGCGTGCCAGGGGCAGAGGCATTCGGCCTTGCGCCGGGATCGAAAGTCCCGAAAGTCTTCATCAGGCAACGTTTTGCCAAGTTCGGCATCGGGCGGGCCCGTGGCTGCCGTGGCTAGTGGGGAATGAGCGCCTTGCGTGGCGGCGATCTGCAAGTTCATGCCGGGGTAGCCAGTCTTGCCGGAGAACAGGTCCGGGATGGCATTCCAGTCCCGGTTCGGGGCGGTGGTCCCGTCCACGTGGGCACGGGATTCCGCTAGAGAAGCCGTTCTCCTTGCCAGACTAGTAAGGCAGCCGCACTTGGCACCGTGAGCTGGGCGAAGTGGTTGATGTGGCCTTGTTACAGGATGGGCCGATGTGAGCGCAGCCGCCTCGTGATCATGTCTGTGTGACGAGTACAAAATCAGAGGCGGCCGCTGCCGTCAGGATAGGCGCCGGGCTGGCGCTGCGGAAACGGAATGAGCTGCTGGGTCTGCTGCGGCCGTGTTTTGCCCGGACCGAGCCATGGCTGCAGGCAGGCAAGTATGTGTCGGCACTGGTCAGCGAGCTGCCGCGGGTGAACGGGTGGAGTATCGCCCGGCAAGGCCGGGACCGGACGCCAGACCGGACGCAGCGGCTGCTGAACCATGCGAGCTGGGACACCTTCGCCGCGATGAGCATGGTGCGCCGGTTCGCGGCCAGCGGCCTGCAGGCGGCGGCACGGCGCGGGCGGCGGCGCGGGATGATGATCGGCGCGATCGACGAGACCGGTCAGGAGAAAGCCGGGGAGGCCACGGCGGGCGTGAAACGCCAGTACCTGGGGTGCGCGGGCCGGGTGGCCAACGGGATTAACACCGTCCATCTGTCCTACGTGCGGGAGGCGGCCGGGCACGCGCTGATCGGTGCCCGGCAGTGGATCCCGGCCGGGCACATCGCCGACCCCGTCCGATCGCTGCTCATGGGACTGCCGCTGGACCTGGCCTTCCGCACCAAGGGACAGCTGGCCATCGACGTCTGCGCGGCGGCGTACGCCGACGGCATCCGGTTCGATTTCACCTGCGGCGACGAGGTGTACGGCAGCTGCACCCAGCTGCGCGAGTTCTTCGAGGCCCGCGGCCAGGCCTACGTGCTGCGGGTGCCGTCGAACTTCACCCTCACCCTGGCCACGGGCACGAAAATGACCTGCGCGCAGGCCGTCGCAGCGCTGCTGAAGGACACGCGGCGCTGGGAGATCCGCTCCGCCGGCCACGGCTCCAAAGGGCGAGCGCTGGTATGCCTGGGCCTGGATCGCTACCGCGTCGGCGCGCCACCACCTGCTCATCCGCCGCCACCTGCGGACCGGCGAGCTGGCCTTTCACTACTGCTGGGTGCCCGGCGGGCAGCTGCTGACCAAGGCCCGGCTGATCCGCGCCGCCGGGCTGCGCTGGCCGGTAGAAGAAGATTTCGAATTCGGCAAGGACTGCGTCGGGCTGGACCAGTGCCAGGCCCGGCTGTATGCCGCGATCGTCCGCCACGCCGTACTGGTCATGGCCGCCCTGGCGATCTGCGCCGTCACCGCCGCGCTGCTGAAGGACCGCACCGACACCCAGGCGCCGCCCCCGGTCAGCGCCGATCGGCCGCCGCCCGCCGAGCCCGGGATGATCCCGCTGACCATTCCGGAGATCAACCGGCTGCTCGCCGCCCTCACCACCAAACCGCTGCCACCCTGGCACATCATTCACTGGGACGCATGGACCCGCCGCCACCAGGCCCGCGCACGATGGTTCCACAAACGCGCCAGACTCGCCCGCGACGCCGAGCTTCCCCTGGTCAGCTAGCGAAATGCGGCTGCCTTACTAGCACTCGGCGGCTTGCAAAAATGTAGAAAACCTCACCGAATTACGGCTTGAACCGGCTCTTATGAATAAGCCTCCTGAACTCCCGCCATGAGGTGTTGAGGGAAGCAAGACCCCCGACACAGAGCCTCCCTCGTCGAAGCTGGGCGGATAAGACCAGTCGCGTGGATTACCCATATCGATTGTGCCGCCCGAGAATCCCGCGCCGGCGAAGTCGACCGTGCCGCCAGAGAATCCCGCGTCGGCGAAGTCGACCGTGCCGCCGGAGAACACCGCGCTGGTGAAGTGCACCGTGCCGCCGGAGAACACCGCGCTGGTGAAGTGCACCGTGCCGCCGGAGAATCCCGCGCCGCTGAAGTCGACTGTGCCGCCAGAGAATCCCGCGCCGCTGAAGTCGACCGTGCCGCCAGAGAATCCGGTGCTGCGGAAGTCGACCGTGCCGCCGAAGATCTTCGCGCCGCCGAAGTCGACCGTGGCCCCGGAAAACTTCGCGCCGCCAAAGTCGACCGTGCCGCCGGAGAACTCCGCCCAGTTGAACTGGGCCGTGCCGCCGGAGAATCCCGCGCCGCCGAAGTCGACCGTGGCCCCGGAGAACTTCGCGCCAGTGAAATGGACCCAGCCGCCGGAGAGCCCCGCGGCGCTGAAGTCGACCGTGCCGCCGGAGAGGCCCGCGTCGGCGAAGTCGACCGTGCCGCCGGAGAACTTCGCGCGGCCGAAGTCGACCGCGGCCCCGGAAAACTTCGCGCGGCAGAAGTCGACGGTGCCGCCGGAGAACTCCGCCCAGCCGAAGTGCGCCGTGCCGGCGGAGAATTCCGCGCCGCTGAAGTCCACCGTGGCTCCGGAGAACTTTGCCCCGGCGAGGTCGACCGTGCCGCCGGAGAACTTCGCGCCGCCGAAGTCGACCGTGCCGCCGGAGAATTCCGCGCCACCGAAGTCGACCGTGCCGCCGGAGAACCTCGCGTCGGCGAACTGTACCGTGCTCGCGGAGAATTTCGCGCGGCCGAAGTTGACCATGGCCGCGGAGAATTCCGCGCCGCTGAAGTCGACCGTGCCGCCGGAGAATTCCGCGCGAGTGAAGTAAAACGTCCCGCCGGAGAACACAGCATCGGTGAAGTCTCCGCCATCGAAAACTACGCCTGTGAAGTCGAAGTTCCGGTCATTCCAGGGTGTAGCAGCGTCTTCTCGGAGGTGAGTAGAAATAACCCGAATGATGGTATGGCGTACCTCGCGACTTGTGCCGAAGGCAAGCCGTTCCGCCACGGGAGCCTCGCGACCTGGGTCAGCCTCGTATGGCATGCGCAGATAGGCGCATAGTACGTCGATGCAAGTCTGCCGGTTCGCCTTCCAGTCGTCGGCCAAGCCTGCCATCGCATGGACACCGGCCAACCGAACTGCGGGGTTGTCGTCTCCGAGCTGAGTTGCTATCGCGGTGAATCGCTCGCTGAAAACGCGGACACGGTCATGAGCCGAGTCTGCCTCGACAACTTTCTGACGCCGGTAGACGACGACCAACGCGACAAGTGCGCCTGCCCCAGCGGCCGATACGAACACTAGTTGCAAGACCGAGACGGTGTCTTGCAACGAAAGTGCGCCATGTCGGCGAAATCCTCCCAAGGTCAGCAACACCCATGCGAGCACCGCCAAAGCCACGAGACCGAGGATTGTGACCGTAAAACTCAGTGCCAGAGCGACGCCCATGCGCCACAGCCGCGCCTCACCAGAGCCTCTCTGGACCGACCTATGGCCATCCGTCGACTTGCGCTTCCCTGTCACAGGGCGAACCTAACGGTCGGACGAGGAGCAGGGCTAGACCAAGCTGCCCACTTTCTGATGGCCGATCAACCGACCAATTGGCACTTGACTTACTAACCTCCATCTTTCATGACCTCGGCTTGCTGGTCTGAGGTCTGGGTTCCCCTCGTAGCGTGGACACATCGCCGTAAGGGAGGACGGCGATGGCAGAGACGCGCAGGAAGTCCGATCGGGACTTCAAGGAGGGTGCGGTGCGACTGGTCCGGGAGACGCTGCCGACCGCCACCGCGCACCTGGACGCCGCCCGCGACGCCATCCTGGCCTTCACTGCCTTCCCCGCAAGGTCTGGCGGCAGATCTGGTCCAACAACCCGATCGTTATCTTGAGCTTTCACGTCAGCCAGGGCTGTGACCTGCGGCGTCCCGTCGTGGACAGTGTCGCCGACGGGACGCTCGCGGCCTGATGGCGCTTGTTTCACTCCTTTGGATCGTTACCTGTTCGGGTCCGGGCCGATCGCTGGTCGCCGAGGGCGCGGGCGAGCTGGCGGCGGAGCCGGGCGTTGTCGTCGGCGAGCTGTTTGTTTCGGTCGAGGGCGGCGGTGAGCCTGGCGCGCAGCGACGCATCGGTAGCCCGCTGGGCGGCCGGGATGGCGCCGGCGGAGCCGGTGCCATCTGCTTTCTGTCGTAGCCTGCGGATCTGGCTGCTGATGTCGGGTTGGGTATAGAGCCACGACCGCGAGATCCCTGCTGCCTGCGCGACGCCGGCGAACGTTACGGGAATCCCGGCCCGGTCGAGCTCGCGCAGCGCCTGCACTGCTCTGGATCTGGTCAGTTCATGCCGCTGGGCGGCGGCCTCCGCAAGCGGGTCAGGACGCACCGGCGGCCGCCTTCTTTTCCTCTCCGCCGTCTTCGAGAGAGACGATGATCTTGTTGAGGTTCGCGGCGACCTGCTTGTTCATCTCGGCGACCCGGGCCTGCCCGTTCGCCTCGGCGGCGGTGATGATCTGCAGGGTCTGCTGCCGCTGGGCATGATGCTGCGGGAGGAACTCCGCCGTGGTCACGAACATCGGGCAGGTCAGGCACGAATTTGCATGCGGGCAAACTCGGACCATGGGAAGCTCGCAGTAGCCGTTTGGAAGCGCCTGGGTCGCCCGGGACAGCCGCTGTTTCGACCAGGCGGCGTCGCCGAGCGGCCCGTCGGGGCTGATCTGGACGGGTTTCCCTTCTGCATTGACCTTGCGGGCCCTTTCCCAGTGCTCGCGGACGGTCTTGTCCGGCAGCCGGGCGTAATGGGCTGTCATTTCGGCTGAGTCGTGATCGAGTATTTTCTGCACGACATGCTGCGGGACATCACGGTTGATCAGGACTGTTCCCAGCGTGTGTCTCCACTGGTGAGGGGTCAGGTGCACGGGCTGGCCGTGCTCGTCGCGGACGTCGCAGCGTTCCAGCCAGCGGTAGAGCGCCTGACGGTAGGTTCCGCTGCTGACCGGGGTCTTGCCGTCCGGGTTCTTCTCCGGCCGGGGGATCAGCACGGTCCCTGACGGGTAGCGGTCCAGGACCCGCTGCTGCTGGCCGCGGATCAGGCCCAGCAGTTCGTCGTCGAGGG
>Ga0116217_10005811_pt1 | contig 10785 bp, 8 predicted proteins | sample Sb_taG_6_FD_89697 | JGI IMG/M metagenome (GOLD analysis project Ga0116217, IMG submission 89697) | Peat soil microbial communities from Weissenstadt, Germany - Sb_50d_4_PS metaG | ecosystem: Environmental > Terrestrial > Soil > Wetlands > Peat | place: Germany: Weissenstadt | collected 2010-09-21 | reverse complement strand
TTCCCTTCCGGCGCGCAGCGGCCGGAGTTCGAATTTCCGCCGGCGCTGATGAAGGAAGAGCAGCCCAAGACGGATTTTCACATTCAGGAGGAACGGCGGCTGTTTTACGTGGCGCTGACGCGCGCGCAGCGGCGGTTGACGCTTTCGACGATCGTCAACCGGCGGAAGAAGCCTTCGCCATTTCTCGACGACTTCTTGATGAACGCGAAGATTCAGAAAACCGACACGGCGCAGTCGGCGCCGAAGGTCGAGGTACCGGCGTCGGAAGAAATCGCGGGGCCTGCGCCGGCTCCGGTCGATCCGTCGATGCTTTTTCAAGCCGGCGGAGAGAAGGCGCGGGCGTATTCGCGCGTGGCGCTGTGGGCGAAGGCGTTTCATCCGCCGCTTCCCGAGCCGCTGCAATTGAGCGCTTCGGCGATTGATGCCTACGACCGTTGCCCGATGAAATACATGTTTCAGTACGTCTGGAAGATTCGCGGAGGCCCGCACGCGCAGATGACGTTTGGAAACGTGATGCACGCGACGATCCGGGAGTTCGTGGGCGAGATGCGCAAGCGAGGCCGCGTGCCGCTCGAGGAAGTGATTGCGATTTACGAACGCGAATGGTCGTCGGCGGGATTTCCGGACGAATATCAGGAGGGGGAATACCGGAAAGCGGGACGCGAACAATTGGAGGCGTTCCATCGGACGTTCACGGCCGCGCCGCCGGACGTGCTGCACCAGGAAAAAGCGTTCGAGCTTCCGCTCGCGCACAACGTGGTCGTCACGGGCCGCATGGATCAGGTAAATCGCCTGAGCGACCGCGAAATCGAGATCGTGGACTACAAAACGGGAAGGCCGCGCGACGCCAAGAAGGCCGCGGAAGATTTGCAATTGAGCATTTACGCTCTGGCGGCGCGCGAGGTACTCGATCAGGCGCCGGGGCGGCTGGTCTTCTACAATCTGGTGAACAACGAAGCGGTCGAATCAACCCGCGATGCGAAGTCGCTGGCGGCGACGAAGGCGAGGATTGCGGAAGTCGCCGACCAGATTCGTGCCGGGGAGTTTCCGGCCAAGCCTGGCTTCGCATGTGGATATTGCGATTACAAGCCGCTGTGTCCCGCGCACGAACAGCTGATTTCGATTCAGGTAGCCCCGAAGAAGAACTGAAACTGAAAAGATAGTGACGGCCGAAGAGCCCGCCGTCAAAAGATAGAGATAGAGATAAAAGGTGGGCCCCCCGCACGTGCGCAAATTGTTTCGCACCTATGGCGCTTGGGATTCGACGGCTTTCCTTCCCCGCCCTGCCGGGCGGGGCTTCCTTCTGCCGCGCTTGCGGCGCTAGCGGCCGGGGGCGATGGCGCTCTGGTAGTAGCCCTCGCGCGTGTTCACATTCAGGTCCGGACGCTTCACGCGGACTTCGATCGGGTGAAAATCCTGCCCTTTGGTGATGTCCTCGGGAGAAAACGTCAGGGTGTATTCATTGCGCGCCTGCTCGGTGACTGAAGAATAAAGGCGCTCGAGTTCAGGCTGCTTGGCGGCGAAGAAAGTGTCGCCGCCGGTGTTGACCGCGTACTTTTCGAGCTCCGAGGCTCCCTTCTGGATGAGGGCTTTGCCGACGGGAAGCGAGCGCGACACCGAAATGGAGTAGACGGAGATATCGGCGACCAGCAGGGCGCGGAGCGTTTCGTCGAAGCTATGTTCGTTGGTGTTCGAATTGCTGCCATCGGAAATCAGGAAGATAATCTTGCGGCGGTCGCGCCCGCGCGGCTTGAGCATCTCACCGGCAGCGAAGAGAGCGTCGTTGAGATCGTTGTTCGTCTTGTAGCGCTGGGAGCCATGAACCTGCAAGCTGGCCGCCGGGGGCGGGCCGCTGCCGATGGGGCCGCCGTTTGTGGGAGGCGGGCCGCCGCCGATCGGGGTGGCCGCGGTCGGACCGGAGTTGACTTGCGACTCGTGGGTTCCGAGTTCGAGGCGCTTCAACACCGTGAAGAGCACGTCGTTGTTAGACGAAAAGTCAGCGACGGTTTCAGGAAACTGTTCGTAGGTGACGAGAGCCACTTCGTCGTTGGGGCCGAAACCGGCGGCGATGGTCGTGAGACTTTTCTGGACCTGCGAGGCGACTCGCACCCCGAGATCGTTGTCGAGGAGAACCACGGCGGAAAGCGGAACCGCTTCGGCGGAGAATCCCGTTATCTTCTGCTCGACGCCATCGGCAAAGATGCGAAACTCGTCACGGGTCAGATCGCCGACCAATTGGCCGTGGCTATCCTTTACGGTGACGGGAACGATGACCCGCCGTGTGACAACGGTGATGGTCGGCGCGGCCGGTTGCTGCTGTGGAGCGGCTTTTTGCGGAGCCGGAGCGCCGGCAGGTGCGGGAGACGGCGCCTGCGGTTGCGCGCCCGCAGCGCCAAGCAGCAGAACCATGCCGAAGAATGGAATCTTTCGCGTCATTGGGGCGTCTCATTTCTTGTCCGCGGCCAATGCCGCGGAATATTACCTATCTCTCGCGCCGAGGAATTCCGGCCAAACATCCGGGGGCGCGTATCCTGCATCGTACCCGACTGACATATACACCAAGGAGATTATACAATGCGGCTGACCAGCATCGCGGCGGGTATTCTCATCCTGGCTCTAGCGGGATATTCGGCACTGAACACGATTGCGCCGCGCGCCGCCGCAGCTCCCGGAAAATCGCCGCAAGGAGCCGCCCGCGGCCCAATGTCTCCAGCGGGCAGCCCTCCGCGAGACAGCCAGAAGGAATCCGCTCCACAGGTCCCACAAGAGCTTCCCGAAACGCAGGAATCCATCAAGGTTCAAACCGCCGTCGTCAATGTGTTCGCCACCGTCCGCGACAAGCACAACGGCATCGTCGGCGACCTGACCAAGGACGATTTCAAGGTTTATGAGGACGGCGTGCAGCAGAAAGTTGCCTACTTCTCGAAAGAAGTGAACATGCCCATTTCGCTCGCGATCATGATGGATACGAGCGGGAGCATGTACTACATATTGGGCGCGGAGAAGGATGCCGGCTCGCGGTTTGTCCGGGAAGTGATGCACAAGAAAGACGAAGCGATCGTGATGACGTTCGACACCGACGTGAATTTGCTCGCCGATTTCACGGAAGACCCGGCGGTGCTCGCCCGGGCGATCCATCGCGCGGAGATCAATGTGGATGCCACGGGAATCGGCGGGACCGGTGGGACTATCCCCCACAGAACCGGAGGCGGCACGAATCTATACGACGCGATCTACCTGGCGGCGCACGATGAGCTGGGCTCGGAAGCGGGCCGCAAGGCACTGGTGATCCTGAGCGATTGCGAGGACAACGGCAGCAAAATGTCGGAACGCGATGCGGTTGAATCCGCGCAGCGCGGCGACGCTGTGGTCCATATCATACTCATCAGCGACCCGAGAAATTCCGAAGGATACGGACCGGGAGTCGCGCAGTCGCTCGCGCAGGAAACGGGCGGGAGGGTCATCAACGTTCGCAACGACCGGGGGCTTGAACAGGCCTTCGACATAATTTCCGAGGAGCTGCGCTCGCAATACGTGCTTGGTTATACGTCGACCAACGCGAATCGCGACGGAACGTTTCGCAAGATCAAGGTCGAAGTATCGCGCCCGGAGACGAAGATCCTCGCCCGCCGGGGATATTACGCGGCGTCGAGATAGTTCTTTGGATGGCGCGGCGCTGGAGTATGGAGTTGTTGGTCGCAGCGCCCGGGAAGAGCCTCAGGTCTGAAGACCTGAGCTACATTTTGAATTTGCGCAGGATGGATAACGCCGCGCCAAGCATCTTCGCCGGGCACGGCATGCCGTGCCCCTACAAAAAAACGACAACAGAAACCGGCTCGCACCTTCAGCGGAGCTCCGAAAGATTCTAATTGCCGGGCGGGACGGAAGGCGGAGCGGCGCCGTAGTAGCCCTTGCGGGTGCTGACGATCAATCCCTTGTGGGTGGTCTGCACTTCAATCGGGCGGTATTGGCCGGTGGGCGGCGGATTCGTCGGGGCATAGGCGATGAAATACTGGCTACGGAGCTCGGTCCCGATATCCAAAAACGACTGCGCGAGATCGTCAATGCGATACGGGAAGAAAGCGCGTCCGCCGGTCTGATCGGCGAATTGCTCCAGTACTTTGTCGCCGCCTTCGACGTGGTACTTAGTAGGCCTGCTTGAGACGCCGACCGCGAGCCAATCGGTGTTGGTGCTCACCGAATAAACGGCGGCTTCGGAACGAATCGAAGAGTCAATCGCGTCGGACAGCGCGCGATCGCTCAAGTTGTCCTGTCCGTCGCTGATCACCACCACGACCCGGCGTACATCCGTGTCCGAACCCTTCGGAAGCGGCGGGTGCATGAGCTTGTCCGAAGCCATGCAGATGGCGTCGTTCAGGGCGGTGCCGCCTCCGGCGCGCTGCGCGCGGACTGCGGTCATGAGCAGGTCGAGATCTCCGGTGTAGTCCTGAATGACCTCCGGCTCATTGTCGAAGGTCATCAAAAACGCGAGATCCTTGTTGCGGCGGATCACCTTATTGAGGAAATCAACCGCCGCGTCCTTCTCAAATTCAAGGCGGGGCCGGATGCTGTTGGAAGTATCGAGCAGCAAGCCGATTCGCAGGGGCAGGTCCGTCTCGCGGCCAAAAAACTTGATCTCCTGGGGCACGCCATTTTCCAGAACTTTGAAATCGCTCTTATCAAGGTCCGTGATGAAGCCGTGGTGGCGGTCGGTGACCGTCACGACCAAGTGCACGAGCCCGGTAGTGGTAACGAGCGGAGGTACGGCAGGACGGCCCGCTGGTCCCTGTGGATTCTGCGGCGTTCCCGCGGGGGCGGGGGGCGGAGGAGGCAAAGTGGAATCTTGCGTCCGCGCAGGGCTTGCCGAAATGGCGAGCAAGAAAGCCAGCGCGAGAACGGCGCGCGCCGCAAATCCATTCGGGACACCGAAAACGCGTTTCGAGCTGACGCGAAAGCTCATCGTGGCGAGGAACTGCATAGCAAGGATTATAGGAACTCCCGTAGTGCAGCGTCAATCAATGCCGGATCGGCCTTGGTGGCACGGCCGAGAGCCGTGAGGTAGCTTACGAGTTCGGATGGCAGCGGCGCGCGGACTTCAATGCGGCGCTGGGTTCGCGGGTGGGCGAAGGCCACGCGCGCGGCGTGAAGAAAATTCCTTTCGAGAGGCGCGAGAAGCACGGAGCCCACGCGCTCCTGACGCGGCGCCCCGTAGGTCGTATCGCCCACCACGGGGCAGCCGAGCGCCGAAAAATGGACGCGAATCTGGTGGGTCCGGCCGGTGAGCAGATCCGCTTCGATCAGGACGAAGCCTTCGAAGCGCAGACGCGCGCGCCAGTCCGTGCGAGCCTCGCGACCCTCGCGGCGGCGGGCGGTCATGCGGGACCGGCGGCGAACGTCGCGGGAGATGGGCAGTTCGATGGTGCCCGAGTCACCCTTGATCTTTCCGTGGAGAAGCGCGACGTAGGTCTTCTGGACGAGGCGGTCGCGAAAATCCTCGACGAGCTTGCGATGCGCGGCGTCCGTGCGCGCGATCACGATCACACCGGAGGTTTCCTTGTCGAGGCGATGGACGATCCCAGGACGCAACGGGCCGCCGACGGCGGAGAGTCCCGCGACTCCGCCGAAGCGGTGCAAAAGCGCGGCCACCATGGTGCCGCTGGTGACGCCCGCGCCCGGATGGACGATCATGCCGGCGGGCTTGTTGACGACGGCGACGTCTTCGTCCTCGTAGAGAACATCGAGCGGAATGGATTCGGGTTCGACACCGGGAGGCAACTCATCGGGGATCTCGACGGACACGACTTCGTCCGGCTCGACGCGATGCGAGGTCTTGCGCGCGACGCCGTCAACCTGCACGCGGCCTTCGACCATGAGCGCTTGAATGCGCGAACGGCTCAGCGCCGGGAGCTGCGAGACGAGGAAGAGGTCGAGTCGTTGGCCGGCGTCTTCGGGAGTGACGATGAATTCCATGTGTGCGGAGGATTCTACGCTACGAGCGGCCCGCTGCGGCGCGGGCGGTGGTGGCGGGCGGAATCGGAGCGGCGGCTCCATGGCCGCGGAGCCACAGGAAAGCGCCGGTGACGACCAGCGCGGCGCTCACGATCTGCATGAGCGACAGGCGGTCGTGAAACATCAGGGTCCGCCCGGGATCGCCTCGGAAGAATTCAATCGTGCCGCGCTCGAGTCCATAGAGGATGAAATAAGCGCCGATGATTTGTCCCGTGAGACGTCGCTTCGCGCCCAGCCAAACCAATAAACCGAAATTCAAAAACTCAGCCGCGGATTCGTAAAGCTGGGTGGGATGGAGCGAAACGTCCAATGGAGTGCCGCTGATCTTTTCAGCGACAGGGTTGGAGAAAGTGATCCCCCATGGAAGATGGGTCGGTCTGCCGTAGCAGCAGCCGGCGGCGAAACATCCGAGGCGACCGATACCGTGGCCGAGCGCAACCGGGGCCGCCACCAGATCGAGGACCGCGAGAAAGGACATCTTCTGGAAGTGCGTGTACAAAATCACCCAGAGAAGGCCGCCGAGGATGCCGCCATAGAACACGCCCGCCGACTGGAAAGTGGCGATGCTGAAAATCTGGCGCGGGTTCGCGGAGAAGTAGTCCCAGTCGCTGAGGATGAGCCAGATCTTCGACGTCCCGAGCGCGATCAAGATTCCGTAGATGCCGAGATTCCATACACGATTGGGATCGAGGCCGACTTGCGGCGCGCGATGGTAGGCGTACCAGAGTCCCAGGAGAAAACCAACCGCGGCGAGAACGCCGTAGGTGTAGATCGTGACCGAACCGATTTGGAAGAGGATGGGATACATCGCTAGGCCCGTTCCCCGCTGGGATGGCGCCAGTCGCGCAAGAGTTCGAGAATCACCAGACCGGCTCCGATCACAATTGCGGAATCAGCCAGATTAAAAGTGTACCAGTGGTAATCGCCGACATGAAAATCGATGAAGTCGGTGACGCTGCGCCACAGGATTCGGTCGAGAACATTGCCCGCGGCGCCGCCCAGGATCAAGGTCATCCCGCACTTGCCAAGCCAGCCGCCGGCGCGCCCCGTGGTCAGCAACCAGGCGATGAGGCCGATCACGGCCACCGAGAAGACGATCAGCAGCGGGGCGCGCCAGGGCGTATTCGAATCGGCAAGCAAGCCAAAGGCAACGCCCGGATTGCTGGTGTGCACAAAGTTGAGCAGGCCGGGGATCAGCACGCGGCTGGAACCGACGGCCGTCAGCGTCTCGACGGCGTGCTTGCTCGTTTGGTCCGCTGCGAGCACGACGGCGGCGAGAAGAGCAAACATCCAACCCGGGCGGGGGGTGTTTATATTCATAACGGTGCAATCATGACATGGCGCTCACGAGGCCGCGCTCCCGACACGGTTGCCGCCATCGCGCTCGATTTCGGCGATGGCCGCGAGACAACGCTCGCAGAACGTCGGGTGGGTGGCGCTCTCGCCCACGTGCGTCGAATAGTTCCAGCAACGCTCGCATTTCTTGCCGTGGGCGCGCTGGACGCCGATCTGCAAGCCCTCGACGCCCGCGGCGGACGCGCCGCCGTCAATTTTTCCGGAGGCGACCTCGACCTGAGAAACGATGAAGAACGCGGGAAGTTGCGCCGCATATTTCTGCAGCAGCCCGGCAAGCTCGCCTGTGGCAGCCAGCGTGACGCGCGCTTCTAGGTTGGCGGAAATTGTCTTCGCGGCACGCACCGGCTCGAGAGCTTTCAGCACTTCTTCGCGCACGGCGAGGAGGCGGTCCCAATTTTTCGCGCGCGCTTCGTCGAATGCGTTCTCGAAATGCTCGGCAGCGGGAAACGAAGCCATGTGCACGCTGGGCACCGCGGAAGCGGGCTGCGGCAAATGCTTCCAGACTTCCTCGGAGGTAAAAACAAGGACCGGCGCGATCAGGCGGACAAGAGCGCGAGCAATGTGGTGAACGGCGGTTTGCGCCGAGCGGCGTCCGCGACTATTGGGCGCGAAGGTATAGAAGCGGTCCTTGAGCACGTCGAAATAGAACGCACTCAAATCCACGCTGCAGAAATCGTGCAGGGCGTGATAGATGCGGTGGAACTCGTAATCCTTGTACCAATCGAGGCACTGGCGTACGAGCGCGCCGGTGCGGCGAAGCATCCAGGCGTCGATTTCCCACAAGTCGGCGTCGTGGACGACGTCGCGCGCGGGATCGAAATCGAAAAGATTCGAGAGCGCGAACCGGAACGTGTTGCGAATTTTGCGATAGGCTTCGGCGAGCTGGGTCATCATCGCGGGAGAATTGCGCATGTCCGCGGTGTAATCCTGCGAGACGACCCAGAGGCGCAGAAGATCGGCGCCCCATTTTTCGCAGATTTCCTTGGGGTAGAGGGCGTTGCCGCGCGATTTCGACATCGGCGTGCCCTTGTCGTCGAGTGTCCAGCCGTGCGTTACGACCTGGCGATAGGGCGCGTGGCCGCGCGTGCCGATGGCGTTGAGCAGCGAGCTCTGAAACCAGCCGCGAAATTGGTCGGGGCCTTCGAGGTAAACATCCGCGGGCCACTGGAGCCCGTTCTGCTCGCTGAGCACCGCGAGGTGAGTGGAACCGGATTCGAACCAAACGTCGAGAATATCGGATTCTTTTCTCCACTTCGCGGCGCCGCACGAACACGTCGTCCCCGGCGGAAGAAGTTCTTCGGCGGAATGCGTGTACCAGGTGTCGGAGCCTTCGCGTTCGAAAAACGGCAGCACGTGGCGCAGGGCGTGAAAATCGCCGAGTTGCTTGCCGCAGGAATCGCAGTAAAAAACGATGAGCGGAACGCCCCAGAAGCGCTGGCGCGAGATGCACCAGTCGGGCCGGTCGGCGATCATGTCGTGCATGCGATCGCGGCCCCACGCCGGAATCCATTTCACTTTCTCGATTTCGGCGAGCGCATCACGGCGCAGGTTTTCCTGATCGAGTCCGATGAACCACTGCTCGGTGGCGCGGAAGATCACCGGGTTGTGACATCGCCAGCAGTGCGGATAGCTGTGCTGGAGCTTGCCTTCGGCGACGAGCGCCCCGCGCGTCTTGAGCAGTTGAATGATGATGGGATTCGCTTCGAAAACGGCCTTGCCCTTGTATTCGGGCAAGCCTTCGACGAAGCGGCCGTTGTCGTCGAGCGGTGCGTAGGGTTCGATGCCATATTTTTGGCCGGTGCGGAAATCGTCGGCGCCGTGGCCGGGAGCGGTGTGAACGATGCCACTGCCCTGGTCGAGCGTGATGTAGTCGCCAAGCACGGCGGGCACGCGCAAATCCAGAAATGGGTGCTGAAACTGGATGCCCTCGAGATCCTTGCCCTTCCACGAGCCGTGGATTTCGCTGGCCTCGACCTCGGATTCCTCCGCCAGGGCTTTCAGGCGGTCTTTCGCCAGCAGGAGCTTGCCGGCGGGAGTCTCCGCGACGACGTACTCGAACTCCGGATGGAACGCGAGCGCGCGGTTCGCCGGAAGCGTCCAGGGAGTGGTCGTCCAGATGAGGCCGCTGACGCCCTTTCCGAGCTTGGCCGATTTTTCATTCTCGACGACGGGAAATTTCACCCAGACCGACGAGCTGGTGTGGTCCTCGTATTCAACTTCGGCTTCGGCGAGGGCGGTACGGTCGTAAATGCACCAGTAGACGGGTTTCAGGCCGCGATAGATGTAGCCCTTTTCGAGGAAATCGAGAAACGCGCCAGCGATGCAAGCCTCATCGTGGGGATTCATCGTGAGATACGGCTTGTCCCACCGGCCGAAGACGCCGAGGCGCTTGAATTCAATCTTGTGAATTTCCACGTAGCGGGCCGCGAATTCGCGACACATGCGACGAAATTCCGGCGGCGCGACCTTGCTGGTCTTTCCGCCGAGTTCCTTTTCGACTTGCGTCTCGATGGGGAGTCCGTGGCAATCCCAGCCGGGGACGTACGGAGCGCGGAAGCCGGCCATGGTCTTCGATTTCACGATCATGTCTTTGAGGGTTTTGTTCAGGCCCGTGCCGAGGTGGATTTCGCCGGTGGGATAGGGAGGACCGTCGTGCAAGACGAATAGAGGCTTGCCGGCGCGCGATTCAAGGATGCGGTCGTAAAGTCCCATCTGCTCCCAGGCAGCTAATTGCTCCGGCTCGCGCTCAGGAAGTTTGGCCTTCATCGGGAAATCGGTCTTCGGCAGATTCAGTGAAGCTTTTAAATCGAAGGATGTCGCCATCTTGGGGGATCGAGAAGCCCTTTCTTCGAAGCCCAAGCGCGTGATGTAGCGCGGGCATGGTTGCTTGTGCTACAAGTTTGCGACGTAGAAACTGAAAATTTGACGTTGCAGCCGCTATGTTACAATGATTCTTGAAGCGTGTCAGCCGTGCCTCGGCCCCAGACATCCTTTTCCGCAAGGATGCGTCTAATATCTGGTAGTAGGCGGTGAGGGACGCAGGTAACTCGAATGTCAGACTCTAGCGCCAGACTGAACGACGAGGTCAGCGATCCTTCGCTGCGGCTGGGTCGACTTCCGTCGCCATCGCACGAGTCGAACCTGAGCAGCTTGTTCTCAAATCTCAGGGACTTCCTGGTTGAGCGCCCGGTTAAGCTTCGCGCCGGCACGCCGACGGCCTTCGATATCCCGCGGTTTGGCACCGGGATGGGTGAGAATTTGAAGGAATTCTTCCATTCAGGGCCTCGCGGCAACGTCCGATCGAAACTGCTGGTGGATTGGCACGAAGAGCCGAGCCTTTGGGCGAACTTGCGCGACTGGATCGCGCCGCGGAAGCTGCCTCCGCTGAAAACAACGAGCCAGCCGATTCCGGTTCCGGAG
>Ga0116217_10005809_pt1 | contig 10787 bp, 6 predicted proteins | sample Sb_taG_6_FD_89697 | JGI IMG/M metagenome (GOLD analysis project Ga0116217, IMG submission 89697) | Peat soil microbial communities from Weissenstadt, Germany - Sb_50d_4_PS metaG | ecosystem: Environmental > Terrestrial > Soil > Wetlands > Peat | place: Germany: Weissenstadt | collected 2010-09-21 | reverse complement strand
GCTTCTTATGCAGGATGGAGTTCGGTTTGTCCTACGATGCACGCTCGATCACGGTACTCGAGGGCCTTGAGGCCGTCCGCAAGCGCCCGGGAATGTACATCGGCTCGACCGGCGAGCGCGGATTGCATCACCTGGTCTACGAGGTCGTGGACAACTCCGTGGACGAGGCCCTGGCGGGGCACTGCACGGAGGTCTCGGTGACGATCCACCCCGACAACTCGGTCACCGTGGTGGACAACGGCCGCGGCATCCCCGTGGCCATGCACGAGAAGGAGGGCCGCCCGGCGGTGGAGGTCGTGCTCACGGTGCTGCACAGCGGCGGCAAGTTCGGCGACGGCGGCGGCTACAAGGTCTCCGGCGGCCTGCACGGGGTGGGCGTATCGGTCGTCAACGCGCTCTCCGAGCAATTGCGCGTGGAGATCCGCCGCGATGGGCACGTTTGGTCACAGGAGTACTCCCGCGGCGCCCCCCAGGGCGAGTTGAACAGGGGAGCCAAGCTCTCCGCCGGCGAGGGCACCGGCACGATCGTCACCTTCCTGGCAGATGCCGATATTTTCGAGACCCTCGAGTTCGACTACCACACGCTCGAAGAGCGCCTGCGCGAGACCGCCTTCCTCACGCGCGGCCTGAAGATCTCGATCGTGGACGAGCGCGCGGAAGGACACTCCGCGGAGTTCCAGTACGACGGGGGCATCGAGGACTTCGTGTCCTATCTGAACGAGAACAAGGACACCGTCCACCGCAAGGTCGTCTTCTTCGCCGGCGAAAGCGAGGAGGGCGCCGCCGAGGTGGCGATGCAGTGGAACTCTTCCTACCAGGAGTCGATTCATTCTTTCGCCAACAACATCAACACCAGCGAGGGCGGCTCCCACTTGTCGGGCTTCCGCTCTGCGCTCACGCGCACGCTCAACAAGTACGCGCGCGACCACGCGCTGCTGAAGGAGAAGGAGGACAACTTGTCCGGCGAGGACGCGCGCGAGGGGCTGACGGCGGTCATCTCGGTGAAGCTGCGCGACCCCCAGTTCGAGGGCCAGACCAAGACCAAGCTCGGCAACCCGGGCATGGCGGGCTTCGTGGAGTCGATCGTCAACACCGGTCTCGCGGAGTTCCTGGAGGAGAACCCCAGCGAGGCGCGCGCGGTGATCATGAAGGCCGTGCAGGCCCAGCGCGCCCGCGAGGCGGCGCGCAAGGCGCGCGATCTGACGCGCCGCAAGTCGGCGCTGGAGAACTCGACCCTGCCCGGCAAGCTCGCGGACTGCTCGGTCAAGGACCCCTCGCTGGCGGAGCTGTTCGTGGTCGAGGGCGATTCCGCGGGCGGCTCGGCCAAGCAGGGCCGCGACCGCAACACCCAGGCGGTGCTGCCGCTGCGCGGCAAGATCCTCAACGTGGAGAAGTCGCGCATCGACAAGGTCCTGCAGAACACCGAGGTGCAGGCGCTGATCACCGCGATTGGCACCGGTGTGCGGGAGGAGTTCAACATCGAGAACGCGCGCTACCACAAGGTGGTGCTGATGACCGACGCCGACGTCGATGGCGCGCACATCCGCACGCTGGTCCTGACGCTGCTCTTCCGCGAGATGGAAGACCTGATCAAAGCCGGCTACGTCTACATCGCCAAGCCGCCGCTGTACAAGCTCAAGCAGGGCTCGCGCGAGCGCTACATCGAGAAGGACTCAGAGCTGGAGGAGATCCTCCTGTCGGATAAGTGGGAGAAGCTGACGGTGTTCGACCGCCATGGCACCCAGTTCAAGCTCACCGACAACCGCTGGCAGCGCTTCACGCGCCTGCTCAAGCAGTACGAAGGCTGGGCCTCCTCATTGCGCGCCGCGCACGGCCACGAGATGGTGCAGTTCCTGGAGGAGTCCTCCTTGCTGGGCGAGCAGGTGATGAGCGCGCAGGCGGCCGTCGAGCTGCTCTCGCGCGCCGGCGTCGAGGGCGAGACCCACGCCACGGAGCTGCTCGTCGAGCAGGACCCGCTGGAGCTGCGCGTGAAGGCCGTCGAGGCGCGCACCGGCTTCGCCCGCACCCATCGCATCAGGCGCTCCCTGTTCGACTCCCAGGAGTACCGCCAGCTCGCCTCCGTGCACAAGCAGCTGATCGAGCTCGCGGGCGTCCCCGCCTTCGAGGTGCGCCTCGGCGACGCCCGCGAAACGGCGCCCTCCTTCGAGGCCCTGCGCCAGTCCGTGCTGAACGTCGCCCAGAAGGGCACCAAGCTGCAGCGCTTCAAGGGCCTCGGCGAGATGAACGCCGAGCAGCTGGCGGACACCACCATGGACCCCGCCTCGCGGACGCTCGCGCAGGTGACGCTCGAGGACGCCGCCGCCGCCGACCGCACCTTCTCGATGCTGATGGGCGATCAGGTCGAGCCGCGGAGGGCCTTTATCGAGGACAACGCACGCGCCGTGGCCAACCTCGATGTGTGAGCGGGCGACGATGTGCAAGCAGGCGATGCGCGGCGACTGCGCCAAGGCCCGCGCGGCGCGCGCGACCGAGGGAGGCAACGAGGAGGTGAGGCATGGCCAGCGCTGACGTGATCGGCGGCGGCAACATCGAACCGCGCGCGCTCGAGGAGGAGATGCGCACGGCGTATCTGGACTACGCGATGTCGGTGATCGTCGGGCGCGCCCTGCCCGACGTGCGCGACGGCCTGAAGCCCGTGCACCGCCGCGTGCTCTACGCCATGAACGAGCTGGGCCTCGGCCCCACCCGCCCCTACGCCAAGTGCGCCAAGATCGTGGGCGAGGTGATGGGCAACTATCACCCCCACGGCGACAGCGCCATCTACGACACGCTCGTGCGCATGGCCCAGGACTTCTCGATGCGCTACGAGCTCGTCGACGGCCAGGGCAACTTCGGCTCCGTCGACGACGATCCAGCAGCCGCGATGCGATACACAGAGTCACGTTTGTCTCGTATTGCCATGGAGATGTTACGCGATCTGGACATGGACACGGTCGACTTCGTCCCCAACTACGACGGCTCGCGCCAGGAACCGCTGGTGCTGCCGGCGCGGTTCCCGAATCTGCTGGTGAACGGGTCTTCGGGGATCGCCGTGGGGATGGCGACGAACATCCCGCCGCACAACCTGCGCGAGACGATCGACGCGACGGTGGCCTACATCGACGACCCCGATACCGAGGTGGAGGGGCTGATGCGGCACATCAAGGGGCCCGACTTCCCGACGGGGGGAATCATCCTCGGCCGCGCGGGGATCAGGGACGCCTATGAGACCGGGCGCGGGCGCGTGCGGGTGCAGGCGAAGGCGCACATCGAGCCTTTGACGCACGGCAAGGAGGCGATCGTCGTCACCGAGCTGCCCTTTATGGTCAAGAAGGGGGGCGAGGGCGGCCTCATCCAGAAGATCGCCGATCTGGTGCACGAAAAGAAGATCCCGGAGATCTCCGATCTGCGCGACGAGTCGGACAAGCGCGGGATGCGGCTGGTGATCGAGCTCAAGCGCGATGTGCTCCCGAAGGTAGTGCTGAACAAGCTCTACAAGCACACGCCGATGCAGAGCACCTTTGGCGTGAACATGGTGGCGCTCGTGGACAACGTGCCGCGGACGCTGAACCTGCGCGCGGTGATTCACAACTACGTGGCCCACCAGCGCGAGGTGATCGTAAGGCGCACCAAGCACGAGCTCTCCGAGAAGGAGGCGCGGGCGCACATCCTGCTGGGCCTCTTGATCGCGCTGGAGCACCTGGACACGATCATCGAGCTGATCCGCGGCTCGCGCGACCGCGACGGCGCGCGCGAGCAGCTGGTGGAGCGCTTCGAGCTGAGCCACATCCAGGCCACGGCGATTCTCGACCTGCGCCTCTCCCAGCTGACCGCGCTGGAGGCCGACGCGATCGCGCAGGAGCACGCCGACGTGACCGAGCGCATCGCGGAGCTGCGCGCGATCCTCGGCGACGAGAGCCGGGTGCTGGCCGTGATCAAGGAGGAGCTGGGGGAGATCCGCGAGCGCTTCGGCGACGAGCGCCGCTCGGAGATCACGCACAGCGAGGATGAAATCGACATCGAGGACCTGATCGCCGACCAGCAGATGGTGATCGCGATCACGCACACGGGCTACATCAAGTCGCTGCCCCTGGCCACCTACCGCCAGCAGCAGCGCGGCGGGCGCGGCGTGACGGGGATGGACATGAAGGACGGGGACTTCATCGAGCACCTGTTCGTGTGCAGCTCGCACGACTACCTGCTGTTCTTCTCAAACCGCGGCAAGGTGTACCGCTCCAAGGTGTACGACCTGCCCGAGGCGTCGCGCACGGCCAAGGGGCGGGCACTCGTCAACGTGTTGCCGCTGCGCGAGGGCGAGCGCGTGCAGGCGGTGCTCTCCACGCGTGACTTCGGCGAGGCCAAGTACCTGGTGTTCGCCACCCGTCAGGGCATCGTCAAGAAGACCGAGCTTCAGGCATACAACACGCCGATCAAGGCCGACGGGATCATCGCCATCAAGATCCGCGACGACGACGAGCTGCTGGCGGTGCGCACCGTGGACTCGGACGATGAGGTCATCATGGTCTCGCGCGCCGGCCTGACGGTGCGCTTCGCGGAGTCCGACGTGCGCTCGATGGGCCGCGACACCACGGGCGTGCGCGGCATGGACGTGGGCGCCAGGGGCGAGGTGATCGCCATGGATGTCGCCCGCGACGATATGGACCTGCTGGTGATCACCGAGAACGGCTACGGCAAGCGCACCCTGATCGATCAATACCGCAAGACCAACCGCGGCGCCAAGGGCGTCAAAACGATCGGGCTGACCGAGCAGAAGGGCGGCCTCGCCGGCGCGCTGGTCGTGCGCGAGCACCAGGAGCTCGTGTTCATCTCGGTCGGGGGCATGGTCCAGCGCACGGCCGCCGGGGGCATCTCGCGCCAGGGGCGCTCGGCCACGGGCGTGCGCGTGATGAACCTCAAGGAGGACGACGCCGTGTCGGCCACCGCACTGGTCGTGGAAGGCAGTGAGGAGACAGACGCGCCAGTCGCCGAGGGGCCGTCATCTGAGGTGGAAAACCCCCTTGCTTGACATCACCCCTTTCCGCTACTCTGCGCAGACCAGAGAAAGGAGGTGGTCCACACGTTAGTTGACAGTTCTTGCGGGACCCTGGAGGTGACCGGCCGCTAGGTCGGAAAGGCTGGACCGCTTGGCGGAATCCAACCCGGGACACCCCGAGACGATCGCCGGATCTGGTCCCCCCGGCAGCCGTAGAGAGTCTCGGTCCTTCCAGTCAGAGCAGCGGTGCGAGGGGCGTCGTAGTCGAGCGGCGCCCCTCGTGCATTTGCGGACGCCTCGGCGAGCGCGGGGAGTCGCCGGTCTGGCTACGCCGCGGCCGGCAGGTACTGCCGCCAGGCCGCCGGGATCGTGGGGCTGGCCACGTGGATGAAGATCTCCGCGCGCGGCGTGTGGGGCTTGCGGCGCGGGTGCATCCCCGCCTGGCGCGGCAGCCGATCGCCCTTGCGCCGGTTGCAGGGTGCGCACGAGGCGACGATGTTCTCCCAGCTGGAGCTGCCCCCCTTGGAGCGGGGGATCACGTGGTCCACCGTCAGATTGGAGCGCGAGCCGCAGTACTGGCAGGCCCAGCCGTCGCGCGCGAACACCGCGCGGCGCGTGATCTTGCGCCGATGCGCGTCGCGGGGCACGTGCACGTAGCTCACCAGCCGGATCACCACCGGCCGCGACATCGAGGAGCGCTCGGAGTGCAGCTCCCAGCCGCCGCGCTCCACCAGCTCGGCCTTGGCCTTGAGCACGAGCACCACGGCGCGCCTCACCGAGCACACGTTGATCGGCTCGAAGGTCGCGTTCAGTACAAGCACCCGGCCACCGTCACGCCCGCGCCGCCGGTGCTCTGAGGGCGGCGCGGACCCCACTGGAGCTGGTGGAACCGTGGCATCCATCGCAGGCGCAGTGTAGCGAGGCGCAAACCCGACTTGGGCCGATCCCGTCAGGGGCGTGCGACCCTACCGTGCCAGCTCCGGCGCCGCCGGATAGCTGCCGAGCACGCGCGCCTCCTGGCAGAACGCGCGCAGGCCCCGCACCGCGTCCGCGAGCGGCTGCTCGCGCAGGCTGCCCTCCAGGTCGGCGAAGAACATGTAGTGGCCGAGGCGCTCGCGCATCGGCCGTGACTCGATGCGCGTGAGGTTGATCTCGCGCCGCGCGAACTCGTCCAGGCAGCGCACCAGCCACCCGGGACTGTCGGCGCCGGCCCCCCAGAAGACCAGCGATGTCTTCCAGCCCCTGCTCGCTTCCCCATCCGCGCCGGCCCGCAGCGGCGCGGAACCCGACGGCTCGCCGGCGCGCGCCAACCACACGAAGCGCGTGGCGTTGTCGTCGCGGTCCTGTACGTCCGCGCGCACCACCACGGCGCCGTAGATCTCCGCCGCCAGGCGCGTTCCCAGCGCGGCGATCCCGCGCCGCGCGCCGGTGGCCACGATCCGCACGGCCTCGGCGGTCGAGCTGGCGGGCTCCACGCGCGCGTGGGCGAGCTCGCCGCGCAGCAGGCGCGTGCACTGCCCCGGCACCTGCGGATGCGAGATGACGGTGTCGATCTCCGCAAGCTCGACCAGCTCGCGCGCGATCAGCGAGTGGCGCACCTCCAGCAGCGCCTCGCCGACGATCTCCAAGCCCCCCTGCTCGTCGGCCAGCAGATCGAGCGTGACCGTCAGCGAGCCCTCGAGCGAGTTCTCGATCGGCGCCAGCGCCCACCGCACCTCCCCCTCGCGCAGCGCCGTGATCGTGTCGTAGATGCTCGCCAACGCCACCGGCTCGAGCGCGGCGTCCGGCGCGGCGCTGGCCAATAGCGCCTCCTCGCTGAAGGTCCCCGCCGGCCCGAGGTAGCCGACGCGCTGAGGATCAGGGCGAGGGGACGCGGACATCGCCTGCCGGGACATCGCCTGCCGCTGCGCGGACATCGCCTGTCGGCGCGGCGAGAGCCAGGCGCATCGCCTCGGCCTCCTCGGGCGAGAGCTCGAGCTCGCTGTGGCCGTCGCGCACCTGCTTGGCGTACACGCGCGCCTGCTCGCGGTGGTGGATGCAGGACAGCACCACGCCCGAGCTCGTGCCGTCGAGCAGGGCGATCGACACCGACTGGCGCCCCGAGAGCTCGTTGTAGGCGTCGTAGCGCACCAGCGCGCTGTGGGAGATGGCGCCCTGAAGGGCATGCTCCACGCCGCCCAGCCGCCGCTCCAGGCGCTCCGCGGCGTCGCCCACGTACTCGCGCAGCTCCGCGAAGGCCTGCTCCAGGCCGGCGGCGTGCGCCACCAGATCCCGCTGGCCGTCCTCGCCCAGGACCACCCGCTGGCCGGCGCGCAGGCGCCGCAGGGCGATCAGGGACACGAGGCACCCGATCAGCGCCACCACGGCCACCGCCGCGGCCGCGAGCGCGACGATCCCCTGGGTGTCCGTCAGCGAGGCGGCTGCCATCGCTACAACTTACTCACTGCGCTATTCGAAGACGACGTCGTAGGTCTGCTTGTTGTTTTCGACGTTGGTCTCGCCCGGCACCGGCTGGACGTAGGCGGTCACCCGCGAGGCGGCGCTCAGCGTGACCCCTTCGACCGGGATGTCGACCGATGCCGTGCTGCCCGGTTCGGTCTTGTTGATCACGTGGGAGGCCTTCAATTCCTTGCCGCCGCTTGAGACGGTGACTTCGACCTTGACGTTGGTCTCGGCGTTGCTGCCTCCGTTTTCGACCATCACCGTGAAGGTCGGGTTGGCGCCGGCGTGCACGTGGTTGACCGCGGGCGCGGGCTGCAGCGTGGTCGCGCCGACGCTCGTGCCGGTGATCGCGTGCCCGTGCGTGCCCGGGGCGATCGGGCCGCTGCTGGAGCTCGACGCCTTTCCGGTCAGCCTGGCCTGCACCGTCTTGGGTTCCAGCCAGCCGAGGTTGGGCAGGAAGTCGCTGGTGGCCGGGGCCTGTTCGTTGATTCCGGCGGAGCCCAGGCTCTGCTGGATCAGGGGCGCGACGCGCTGTGAGTAGAGCACGTCGGAGGCCAGGAAGATCTCCATCGCGCCCGCGATATAGGCGCTGGCCTGCTTGCTCTGCCCGCCGAGGGCGGTGCGCACCTCTTCGGCCACCTTCTTGACCCCTTCGCTGCGCAGGTTCAGCAGCAGCAGCAGGTTGCGCTGCGCGCCCGTCATTTCGCCCGGCACGCTCAGCTTTTCGGCGCTCTGCGCCTGGCTCAGGGCCGCTTCGTGGTATTCGTTGATGTGCTGCTCGACCTGCTGCGGGGTGCTGCCCGCCGCCCCGGCCAGCGTCACGAACAGCGGGTGCGAGACTTCCGCGTCGGACTTGCCCACGAGCTGCGCCACGCTCTGGTTGTAGTCCTTCAGCGCCTGTTCCTTGCGCCCCTTCAGGCAGCCGTTGACGATCAGGACGATGACGATCAGCAGCACCACCCCCACGCCGGCCGCGATGCGCCGGCGCATCAATAGCTGCTGGCGGTCCAGCGAGCCTCCGCCACCGGCGCCGCCGCCATGCTGCGGGCGGCGCGGGCTGGGACGCGGCGCGGCGGCGCCCGCGCGGGTGCGGGGTGCCCTGGGCAGGGGCCCGGTGTCCTGTGCCTCGTCATCGTCGAAGAACGACAAAAAGCTTGCTCCTTGCAGGGACTTGGAGGAAGGCTCAAGTATGACCGCGCCCGCGGCCGCCTCCCCGGCGATCCTCGGTTGCAACTTCCCGCTCGCAGCGGCTTTTCCTGCCCGCCGCGGGCAGGGAGCGGGTATCGCCGCGGCGAAAGTGAAGGCGGTGGAGTCGCTGGACACCCTCGTCGTCCCCGGCGCCGACACGCTGGTGCTCGGGCGCTACCGCCTGCGCGAGCGCCTCGGCGCGGGCGGCTTCGGAGTCGTCTGGAGCGCCCACGACGAGCAGCTGCACCGCGACGTGGCCCTCAAGCGCATCTGGCTGCAACCCCCCGCCGCGCACGCCGAGCGCGCCGAGCGCGAGGCGCAGGCCACGGCGCGCCTCTCCCACCCGGCGATCGTCGCTCTGTATGAAGCACAGGCCGAGGGGGAGGCGTTCTACCTCATATCCGAGCTCGTGCACGGCGACACGCTGGGTGCCCTGCTGGCCGATGGAGAGCTGTGCGACGAGGAGGTGCTGGCCATCGGCGTGGCCCTGGCCGGCGCGCTCGAGCACGCTCACGCGCGCGGGGTGATCCACCGCGACGTCAAGCCGCACAACATTCTCGTGCCCCACGACCCCCTCGAGCGCGCGGTCGGCGTGGCCAAGCTGACCGACTTCGGCGGCGCGCTGCTCGCCGGCGAGGACGCGCTCACGCGCACCGGGGACGTTCTGGGCACGCTCGCCTACATGGCGCCCGAGCAGAGCGAGGGCCGCGAAGCCACCCCCCAGACCGACCTCTACTCGCTGGCGCTGGTGCTGTACGAGGCGCTGAGCGGCGTCAACCCGGTGCGCGGCGCCAACCCCGCGGAGACCGCGCGGCGCATCGGCGGCGAGCTGCCATCGCTGCACCGCCACCGCCGCGACCTCCCGCACGAGACGGTCGACGCCCTGGACGCCGCCCTCGCGTCCGATCCCCAGCGGCGCGGCACGCTCCCCGCGCTGCGCGAGGGGTTGGAAAAGACGCTGGAGGGGGGGCTGGCGCGCGGACGCCCCCGCCTGCCCGCCTCCAGGAAGACGCCGGTGCGCGCGCCCACAGCACCGATGCCCGCACGCGAGCAGTCGTACGAGCCACGGCCCGCCGATGCCTTCCGCACGCCCTCTCCGGCAAGGCGAGGGGCAGTTCCCTCCCAATCATTGCCTCTGCCCGAAGGCGAGCCCTCCCCTCCTCGCCGGGTGCGGGTGCCGCGCGCGGTGTGGCTGGTGGCGGCCGTCGCCCTGGTCGTGTGGCAGTCTGCGGCCGGGCGTCCCGGCGTGGCGCTGTTGGTATTGGCGGTCGCCGCGCCGCTGCTGATCCCGAGCCGCACATCCCCAAAGGCCCTGAGCGCCGCGCTGGCCCCGGCGCTGGGCATGATGGGCCTGGCCGGGGTGTACCCCGCCGTGGCCGGGCAGGCGACGGTCTGGCGCACGCGAGCGGCGCTGGGCGCCCTTGGTTACTGGTGGCTGTGCCTGGCCGAGCCCCTGCTGGGCCGGCGGCTGTGGCTGGGTCCCCCGGCGGGTCTGCCCGCGGGCTCCGCCGGCGGCGCCGGGTGGGAGGGCTCGCTCAGCGGCGCCTTCAACCACGTGCTGGTGCCCCTGCTGAGCACGGGCGTGCTGCTGGGCGCCGCGCTGTGGGGCCTCGCCGCGCTGCTTTTGCCATGGCTGGTGCGCGGCCGTCACGCCGCCCTGGACCTGGTCGCCGCCACGATGTGGACGGCCGCGCTGCTCGCCGCCGAGCCGCTGCTGGACCACGGCCTGCCGCTGTCCCCGGGCCAGCCGATGCCCCGCGGAGCGCTGCTCGCGGCCCTCCTGGCGGGCGCCCTGGCGGTCGGCTGCCGTGCGCTGCGCGGCCCGGTCCGTGCGGCCCGGGGCGCCCGGTCTGACTAGCATGACCGGCGGGGGTCCGCTCACGTCCGGCCGCCCCGCTTCCATGAATCCCCTGAAGACCCTGGAGACCATGCTCGCCAACCTCGTAGAGGGCACCTTCGGGCGCCTCTTTCGCTCCGAGGTGCGCCCGATGGAGTTGGCCCGCCGCCTCGCGCGCGAGATGGACGAGCACCGCACGCAATCGGTCTCGCGCGTGTACGCTCCCAACGAGTACGCGGTGTGGCTTTCGCCCGAGGACCGGGCGCTGTACGAAGGGGTCGAGGAGGAGCTGATCGAAGAGCTGTGCGCCTACCTGCTCGAGCACGC